>PJTY01000719.1_pt1 | contig 15318 bp, 12 predicted proteins | sample 1512121 | NCBI WGS metagenome assembly PJTY01 (sample SAMN08177680, study PRJNA422409) | Soil metagenome, whole genome shotgun sequencing project. | isolation source: Soil enriched (2) on filter paper: alkali lignin treatment | place: USA: Madison | collected 2015-01-15 | reverse complement strand
TCGTCGGCATCTCGTCGAACTTCTTCGAAGAGTTCACCGCCTCGTTGAAGGGGCAGGAGCCTGACATCGTCCAAGCGCTCAGCCTGGTGCTGGCCAGCCTGGCGCTTTTCGGGCTTGGCATCTTCGGCCCGGCGATCGCCTCGGGTCTAGTATCCGGCGCGCCGCAACTGGGAGCAGGCGCGGCGCTCGGCACCGCGGCAGGTGCCGCAGGGATTGTCGCGATAGGGGCGGGCGGGGCCGTTGGCGCTGCGCGTCTGGCCGGCGGGGCCGCACTCGGCGCGATCAGGGCCGGAACCAGTATGGGAACGGCAGCATCGACCGCTTACGGGCTCGGCCAGAGCAGCGCTGGATCATCCAGCGTCGGCGCGGGCGTTGGCGGCGTCGCCAAGGCGGGCGGCGGTGCCGCGCGGCAAAAAGCAAGCCAGGCTTTCGGTATCGGCGAAGCAGCGCAGCGCGGGCGCGACGCCGCGACTGAGGCCTTCCACGGTACCGCCGGCGGGAGCGGTGAAGACCCCGCCGAATCTCCAGCATCAACCCATCGGTCGCCTGGCTGGGCGCGGGATTTGCGCCGTCAGCAGGACGCGCGCCATCACCGGCAAGTCGCAATGCAGACCCTCAAGGAGGGTGATCGCGGCGGCCCCGCAGCTGTTCCCGATATCCAGGAAAAGGAGGATTGAACCATGGCATTCAAGCGAGCAGTCCAGCGGTATGGGCAAACCCCCGAACCAGAGACACCCTTTCAACGCGCCGCCCAGGTTTGGGATGATCGCATCGGCTCGGCCCGGGTCCAGGCGCACAACTGGCGGCTTATCGCGCTCGGGCTACTAGGCCTTTCAGGCGGGATGGCGTGCGCCGTGGTGTGGCAGTCGCTGCAGAGCCGGATCGTGCCCTATGTCGTCGAGGTCGACAACCTCGGCGAACCACGCGCGGTCAATGAAGCAGAGACCCGCTACACCCCAACCGATCCGCAGATTGCCTGGCATCTCGCGCGCTTCGTGGAAAGTGTCCGCTCGGTTTCGCTCGATCCGGTGCTGATGCGGCGCGATTGGCTGTCGGCTTACGACTTCGCGACCCGGCGAGGCGCGCAGTTCCTCGACGGCTATGCCCGCGATGCCGATCCCTTCGCCCAGATTGGTGAGCGTACGGTGTCCGTGCAGGTGACAAGCGTGGTTCGGGCGTCCGATACCTCGTTCCAGGTCAAATGGATCGAAACCGAGTACGAGCGCGGCGCCAAGGGTGACGTCGGTCACTGGACGGCCATACTGACGATCGTGACACGGCCGCCGCGTAGCGCTGACGTCCTCCGCCGCAATCCGCTCGGGATCTACGTCGATGCCATCGACTGGAGCAGGGAACTCGATGTGCCGGCGGCGAACAGCCCGGCGCCGCCACCGGCGGCTACGGTTCCTGAGCAGCCGCTCTCCAATCCGCAACAGGAGGTTTTACCATGATCGCCTTTCCGACCAGATCAGCTGTCATCGCCGCTACCCTGCTGACTCCGGCCCTGCACGATGGAGCGCAGGCTGCGCCGTCGCCGAACGGCAGCGCCTCCGTGATCGAACGGGCCAATTATGCAGCAACGGTCGAGCCCGCAGCAGGCCGGTTCCTCAATGCCGTACAGGTCCAGGCTTTTGCTGAAGGCGCCCTCTACCACGTTGCGACTGCGCCGGACCGCATCACGGATATCGCGCTGCAGCCGGGCGAGGCCCTCGTCGCCGTCGCGAGCGGTGATACCGCGCGATGGGTGATCGGGGATACCACCAGCGGGCAGGGTGAGGGCAAGCGAACCCACATCCTGGTCAAGCCGTTCGCCGCCGGTCTCACCACCAACCTCGTCGTCACGACCGACCGCCGCTGCTATCATCTGACGCTGTCGAGTGCGAGCGGAGCGGCGCTATCGGCCATGTCATGGACCTACCCCGAGGATGCGCTAGTGGCGCTGAAACGGGCGGAAGCTGCCGCCGAAGCAGCACGGCCTGTAGCCGCCGGCGTCATGCCGGAGGGCCTTAATTTCAATTATGAGATCTCCGGCGACCGGCCGACCTGGCGGCCACTCCGCGCCTTCGATGATGGGCGGCAGACCTTCATTCAGCTGCCCGCCAGCATCGCTCTCGATGAAGCGCCTCCGCTGTTCCTCGTCGATGGCAAAGGCACGGCGGAGCTGGTGAACTACCGCCTGAGCGGCCGCTTCTATGTCGTCGACCGCATCTTCAATGCCGCTGAGCTGCGGCTTGGAACCAAGAACCAGCAGATCGTTCGCATCGACCGGGTTGCGGAAGGCATCTCAAGCAGGAGGGGGAAATGAGCGGACCCGAACCTGCGGAAGGTGCGGCTCAGGCAGTGCGGGCGGTTTCGCCGACCGGCCGATCTGATCGCAAGGCCGAAGTGGCCGGCGCTGATCTCCAGCAGATCTCGCCGAAACTCGATCCGGAAAGCCTGGCCTTGCGGCAGAAGCCGCCCCTGGCCAAGCGCTTCAAACGCGAGGCGATCATCACCATATCCGGGATCGCTGCATTGGTGATTGCCGGTGCGGCCTGGTATGCGCTCAAGGGTGTAGATTTGCATCTCGCCGGGTATGCGGATGACGGTACCCAGACGCGGAAAGGTCCGCCCGATGCCATCGCCGGATTGCCGCAAAGCTACGACGGCGTGCCCAAGCTGGGGCCGCCGCTGCCGGGCGATCTCGGGCGGCCAATCCTGCAGAAGCAGCGGGAAGGGGGCCTTTCATCGTTGGCCCTGCCTGAAGCTGCCGCGAAACCCGTTCAGGACAGCACGATCGATCAGGCTGAGGAAGAGCGGCGCGCTGCGCGAACCTCGGGGCTGTTCTTCTCGTCGGCGCGATCGGCGGCCAATGCGTTTTCTGAGAGCGTAGGGGGCGCCCCTGCATCCGCTGCAACCATTCCGGCGCCAGCGGCAAGCGCAGGCTCGAAAATGGCGATCGACTACACTGGCGATCCCAATGCGCAGCAGCGCAAGGCGGATTTTGTTGCAGAGGGAAATGGAGGGAGTGATATCGAGCCACATGTCCTGGTCCCGGCGGCGTCACCGAACATGTTGTCGGCGGGAAGCGTCATACCGGCGAGCCTGATCACCGGTTTGCGTTCGGACCTTCCCGGCATGGTGATCGCCCAGGTGACCCAGCAGGTGTTCGATAGCGCGACAGGGCATGTCCTGCTCATTCCGCAGGGCGCCCGGCTCATCGGTAGTTACGACAGTCTGGTGGCCTTCGGGCAGAAGCGGGCGCTTATCATCTGGCAGCGCATCGTGATGCCGGATGGCAGTTCCGTTCGCCTCGATAACGTGCCGGCCAGTGACCTGTCCGGCTATGCGGGTCTAGAGGATCAGGTCGATGCGCATACCTGGCAGATCGTGAAGGGCGCAGCGATTTCTACGTTGCTCGGGGTTGGCTCGGAATTGACCTTCACCGGCGAGAGTGATCTCGTTCAGGCCATCCGGCAATCGACCCAGCAGAGCGTGTCCCGTGCTGGCGATCAGCTGGTGTCTCGCAGTCTGCAGGTACAGCCGACGATCACGATCCGGCCGGGTGCGCCCGTCCGCCTCGTCGTTCACCGCGATCTCGTCCTGCCGCCCTGGCAACATTAGGAGCACGCACATGGTCGATCTGAAGCTGCCGGCGTTGCCGGACCGAACTCCGGTCAAGATGTCCATTCATGTGATGCCCGAATTGGCGGACGCCCTAAACGATTACGCAAAGATGTATGCTGCGGCGTACGGGCGAGAAGAGCCTGTCTCAGTGCTGGTTCCGGCGATGCTGGAGGCTTTTCTCAGCAGCGATCGCGCGTTTTCGAGATCGCGCGCTCGTGGAGGGAAATAGCATTCCGATTAGGAGGCCCCTGCCATTGCGCGGCTTTCGTCATCGACCGCTGACTCACGAAGGACTTGTTATGGTACGAAACGTCAACAAGGAGATGCGCGCTCTCGGCCAGTTCGATCCAATCAGCGTGCGGATACCTGATGCAGTGCGCATGACCGGACTCAGTAGGTCCAAGATTTACCTGCTCATAGCTGCCGGAGATCTTGAGGCTGCAAAGGTTGGGCGGTCTACTGTCGTGTCAGTGGAAAGTCTGAAGGCTGTGATACAGGCTCGACGAATTTTGCCGAATGAAGGCAAGCGTGTCGCGAAGAAAGGGCCTCGCATATCGATGAGGCGTTGACAGCAAGGTTGGACAGTCCGGTAGGGCGGCTTTGCAGACACGAAAATGGGATAGCGGACATTGCGACACCTAGGTGTCTGCTTCCGGTGACGACCCTTTCATGCCATTCAGCAACTAATTCCGCGCACCCAAGTGCGGTCGATCCGCTAATCCCACTTCCGAGCAACCGCCTCGCCGTTAGCGGCTAACTGCCGTAAAAAACCCCAATAAAACCGGCTCCACCTTGGGCCAGATTCTCAACTTCACCTAACCAACCGTCGATTTCTACACCGACCAGGACGAGAGTAATCAACCTAGTCAGAACACGCGAACAGATTGAAAAAGTAACCAAGCCTCTCTTGACGATGTTCTCTAAAGCAAAGTCTTTCAATCAAGATGGATGCACTTTGCTGAAAATCAATTTACGATCCTCGGAAATATTGGAATCCACTTTTTACTTCCAGATTTCGAATAGCTATGCAGTATTGGAAGGCTATTGTTAGGAACTGTAGTGGGCAAAACGACAAGAAGTGCTTGCTCCCCAAACCCCAGGGGGCTCTGTTTATATATTCTTGCTCCGAGGTCTCGAGCCAAGGCTTTAGCGCGATCTTTCTGGTCTTCGCTCGCGAACACGCCCTTTGTTCCCGAAAACGCTGAAGACTCTTCATCCAAAATTTCACCTGCGCGAAAATCTATGTTCTGATAGTCAATTTTCGCTAGCGCAGCTCTAATACGCCTATCGGCATCCTTCGTTGCCAACAGTGCTACGACCAAAACGACCGGCTTATGGGCCTCGAGTATTTCGCGATTATTCTCAATGAAAGCAGTAACGTTGCCCGATAACGATTTTCCAGTTGCAGCTATATCATCGATAATTATTACGGCATTAACAGCGCCATTATCTCTCACGTAGGAGATAAATTTGTCATTGAACTGGTCCGGCGGGATGATGCCATTGATAGACAGTCGATTTTCTTCAGCATATGCGCTGGAGTAATTTTGACCACTTTTACCCTGACCGTCTACGTATGTGATCACAACATCCTTACGGCGATCGGATAAACTTCTGGAAATATAATCGGGTAGCGCAGAACGCACCATAGAATGTGCACTTTTAAGCTTTTGGCGTATTTCTGCCTCGCTTAAAAAGCGAACATTTTTTAGTAATTCGAAGAGGAGTCTTTGCTCTTGGTTGGTTTCGACCTGCTGGAGCCAAGTTCTAATATCATCTGACCCAATGGGACGCCCACGGTAAGTTGGCCACGTCTCAGCGAGCTTCACAATTTCGCGTGAATCAACATGAGCCTCGTCCTCCAGGCGCAGGGCTTCAGAGACCAGCTCCTCAGTCAGAGCATCAGAAATGAGTCTGCTAACCCCAGCTTCGACCAACCACTTCCGAAATATCGGTAGGGCAAGATCATAACACCCTTCGTGCTCGACAAGGACTCCACGACGTACGAAGTCATTTAAGGTGGCAACAATCTCCGCTGGCTGCATCATTGAGAATGATTTATTTTCTGCGATTGAAGCCAAAGTAGCCGGTACATTTTTTCGGAAACACCGGGCAAGTGCTACGAGAACATTGCTGCGCTGAAAGACCACAGGCTCTCGCTCCACCTCTGGTCGAGGAATTCCGTCTTGCCAAAGGTGCGCAAATAAATTTGCATCTAGCGCAGGTATTTGCGAATCTAAAGCTCTGAATATTTCGGCGGATGTTATGTCAGCATCGCGCTCCGCCACGGCTCTAGAAAATACTTCACTGCAAATGACTTTAGTAAAGTACGGATTTCCATTAGTTACATTAAATACCTCACTAATGGCATCGTCGTGCCACGCAACATACTCAGACACTGGATTCTTTATCATATCCTTGTATGTCTCCCATTCTGTCTCACGGGAAAAATACGTCACATTTACGCTGGAATATTTGTTTAACTTCTGCCCCTGCCTTTGCATAACAAAAGGCATATTTTCGCCACCAACCAAAATAATACAAAGATTGTCTGTAGTCGTAATCGCACGCAAATTTGCAAACAGCGTTTCTGCGAGGTTGCCGTGCAAATAGAGCTCCTGCGGCATTTCATCGAACTCGTCGATGATGATTGCGAAACGCCTATCAGGGTCGATTTGAGCAGCCGCCCTTGCGAGTTTTATAAGATGCGATAGAGAGCCATCGTATTCCCCGCGCGCAATTGATCTTGCGTCGATCTGCGAAAGAATAAAATCCTCAATATCTTTACCGAGATGCTCCAGGCATTTTCGAGGATCTTCGTGAGAAATTTCGCCCCAGAGAATGTAGTGATGGACAAATTTAGATTTTATATCGTTCGCCTCTGCCGCCACCATTGCAGCTATTGCTAGAGAGGTTTTCCCAACCCGCTTTTGTCCAGTAATAAAGGTCGGCTCCATAGGCCGTCGTAACACACGCGACACAAGCATCTTCACCTGCTCATCGCGCCCAACAAAACCTTGGCCTTTGGCAACAGCAGTGCTGTATGGATGCAGATACTCTAAGCTATTCCAATCTATGTCGGATTTCTGGGCAATCACGGCTGTGTCAAAAATCTCAGCCTTTCTCTCAGCGATGCCGAGCTCGCCCCATTCCACTTGAATGCAAAACTCGAATCCTGCGCATGGCTCAATCACCAAGCATTCCAACGTCACGGAAAAATCACCGGGCGGAATGTTACCAAGTGCAATTTCCGAATTGGCGAAAACAACGGCCTCTTCTGTGCTGGCAACCGTGACCCGAACGTCAGTGGCGCGGCCCGGGCCCAAGTTTTTTAACGCGACGAGGACCTTTAAATCTCGCTCAGCCTCATGCAATGGATATCGCTTTTGGAGCGTTCTACCAGTGCCGCCCAGCGCGATTTGGGCCGAGAAACGACCGTGAATAGATTTGAGGAATACATCAAGGCACTTTTCTGCGTTTTTGATAAAGGGGAGTAGTACATCCCTTGAGAAGGGAGAAGGGCTCTCGCTTGAAAGCAAAACGCCTTCTTGAATAGCCCTTCGGCAATCCTCCACCTCTCCAAGTAAGTTCGCATCTAACTCGTGTATTTTTCCAAGCTTCGAGAGTATTACTTCAACCGCCCCCTTAGCCTCAGACCAACGGTATGGCAAAAGTAATAACCTCACCGCCTTGTGATTGAATGAACCTAGTATCTGCTTTTTTGCAGAAATTATGGCTTCCAAGGACTGATACGGTTCGCGTACGGGATGTAGTAACTCAAGAATTTTGTAATGCGCAGTTTTAAGTCTTGCGAATTTCTCAAAAGTCTGTTCACTGGATTTAACGCTAAGATAGCTGCATAAATCCGGCAAAGCACCTTCACAGATAGCAACCACATTTCGTGAAATGTTGTTTGTGCTGTTGGGCTCAGGCACGAGACCTTCCTCATCGAGCGCACGGAGCAGCACAGCGGCGATTTCATTTTTCCGCGAAGGCGCCTTTGCAAGGTCGCCAAGTATTTCACCCAAAGAGTTGCCGGAAGGCGCGGTTTCGAGTTGTCCTGCTAGCCATTTCCGAAAGACTGCACGGGATGCTTCGCCTTTTGGCTCGGCAGTATCGGCAATGACGCGCTCCACATCGCTTAATGATGGTGTGAGTGTCATCGCTTCATCAGTCATCAGTCGCCCCCAGTTAATCCACATCTGATTGCATTGTTCACGGCAGGATGCAAGTTCACATTATCCCTAATGTTTTCAAAGCGCCAGACCATCCTTATGTAAACGTGAGGCTACTGCTCCGCCCGCAGAATTTAGTCTCGTGATCGGCTAGAATCGTGCTCTCCGAAGTTAATTATGAACTACTCGACTCTCTGCCTTACCGCCCCGTCCGCTTCCCGAGAACATTTTCCGGGGCCGGATCTTCGGGGGGCTGTGAAGTGCACCCAATGTCGGCATCCAGGCTACCGGGAGGGTTGTGCGCCTCCGGAAACAGGATCAGGCGACTACGCAGCTCGAGATGCACCAGTGATACCCGAGCATCGCAATAATCGGCTTTGCGCGGCGTGTTCTGATCGAACACAAAGGCCGAGGCTCGACCGTCCGCGAGCGCGATCACCTTCCAATAGCCTGAAGGCGTCCGCTGGTAAGTGCCGCCTGCCGGCAAGGGCTGCATCATCCGTTCAAAAAGGGGACCTGTGTAGACATAGACGGCTGTTTGCGCCTTTCGGGCAAGGCTGCGCTCTCTGTCCTCCAGCTTGACCCAAGGACCTTGGTTGAGGGCGGCACTCTGCGGCGTGATGTTGGAAAGGATATTGGTATCGGCTGCGTAAGGCGTTCCCGAGAATGAGGCGAGCGGCGCCTGGTGTCCCCGGTCAACATGAAGCGCCTTGTTGGCTCCCTCATAAGCGTTGGGACCAAGCGTCTCATCATCCGACAGCCAGGGGTCTCGCGACCATTGGCGTTCGCCCGATGCTCCGATGCTGTCTGGCGTAACCCGATACGCGACCCAGTCCGCAAGCTTCGTCAGGTCATTGGACGAGAGTGTGTAAATCTCGCGCACGATGACGTCATTGGTCGCAGGCGCACCGATCGGGCATCCTTGCAGGCAATGAAACGTATGCAACTCGGATTCTCGCGCCTCGGCGGGCGCCGCCAGAACGATGCCGCCAACGATACTCAGGACCAACCGCCGCCAATGGCTCTTTGTCTGGCGCCCGGAGATCACTGTTGGCCATCCTTCGTCGAACCATAGGCCCACCGGAGATCTTTGTGGTTGCGCAGCGGCTCAGGACGGTAGGCACCATCCCCGCCCTGACGAGGCACACAGGCCAGCGAGAACCGCTCGTTGACCGAAGAGTGAAGAACAGCGTCTTCTCGTGGTGATCTGGGGGCCACCTTCCAACTCCACGACTTGGTCAGCCACCGCAGCCAGCCAGGCGTGTAAGAACGGATAGTATCGGACATGCCCGCGATCTCGTCATGTTGAAGCCCGCCGGCCGACGGGTAGAGCTTCAGGCGATCTGCATCGACCACCAGCGGGTGCGGCACCGATGCTGTCTCTCCAAGCATCCAGCCAAGGGCGATGTCCGACAGGCGCGATTCCGTTTCAGGATAGCTGCCGCCGATGTCCGAATGGTTCCCCGCAAACCACATCTGGATGAACGGCTCCGCTTCCCCTTCCACTCTCGCGGGCCGTTCAATGCCCTTGCCGCCGCCCCAGGGAAGTCTCGGGAAATCGGCTCGGTTCTCATCGATAGCAATCGCATGACGCGCGAATATCACGGACCTGCTCAGAAGCCGATCGAAATTCCTCCCGCTCCACTGCGCCAGGTGGAACGTCGGCAACCTTTTTCCCGGCAGTGGCGGCCACATCACCTTCAGGGCCGTCCTGAGGTAGCTCCACAGAGCCACAGCGCCGATTCCGCACGTCGCGATCGTCGCAGACCACCACCAGTGCAGCCCGGCAATGTAGTGGACAAGACTTGCAACTGCAGCGCCGGCACCGGCGATCAACGCCAGAGTAAGGACGGCCAAGGCGATCCTCACCGGGCCCTTTGCGCCAAGCGATGCGACCGTGTCGAACACCCCGATGAAGTACGGTGCAACATTGGCCGCTCCGTCTCCATCGGATCCGAATTCGGTACGGAAGCGCCGGGCCAACTCGTCGCGCTCGGCCTCGTAGCGGCTCCGCTCGTGTCCTGCACCATGCTCGTAGACGCGAATGACAGCCTTCTCGGCGATCTCGCGAATGCGCAGCCGAAACCGCGGCAGCTCGCCTTCGGGCACTTTCGTCGGAACCCCACACAGCATTAGGACATTAGCAATGCAGCGGGCCGTGTAAGCCCCCCGGCTAAAGCCGAACAGCCAGATCCGGTCCCCGGGCTGATAGTGGTTGATGATGAATTCGTAGCAATCCGCGATGTTCGTCGTGATCCCCCGCCCCGTCACCGAAGATAGCAGCTTGGTCAACTTGCGCCGTAACGATGTGAGACCGACCGCGCTCGTGTCCGTTCCAAGGCCTGGATCGTAGAAGGCGACCTGATCCTGCGGGTCCACCATGCTGTCAGGCCCGGGGCGGGTCACGCGGTACATCTTGTAGATGTTGCTCATCCGCTGTTCCGGCCGAATCCCGCCGTCCTGCCCGGTGCCATCAGAAAAGATCACGATATTCTTTGGCACGTTCAAACTCCTGAAGCGAAGGCGGGCTGGAAGGTCGGAAAGCTCAAGGATGAGCTGGAAGCGGAAATCTCGAGTGCCGCAGCAATGCCCCTGTCGGGCTGCTGATCATAGATGATCATGGCGGGGTGATCCTTGGGCATCCACACTCTGCGCGACTGCCAGTGATGCAGGCAGCGTCGGAAACACGTGGATCGGAACACCCTCACCGTGATGCGACTGTATGGAAGCGAACAGTGCCCGCAGCATGGCGCGATAACCGCTTCAACGCTGCTCTAGCCTTGGCTCGACCATGCCCGCCACGGGCATCACTACTGCCCAAGGAAACTTCCTCGGATCGCCTTGTTCGAACTGGTTGACAGTGACACTGGGAAGGTTGCGCTTATCGTACACGGTGCCCAATCGAAGCGAGAGGCTGGCTGGCGAGGCAAGGAAGAGCGAAATGTCGGTGACGCCCCGGCGCGCGAGATCCATCACGGCGTCAAGAAACTGTTGCACGAGCCTCTGCTGCTTCGTCTCCGACCAATGCGACGCGGTGGAGCGCCCCTCAAGGTCAAGCCGAACGATCGGCGCGATGGGTTCGACGAGACGAACGTCGGCATCCAGCACATCGTAGGAAGCCGAAACGCAGAGCGCCACACGGGAAGATCCGGCGGGGATAGCGTCCATCCCAGTGAGGTTGAAGCTCAGGCTATCGTCATCATCATCCAAGGGACGCCACGTCTTCTGTTTGCGGTCCCAGTCCATGAACAGCGTGTGGTGCTCATCATCGACGATGACGCCGAGAAGGAACAGCAGCGGTACGGGGGCAAGTCCGCCGAGGACGAAGGAGATGTCGGCCCGGTCAAGCCCGCCGACCCTACGGGCAATGTCATCGGGCAGGCTGGTTAGATGCCGGAGTGCGCGATTGGGACTGACGATTTGACCGTCGATCAGACCTTGCCGGACATCTACGAGCACCGGATCACGGCGTCCTTTAAGGGAGGCAGGCACCGCCTTGTCCAACGGTTCGCCGTTCCAGTCCCGCAAACCACGAGCCTCGATCACGATGACCTTACCCCGATTTTCCCGACGGACATCGCGGATAATCAGGAAAAGGCCGGTTGCCACGATACTCGCTGCCACGAAGAACACGGCCCAGCTGAGTGCTGCGTCTCCCCCCGACGTATCCCAACTGAAAACAAATGGGCCATTTGCCGTCGGAATCGTGATGCCGACCGAAAGGCTGGCGAGGACGGCGACGAGGAGCGGTACGCCGAGCTTGATGAGCGATGCCCCCGCAGATCGCCGCCGAAACACATACTCGATGAGCGATCGGAAGAAGAGGTTCAGCAGGTTCATTATTCCAGTATCTCAACGGCAGATGGCCCAAAGCCACGGCGGAAAAGGGTGCAAGAGCAGACAAGGGAGTGGATAGATCCCAGTCTCACGATCAGCAACACGGCGAAATCGATGCCGCGCTCACCGTGAACGAGTTCCATCATCGCCCCGGCGTCTTGACGGCTCGGCGTGACGTCGAACGTGGGATGGGAATGCCACTCGCCCAGATAGTTGAAGCGGTCATACGCGTTCCCAGTCCGCTGGAAGAACGCATCAAGCGCATCCGCATGCGCGGCGGGACTACGGACGAAATGGGCACTTCCGCCGGTCTCAGCGTCAATGGATGTCTCGACGATCCGGAAATGCCCGGGTTCGATTTGCTCGCTCATGAGGACACCGCCAATCTCACGCGGGCCAGCCGACTGGAGCGCGCTACGCAGCGTTGCCACGACATCTTCGGCAATCTCAACGCGCATCGGCGGCTGCGGGATCAAGGTCGGCGAGGAATTCTTCGAGCGCCTCAGCGGCATCGGCATCCTTCACCGTCCCCCAGGCATCGGCTTCGCCCAGGTCTATCGGGCACACATCGAATGGTGCTGAGAAGAGCCATTTCTCGCGAAGGCCAATCAGATAGGCGGGGTACGGAAAGATGGTTGCATCTGGCCGGGCAAGGAGGTCGATGACAAAGCGCGTCAGATGTGACGCGATCACGGTGACGTCGGCGTCGTCCGCGATCAGCGGAGCGCCGGGACCGCTGGAGTCGGTATAGGACTGTGACGAGCCATCGTCCGGCCACTCGACGTTCTGCTCGCGATACCACCCTTCGATCCGCTGCCGTGCCGTAAGGGGAGTCGGGTCGATGTCGGGTTGAAGCCGCACGACGATTCCGCCCGCACCGCCGCCGAAGGCCTGCGCCCAGCACATCGGAATGCTGGCGCGCCGCGCGATGGAGGCGCAAAGGTTGAATGCCTGCGGATCAGCGGTGGCATCGACGATCAAGTCGCACTCTTCGATCGCGCTCAGGGTGGCAGCCGCCACTGCGCCGCTCTCTTGGCCCCCTATAGCGATGGCCCACGGGCTGACCGTGCAGGCGGGATTTATCTCATCGATGCGGAGGCTGAGTGCCACGGTTTTGTGGACTCCGACCGATCGCCAATCCAGCTCGTTGCGGACAAGGTTGCCGGACGCGAGGACATCGCTGTCGACAAGGACGAAGTCCGTGACCCCAGACCGGGCGAGTTGCACGGCGACCTTCGACCCGATCGAACCGCATCCGATGATGGCGACCTTGGCAGTCTTCAGCCGCTCGTATTCGGGGTCCAGCCGTTTGAAGTCCTTCTCGACGAAGATAGCATCATAGGTGGCGATCGCACGCCCTTCATCTTGTCCAGACACCAGCAGCGGGTAGATGCGCTTGCCGTCGAACATGACCACGAAGGTCGGTTCCGAACTGCTTGCCAGGTCCATCGCCAGCTCGGGAAGCGCATGCGACCACAGCAGCGCTCGCAGATCGCTGAACGAGGTGCACACGCGGCCCTGGCCTTCCGGGATCCGTGCCACGATCGCATTGACGTTCCGGCATTCTCCGCCCCGTTTCTGCGTCTCGGACCAGAGAGGTTCATCGGGAGGGCCGATGCGAGCGAGTTGGGCAGCTATCGTGACAACCGACTCCTGCTCCAGCACTTCGCCTTTCTCCACCTGTCCCTCCGCAAGGCCGGACAAGCCCGAAAGAGTGTCAGGGGAGAAGAGCAGACGCCTGAATGATTGGCGTATCTGCTGGGCTCGGGAGGTTCGGTGCTCGGATGGGGCGGCTTCGCCGGTCTGATCCTCGGATGAGAGCAGACGATGCGCGCTTTCAACCATCATCGCACCGGTGATGTCTGGCATCCAGTTGTCGGGACGATACTCGAGGCAGAGCTCTCCTTGCGATCCGTACTGATGGCCGGAAAGGCGTTTTCCGTCCCGAGGCAGGATCCACGGCGCGGTATCGGGGAAGAGATCGGGGTAGACGAGCGTCAGCGGTATCGTTCTGTCGCCGATCTGCACGTCGAAGTCGAAAGCGGCCCGCATGCCTTCGGCGAGCCGCTTGATGGGGTTGCTCAGCCAGGAGCTGCGTTCGGCAAGTTGGCCGAGCGCCCTTTGCTCCCGGATGGCCCGTTTGGTGTCTTCAGCCCACCAGTTCAAGCGAAGCCCTTGGGCGAGGTCGGCTCGCGACGGGTGCTCGGGAAGGCAGGAGCACTGGCTGCGCCCGCGCCAATGATGGCTGCAGACGCAGCCGGACGGAGCATGCTGCTGGAACTCGGAGCCAACCTTGTCGCTGCCCTTTCGGCTGCGACACCCATGCGCGGCTTGATGGCTTCGACGATGCGGCGGCGGTCGACCTGCTGCCCGAGATATTCGAAATCACGCCGTGCTCGGGCGAGCCATTCGAAGAAAGCCTTTTCGCGCTCGGGATAGAGTGGCCATTTGTCGGCGAAGTTCTCCAGCGGGTCGGTAGGATTGCGGATGATGCGCACGTTGCCGTTGCGCTCGATGTACCGGTCCATATCCCTCAGAATAGTGTAGAGGGCATCAGCGATGCGCTCCTCGCCATTGTAGGCATGGGCAGCGAGTGTGGTGATGATGACCGAGATGGGGCGCTCGTTGTATCGGCCAACGAACATCCCGTCGCGGTGGCGCTTCAGGATCATGATGGCCGACTGGAGGGGCGTCCTTACCCGATACTCAGGAATGTCTTCGACGCTTGCCCGGATCGCTTCCGCGACGAACTTCCGGCGCTGTTCGAATATCGGCCCCATCTGCAGACGGAACCATTCGGCGTAACCCTTAGGGTTCGAGCGCGGCCATTGGTTCGTTTGCTCATTGTAATTGGGCAAGCGGCGGTCGGTTATCGCGATTGCGGTATCCGCCCATCGAGTGTCGTACCCGGCGGTTTCGAGTAGTGACTTTTGCCGGGAAGAGTTCGGCACGGCGGGAACGATGTCCATGTGGAACTGGGCTTCATTGGCGTAGGGCAGCACCCAACACCGGTTGCCCTCTTCGACAGGCTTCACCATGGATTGCGACCGGTGATACGCCTTGATCTCGTCACCGACGAGATGCTTCAGCTGCCGCTGGGTAAGGTTACTGGTGCTGAGCAGGCGAAGGACGCAAACGGAGTCGACATCGTACTCTTCTTCTTCGGTGAGCGGTCGGATCGCGGTGCCCAGCCGGAACGACCCTTGCACGTAGATCTCGGGATCGAACCGCAGCACCTTGGACGCGGGGCGATGCAACCAATCGCCGAGCGAAGCGTAGCTCTTGTTGGCTTGTTCGTAGCGAGCGTCGCTGATCGCAAGCTCGTCGGCAAGTGCGGCCAGATAGTCTTCTGCAGTCTTCGTCGGCATGGAAAGCGCCCCCTTCGATTCCATATTTGCGCCTGTGCTCTTGTTTTCAACCTCCGGCGGAAGGAAAAGGGAACAAAGTTGTGGGAGGGGCTCCCTCATCCGCTGGTTAAGGGGTTGCGCTCCAGCACTTGCCTACATGCTCTTCAGAAAATAGGTTTCGCCGGACAGTATCCCAGCTGATGTTGACGAGAATGAATTGACCAGCCCTCAGAGCCCGATCCGAAAGTTGTTGAGCAATACCAGCATGTTGTGATTCACGCCGTCCTGCGAGAGATGGAGTGAATGATGGCATGGACTGGTATTGCTCGGGAGGAGCATAGCCGCAAAGGGCT
>PJTY01000715.1_pt1 | contig 15372 bp, 14 predicted proteins | sample 1512121 | NCBI WGS metagenome assembly PJTY01 (sample SAMN08177680, study PRJNA422409) | Soil metagenome, whole genome shotgun sequencing project. | isolation source: Soil enriched (2) on filter paper: alkali lignin treatment | place: USA: Madison | collected 2015-01-15 | reverse complement strand
GCGGTTTGGCGCGCTCTGGCAACGCCCTGCCCCCATTTGGCTATCCGGCCCGCGGTTCGGGTCGCCGTACGCAAGCGATCGGTCCACCGCTACAATTGACGGATCGGGAAATCGGGCCTAGCCGCCGGAGAGGAATACAAAATTGCGCCTCCGCGAAATCGACTTCGCCGTCGAGCGCTCTGCTAAGGACATTGTAATGAGTTTGCCGGCCGCTGCCGTCGTGATCCTGATGACGGGCCAGCCGGTTCCCGACGCTGACGTTCATATGCCCGCCTACATGGCGGTGCAGGATGTCGCCGGCACCACGACGGGCGGGATCACCGCGGCGCCGGAAGCGCAAACCGCTCCCGCACCGCAGGCGGACGATCCCGCCGTTCCGACACCCTCCGCTCCGGAAGGCGTCCCGCCCGCGACGGCGTCCGCGCCCACTGGCACGGCACCCGAAGCGAACGATCCGGCCTCGGGTCCGGAGTCGGTCATCGTCGTCACGCGCCCGGAACCGGCACCGCCCGGTGACCCGCTGCAACACCTCAACGTCGAATCCTTCAAGGCCGTGCAAGCGGTCGACAAGGCCGTTCTCGAACCCGTGGCCAAGGCCTACAACAAGGGCCTGCCCCGCCCCGTCCGCAAGGGCCTGCGCAACTTCTTCAGCAACCTGGGCGAGCCGGTGGTCTTCGCCGCCTACCTGCTCCAGTTCAAGCCGGGCAAGGCCGCCGAAACCGCGGGCCGCTTCGTCATCAACACCACGCTCGGCGTCGCCGGTTTCGTCGATGTCGCGAAGAAGAAGCCGTTCAACCTGCCGTATCGCCCCAACGGCCTTGCCAATGTGCTGGGCTATTACGGCGTCGGGCCGGGACCGTATTTCTACCTGCCAATCGTCGGCCCGACGACGCTCCGCGATATCGTCGGCGACACGGTGGACAAGCTCCTGCTGCCTGCCGCCGTCGGCAAGCCTTTCACCAAGCCTGCGGTCGTCCTGCCGATGACGATCATGAACCAGCTTGGCGAACGTGCCGCCTTCGACGAACAGATCAACAAGATCCGGAAGGAAGACCGGCCTTATGCCGCCTACCGCGATCTCTACCTCAAGCAGCGCGAGGCGGAGATCGAAGCGCTTCACGGGCGCACCGTGCCGGACGTGGTGCCGGTCTACGGCCCCGGCCTGAAGACGCCCGGCAAGACCGACGGAACCCTGTCGCCGCAAGGCACCGAACCGGCGCCAGTGGCCCCTACTGACGCAGCCCCTACCGGCGCAGAACCGGTAAGCTCAGAACCGGCGCCGACCGAGCCGACCGCTGCCGCACCCACGACAGTGCTCCCCGCACCCGCGCAAGTCGCGGCACCTGCTGCAACGACGCCCTGACGGGCGCTTTCCATCCGTTTCAGTTCAGCCCGGCCACGATCGCGGCAAGCAGGACATCCGGATCGATCGGCTTGGAAAGAAAGGCGCTGGCACCGGCCGACATGGCCTGCTCCTTCGCCGCGTCGGTCGGATAGCCGGTCATCACGATAACCGGCTGCGGGCAGTTGCGACGCCGCAACTCCGCCTGCATCGCCAGCCCGGTCATGCCCGGCATATGCAGGTCGGTGACGATCGTCGTGACATGCCGCAGCAGGTCGCTGGCCAGCAGGTCCTCTGCGCGGGCGAAGCCGATGCTCGTCAGCCCCTCCGAACGGAGCAGGCTGTCGAGACTGCCGCGCACCCCGGCATCATCGTCCACCACGGCCACGAGCGGCCGCGTCAGCGGGCTATTATCTAGGGGGGCGACCAATGCATACTCCAGTTATCTCGGGCGAAACCTTCGGACAGGGCCGTGGTTCCATTCAACCCTCATTCCAATTGGCAAGACGGTCAGGCCAATACCATCATACTCAGGTGTTAAGGGCGAGGCCGGTCCCTGTGGCAACGTCCTGCCATTGCGTCTAGGCTGGGCATCGCAGTATCCTCGCAGCTTCCCGCCTTTGCCCAGTGCCTTACCGAGCGACCGCTACCGATCGATGATCCTTTCCAAGCGCCCCCGTTCCGCCCTTCGCGCCTTCCTGCGCAGCGAAGCCTCCGGCGGTATTCTGCTGATGGGCGCGGCGGCGCTGGCGCTGATCGTGGCCAACAGCCCGCTGGCCGAAAGCTATTTTCACGCCCTGCACTTCAGGGTCGGCCCCCCGTGGTTCTCCCTGTCGCTGACGCACTGGATCAACGACGGCCTGATGGCGCTGTTCTTCCTGCTCGTCGGCCTGGAGATCAAGCGGGAGTTCATCGACGGGCACCTGTCGAACTGGTCCGACCGCGCCCTTCCCGCAATAGCCGCCGCAGCGGGCATGATCTGCCCCGCACTGATCTATCTCGCCATTACCGGCTCGACACCCGGCCTCGCGCGTGGCTGGGCCATTCCCGCCGCTACCGACATTGCCTTCGCAATCGGCGTCATGGCCATTCTCGGCAAACGGGTGCCCGCCTCGCTCAAGCTGTTTCTGACCACCGTGGCGATCGTCGACGACATGGGCGCGGTCGCAGTGATCGCGCTGGCCTATACCAGCCAGATCAAGGGCGCCGCCCTGCTCGCCGCCGGGATCGTCATGGGCGTCATGTTCGTGCTCAACCGTATCGGCGTGAAGCGGCTCTGGCCCTATCTCATGCTGGCGGCCTTGCTCTGGCTGGCGGTTCTGCTTTCGGGAGTCCATGCCACCATTGCCGGTGTGCTGGCGGCCAGCCTGATCCCGATCCGCGCTACCCCGGGCGCGCCGGACAGCGCGGAATCGCCGCTCCACCGGCTGGAGCACGGCCTTCACGGCTGGGTCGCCTATGGCGTGGTGCCCCTGTTCGGCTTTGCCAATGCGGGGGTCTCGCTGGCAGGGTTTGGTACGGAGCAACTGCTCGCGCCGCTGCCGATGGGCGTGGCCGGAGGTCTGTTCCTCGGCAAGCAGGTCGGCGTGTTCCTGGCGCTGTGGCTCTGCGCGCGCTTCGGCATCGCCCGGCGTCCGAGCGGCGCCACATGGCTCCAGACTTACGGAATGTGCCTGCTCTGCGGCATCGGCTTCACGATGAGCCTGTTCGTAGGCGGCCTTGCGTTCAGCGATCCGGCGCTGATCGACGAAGTCAAGATCGGCGTCCTCTTCGGCTCGACCGTTTCGGCCCTGGCGGGATATGCAATGCTCCGCCTGACCGCTCCGCGAAAAGACGCAATGACGAATGCGCAAGGCTGAACGGCGCGGGCCGGTATTCGTCGCCACGGGTCCTTCGCTGATCGTCACCGGCGTCGCCCGGTTCAACATCCCGGTCCAGGCGACGTCAGCTCCTGTAGCGGGTGATGCTCTCGTCCCGCACGCCGAGTTGCTCGGCCATGCGCACGAGGTCGGCCAGCGACTGCGCCGCCATCTTGCGCATCAAATTCCCGCGATGGATCTTCACGGTGATTTCGGACAAGTCGAGCCGCGCAGCGACCTGCTTGTTCATCAGCCCGGTCACGACCAGGGCCATCACTTCCCGTTCGCGCGGAGTCAGCGTCTCGAAGCCGAGCCGCAACGCGGCATTGTCGGCATGGACGGACCGACGCGCGCGATCCGCTTGCAGCCCGGCGCGCACGGCAGCCAGCAACTGTTCCTCGTCGAACGGCTTGGGCAGGAAATCGACGGCACCGGCCTTCATCGCGCGGACGGTCATCGGAATATCGCCGTGGCCGGTAATCAGGATCACCGGAACCGCGATGCCCTCGGCCGCGAGCCGCTCCTGAAAGTCCAGCCCGCTTTCACCCGCAAGGCGAATATCCAGGACGAGACAACGCGCCTGCTCGGGCAATTCGGCGGCAAGGAAAGCCTCGCTCGTAGCGAAAAGCGCGACCTCGAAGCCGCTGGCCCGCAGCAGGCTGCCGATGCTGCCGCGCACGTCGGCATCGTCGTCCAGCACGCAGACGCAGCCTTCCGGCTCCTCGCCCGTCGCAGGTTTCGTTTCCGAGGACGTCATGCCGGCACCATTTCCACCGGCACCGGCAGGCAGAACCGGAAAGCCGCTCCGCCGCCCGGTATGTTCGCGGCGGTCAAAGTGCCGCCGTGCTGTTCGACGATGGAGCGGCAGATCGCCAGCCCCATGCCCATGCCATCGCCCTTGGTCGTGAAGAACGGCAGGAACAGATCCTCGGGATCGCCCGCTATTCCGCTGCCCCGGTCGCTGATCTCGATCATCACGTCTCCCTCCGACCGGCGCGTCGCCCGCAAGTGCAGTTCCCGCTCGTCTTGCGGCACCGCCGCCATGGCCTGCTCCCCGTTCATGAGCAGGTTCATCAGCACCTGTTGCAGTTGCACGCGGTCTCCCAACAGATCGGGGAAGTCCGGATCAATCGCGACTTGCAGGCCCACGCCGTGGGTCAGGAGATCGCGCCGCAGCAGGGCCAGGGTTTCCTCCACGAGCGGTGCGAAGGCAATCGCCTCCCGCTTGGGATCGGCCTTGCGCGCCAATTCGCGGATGCGCGCGATCACGTCTGCCGCACGGGTGCCGTTGCTGGTGATGTGTTCGAGGCAGTCGGCGACTTCACTGGCCGCCGCAGCATTTCGATCGAGGCCCTGCTCCAGCCCCTTTTCAAGCCAGCGGCGCCCCGAGCGCGCATAGGTGATGATCGCCGAAAGCGGCTGGTTCACTTCATGGGCGATGGATGCGGCAAGCTGGCCGAGCGTCGTGACGCGGGACATGTGCGTCAGATCCGCCTGCGACTGCGCCAGCCGGGTCTGCGAGCGGTTCCGCTCGGTCACGTCGATGGCCATGACCAGCACGCGTTTCCAGCCGCCATGATCGGGCGGCAGCGAGACCTGAAGTAGCACGTCCACTTCATCGCCCGAACGCGTGACGAACCGCGTCTCCTCCTCGACCGCCTCTTCGCCCCGCAGCAGTCCGGCATAGATGCGGGCAAGCGATTCGAAAGCCGCCGGGGTCGCGAAATCGCCGATCGTTCCGTCCATCAGTTCGCCCCGCTCACTGAGGCCAAACAGCCGCGCGGCGGCATGGTTGGCATTACGCACCCGCGCGGAGCCGAACGCCATCTCGACCATGCGCTCGTCGATCTCGCCCATGTGCTGCAGCAGGCTCCAGGCGCCCGACCAGTCGGATTCCCATATCGGAAAGCCCGCAGCCGCGAAGATCGTCCGGTACCGTGCATCGGAACGCTCCCGCTCGGCACTTTCGGCAAGCTGGCGCAGGATCAGCACCGTCGTGACGAGCAGCGCGACCAAGCTGACGCCGAGACGCATCGCCGGCGCGCCCATCGGCGCATCCCAGTGAGACAGGCCGTAACCGGCAAGGACGAGCAGCGCACAATAAGCGGCAGCGGCAAGCACCACCGCACGCGAATTGGTCCGCCCCGCCAGCACGACGACGGTCGCGTAGAGCACCGCCACCGCGCCCTGAAGCGGGCTCAGGACATCCAGTGCGAAAATCCCCAGCGCCAGTATCGCACCCGCCAGGGCATAGAATCTGTTCACCAACACCCCTGCCTCGGCATCGCCGCGCCTTGCCTCCTCCTGCCGGGAACCGATGCCGGCCCCGACGCGACAAACTGCCGCCGAGTTGAGCGGCACGCAACCACAACCTTCGTTTAGGTCAACCGCAGGACCTGTCTCTCACGCAAGCGGCACGGCCAGCACGATGCGCGTTCCGGGACGCAGGTTTTCGCGAAAGAGGGTCGCCTCGATCCTTGCCGCCAGCGCTTCCATCAAATGCGTACCGAAGCCGCCGGAGCCGCCTTCATCCTGCGATCGCCCGGTGCCGTCGTCCTCCACGCTCAACCGCAGGGCGTGAGGACCGGCCAGTCGCAGTTCGATCCGCACTTCACCGGGCCTCTGCGCGGGATAGGCATACTTGCAGGCATTGAGCACGCATTCGGAGACGATCAGCCCCATCGCCCCCGCCAGGCGCGCGGGCACGGAAACGGGGTCGGCGCTGACCGTCAGCCGCCTTCCCCCCGCCACGTCGCAGCATCCCGTCTCGATCTGGTTCACCAGAGTCCGGAGGTAGCCGCCCGCGTCGACGAATCCGGTCTGCTGCGGGCGGGTAAGCTGGCGGTGCACGCCCGCGATAGCACCGATCCGGCCCAGCATGCGATCAAACACCAGACCGGCGGCCGGGTCCGCCAGCTCGCGTTTTTCCGCCGCGACCATAGCCATGAGCAATTGCAGGTTGTTGGCGATGCGGTGATCGCTTTCGCCCTCTATCTCCTCGCCGGATCCCGGCGAGCCGAAAGACTGGACGGCGCGATTGCCGGGACCTTCCCGGTTCGACGAGCGTTGGACCATCGACATCGTGCATTCCTTCTGGATCGGCCCGGTCCGGAACCGTCGTTTTCGGCGGACCGGGACCAACTGCGGGCGGAGCATTTGCAATGCCGCCTTTTCGCCCCGCGCTTCCCGCTTTTCCATCATACGCTGGTTTGGTTCTTACAGGCTCGGGTTGGGGGTTGGGGACGGCGATCATGCCTGCCCCCAACCCCAAACCAGCGTATGATGGCGGCGGCGCGCCGGAGCGATCACATGAAAGGGGGCGAGCAAGGCCGCGATGGCCCCGGCGAGCGGCACCTGGCGCACCGCGCACACCAGACGAGGCACCATGACTACGATCGAGACGCGCCAAGACCAGATGTTCCCGGTGCTTTCGGCGCCGGAACTCGCGCTCGCCCGGCGCTTCGCCAGCGGGCCGCAGCGGAATTTCTCTCCCGACGAGAGCGTCTATGCCATTGGCGACCGCGAGGCGCCGACCTGGCTGGTGCTGGAAGGATCTATCGAAGTCGAGCGGCGAGACGGTCTCAGCCGGGAGGCCCGGATCACCACCCACGGCCCCGGGCAGTTCAGCGGCGAGATCAACCAGCTTGCGGGCCGTCCCTCGATCGCGGGCGGAACCGCCGGACCCCAAGGCTGCATCGCGCTTCCCATCGACGCCGCCCATCTGCGCGCCCTGATGATCGGCGCCGCCGAACTGGGCGAGAAAGTCATGCGCGCGCTGATCCTGCGCCGCGTCGGCCTGATCGAGGAAAGCGGCGCCGGACCGATTATCATCGGCGTGCCGCAAAGCGCCGACGTCGTGCGACTTCAGGAATTCCTGCGCCGCAGCGGTTATCCCTCGCTGGTGCTCGACGTGAGCAGCGACGAGGAAGGCAAGGCCCTCGTCGAGCGGCTCGGCGTCGAGCCTGCGCAGTATCCGCTGGTCGTCTGCCCCAGCGGCTCGATCCTGCGGCGGCCGCGCGATGAGGAACTGGCCGCCTGCCTCGGCCTTACCTCCCATCTCGACCCGGACATGCTTCATGACGTGGCGATCGTCGGCGCCGGTCCGGCCGGACTGGCGGCGGCTGTCTATGCGGCCTCGGAAGGGTTGTCGGTCGTCGTGCTCGATGCGCGCAGCATGGGCGGGCAGGCAGGCGCCTCGGCGCGGATCGAGAACTATCTCGGCTTTCCCACCGGCATTTCCGGGCAGGCACTCGCCGGGCGCGCCTTCAACCAGGCACTCAAGTTCGGCGCGCGGATCGCCATTCCGGTCACCGTCACCGCCCTCGAACCCGAGGACGATCACTTGCGCATAGACCTCGCCCGCGAAGGCCATGTGAAAGCACGGAGCGTGGTGATCGCCTCCGGCGCGCGCTATCGCCGCCTCGCGATCGAAGGCCTCGAACGCTTCGAGGGCGCGGGCATTTCCTACTGGGTCTCGCCCATCGAGGCGCGGCTCTGCGCGGGCGAGGAAGTGGCGCTCGTGGGTGGGGGCAATTCGGCCGGGCAGGCGGTGGTCTACCTCGCTCCGCAAGTGAAGAAGCTCCACCTGATCGTGCGGCGCGGCCTCGAAGAGACGATGTCGCGCTATCTGATCGAACGTATCGGCGAACTGCCCAATGTCGAGATCCACGTCGGCGCGGAAGTCATCGCGCTGGAGGGGCATGAGGACGGCACGCTTTCCACCGTCGGCATCCGCAGCCGAGACGGTACGCTCACGCAGCGTCCTCTGCGTCACATGTTCCTGTTCATCGGCGCCGATCCCAATTCCGACTGGCTCCCCGCTCCGGTCGAGAAGGACGCCAAGGGATTCGTCGTCACCGGCGGCGATACCAAACTGCCCATGGAAACCGCCATGCCCGGCGTCTTCGCCATCGGCGACGTCCGCGCCGGCTCCACCAAGCGGGTCGCTGCCGCCGTCGGCGAAGGTGCCGCGGTCGTTGCGCAGATCCACGCCCTCTTCGCCCGAAAGGACGCGCCATGAATTCCTGCCGCCACAGTTCGACGATCAACGAAGTCACCCCCAGCGCGCGCGGCTGCGAGGAATGCCTGAAGATCGGCAGCCCCTGGGTCCACTTGCGCCTGTGCCGAAGCTGCGGCCACGTCGGCTGCTGCGATGAAAGCCCGAACCGCCACGCCCGCGCCCATTTCCACCAGACGCATCACCCGATCATCGAAGGCTACGATCCGCCCGAGGGTTGGGGCTGGTGCTATGTCGACGACGTGGAGATCGATCTTCCCGACCAGACCCCGCAATGGGGACCCATTCCGCGGTTCTTCTGAAAACCTATAGCCTCGAACCGGACCAAAGCCGGTTCCACCTTGCCGGGCAGCGCAGGTCATTCCCCTCCCCCGACCCCGCCTGCGCTGCCCGGTTTTTCTTTCTCCACGCCCAAGGCTGCCGAAATGCCCGATCGGCCCTTCCCTCAGGCCCGTCCGATCCCCATGTTCGCGCCCAAGGAGAACACCGCATGCCGACTTACGAAAAGACCGAAGAGGCCATCGCCCGCCTGACGCCCGAGCAGTTCCACGTCACCCAGAACAGCGGCACCGAGCGCCCCGGCTCCGGCGAGTACCTCTACAACAAGAAGCCCGGCATCTACGTCGACATCGTCTCGGGGGAGCCGCTCTTCGCCTCCTCGGACAAATATGAATCCGGCTGCGGCTGGCCCAGCTTCACCAAGCCGATCGAGCCGGCCAACGTGAACGACATCGTCGACCGCAGCCACGGCATGATCCGCACCGAAGTCCGCTCGGCCCACGGCGACAGCCACCTCGGCCATGTCTTCGAGGACGGCCCGCTCGATCGCGGCGGCCTGCGCTACTGCATCAATTCCGCCTCGCTGCGCTTCGTGCCGCGCGAGGAGATGGAGGACGAAGGCTACGCTTCCTATCTCGATCAGGTCGAGGACGCCTGAAGCTCAATCGCGCGCCTGTCTCGCCGCATCGGTGAGATAGGCGCGCGGCTTCACGTCGCGCATCGCCAGCGTCGTGTTGAAATGGCGCACGCCCGGAAGACGGCGCAGGCGGTTGCGCAGGAAATCGTCGAGATCGGGCACGCCGCCGGTCATGACATGGAGCATGTAGTCGAAATCGCCGACGACGGCATGGCAGGTCAGCACCGCCGCTTCCTCGACGACCGCGCGCTCGAAAGCCTCGTGCCGGTCGAATTCGATCGAGACATGGACGAAGGCGCTTGTGCCGAGACCGATCGCGGCCGGATCGATCACGGCGCGGTAGCCGGTGATGACCCCGGCCTTCTCCATGGCCTGCACCCGCTTCCAGCTCGGCGTCTTCGACAGCCCCGCTGCATCGCCCAGTCCTGCAAAACTGAGCCGCGCATCGTGCTCCAACGCCGCGAGAATGCGCCTGTCGGCCGCGTCTAGTGGCAGATCCTTCGACATCGAAACGAACGTTCCCCTATAGTTCCAATATCACGCCATATGTTCTTCACATGAGGCATTCTGCCCACCGATTGGGACCAATGTCCCGCAGGAGCAGTGCTATTGTCCTCCCACACAATCCCCGGGGAGACAACATGGAACGCCGCAAGGTCTACGAACTGCTCGAGGCGCCCGCCGCGCTCGACTACGAACTCTACCTCAACACCGAAAAGCTGCTGACCTGCCAGAAGCCCTTCGACGACCTCGCCAATGCCGACGAACTCCAGTTCCAGATCGTCCACCAGGTAGAGGAACTCTGGATGAAGCTGATGGCCTACACGGTCGTCGCGGTGGACGAGTACATGCGCGAGAAGCAGGCGTTCCGGGCCGTGACCTTGCTCGGCCGCTGCCATCGCATCATGCGCATGATGACCGACCAGCTGGACCTGCTGGAAACGATGTCGCCCAAGGAATACCAGCAGATCCGCCTGCAGCTCGGCAATGGCAGCGGCCAGGAATCGCCGGGCTTCCGCGTGCTGCTCCGGATCATTCCCGACCTCTGGCAGACCTTCGACCAGGCCTATGTCACCGGCGCCGGGCGCACCGTGCGCGACATCTACGACCATGGCTATGCCCACGACGAAGCCTATGCCGTGGCCGAGGCGCTGATCGAGCTGGACGAACTTTTCGGCAAGTTCCGCTGGCATCACCTGTTCCTGATCCACCGCTCGATCGGCATGGGTTCGGCCTCGCTTAAGGGGCGTTCGGTCGATCTCCTGCAAGCCGGTGCGAAACATCGCTTTTTCCCGGAACTTTGGGACGTGCGCGTGGAAATGACCGACGAATGGGGCCATGACTACGGCCGCGTTCGCGACAGCATAGCGGAAAAAGCGGAACACTGAATTCATGCATGACCTGTTCCACATCCCCGAGGGCGGCCCCTATCTCCTCACCCATTCCGTCGGCTGCCTGCCCCACAAGGCGCGAGAAGTGCTGGAGGCGAGCTATCTCGCACCGTGGCAGTCCACCGGCGGCGCCGCCTGGGGGCCGTGGCTGGATGAAATCGAGCGATTCCGCGCCGCCGTCGCCGCGCTGATCGGCACCGATGCCGCCGAAGTCGCGCCCCAGCAGAGCGTGTCCTCCGCGCTGTTCTCGCTGCTGTCGGGGCTGCGTCCGGCACCGGGCCGCAACCGGGTGTTGATGTCCGAGCAGGCTTTCCCGACGGTCGGCTATGTCGCGCAAGGGCTGGAGCGGCTCGGGTTCGAGACCCGCTTCATCCCCGCAGCGCAATCGCCCGGAGACCCGGAAAGCTGGGAACGTCACTTCGACGACAGCATCGCCGCCGTCGTCGCCATGCATGTCCATTCGAATACCGGCATGACCTCGCCCATTGCGGAGATCGCGAACATGGCCCGCCGCCAAGGCGCGCTGTCCATCGTCGATGCCGCGCAGTCGGCGGGCATCCTGCCGGTAATCCCGCGTGAATGGGCCATCGACGCAGTGATCGGCTCAAGCGTGAAGTGGCTCTGCGGCGGCCCCGGCGCGGCCTGGCTCTGGCTGCGCCGCGACCTTACCACGACGCTCGAACCGCTCGATCTCGGCTGGTTCGGGCACGAGAACCCCTACGAGTTCGACATCCGGCATTTCCGCCATGCGCCGGATGCCCGCCGCTTCCAGGGCGGCAGTCCCTCGATCGCACCCTTCGCACTCGCCCGCGCCGGGATCGAGACCGTGATGAGCATCGGCCAGAGCGAGATCCTGCGCCACAACCGCGCCTGCATTACCGCTTTCGTCGAAGCGGCGGGACGCCCCGTTGCCATGGACGATCGCGGCGGGACGCTGTGCCTCACGTTCGAGGACATCGACAGCCTCCGCGCCGCACTTGCCCCCGGCGGCTTCCATTACGACGTGCGCGGAACCTGCCTGCGCGCCTCGTTCCATGCCTGGAACACCCCCGAGCAGGCCGCCCTGCTAGGCCGCGCCCTGGCCGAATCCGGGCTGGCATTCCGCCCCGCCGCCTGACGGCGGGACGCCGAAACTCCCAAAAAACCTGCAAAACGATTTCCCCGTGCGCCGAAATCCCTTCGGCGCACGGCGGAGCGCGCGCGGCAAGCGCAGACGAGGTTTGCAACGCTAAACATATTCTCTACTGTTTCAGTTGAGAATAGCTCATATACCTGCCTCGTCCGCCGCTCCGAGAGATCCTGTCATGCCCGTCAATCTGCCCACCAATCTCCTGCGAAGTTTCGTGGCAATCGTTGACACCGGATCGATGCTCCATGCTTCGGAACGGGTCTTCGTGAGCCAGTCGGCGCTCAGCCTGCAGATCAAGCGACTGGAGGAACTGCTTCAGCAGACCCTGTTCCACCGAGAAGGACGGCGGTTGACGCTGACCCCTTCCGGCGAACTCATGCTCGACTATGCCCGCAAGGTCCTCAACCTGCATGACGAGGCCGTCGCCGCCGTCACCGCCGGCCAGTTCACCGGACCCGCGCGGATCGGCATGGTGCAGGACTTCGCCGAAATGATGCTTTCGGGCCTGCTCGCCCGTTTTGCCGAGCTGCACCCCGAAGCCCAGCTCTATTCGCGCGTCGCCGGGACAGCCGAACTGCTCGGCCAGCTGGAAACCCGTCAGCTCGACATCGTCCTGGGATTTTCGGCCAACAACGATCCCAACGCCATCGCCAGCACGCCGATGGCCTGGTACGGCAAGTCCGAACTGGCCCAGCAGGAAACGATCCAGCTCGCCGTGCTGGAACCGCCCTGCCGCTTTCGCGAGGCGGCGATCCGGGCGCTGGAAGATGCCGGCAGGTCCTACCGGATCTCGGTGGAAACGCCCAATCTCACCGCCTTGCGCGCCGCCGTCGACGCCGGCCTCGGCCTGACCTGCCGCACCCCGCTGTTCCTGCGAGATTCCCCGCTGGTCGAAGAGGGGCTTCCCGATCTTCCCAATGTCTCCTGCATTCTCCAGACCGCGCCTGGACTGGAAGGACCGACCGGACAACTGGCGAAACTGGCCCGCGAAGTCGTCGCGTCATTGCAGCCCGAAATCCACGGAGCGCGCGTACCTGTCGAAATCACGTAGTATACATATCGACAAGCGGACGGGGATCGTCATCATCGGCGGCAGCGGATCGCACCGATTCAGCATGCCATAAACTTCCGGCCGACCGGCAAAGGAGTACCGATGATTTCCCCAACCTCCCGTTTTGCGCGCAAGACGCTGCGCGCGCTGGCCCTTGGCGGATTGCTTTCCGCTTCCGCCGCGGCGATTGCCGCCCCTGCGCCCAAGTTCGACATCGCGCGCGTCTCGAACGACATCAAGACGCTCGCCAGCGACGAATTCGAAGGCCGCGGCCCCGCTACCCCGGCGGAAAAGAAGACCATCGACTACCTCGCCGCGCAGATGAAGGCCGCCGGTCTCCAGCCCGCCGGAGAGAAAGGCTCGTGGTTCCAGGACGTGCCGCTGCGCATGTCGAACATCGTCGGCACACCCACGCTTTCGATGACGATCGGCACCGCCGCAGCGCCGCTGTCGCAGGGTGAGCAGATCGCCGTACGCGCCGCCGAAACCGGCCAGACCTCCGTCGATTTCAAGGACCTGCCGCTGGTCTTCGTCGGTTACGGCGTGAAGGCCCCGGAACGCGGCTGGGACGACTTCAAGGGCGTTGACCTCAAGGGCAAGATCATGGTCGTGCTCGTCAACGACCCCGACTTCGAGGGCGGTGAAGGCGATTTCGGCGGCAAGCTGATGACCTACTACGGCCGCTGGACCTACAAGTACGAGGAAGCCGCGCGCCAGGGCGCCGCGGGCGTGCTGGTCGTCCACGAAAGCGAACCTGCCTCCTACGGCTGGGCCACCGTCAAGAACTCCAACACCAACACGATGTTCGACATCGTCCGCGCCGATCCCAAGGCCGCGCATACCCAGATGGAAGGCTGGATCCAGAAGGACCTCGCCGCCCAGCTGCTCAAGGCCTCGGGCGTCGATTTCGAAGCCGCCAAGGCAGCCGCGCGCAAGAAGGACTTCCAGCCCATCCCGCTCAAGGCGACGATGAGCGCGAACTACGGCGTGAAGTCGGAAATCATCACCTCGCACAACGTGGCGGGCCTCGTTCGCGGTTCGAAATATCCCGACGAGACGGTGATCTACTCGGCGCACTGGGACCACCTCGGCATCGGCCTGCCCGACGCCAAGGGCGACCGCATCTACAACGGCGCGCTCGACAATGCCTCTGGCACCGCCGCCCTGCTCGAACTCGCCCGCGCCTATGCGAAGGCGAAGCCCGAGCGCTCGATGCTGTTCCTCGCCGTGACGGCCGAGGAAAAGGGCCTGCTCGGATCGGAATTCTACGCCGACAATCCGCTCCGACCGTTGGCGACCACCGCCGGGGTCATCAACATGGACGGCCCCTTCGCGCCTGAAAAGACCCTGGACTTCAGCATCTCCGGCGCCGCCAAGCTGGATCTGCTGACCCTGCTGACCGAGGAAGGCGGCAAGCTCGGACGCCACTACACGCCGGATGCGCGGCCGGAAGCCGGCAGCTTCTACCGCTCCGACCACTTCCCCATGGCCAAGCGCGGCGTTCCCGCGATCTCCTACGATTCGGGCAGCGAACTGGTGAACGGCGGCGCTGCGCGCGGCAAGGAACTGGCCGACATCTACACCCGCGACCGCTATCACCAGCCCGCCGACGAGTACGATGCCACCTGGAACACCAGCAGCTGGACCGGCGACCTGACGCTGCTCTACAACCTCGGCAATCGTATCGCGAACAGCCACGTCTGGCCGAACTGGTCGCAGGACAGCGAATTCCGCGCCACCCGCGACGCATCGGCGGCATCGCGCAAATAAGATCAGCCTCTGGTAATGATCCTGTCCTGAAGCGATGCAATCGTTTCAGGACAGGACTTTCCATTGGGTGCCAGCCTAAGATAGGACCGATCCGGTCTTCTTTCCGCCGACAAAAGCCTATCGATTGCGCTGAAATTCGCCCCCGAATGTAACGGAATGACTTCGCTGTATTTTCGTCGACATACCGGCGAGAGCGAAGATCTCCTTGCCGCCCGCTCGGTCGCGACCGCCATAAGCGGGTTATCACCGCAATGACTGTACTTTCACTTGTCGCTTCCGACTGTCTGCGGCACTTTTTCCGGGCGACGAAAAAGAACCCGTCACTCCCGCATCCCTGCGGGTCGCACCTCGATTGAAGAACCTCGATCGCAAGAATCAGCGCCGGAAGTGCCACAAAAAGTGGCCCGAAGGCCGTAAGACCTCCGGGCCAGGAATGGGGCTGCTCTGTTACGAGCCGCCTTCGGGTCGCACTTTGGTTTTAGGCTTCGAAATGGTGAGGACGTGTGACCGGGATCACACCCGACCGCGATTTGACTACCTCAGCATTCCATCCCGTGCCAGAATTGGCTAGGCTGGTTGCAGTCGCATCATCGACGATGGTCGTTATGGGGACGGCCCGGCGATTGACGGCCTGTCGAGATGGACGCTCGACTCGGGGGCAGAGTCATTGGATTTCGAGGTTCAGATCGAGGCGATAACCGCGATTTTTCGCTGCGATCGGCATTCCGCCGAAGCGCTCGCGCGCGTCCTCATCCCCCAACGCCTTTCCGCAAAGGACATTCTCGCCCGCCAGGGAGAACCTTCGCATTACTGCTGGCTGGTGATCGACGGCGCCCTGCGAGTCGAGACTTACGGACTGGAAGGACAGCGCCAGCAAGTCGCCCAGTTCGGTCCCGG
>PJTY01000710.1_pt1 | contig 15418 bp, 16 predicted proteins | sample 1512121 | NCBI WGS metagenome assembly PJTY01 (sample SAMN08177680, study PRJNA422409) | Soil metagenome, whole genome shotgun sequencing project. | isolation source: Soil enriched (2) on filter paper: alkali lignin treatment | place: USA: Madison | collected 2015-01-15 | reverse complement strand
CGCCAGAAGCGCCATCAATTCCGCAATAGTGGGGGCGCCGGTTCGATCCATCGCAGTCTTGAATCGAAAGCCCCCTCCTGCGTCAACAGCCTTCAGCCGACAAACTGATATTGCCGCACCGGATGCGGGACCAGCGCGTCAATATCGATCCCGTCGAGCAGCCAGCGCAATTGCTCTGCGGTGAGCGCCACCACCGTTTCCGTCCGCCGGGGCCATCGGAACTTGTCCTCTGTTAGCGCCTTGAGCACCAACACAAAGCCCGACCGGTCAAAGAACAACAGCTTCATCCGGGTCCGGCGCCGGTTGCAAAAGGCAAACGCCGCGCGCTCGAACGGATTGAGGCCCATCGACTGCTCGACCAAGATCGCAAGGCTGTTGATCCCGCAACGAAAATCGATCGGATCCCGGTGGAGATAGACGCGCAGATCTTCAGCGAGCCGGAACATTGCAGTGCCCCAGCGCATCGATCATCACCGCCAGTAACCGCGCGTCACACCCCTCCAGCGTCAGCGATACGCCATTTGGCATCGACGCCTGCAGCCGCGCTGGTGGTACCAATCCCGCAGACCGGCTCCCGATCCCACCAGTGGGTCGCACCGCAGGCGCCGCAGACGTCTCCACCCGGACAAACGCCGACGAATCCGGCAACTGCCCCGGGCTCCGCTGCCCGTTCGTACTCTGCCGCTGCTGAAACTTGCTGACCCATTTGCGAAGCTGGTTGGCGTTGACACCGTGCTCCAGCGCAAGCCTCGCAACCGATATGCCCGGCTCGAGACACGCCTCAACCAACCGTGCCTTCCCCGCCGGATCATAATAACGCCGGCCGTTACTCGTCACCCTTACAACCTCGAGCCCAGAGGAGCCCATCGGTGCCATCTCCATGTGTCCACCTCTTCCTTGGTGGACACATCCTTCACACCGCGGCACTCAACCGAACAGGTGCCCGGAATTTCGCGCTTACCCAGCGAGTTCCTGAAGCAGCTGCGGACGCACATCGCTGCTTCGGACCGGCCGCACCGCAGCCCGCGCATCGTGTTCGCCTTCGACGTCGGCCCCGCAGGCACCAAGGGCAACCGCGATTTCGCCAAGCAGGCCCGCAAGGACCGCTGGGACGCTTCCGCCGCGCTGCCGATGGGCGAAGACGAAACCGGCAAGGAACTCGACTGGAACGACCTGCTCCAGCTGGAGCGCCTGACCGAGAAGAACCGCGCCGAATACCTCTGGCACGGGCAGGTTCTGCTCGCCGAGACGGCGCAGGAAAAGGCCTACTTGATCTGGGAGAAGCACCGCTGGAACAGCTTCCACTTCAACTTCGGCAACCGGACGTACTGGTGTGCGATCGACGTCTCGATCGTGCAGGAGAAGATCGACGAGTACCGGCGCGGACGCACCCGTGAACTGAAGGAGATCGACAGCGAGGAAGAGGCCAAGATCCGCATGGAGGCCTCCCGCGAAGCGCTGGCCGTCGAGGAAATCGCCAACTGCGCATTCCGCGTCCTGTATCGGCAGCGGGACGAAGCGACCGACGAGACCAAGTTCTTCCTGAACATCCGCTACCCCAGCGGCAAGCGCCCGGCAGTGAAGGGCGACTTCACCGCACCCCAGCTGCGCAAGGCCTCGAACTTCGAAGATCGCCTCTTCGCCTTCGGCGGCGTCTGGACCGGCAACGCCCAGCAGCTGACCCGCATGCTGCAGCACCAGACGCCAGACCTTCCGGACGTGCGCCCGCTCGGCTTCACCGGCTACTGCCGAGAGGCCAAGGCCTATGTGTTCGGGCAGCTGGCGGTGTCGAACGGTCGCGTGTTTAAGCCGAACGACGACGATTTCTTCCAGATCGGCAAGCAGGCATTGAAGCTGGGCACGTCCGAGCGGCTGCTCGATATCGATTATGACGCGGACAATCTCGACACCAGCTGGCTTACCGACCTCTGGACGGCATACGGCGCCAAGGGCCTCGTCTGCCTGACCTTCTTCTTCGGCTCGCTCTTCGCCGAACAGGTCCGCGCCGAGATGAAGAGCTTCCCGTTCCTCGAAATGCATGGCCTGCCCGGCACCGGCAAGACCACGCTGGTCGAGTTCCTCTGGAAGCTGCTGGGCCGCGAGAACTACGAGGGTTTCGATCCCGCCAAGGCCACGCCCGCCGCCATGGCGCGCAACCTCGGCAAGGTCGGCAACCTGCCGGTCGTCCTGATTGAGGGCGACCGCCGCGAGGAAGCCAGCCACGCCCGCAAGTTCGAGTGGGAGGAACTGAAGACCGCGTACAACGGGCGCACCGTCCGTTCGCGCGGCGTGAAAAACGGCGGCATGGAGACATTCGAACCGCCCTTCCGGGGCGCGATCGTCATCGAGCAGAACGAGCCGGTCAATGCGAGCCGGGCCGTGCTCGAACGAATCATGTCGCTGGGCTTCGACATGGCGGGCTGGTCGGCGGACACAAAGGCCTCGGCAGAGCGGCTTGAGCAATGGCCGATCGAGAAGGTCTCGGGATTCATTGTTCACGCCGCCAAGCGCGAGAACGAGATCATGGCCCGATTCCGGCAGGCCTTCGCACAGTACGAGGACGAACTGCTCGCCATGCCGGGCATTCGCACCAACCGCCTCGCGAAGACCCACGGCCAGTTGCTCGCGTTCCTCGACGCCATGCGCGCGCTGCTGCCGCTCACCGATGACCAGCAGGCGGCAACGGCCAAGTTCATCGTCGAGATGGCGACCGACCGGCAGCTTGCCGTCAACAGCGAAGACCCGATCGTCAGCCTGTTCTGGGAGCGGTTCGACTACCTCGAAGAGAACGAGGATCCTGCCTCCCTTACCGGCCACATCAATCACCACCGCCGCCACGGCGAGGGCATGATCGCGGTCCGCCTCAACGAGATGGAGGCCCGCTGCGCCGAAAAGCGTCTGGCGCTGCCCACCCATGCCGAACTGACCCGCGCGCTCAAGACCTCGAAATCGCGCCGCTTCATCGAACAGACCGCCGTCAATTCCCGGAACGACGGCGTCCCCCCGGTCCGCTGCTGGGTCTTCCACGACCGTTCGCGCGCGACCTCCTCCAATTCCTGAAATCGAAAGGACGAACATGCGTAGCGTTCCCTCCCTTCTGTCCATGATCGACGAACCCAGGGCCCCGGCGCCGACGGTGATGCCGTGGGACTATATCCGAATGCGCCGCGAGGCCGCTGGCCTGTCGGTCGAGCAGGCCGCCCGGCCCTTCTGGCACCGCAAGGAACATCGGGCCGACGTCGAGCGCAACATGCACCGGATCGAAACGGTCGGCTTCCGGGTGAAGCGCCTGTGGGACATGTCGCGGTCGTTCCGGCTCAACCTGACGGTCTACCGCCAGCTATGCGACACCCCGCCCGACATGCACCCGCGCCTCTGCCTGGCATGCGGATGGGACGAGTGGTCCGCGCAGCTCGATGCCGAGGGCTTCGACTGCACATGGTCCGACGCCGACCCGCAGATCTGCACCCGCTGCGAACAATTGGGCCGCCCCTTGTTTGAGGCGCGCCTGCCGAACTTCCACCCCACCAACACGCCCCACGGCGGCCATCAGATTGCCGCCTGAGCACCGAGGAGCATCCTATGTCCAGCAGCACAGCCGCAGACAGCCTGCGCAACCACATCGAAGCCATCGAGAAGATGGAAGAGGAAATTCGCGACATGCGCAGCGATGTCAGCGAGCGATACAAATGGGCCAAAGCTGAAGGCTACGACGTCAAATGCATGAAGCAGATCGTCGCGATCCGTCGCATGCGCCCCGACGATCGCCACGAAATGGAAAGCATCGTCGACACCTACAAAGCTGCGCTGGGGATCGACTGACCATGGCCGCTCGCGCCTCGAACGCCGTCCACTCGATCGGCCGCACCTGCCGTGCCTGCGCGCCCGTCGCAGACCGCAGACGCCGCGCCAGGCTCGCGATCAAGGGCGCCTCACGTGCCCTGTTTCTGATCGCCGCGCTGATCGCCATCCCCTTCATCATTGTTCACGCGCTTTCCAGCGCGAAGGATGCTGCCAACAAGTGAACTTTTCTGAGGCCTTTGATGCGATTGCCATCGCCATTGCGCACTCTCTAGCGCGGCAGCACCATGCCGAATCAATGGCTAATTGCACCAAGGAAGTTTCGAATGCGCACGGCGATCTACGCCCGTTTCAGCAGCCAGCTGCAAAAGGACTCCTCGATCGAGGATCAGGTCCGCGTTTGCACGGAGCGCGCTGAGCGGGAAGGATGGACGGTTACTGCCGTCTTTTCGGACTATGCTATGTCCGGCGCCGTGCGCGACCGCCCCGGTCTCAATTCCCTTATCGAGCATATCAAGGCCGGTGGCGCCGACCAGGTATTGGCCGAAGCCATCGACCGCCTCTCTCGCGACCAGGAAGATCTCGCTGGCATCCATAAGCGAGTTCGCTTCTTGGGCGCGCGCATATTCACGCTATCGGAAGGCCCGGTCGACGAACTGCAAATTGGCTTCAAAGGCACGATGGCCAGTCTGTTCCGGAAAGATCTGGCCGACAAAATCAAGCGCGGTCAGGGCGGACGGGTCGCCGCTGGCCGCACACCCGGCAATATCGTCTACGGCTATCGAAAGGTGCACCGCCTGGATTCTCGCGGCGAGGCCGAGCGCGGACTGCGCGAGATCGATCCCGACCAAGCCGATATCGTCCGTCGCGTCTATGCCGAATACATCGCGGGCGAATCGCCGCTTTCGATCGCGCGGCGCCTAAACGCGGAAGGCATTCCCTCCCCTTCCGGCGGCACTTGGAACGTCAGCGCCATCAACGGCGACGCCGTGCGCGGCAACGGCCTGCTCTGCAACGAAATCTACATCGGACAGCTCGTCTACAACCGGACAACCATGGTCCGGGATCCGGACACACGAAAGCGTGTGCCGCGCGTGAACCCGCCTGAGCAATGGCAGCGCCAAGCCGTGCCCGACCTCCGCATCATCGATGATGAAAGCTGGGACTCAGTTCGTCGGCGAAAGTCCCTGCGAGAAAATTGGGACTTCAACAAACAGCGGCGTCCGAAGCGCCTGCTTTCCGGCCTCGTGAAATGCGGCCAGTGCGGCGGCGCCATAGTGGTAATCGGCAGCGAGAAGTGGGGCTGCGCCAATACGCGCCGTGCCGGAACATGCACGAATCGCCGTACGATCGACAGCAATGTGCTGGAAACCCGTGTGCTCGCAGGCCTGCGGAAAGAGCTTCTTAGTCCCGAGCGCGTCAGCCTGGTCGTCAAGGCGTATAACCAGCATCGCGCGCGACTTGACCGGGAAGCGTTCGAAGCCGCCGCGACGAACCGCAAACGAATCGACGAACTGGAAAAGCAGATATCGAACCTCGTCGGCGCGATTGCCGCCGGTGCCGCCGACGTCCCCGAAATCGTGGCGGCGCTTCAGCGCGCCAAGGCTGAACGCGAGCAGCTGGCAGAAGCGATCGGATCAGCGAGCGCCGCCCAAGTCATCAGCCTGCACCCGGCTATCGCCGAAGCATACCGCAACGCCGTCGAGGACATTACCCGGCACCTGAACGGCGAAGAGGAAAGCGCCCGAACGGCGCGGTCCGCGCTACGTACACTGATAGACGCGGTCATCCTCACACCGAAGAAAAACGGCCGTGGAATGCACATCGATTTGGAAGGAAGGCTCGAAAACGTCGTGAGTCTCGCGACCGGCGAGGCTCCGATGGAGCGTGAAGGTATGTTGCAAGTGGTAGCGGAGGAGGGACTCGAACCCCCGACACGCGGATTATGATTCCGCTGCTCTAACCAGCTGAGCTACTCCGCCAAACCATGGCCACCGCTTAGGTGGCTCGATCCGGTGCCCAGCATCGCGGCCGGGCAGGTGGCGTCCTCTAGGGGCAAGGTTCGGATCGGTCAACACCCAAAAATGCTTTTCAGCCGCGAAAAGGCAAAAGGCGGATCGGGCGCCATAATCCCGTCTCCCAGGCATAAAGTCCGAAGCCCCGGAAGCGGAAGGCGCGCGGCGTCAGGGCCGGCCAGAGTTCCGCCTGGAGCGCACGGGCGGCGGCCGGTGCAACCTTGTTCTGGATGGTGATGTGAAGCCGCAGCGGCCGGCTGTCCTGATCGGTCATCAGCCCGTGCATGCGCTCGGCGATCACCGCGTGAAGATCCACCATCTCCGGCGAATCGACCTGGAGCGCGGTGCCGTTGTCCAGCTTCATCAATCCATCGATTCGCGCCCTCGGTGGAGCGGTGCGGGCAAGGTTGGCCAGAACGTCAACAAGCTCGCCCTCCACCGCCGGCGGCAGCGCGTGGAACAGGGTGACATGGGCGCGCAGACGATTGCGTTCCGGCGGATAATGCGTCCGGCGCAGGCCATCCGCCCAGCCGAGCACGTCGGGCGGCAGTTCGGCCGTTACGAGAAGCGGCGCGCCGGGCTTGCGTTCCGTCGCGAGAATTTCGCCTTCACGGTTCATTTCCTTGCTCCTTGGGCACCTGCTCCTTTGGGCTGGCCGCCCTCGCCCGAGCGGTCAATTGCCAGAACCCCGCCGCTCCGGCAAAGTGCCTGAAAAACCGTCCTGTGCGAAAGGTGCGGGCATGCGCAAGTTCTGGATCATCGCCGTTCTCATCCTGCTGTGGAACCTGATCGGCGACGCGGCCTACCTGATGCAGGCCAGCGCCGATATCGACGAGATCGCTGCGCGAGACCCTGTGCAGGCACAAGCCTTTCGCGAGATGCCGGGATGGGCCTGGGGCGCCTATGCCGTGGCGGTGACCAGCGGCACACTCGGCGCGATCCTGCTGCTGTTGAGACGCGGTTGGGCCTGGGCGCTGTTCGCAATGTCCTTCGCGGCGGTGGTGATCCAGTTCGGCTGGAGCTTCCTCGGCTTCGACATGCTGGGCGCGAAAGGGCCTTCCTCGGCGATATTCCCGCTGGTGATCGTGGGGATCGCGCTCGCCTCGACGATCTACGCGCGGCGCAAGCGGGCGGACGGGACGCTCAGGTAGCGAACGCCCCATTCCTCTTCAGATCTCGGCCCTCTTCAGATCTCGCCGCGTGCGCGGCGGATCGCGAACCACTTCTTCACATTGGCGTTGTGCTGCGCCAGCGTGTCGGCGAAAGCGTGGCCGCCGGTGCCGTCCGCGACCATATAGAGCGCGTCGGTCTTGGCCGGGTTCAGCACCGCGGCGATCGATTCGCGGCCTGGATTGGTGATCGGGTGCTTCGGCAAGCCGACCATCGTGTACGTATTGTAGTCGTTGACCGCCCGGATTTCCGACTGGAGGATGCGGCGCCCCAGCGGTTTGCCCTTGGTGATCGGATAGATGATCGTCGGGTCGGCCTGGAGCAGCATGCCCTGCTTGAGGCGGTTCGAATAGAGCCCGGCCACCATGCGCCGCTCGGAAGGCTTGCCGGTTTCCTTCTCGACGATCGAGGCCAGGATCAGCGCCTGCTCGGGCGTCTTTACGATGAGATTGGGCGCGCGCTTGTCCCACAGGTCCTTGAGCGTGACGGTCATTGCCGCCTGCATCCGGCGCAGCACCGCCGCGCGCGGCTCACCGTTTTCGAAAGCGTAACTGTCAGGCAGCACCGAACCTTCGTTCGGCATGGCCACATCGCCGCTGAGCTGGTCCTGCGCCTTGAGGCGCTCATAGACCATGATCGACGGCATGCCTTCGGGCACGGTGACGAAGCGGCGGATCACCTCGTCGCTGGAAAGGATCGCCAGCACGCGCGAGGGGCTGGCGTGGGCGGGGATGGCGAATTCGCCCGCCTTGATCGCACTGCCGCCGCCGAAGACGCGGGCGCGCAGGGCGAAGCCGCTGGCCGAGCGGATCACGCCTTTGTCTTCCAGCCGCTCCGCGACGGTGGCGAGACTCGCCCCATTGGGAACGATGAAGTGCTGGTCCTCCGCCAGCGGGCCGGAACCGTACCAGCCGCCCACGAAGGACCACAAGGCGATCACCGCCGCCAGGCCGATGGCCGCGACGAGTATCCATTTGCGCCGCGACATCATCGCCCCAAATCCTCCTGGATCAGTCGATCTTGCGCATCACCAGGCTGGCGTTGGTGCCGCCGAAGCCGAACGAGTTGTTCAGCACCGCGCGCACTTCACGCTTCTTGGCGACGTGCGGCACGAGGTCGACGCCCTCGCAGCCCTCGTCCGGGTTGTCGAGGTTGAGCGTGGGCGGAACGATCTGGTCGCGCATCGCCAGGATGCAGAAGATCGATTCGACCGCACCAGCACCGCCGAGCAGGTGGCCGATGGCCGACTTGGTCGAGCTCATCGAAACCGTGCCGAGAGCATCGCCGAACAGGCGGCGCACGGCGCCGAGTTCGATGGTGTCGGCCATCGTCGAGGTGCCGTGGGCGTTGATGTAGTCGATGTCGGCAGGCGTCATACCGGCCTTCTTCAGCGCCATCTGCATCGAGCGGTAAGCGCCGTCGCCGTCCGGATGCGGGGCGGTGACGTGGTAGGCATCGCCCGAGAGGCCGTAGCCGATCACTTCGCAGTAGATCTTCGCACCGCGTGCCTTGGCGTGTTCGTACTCTTCCAGCACGAGAACGCCGGCGCCCTCACCCATGACGAAGCCGTCGCGGTCCTTGTCGTAAGGACGGCTGGCCTGTTCGGGGCGGTCGTTGAAGCTGGTGTTGAGCGCGCGAGCCTGCGCGAAACCGGCAATGCCGATCGGGCAGATGGTCGATTCGGCGCCGCCCGCCAGCATGATGTCGGCATCGCCGTCCTTGATCATGCGCGCGGCGTCGCCGATCGAGTGCGCGCCGGTCGAGCAGGCGGTGACGACCGCGTGGTTCGGACCCTTGAGGCCGTACTTGATCGAGACCTGGCCCGAGATCAGATTGATGAGACGTCCGTGGACGAAGTGCGGCGAAACGCGGCCCGGACCCTTCTGGTCGAGCACCAGCGATTCGCTCTCGATGCCCGGCAGACCGCCGATGCCCGAGCCGATCGAGCAACCGGCCATGAGCTTGTCTTCCTCGCTCATGTCGGTCAGGCCCGCATCCTCGAGGGCTTGGCCGGCGGCATCGATGCCGAAGACGATGAAGGGATCGACCTGGCGCTGGATCTTGTGATCGACACGCTTGCCGGCATCGAAGCCATATTCGTGGTCGGCCGGCTTCACTTCGCAGGCGATCGTGCACTTCTGGTCCGAGACATCGAACTTGGTGATCGGGCCCGCCCCGCTCTTGCTGGCAAGGATGTTGGCCCAGGTGGTCTCGACGTCAGCACCCAGGGGGGTGACAAGACCAAGTCCGGTGACGACAACACGACGCATTCATGCTCTCCGAAAAAGCAATTTGGCCGAAACATGCGCAAGGGTGCAAACCGACACGCAGAAACGGCAACAGGCCCGCCCCCTTAGAGGTCGAGCCTGTCAAGTTCAATCCGGTTATGAACCGGGATCACAGCCGCCCACGATCCGGCCCGAGGCCGGAAGTCGCGAGAATGGCCGAAAAGCCGGGCTCAGCCCTTGTTCTCTTCGATGTACTTGATCGCATCCGAGACGGTGCTGATCTTTTCGGCAGCATCGTCGGGGATTTCGACGCCGAATTCTTCTTCGAACGCCATGACCAGCTCGACGATGTCGAGCGAGTCAGCGCCCAGATCGTCGATGAAGCTTGCTTCTTCCGTCACCTTGTCGGCTTCGACGCCCAGGTGTTCGACGACGATCTTCTTAACCCGATCGGCGGTATCGCTCATTGTAAACCCCTTCAAAAATTCGCGAGGTGTGGAATCTCGCCTGCCGCCCTAAAGACTGGGCAGCGCGCTGGCAAGCCTCGCACACAAGATAGGATCGCGACGCCGAAGCGCCATGTCCCGATTTACCCACGCCCCGGCCATGTTTCCGGAATATTTCCAGGCGACGGCCGAGGCTGGCGTGAGAAGACAGTCCCGGCGGAATAGCGGTTCCACCAAAGACTGCAACGACCTTTTAACCCTTCTGGGGCTCCACCACACGCATGTGCAGTTCGCGCAGCTGCTTGGATTCGGCCGGGCTCGGGGCACCCATCAGCAGGTCTTCCGCGCGCTGGTTCATCGGGAACAGCGTGATTTCGCGCAGGTTCTGCGCGCCGCAGAGGAGCATGACGATACGGTCGACACCGGCCGCCATGCCGCCGTGCGGCGGGGCGCCGTACTGGAAGGCACGGTAGAGACCGCCGAAACGATCTTCCACGTCCTGCTTGGTCAGGCCCACCATCTCGAAGGCCTTGACCATCAGTTCCGGCGACTGGTTGCGGATCGAGCCCGAGGCGATCTCGTAGCCGTTGCAGACGAGGTCGTACTGGAACGCCTTGATCGTCAGCGGATCCTGGCCTTCCAGCGCTTCCATGCCGCCCTGCGGCATCGAGAACGGATTGTGCGCGAAGTCGACCTTCTTGTTGTCCTCGTCCCATTCGAAGAACGGGAAATCGACGATCCAGCACAGCTCGAAGCGGTCCTTGTCGATCAGGTCGAGCTGCTCGCCGGTGCGGATACGGGCGAGACCGGCCAGCTTGGCGGCCTGCTCTTCCTTGCCTGCGGCGAAGAACACGCCGTCGTTCGGGCCGAGGCCCAGCGCCGCGATCAGCGCGGCGGTCTTTTCCTCGCCGTGGTTCTTGGCGATCGGACCGCCGGGGACGCCGTCCTTGATGTTGATGTAGCCGAGGCCGGAGTAACCCTCGCCGCGCGCCCAGACGTTCATGTCGTCGAAGAACTTGCGGCTGCCCGCACCCGCGCCCGGAGCCGGGATCGCGCGGATCGTGCCGCCATTCGCGACGATGCCCGCGAAGATGCCGAAGCCCGATTCGACGAAGTGCTCGGTCACGTCCTTGATGATCAGCGGGTTGCGCAGGTCGGGCTTGTCCGAACCGTAGTCCAGTATCGACTGGGCGTGCGGAATGCGGCGGAATTCACCGGCGGGCGTCACCGGCTTGCCTTCGGCGAAGTCGGCGAACACGCTCTGGAGCACCGGCTCCATCGTTTCCCAGACTTCTTCCTGCGTCACGAAGCTCATTTCCAGGTCGAGCTGGTAGAACTCACCCGGCAGACGGTCGGCGCGCGGGTCCTCGTCGCGGAAGCAGGGGGCGATCTGGAAGTAGCGATCGAAACCGGCGACCATCAGCAGCTGCTTGTACTGCTGCGGGGCCTGCGGCAGCGCGTAGAACTTGCCGGGGTGGATGCGGCTCGGCACCAGGAAGTCGCGCGCGCCTTCGGGGCTGGAAGCGGTGAGGATCGGCGTCGAATATTCGGTGAAGCCGATGCCTTCCATCTTGCGGCGCATGTCCGAGATGATCTTGGTGCGCTTGACGATGTTGGCGTGCAGCGTGTCGCGGCGCAGATCGAGGAAGCGGTAGCGCAGGCGGATATCCTCGGGATATTCCTGCTCGCCGGCCACCGGCATCGGCAGCTCCTCGGCGCGGCTGATGACCGTGGCGGAACGGGCATAGACCTCGATTTCGCCGGTCGCGAGGTTGGCGTTCACCGTGGATTCGGTGCGGGCCTTCACCGTGCCCTCGATCGTCACGACCGATTCGACGCGCAGCGAATCAAGCAGTTCCAGCGCCGCGCTGTCGGTATCGGCGACGACCTGGGTCATGCCGTAGTGGTCGCGCAGGTCGACGAAGAGAACGCCGCCGTGATCGCGCTTGCGATGCACCCAGCCCGAGAGGCGCACGGTCTGGCCGACCTCGGCAGCGGTCAGGGCACCGCAGGTGTGGGAGCGATAAGGATGAGTCATGGCGGGCTCGGGCTTCTTCTCGGCTGAATGGAATTGCAAGCCGTGCCCCCTAGTCGAGTGGCGCGGCGATTTCCAGTTTCGAATCGGACATCGCCCTCCCCCTGCGTCGATAACCCGAAATAAACCATTTCCGGCTTATGCATTGCGGCAAAACGGGTTTCGCCAATGGATCACATGGACAACGCGCAGATTTCGGAAGCCGCCCCAACCGACGGCGTTCCGGAAAATCAGTTCCGCACGGCCGAAGAAGGCCACGAAGCCTGGCACCTGCCCCCGCCGGGACTCCACACGACCGGCACCCAGCTGCGCCGCCGCCTGGTCACGCCGGAAAGCATCGCCGAACTGGAAAACGAGATCGCCCCAAATCCTTTGGCGAGCCTCCTGAATCGGGTCTTCGGGGGCCTGTTGCGCAAAAAATAGGCAAATTCGTCATTTGTCGGAGAATATGACGGACCGGAAACATTGATCCCCCGCCCGGTTCGCGTTACCGCGACGGTCGAAATGAAAATCCACCCGCTGATAACGAAGACCGAAGACCTCGCCGCGCTGTGCGAACGCCTTGCGAAATCCGATTTCGTGGCGGTCGACACCGAATTCATGCGCGAGAACACCTATTGGCCCGAACTCTGCCTCGTGCAGATCGCCAATACCGAGGAAGCGGCCGCGATCGACCCTCTGGCGCAGGGGCTCGACATGACGCCCCTGCTCGACCTGCTCACCGCCAACGAGGAGGTCCTCAAGGTCTTCCACGCGGGCGGCCAGGACGTGGAGATCATCTTCAACCTGACCGGCCGTACCCCGCACCCGATCTTCGACACCCAGATCGCGATGATGGCGATCAGCCAGTCCGAGCAGATCGGCTATTCGAACCTCGTCGAATCGTGGATGGGCCTGACCATCGACAAGGGCGCCCGCTTCACCGACTGGTCGCGCCGTCCGCTGACCGAGCGGCAGATCGAATATGCCATCGGTGACGTCACCCACCTCTCCAAGATCTTCCCCAAGATGCTCAAGCGCCTGATCAAGACCGGGCGCGGCGAATGGCTCGATCAGGAGATGGAGAAGCTCGCCGATCCCGAGCACTACCGCAACGATCCCGCCCAGGCCTGGAAGCGGATCAAGGCGGCGGGCCGCAATCACGCCATGCTCGGCCGCCTCAAGGCGATCGCCGAATGGCGCGAGATCGAGGCCCAGGGCAAGAACATCCCGCGCGGCCGCATCGCCCGCGACGAAACGCTGGCCGACATCGCCTGCCACCCGCCCAAGCAGCAGGCCGACCTCGCCAAAGTGCGCGGCCTCTCGCAGGGCTGGAAGGACAACGACATCGGCAAGCGCCTGATGAATACCATCGCCAAGGCCGAGCCGCTGACCGACGACGAACTCCCGCCCCGCACGCCCAAGGGTGCGCCGCTGGGCAAGGAAGGCTCGCTGGTCGCCGACCTGCTCAAGCTGCTGCTCAAGATCCGCGCGCGCGAGATCGACGTTGCCGCCCGCCTGCTCGCCCGCAGCGAGGACCTCGAACTGCTGGCCGCCGGCGTGCGCAAGAAGCTGCCGATCCTCGAAGGCTGGCGCTATGAGGTCTTCGGCCGCGACGCGCTCGCCCTCGTGGAAGGCAAGCTCGCCTTCGCGGTGGAAAACGGCAAGCTCAAGATGACCCGCGTCGAGGAAGAGACCTCGGGCGAGACGACCGACGCCGCATCGGATGAGGCCGCGCCGGACGAGGCGCTGGACGGCGAGTGACCGTCTACCAGCCCACGCTCAAGCAGCTTCAGTATCTCGTTGCCCTGCACGAACACGGGCATTTCGGCCGTGCCGCCGATGCCTGCTTCGTGTCGCAGTCCACGCTCTCGGCAGGCCTGCGCGACCTGGAAGCGCTGCTTGGCGTCACGCTGGTAGAGCGCACCAAGCGCGCGGTGCGCTTCACGCCGCTGGGTAACGCGGTCGTCGCCAAGGCCCACCGCATCCTGCGCGAGACCGAGGAACTGTCCGACCTCGTGCAGTCCAGCGGCAAGCCGCTCTCGGGCGAAGTGCGGATGAGCGTGATCCCGACGATCGCGCCGTTCCTGCTCCCCCGGATGCTGCCGCGCCTGCGCCGCGAGCGCCCGAACCTCAAGCTGTTCCTGCGCGAGGAGCCGAGCCAGGCCGCGATCGAATCGCTGCACCACGGCCGCGCCGACTGCGTGCTGCTCGCCCTGCCCTACGCCACCGGCGAAGTGGACAAGGAAACGATCGAGCTGGACGCCTTCTTCGTCGCCTTCCCCAGCGACGACCCGCGCAATCCCCCGGCGGAAGTCGGCCCCGAAGTGATCGACGAACATCGCCTCCTCCTGCTGGAAGACGGCCACTGCCTGAAGGACCACGCACTGGCCGCCTGCAACCGGCCGGAACTGCGCGCCTCGGCGACGATGATCGGCACCTCGCTGCATACGCTGGTGCAGATGGTGGACAACGGCCTCGGCCTGACGATGCTGCCGGAAATGGCGATCGACGCGGGGATCCTCAACGGCACCAACGTCGTCGCCCGGCCGCTGCTTTCCCCCAACGCCAATCGCGAGATCGCTTTGGTGTGGCGCAAGAATTCGCCCCGTGCAGAGGAGTTTCGTCTGCTCGCGGATGAGCTTCGGGCCGGGTAGTTTTCAAGAAAAGGGAAAGCAGGGGAGCATAGCCCCCCTGCCCCCCCATTACTGTCTAGGTTAGGCGGACCAACCGCGTCATGCGCCCATGGCCGCGTCGGGAGACTTAATGGCTGCGCCGCAGGGAGCGCACAGCGAATCGGTAGCGCGCGAGGTAGACATTCCGAGGGTCCGGGGGATCTCCTGAGCTTGTCGAAGGGCCCCGGGTCTTCCCCTTCACCTCTTCACCCGAACCATCTGCAGCCCCAAACCCAGTGCCGCAATCGCAGTGCCGAGCACGACGACACCGCTCCATCCCCAGTTGTGCCACGCGACCGTCGCCGCGCCCGAACTGGCGGAACCGGCGAAGAACATCGACGCCATGTAGACCGTGTTGATTCGCGAGCGCGCTTCGGGGCGCAGCGCGTAGATGATGCTCTGGTTGGAGATCTGGCTCGCCTGGATCGCGAAATCGAGCAACAGCACGCCCACGATCAGGCCTGCGATCGAGGTCCAGAACCCGAAGACCAGCCAGGAAACCAGCGTCAGCGCGCTTGCGGCAACGATCACCGGATGCGGGCCTCGGCGATCGGCAATGCGGCCCGCGATCGGCGCGGCCAGCACGCCCGCAGCGCCGAGGACGCCGAACAGCCCCGCCACTTGCGAGCCGAGACCGAAGCGCGGCTCCTGCAAGTGGAGCGCCAGGATCGTCCAGAACACGCTGAATACGCCGAACTGGGTGCACTGGGTGAAAGTGGCGAGCCGCAGCGCTGGAAACTCGCGCCAGAGATCGCGAAGCGAGGCCATGAGGCCGAGGTAGCCCAGCCCGCCGCGATGCGGGTGGCTACGCGGAAGCTGCCAGGCCATCAGGCCCGCCGTCATCAGCGCCAGCGGCACCGCCAGCCAGAACATCGCCCGCCAGCCGAAGGCACCGCCGACGAAGCCTGCCAGCGTGCGGCTGAGCAGGATGCCGCAGAGCAGCCCCGCCATGACCGTGCCGACGACCGCACCGCGCTTGTCCTCGGGCGCCAGGTTTGCAGCCAGCGGAACGATCTGCTGCGCGACCGAAGCCAGCAGCCCGACAAGCAGCGAGGCCGCCAGCACCGTG
>PJTY01000709.1_pt1 | contig 15432 bp, 17 predicted proteins | sample 1512121 | NCBI WGS metagenome assembly PJTY01 (sample SAMN08177680, study PRJNA422409) | Soil metagenome, whole genome shotgun sequencing project. | isolation source: Soil enriched (2) on filter paper: alkali lignin treatment | place: USA: Madison | collected 2015-01-15 | reverse complement strand
GGCCAGATCGCGGGCTGATCCATCGTCCTTCTCCCCTTGTGGGAGAAGGTGGCTCGCGAAGCGAGACGGATGAGGGGTTGCGGGACATTCGCCTCGCCCCCTCATTCACCGTCGCAGGACCCCTCATCCGGCCCTGACGGGCCACCTTCTCCCCCTTGCGGGAGAAGGGAGGTTTAGGCCGTGAACGGTCCCAGCATCTCGGCGGGAATGCGGGCGGGGCGCAGGGTCTTGGCGTCGACCAGGCACCTTTCGGAAAGGCCTTGGGCGCACAGGCGGCCTTCGGCGTCCTCGATGCGGACATAGCGGTTGAAGCGCGGCCCTTGCGGATCGCCGACCCAGGTGCGGGCGACGACGCCGGTCGCGTCGGGCGCGATGGCGCGCAGGTAGTCGATCTCGTGCCTCAGGGCGATCCACGACCAGCGCGCGCGCGTCTCGTCGTCGAAGCGCGCGTTCCAGTGGGCCGTGCCCACGTCCTGCAGCCAGCCGACGTAGACGACGTTGTTGACGTGGTTGTTCTCGTCGATGTGTTCCGGCCGCACGTCCAGCGGGACGACGAAGACCTCGCGGTCCTCACGCGGTTGCAGCTGCGGCCGGGCCATCGGGATCAGGCTTCGCCGAGGGCGACGCCCTTCTCGGCCATCAGGGCGGCCAGTTCGCCCGACTGGAACATCTCGCGCACGATGTCCGAGCCGCCGACGAACTCGCCCTTCACATAGAGCTGGGGGATGGTCGGCCAGTCGGTGAAGGCCTTGATGCCTTCGCGCAGGGCTTCGTCCTGCAGCACGTCGACGCCGACGAAGGGGGCGCCCACGTGGTCCAGGATCTGGACCGTCACCGAGGAGAAGCCGCAGCGCGGCGAATCCGGCGTGCCCTTCATGAAGAGCACCACGTCATGCTCGGCCACCGTCTGGGCGATGAAGGCGTGGACGGGATCGGCGGCGGTTTGTTCGGTCACTGTGTCGGAACCCTTCTGCGAAGCCCGTGAGCTAGGCGCCCAATGGGGCCGGGTCAAGGCCGGGCGGCGTCTCGGCGCCCCCCGATCAGACGGTTTGCGGGCGCGGCGCCAGACGCTCGGCGCGTTCGGCCAGGCTGGAGGCGCCGTGTTCGCGCGCGGTCTGGGCCGCCTCGGCCAGCATCAGGCCGACGGCGCGGGGCGTCTCGCCGGTCCAGCGGGCGCGGGCCAGGGCGATGCGCGCCATGCCGATCTGCTCGGCCGCCCAGTCCAGCGGCGTGGCCGAGACCGAGGGCCGCACCAGCCGGCGCCGCAGCGACCCCTCGATCTCCAGCAGGGCCGACAGGTCGCCGACGGCGCCCGCGCGCGCGGCTTCCTGGGCCACGCGCTGTTCGTGGGCGAGGGCGCCCAGGATCAGACCGCCGCCCTCGGTCAGGGCCTCCGCCTGGACCAGCACCAGCGGCGGCAGGGCCTCGCGTTCGGCGCGCATCACCTGGATGGCGGCCCAGTCCAGCGGGCTGTGGTCGGGGGTGAACAACTGGGCGGCGGCGTCGAACAGGGCGTGGGCCTGATCGCGGGCGGCGGCGTCCTCGGCCACGGCGGCCAGGGCGGCCATGCCCGCGCCGCACAGGGCCAGGGCGCGGGCGCGGCTCAGCGGTCGCTGTTCCGGCGAGGCGGCTTCGACCAGGGCGCGCAGGTCGCTGCCCGCCTGATCCAGCAGGCGCGGGTCGCGGGCGATCAGCCCGGCTTCCAGCGTCACGACGGCGCGATCCATGCGCAGCTCGTCCTCGACCGCGCGTCCGGTCTTCAGCCGCGCCAGGGCGGCGTCCAGCAAGGCCGTCGCCTCGGTCAGGTCGGGCAGGCGGCCCGACAGCAGGGCCTGACGCGCGCGCAGCCGGGCGTGCAGGGCGGCCATGGCGGCGGCCGTATCGGTGCGGCGCGCGGTCGGCAGGTCGGCCAGCAGCTCCAGCGCCGCCGTCAGCCGCTCGGGCCCGCCGCGCAGATCGAAAGCCAGCATCCCGGTTTGGGCCATGTCGAGGGCGGCGCGGATTCCCTGGTCGTCGTTGGCGGCGGCCTTGGCGGCGTCGCGTCCGGCGGCCTCGGCGCGGTCGATGCTGGCGGCGGCGCCGCAGCGACGGGCGTGCTCGCGCCACAGGGCGGCGGCGCGCAGGGCGGCGTCGTAGGGCCGGGCGCAGGAGACGCGGCCCGCGTCGACCGCCTGTTGCCGGGCCTCGACCTCGACCAGACCCGCGCCGATCAGCTCCAGCCAGCCGAGGTCGTCGCTGTCGCGCGCCTTCTCGAACAGCCGTCTCAGATCTCTGCCGAATTCGAACATGGCGCTCCAGTCGTCCCGCTTCGGGATCACGAGGGTGATCCGGGGGTCGTCCAAGCAAACGCAGCGCCGTTCGAAGGGTTCGGCTTAACCATATGACAAGAAAAGTAGACGCCCGCTCGGGCGTCGCCCGGCCCTAGCCCAGTCGCGGCGCGGCGCGGCGGCACCGTTGCAGGCCGGCGCGGGCTTCGGCGTCGCCGGCTGACAGGCGCCGTACGGACTGGAGCCGGGCGCGCGTCTGGTCGTTCTCGGCCGCCGTGGGATCGCGGCCCGCGACGGTCGCCGCCTGCATGGCCGCCAACGACCAGTAGAGGGCGGCGTCGTAAAGCTCTCGGCCATAACGGCTTTCACCGCCTTCCAGCTCGGATCCGGCCTGGGTCAGGCCGGCGCACCGCACCGCCTCGTCATAAGAGACGAGGCGCGGGGCCGGAGCTTCGGTCCGTCCCTGGGCCTGAGACTGAGCCTGAGCCAGCGCCAGGGCGGCGGTGAAGGCGACGAAAAGCATCTGAACTCCACAGGGGGCCGCAAATTCGGCGACCCATCATGATGATGCAGCGGGGCCGATTTGCGTCCTCTTAGAGAACCACGTCCCCGCGAAGGATGAAAGACGTGTTCAGCTAAGCTTCAGGTTGCATCCGGCGCGGCGGGCATGGCGCGCCCCTGGTCCGTCAGCCAGCGCAGGAACAGCCGCCGCCCCTGCGACATCTCGCCTGCGCCCGGAATGGCCGCCACGGCGCCGTCGTCGCGCGCGAAGCCGAAGGGCGCCAGCAGCCGCCCGTCCGCCACGGCCTCGGCCGTCAGCGCCCAGGGCAGGACCGCCGCGCCCCAGCCCGCCAGGGCGCCGTCCAGGGCGAAATGCAGGTGGGCCACGGCCCGCTCGGGCGCATCGGGCGGACGCCGCCCGGTGAGATCGGCCCAGTCCCGCCAGGCGGAAAGGTGTGTCCGCGGGACCAGGCGCGGTGCGGTCAGGGCGTCGGAACGGGCGTCTGTCTTGACCAGGGCGGGCGCGATCACCGGCCCGATCGCATTGGAGATGACGGCGACGGCCCCCAGAGCCTCGATCCGGCGCGCGTCCAGCAACCGCAGCAGCAGGTCGGCTCCGCGCCGGCTGACCGCGTGCGGCGCCAGTTCGACCAGATGGACCCGCACCTGGGGGTGCAGGCGGTTGAAGTCGGCCAGGCGCGGGATCAGCCATTTGACCGCCAGGCTGGCGTTGGCGGCGACGTGCAGATCGCGCCCGGCCTCGCGCGCCTCGGCCACGGCGGCGGCGATCTGGTCGAAGGCGACGGTCAGGCCGGGCAGAAGGCCGCGCCCGGCCTCGGTCAGCGTCAGGGCGTGACGCGGCCCCTCGAACAGGCGCAGGCCCAGCTGTGTCTCCAGCGCCTTGACCTGCCGGCTGACGGCGCTGTGGGTCACGTTCAGTTCGGCCGCCGCGCGCGTGGCGCTGCCGGTGCGCGCCATGGCCTCGAAGGCGCGCAGGGCGTTCAGCGACGGCAGGGCGCCGCCGGGGGCGCCGGAGGTTGTGAGGTTTTCGAACATCCGGCGTTCGATAGGTCGCTTTCGCCAGGCGGGCAAATCCGCTGACAGAGCGCGCCATGTCGCACCTCGCCGTTTCTCGCCTGATCATTCCCGTCCTGGGCCTGGGGATGATCGTCTCCTTCGCTTCCAGCTACTACCTGCTCGGGGTGCTGGCCGAGCCTCTGGCGGCGGGCGTGGGGACGACGCCCGGCGTGGTGTTCTCGGCCCTGTCGGGGGCCTTCCTGGTCTCGGCGGCGCTCAGCCCGTTCGGCGGACGGTGGATCGACCGGCGCGGCGGACGCGAGGTGCTGTCGGCGGCGGCCGTGATCTTCGCCCTGGCCCTGACGCTGCTGGGGCTGGCGCGCGAGCCGACGGCGATGGTCGCGGGCGTGCTGATGCTGGGCGCGGGCATGGGGGTGGGGCTGTACGGTCCGGCCTACGCCGTCCTGGTGGCCCAGCACGGCGAAGCGGCGAAGAAGCCGATCACCGCTGTCTCCCTGCTGGGCGCCTTCGGCGGCGCGCTGGGCTGGCCGCTGACGTTGCTGATGATCCAGACCCTGGGTTGGCGCGGCGCCTGTTTCGTCTGGGCGGCGTCGCATCTGCTGCTGTGCCTGCCGCTGTATGCGGCGGTGCTGCCGGACGGCCGGGCCGGGGCCCGGCCGCCGGCGTCCGAGCGCGTGCGCTGGGACGGGACCATGATCCGCCTGGTCGTCCTGTTCGCTGGGGCCTGGTGGGTGGCGACGGCCATGAGCGCCCATCTGCCGCGTCTGCTGACCCGCCTGGGCCTGACGCCTGCCGAGGCGGCCCTGGCGGCCGGATTGATGGCGAGCGCGGCCATCGCCGTGCGCCTGATCGCCCTGGCGGCGCCGGGGAAGGGTTCGCCCGTCGCGGCGGCGCGGACGGCGACCCTGCTGCATCCGCTCGGCGCCCTGATCGCCTCTGTCGGGGGCAAGGGAGCGGCCGGCGCGGTCGCTCTGGGCCAGGGGGCGGGCAACGGCCTGCTGGCGGTGGCCTCGGGAGTCCTGCCGCTGCATCTGTTCGGGCGCGAGAACTACGGCGCGCGCCAGGCCCTGATGTTGACGCCCGCGCGTTTCGTCCAGGCGGCGGCGCCGGCGCTGTACGGCCTGGTGCTGGACCGTTCGGTGGGTCTGGCCCTGCTGGTCTCCAGCGGCGTCTGCCTGATCATGTTCGCCATGACCTTCGGCCTGAAGCGCGACGCGCCCTAAAACACGGCGGGCAGCAGCGGCTCGAGCGTCGGCTGACGCGGCGCGCTGCGGTCCAGTCCCTGCCAGGCGGCCGCCAGCCGGACCACCGCTAGGTCCAACTCCGTCTCGTCGCGGCTGAAAGGCAGGCGGATGAAGCGGTCGAAGGCGCCGTTGATCCCGAATCGCACGCCCGGCGCGATCCGCACCCCCTGATCGGGCGCGGCGATGGCCAGGCGCACGCCGTCCGGCCGGGGCAGTTCGACCCACAGAGACAGGCCGCCGTCGGGGCGGCGCGTCCGCCATTGCGGCAGATGCTCGGCCAGCCGCGCCCGCAGATGGGCCTCGCGACGCGCCAGCAGCCGCCGCCGCGCGTGCAGCGGCGCGGGGTCGCCGGTCAGCAGCATGGCGGCCGCCAACTGTTCCATCACGGGCACGCCCAGATCCAGCGACGGCCGATGGCGCACCACCGCATCAATGACTTCGACATGGGCGCGCAGCCAGCCGACGCGCAGCCCGCCCCAATAGGGTTTGCTGGTCGAGCCTAGCCGCACGACATGGGGGCCGTGATCGACAGGCGGCGCCGGCGGGCGGTCGAACCACAGTTCGCGCAGGCTGTCGTCCAACACCAGCGTCGCCCCGACGCGGGCGGCGGCGGCGGCGGCGGCGGCCTCGTCCTGGGCCGACAGGACATGGCCGGTCGGATTGTGGTGCGCGCCGATCAGATAGATCAGTCGCGGCCGGACGCGGGCGATGGCGGCCAGCATCCCGTCCATGTCCCAGCCTTGGGGCGTCATGGCGACGGGGCTGAGCGCCAGCCCGGCCTGGATCAGGGCGTCCAGCGCGTGGGGATAGCCGGGGTGTTCGACCACCGCCCGGTCGCCCGGTCGCGTCGCCGCCCGCAGCAGCAGCGCCAGCCCGCCCAGCGCGCCCGCCGTGACCACCACCTGCTGCGCCGTGGTCGCCATGCCCTCGTCGCTGTAGCGGTCGGCGACGACGCGACGCAGGGCTTCGATCCCGACCGGCTCATAGCCCGGCCCCGGCAGGTGGGCGGGCAAGGCCTCCAGCGCGCGGGCGTAGGCGGCGTGCACCTGTTCGTCGGCGGCCATGGCGGCGGAGGCCATGTCGATGACGCCGGGCGCATCGACCCGCTGCATCGGCCCATTTAGATAGTTCGCGAGCGGCGACGCCGGGCTGGCGGGCAAGGCGGTGAAGCTGCCCGCCCCGGTCCGGCTGACGATGAAGCCGTCGGCCCTCAGCCGATCCAGGGCGGCGCTGACGGTGATGCGGCTGACGCCCAGGGTCGCGGCCAGCCGCCGCTCTCCGGGCAGGCGCGCGTTCAGCGACAGCCGCCCGTCCAGAATGATCAGCCTCAAGGCCTCAGCCAGGCGGCGATACGCCGGCTCGCCGTCCGGCCTGCGCCAGCCGTCCAGCTGACGAGACAGGGAGGCGGCGTTGACCAGGGTGTCGCGCATAAGGCCACCCTCTTTAGATTGGCCCTATAAAGCAAGGCCGATTTGGTGGCTTATGGCGCCCATGTTCATGCGTCGTTTCATTCAGCTTCAGCTGGGCCTGTGCCTGTATGGCGTGGCCGCCGCCCTCATGGTGCGCTCCAACCTCGGGCTGGACCCGTGGAACGTCTTTCATCAGGGCCTGTCCCTGCGGACGGGCATCAGCCTGGGGACCGCCTCGATCATCATGGGCGTCCTAGTGATGCTGGCCTGGATTCCGCTGCGTCAGAAGCCGGGGCTGGGCACGCTGTTCAACATCTTCGTCATCGGCCTGTCGATGGATGCGGCCCTGGCCCTCCTGCCCGAGGTCACGGGCCTGCCGCTGCGGCTGGCCTTCATGACGATGGGCGTGGTCCTGACCGCCATGGGCGGGGCCGCCTACATCGGCGCGGGCATGGGCACGGGGCCGCGCGACGGCCTGATGATCGGCCTGAACCAGCGGCTGGGCTGGTCGATCCGCGTGTCGCGTATGCTGATCGAGGTCAGCGTCCTGGCCGGAGGCTGGTTGCTGGGCGGCTCGGTCGGCCTGGGCACGGTGGTCTTCGCCGTGGGCATCGGCCCGCTGATCCAGATCTTCCTGCCGTGGTTCCAGGCGCTGGGGCGCGAGCCCCGCGTGGCGCCCTCGACCTGAACGCCGCGTCCGAACCCCGCCAGACCACGCCGTGAAGGCGTGAAAGGAAGACGGCCTCTTTCACGCACGAGGTCGTCATGCCTGCACTCATCGACAAGGTCGCTGTCATCACCGGAGCCAGCTCCGGCATCGGCGCCGCCGCCGCCCGTCTGTTCGCCCGCGAGGGCGCGGCGGTGGTCGTCACCGCCCGGCGCGAGGCCGAGCTTCTGGCCCTGGTCGCCGAGATCGAGGCGCAGGGCGGTCGCGCCGTCGCCGTGTCGGGCGACATCCGCGACGAGGGGCTGGCCGAGCGTCTGGTGAGCACAGCGGTCGAGCGGTTCGGCGGGCTGGACATCGCCCTGAACAACGCCGGGGCCATCGGCGCCAATGAGCCGACGCCCGAGATCGCGCTGGAGCGTTGGCGGGACACGCTGGACGTCAACCTGACCGCCGCCTTCCTGGGCGCCAAGCATCAGATCCCGGCCATGCTGGCGCGCGGCGGCGGTTCGCTGATCTTCACCTCGACCTTTGTCGGCCACGCCATCGGCATGCCGGGCATGGCGGCCTATGGCGCAGCCAAGGCGGGGCTGGTCGGCCTGTCGCGCGTCATCGCCGCCGAGTTCGGAGCGCAAGGGCTGCGCAGCAACTGCCTGCTGCCCGGCGGCACCGACACCGAGGCGGGGCGCGAGTTCGCCCATACGCCCGAGATCATCGCCTTCGTCGAGGGAATGCACGCCCTGAAGCGGATGGCGAGCCCCGAAGAGATCGCCCGTGCGGCCCTGTTTCTGGCCTCCGACGCCTCCAGCTTCATGACCGGCGCGGCCATGCTGGTCGACGGCGGGGTGTCGATCAGCAAGACCTGAGGGTCAGCCCCGCTCCTTGGTCTTGGTGAAGGCCACCTTGGGGAAGCGCTCGGAGACATAGCCCGTCTCCCAGGCCGACTTGGCCAGGAAGACCGGGTTCTGGTCGATGTCGGTCGCCATCTGGGGCCGATACTTCCCGGCGAAGTCCTCGAGGTCGGCCTTGGCGCCTGACACCCAACGGGCCTCGGCGTAGGGCGACGGCTCGAAAATGACGTCCAGACCGTATTCCTCGCCCAGACGATCGGCCATGACCTCGAACTGCAGCTGGCCTACGGCGCCGACGATGAAGTCCGCGCCCAGTTCCGGACGGAACAGCTGGGTCACGCCTTCCTCGGCCAGACCGATCAGCGCCTTCTGCAGGTGTTTGGCCTTCAGCGGGTCCTTGACGCGGACGCGCTGCAGGATTTCCGGGGCGAAGTTCGGCAGTCCGGCGAAGCGCACCAGTCCGCTCTCCGACAGGCTGTCGCCGACGCGCAAGACCCCGTGGTTCGGAATGCCGATGACGTCGCCCGCATAGGCCTCTTCGGCCAGTTCGCGATCCGAGGCGAAGAACATGATGGGGGCGTTCACCGACAGCTGCTTGCCGGTGTTCTGCACCTTCAGCTTCATGCCGCGCTTGAAGCTGCCCGAGGCCATGCGGAACATGGCGATGCGGTCGCGGTGGTTGGGGTCCATGTTGGCCTGCACCTTGAAGACGAAGCCGGTGACTTCGTCCGTGCTCGGCTCGACCGTGATGTCTTCGGGCGCGGGAGCGTTGCGGGTCTCGGGCGGGGCTTCCTTGCGGGCCTTCTGGCTCTTGGGCGGCGGCGCCCATTCGCCGATGGCCTTCAGCAATTCCTCGATGCCGAAGTGGCGCAGGGCCGAGCCCCACAGCACAGGCGTCATATGCCCTTCCAGGAAGGCCTGACGGTCGAACGGCTTGTATCCCGCCTCGACCAGTTCCAGCGCATCGACCATGTCGGCCTGCTCCGTGCCCTGGAAGAAGGCGGAGGCGTCGTCGAAGGGCAGGGGGGCGGGGTGTTCGCCGTCGTTGTCGGCGGTCTTGCGCGTATAGGGCTGGAACCGGCCCTGACCGCCGACCTCGGCCAGGCCACGCAGACGATTGCCGCTCTCGGCGGGCCACCAGATGGGCGAGGGGTCGAGCTGCAGGCGGGACGCGATTTCGTCCAGCAGGGCCATCGGGTCCTGCGCCTCGCGGTCCAGCTTGTTGATGAAGGTGATGATCGGGATGTCCCGAAGACGACACACCTCGAACAGCTTCAGCGTCTGCGGCTCGATGCCCTTGGCGGCGTCCAGCACCATGATGGCGCAGTCGGCGGCGGTCAGGGTGCGATAGGTGTCTTCCGAGAAGTCCTCGTGCCCCGGCGTGTCCAGCAGGTTGAACATCTTGCCGTCGTGCTCGAACGTCATGACCGAGGCGGTGACCGAAATGCCCCGTTCCTTCTCGATCTTCATCCAGTCGGAGCGGGCGCGGCGGTTCTCCCCGCGCGCCTTGACCGCGCCGGCCGCGCGCACGGCGCCGCCCGCCAGCAGGATGTGCTCGGTCAGGGTCGTCTTGCCCGCGTCCGGGTGAGCGATGATGGCGAAGGTCCTGCGGCGCAGGGCCTCCTGGGCGAGGGTGAGTTTGGACATGGAGCTTCCTTCAGGACGCGCGACCTAGCGCGCCACGGCCCGATTGTCGACGTTCACGATGCCGTGAGAGACCCTTCGCGTATGAGGGTTATTCGAGGCATGCTCGTTTTCGGGAGACGGCGGGCCATGAGTCCGCTGCACTAGGGAAGGGAAACATCATGGCTCTGGTCCACCCAGGCAAGTCCGCGCCCGTACAGCACGAGCGCAAGATTCACCCGCTGGTCTGCTTTCTGGCGGGGTTCGCCCTGATCGTCCTGGCGGCGGCGTTGGTGCACACGGTGTTCGGCATCCTGCTCTAAACGCGCCGAAGCCTTTTTAATCGTCGTCTGCGGGCTCCGACTGCGTCTGATCGCCATCGTCGATGAACGTTTCTTCGTCTTCGTCGCCTTCGGCGCGACCTTCGATCTCTCGTAGCAGGGCGCGCGCTGACGCATTGGGGGCGTGGGGATTGTTCACCAGCGGTTGCAGCAAGGTCGCGGCCTCGGCCTTGCGGTCATGCTCCAGCAGAGCCTGAGCCAGATTGAAGCGAACCGTGCCTAACTGCGGCGCCAGGATAAAGGCCTGCTCCAGCACGGCCACGTCGTTGTCATTAGGGTAGCTGTGGGCGTCGGCGCGGTTCTCGGCGATCAAGAGCAGACTGGTGAAGTTGGCGTCATCCGCGGCGTAGGCGCGTGACAGATAGTCTTGCGCTTCGATTTTAAGCTTCAGGGCGGCTTCCAGGTCGTCTTCTTCGGCGGCGGCGTCCATTCGAGCGCGGGCGAGGTATTGTAGGCCTTCAACATGGTCCGGCTGGATCGTGAGCAGCCTTTGCAGCGGCGCCTCTGCGGCGGCGGCGTCGCCGAAATGCAACTCGGCGTGGCTGAGAGCCAGCAAGGCCAGCGGGTCGTCCGGGTGACGGGCGGCGACGCGGCGCACTTCTTCGGCGGTAGCCGCGCGCTGCTCCTCCGGCACGCCGACCTTCAGCCTCTGGTTCAGCAGCAAGATGTCGTCGGCGGATTTGGGCATTGGGGTGACGGCGATCTCGACCTGATCGAAGGAGGTCTTCATCACCACATAGGTCATGCGATCACGCATGTAGCGGCGGAGGGTGCGCTGCAACTCCGTTGTCGTCATCCCCGTTGCGTCCTGCATGGCTTGAACCGGATCAGCGCCGTCGCCTACCGCCGCCAGATAGACGCCCAGGGTCTTGCGTCTTTCGGTGTCGCTCATGAACCAGTGGGTCAGGAGCCAGGCCAGCGGATAATAGGTTTCGCGATGGCGCAGCGAGGCGCCGGGCCGTTCGGCCAGAAGCTGCTCCATCGAGACCCAGGTTCCGTTGATCAGCCAATAAGCCTGGTTCTGGTTGAAACGTCCGACGTGAATCTCGTCGCGTTTGAAATCGGCCGTGGCGAAGTATTCGGCGAAACCCTCGATGAACCACGATGGATAGGCGTGGGAGAAATTCTGCATCATGAAGTGATGCGCGTACTCATGCTTGAGGGTGTGCATCTCCTCGTCGCGGCGAGCGACGCCGAAGATGTCTTCATCCGTCGCCATGTAGAAGCCCGCGAGTTCTTCGGGCGCGTCCGGTCTGACCCGCAGCATCGCCGATCGCGAACCCAACAGGTAGACGGGCAGTTTGCGATAGGTCGGCTGGTCGAGATTAACGCCCAGGCGTATCCGCAACAGCCGGTCGAAGGACTCCAATTCCTGAGTGAAGCGCCGCAGCTGGTTTGCGTTTCCGTCGCTGTAGACGATGAAGCGTTCGCTTTCGGCCTTCAACCATCCGGCCTGGGCGGGGCTGGCGAGGACGGCCAGAATGAGGCCGCTGAGGCCAAACAGGCGTTGGAGCAGCCGCTCTCTGGATGTCTGGCGCATGGTTCGTTCTCCCCCTGCGGGATGAGATAGCGAACGTCGTTCGGCTCGGGAAGCCCCTAGGCGGCCAGACGGCTCCAGACCGCCTTGTCCGCCGTGGCGGGGTTCAGGGCGCCGCGGCGGGCGCGTTGTTGCAGGTGGTGCAGAACGACCTCGGGCAAGGCGCAGAAACGCGGCTCGACCAATTCGGGGGCGCAAGTCTTTTCGGGCGCGGCGAACAGGGCGGCGTTGACGCCTTCCGCCTTGTGCGCGATCAGCCAGGCCAGACGACGCGCGCGGGCCGGGTCGGTCCGGTGCAGCAGCGGGTCTTCGGCGAACAGCTCGCAGCCCATTTCCAGCACATAGTCGAAGGACAGGCTCTCGAACCGACGCACGTCGTGGCTCGGGGCCGGACAGGCCTCGTCCAGATCGAAGACGACATCGTTCAAGAGAAACAGCATGGACCGCGTCCGCTCGCAGGACCGTTCTGGCCCCAGGCGACGGGTTGTAGGGCGCCTGCGCTTGCGGTCCGGTTCACGAACGCGGTGAACGGGCCGGTTACCATTTTGAGCGGCCCTGACGCGCCTTGCGCTGCTTGAGGGCGGTTTGAGCACGTATGACCCTCTCCCGGCGGGAGAGGGCTTGAGCCTCCAAGAGCGTAGCGATTGGTTAAGGCGAAAGGGTGAGGGGCTTGTCCTGTCAGTCGGCGTGAGCCGTCGCACCACGGCCTGCGGCCGACTTCGCCCGTGAACCCTCACCCTTTCGCTTAGCGGATCGCCTTCGGCTCTCCGAAGCTCAAGCCCTCTCCCATCGGGAGAGGGTTCAACGATTAGCCTTGCGTCTTCTCGGTCAGGAAGTGGCGGCCCTGCCGGTCCTCGATCTCGACGATCCAGAGGTCGGGGTCGTAGCGGCGCTGGCGCTCCAGATAGGCGTCCAGTTCGCTCTCGGTCTCGCTGGCGACGGGTTGGATCCACAGGGGCTCGCCGTCCTGGCCGGTCGCCTCGGTCCACAGACGGGCGGTGCGGGTCGCGGTGTCATAGGCCTTGACGATGACGGCCCCGGCGCGGGCGTCGCCCTTCTTCACCACCACGGCGTGGGCGCCCTCCAGTTCGGCGCGGCGGATCAGGGCGCCGACCCAGACGTCAGTGGAAAGAAGCAATTGGTTCACCCTGTTTGGACACGGACCCGGAACCGGCGGCGGCTAGGGTGCGGCCATGAAGATAGCGCCGTCGCCCCGCATAGTCAGCAGAACGCTGGCCGCGATCGTCGCCTTGGCCCTCGCGGCCGGGACGGCGACGGCGGCGGGCGGCGACGTCTATTATGAGCGCGCCTTCGTGCGGGCGGCGCAGGACAAGTGCCGCCTGTTCGAGCCGCGCCTGACCCAGGCGCTGGAGGCGGCGACCCTGCAGGCGCGCGGAGCGGCCCTGCGCGCGGGACGCCCGGCGACCGAACTGGCCGCCACGGCCGGGCGGGCCAAGGCGCGGGCCGCAGCCACTCCGTGCAACGACGCCGAGTTGGACCGGGTCAAGACGCGGGTGCGCCACGCCTTCGCCGGATGGTCGCGCGCGGCGCGGATCAACTTCCCCGGCGACAGGGCCGGCTGGAGCGCCGACCGTTTCGAGAGCGCCCGCGACGGCTGGCGCCTGTTTCAGGACGGGGCGACCGGCGCCTCGCCCGTGCGGTTCGGCCTGACCGGCAGGGCGCCCCAGGATGCGCGCCCGGCGGCGGTCGTCTCCTTCGTCGGCAAGCCCCGGCCCTATGCCGCCCGCATCGTCATGCGCGATACGGCGCGCTCGCCCCGGCCGTGGCTGGGCACGGACGGCCTGCCGCCCGAGGCCGCGCGCCGCGCCGTCTTCGCCGCCGGTTCCGACATCGCGCCGCGCGATCTGCTGGCGTCCGGCGCGCGGGCGGGCGAGGTCTGGCGCTTTCCCGACAGCGCGGCCGAGGCTCTGGCGGCGCTGGACCCGCGCGAGCCCTTTCTGATCGAGTTCCTGTTCCGCGACGACAGCGTGGCGACCGCCCGTTTCGAGGCGGGGGACTTCGCCGCCGCCCGCGCCTTCCTCGCCATGGGGCCGGTCTAGGCGGCCGTTCAGGTCTGCGGCGTTCGGCCCAGCTTCGCCAGCAGGCGGTCGCGGGCGGTCAGCAGGGGATCGTCGCCGCCGGGCGCGTCGGGACGGACGCCGCCGCCTTCCCAGTTCTTTCCCGTGACGGCGTTGACGGGCCGGGCGTCCGGCACGCTGACGGCGTAGCCGTGGGGCAGGGGCTGCGGCGGTCCCAGCATGTGGGCGGCGCCGCCTGACCGCTCGCCGATCACCTCGGCCCGCCCGGCCGCCTGCAGCGTATAGGCGGTGAACTCGGCCGCCGAGCCTGAGCGGCGATCGATCAAGACGGCGACCGGCGTGTCGGCCCGGACGGCGGGCAGGGCGCGTGGCGGCGCGGCGTGAGGAAGCCGGCCCTCGCGTCGTTCGATCCAGCCGAACGCGGCGCCTTCGGGCAGCAGGCTGGCGACCAGTTGATCGGCCGTGCGCCCGTCCCCGCCGCCGTTGCGGCGCAGGTCGATGATGAGGCCGTCGACATCTTCCAACAGGGTCAGGGCGGCGGCCAGGCGCGTCTCGACCAGGTCCCAGGGATAGAAGGCGCTGAGCCGCAGATAGCCGATGTTGCCCTCCAGCACCCGCACCTCGCGCACGCCGCCGCCTGCGGCGCGGGCCTCGTCGCGCCAGGCCTGCAGGGAGGCGGGGGCGGGACCGGTTGACGGTCCTGAAGACGGCGGGGGCGTCAGGCGGAAGTGCCCGTCCAGCGTGCGCAGGTCGCGCGTCGCCGCCTCGGCGAAGGCGGCCGGGTCGTCGCATTGTTCGGCATAGCGTCCCTCCGCCGCCCAGTCGCGGACGCGGCGCGCCACGGCCTGCCCTTCGGCCTGGGTGATGTAGCCGGCCCCGATGCGGTCGGCGGCGGCGTTCAGAACCTCGACCTGCAGGGGACAGGTCGTCAGGGCGACGGCCAGGAAGGGATGGACAAGCGCGGAGAGCATGGGGCCTCGCATGGGTTGATTTATAACAGCCCTTATATATTTATGAGGCCATGTCCGAACGCCCGTCAAGTCTTGGAGCCCTGCTGCGGCGTCTGGCCGACCGTCTCGACGGCGAGGTGGAGGCCGCCTACGCCGCGCGCGGGCTGGCGTTCAGGCCGCGCTATACGGTGATCATGCGCGCCCTGATGGAGGCCGAGCGGGGGGCGGAAGAACCGATGGCGCTCAGCATCAAGGCCCTGGCCGAGGCCGCGGGCCTGACCCATTCGGCGCTCAGTCAGACGGCTGCGCAGATGACCCGCGAGGGATGGCTGGTTTCCGGCCGTGCGGCGGACGGACGACAGCGCGCGGTCATGCTGTCGGATCAGGCGCGCGCGGCCTTGCCGGCCCTGACCGATCAATGGCGCGCGACCAGTCGGGCGGCGCGGTCGCTGAATCAGGATCTGGGACTGGAGCTTGAGGCGGTTCTCACGGCGGCGTTGAGGGCGCTGGACGCGCGCGGCTATCGCGACCGCATGGAGGGATGAGGCGGCCGGGTTGAGATCGGACGTTGTCACCTTCGCTCAGCGCATGATCTAGTGCGCCCATGTTCGATCCCGCCCTGTTCGCCGCCTTCCTGGTCGCCATCACCATTCTGACGATCACGCCGGGGGTGGACACGGCCATGGTGCTGCGCTCGGCGGCGGCCGAGGGCGGGCGTTCGGCCGTCTTCGTCGGGGCGGGCATCCTGCTGGGCTGTCTGATCTGGGGCGCGGCGGTGTCGCTTGGGTTCGGGGCGCTGCTGCGGGTGTCGGAGCTAGCCTATACGGTGGTGAAGTGGGCGGGCGCGGCCTATCTGGTCTGGCTCGGCGCGCAGATGCTGTTCAAGCCGCGCAGGAGCCTGGGCGAAGCGGGCGCCGCCCCGCCGCCGCGCGCGACCGTGGCCTTCAGGCGCGGCCTGCTGACCAATC
>PJTY01000708.1_pt1 | contig 15443 bp, 10 predicted proteins | sample 1512121 | NCBI WGS metagenome assembly PJTY01 (sample SAMN08177680, study PRJNA422409) | Soil metagenome, whole genome shotgun sequencing project. | isolation source: Soil enriched (2) on filter paper: alkali lignin treatment | place: USA: Madison | collected 2015-01-15 | reverse complement strand
CGACCTGGCCCATTGGGGCGACCGCTGGGTGATCCGCACCAATGCCGACGACGCCGTCGACTTCAAGGTCATGGAGGCGCCGACCGCCTCCCCCGCCAAGGCGAATTGGAAGGACCTGATCCCGCATACGCCGGGCCGCTTCATCGAGGGCGTGGCCCTGGTCAAGGACTATCTCGGCCGTCAGGAACGCGCCGACGCCAACACCAAGATCGTCATCCGCGACCGTGCCGGCGCCGAGCATGAGATCGCCGTCGATGAACCCGCCTACGCCCTGTCGCTGGGCGGAGCGTCGGAGTTCGACACTACGGTCATGCGCTATGGCTACAATTCGCCGTCGACCCCCACTTCGACCTATGACTACGACCTGAGGACGCGCGAGCGCGCCCTGCGCAAGGTCCAGGAAATCCCTTCGGGCCATAACCCGGCCGACTATGTGGTCGAGCGCCTGAACGCCCCCGCCTCGGACGGCGAACTGGTGCCGGTGACGGTGCTGCGCCGCAAGGACACGCCGGTCGACGGTTCGGCGCCGCTTCTGCTCTACGGTTACGGCTCCTACGGCATTCCGATGGCGGCCAGCTTCGCGACGAACCGGCTGTCTCTGGTGGATCGGGGCTTCATCTACGCCATCGCTCACATCCGCGGCGGCTCAGACAAGGGCTGGAACTGGTTCCTGGACGCCCGGCGCTTCACCAAGAAGAACACCTTCACCGACTTCATCGCCGCCGCCGATCATCTGATCGCCGAGAACTACGCCCGGTCGGGCAATATCGTCGCCGAAGGCCGGTCGGCCGGCGGGCTTCTAATGGGCGTGATCACCAATATGCGGCCGGAATTGTGGGCCGGTGTGATCGGCGGCGTGCCCTTTGTCGACCTGATCAACACCATGTCCGACACTACCCTGCCCCTGACCCCGCCCGAGTGGCCTGAGTGGGGCAATCCCATCGAGGACGCCGACGCCTACGACTACATGTATTCCTACAGTCCCTATGATCAGATCGAGGCCAAGCCCTATCCCGCCCTGCTGGCGACCGGGGGCCTGTCCGACCCGCGCGTGACCTATTGGGAGCCTGAGAAGTGGGTGGCCAAGCTGCGCCCGGCCTCCACATCGGGCAAGCCTGTGCTGCTGAAGATCAATATGGAGGCAGGCCACTTCGCCTCGTCCGGCCGGTTCGATTATCTGAAGGACATCGCCCACGACTACGCCTTCGCCGTCTGGGCGGTGGAGAAGGGATGGGAAAAGGCGTGATCGTCCGACCGTTCGCGGAAGCCGATCTGGCGGCCGTGACGGCCATCTACGCCGACAGCGTGCTGAACGGCACAGGGACGTTCGAACTGGACGTCCCCTCAGCCGACGAGATGCGGACGCGCCTGGCCGCGCCGGCCGCCTTAGGCCTGCCCGTCCTGGTCGCTGAAATCGACGGCCCCGACGGACTTAGACAGGTCGCCGGCTACGCCTATGCCGCTCCCTATCGCCTGCGCGCCGCCTATCGCTTCATGGTCGAGGACTCGATTTACGTCGCCCGAGCATGCCGGGGACGTGGCGTCGGAAAAGCCCTGCTGGACGCCCTGCTCGAGACCTGCACGACCTTGGGAATGCGTCAGGTTGTGGCGGTGATCGGCGACAGCGCCAACGCCGGCTCCATCGCCCTGCACGAGGCTGCAGGTTTCGCCCACGTCGGCGCCTTTCGCGACGCCGGTTGGAAATTCGACGGCTGGCGCGATGTCGTCTTCATGCAGAGGGCGCTGGGTCCCGGAGGGGCGACGCCGCCCGACGCCGCCGGCCTGGATTGCGGCCGCTAGAGTCTGAATTCGCAGATTTTTTGCAGAAGCGCCACAATGCGCTTGACCCCAGGCGCGACGAACCGTATTCGCCCCTCCTCTCCTCCGCGTGGGGAGAGAAACGCGGGTGTAGCTCAGTTGGTTAGAGTGCCGGCCTGTCACGCCGGAGGTCGCGGGTTCGAGCCCCGTCACTCGCGCCACTTCCTTCAGCAATGAACGAAGTGGCGCCCACCGCCTCCCGTATCCCAATCGTCTAAGTCGACAGCCTCGCCCACGCGGGGCTTTTCTGCATGGTGCACGAGCGACCGCCATCAGGGCGAATACGCGCCATCGGCCTTTTCGGGCATGAAAAAAGGCGGCGGACCTTTCGATCCGCCGCCCAGTCTTCACGTCATGCCTGCCCTTAGAAGCGGGCGGTCAGGCCAACGAAGTAACGGCGACCCAGCACGTCATAGGTCGACGGATCGGTGTTCGACTGAACGTTCGGCGAGTACAGCTGCGGTTGTTCATCCAGCAGGTTGTTCACGCCAGCACGCAGCGAGACGGTGTCATTGACGTCCCACGAACCACGCAGGTCGAAGTACCACACCGAGTCAGTGCCGGTGCCGGCGCCGCCGGTTACGGTGTTCGAGTGGTCCATCGCGTCGATGTAACGAGCCGTGGCCGTCAGCGAGAACGGATCCAGCGACCAGCTGCCCGAAACGGTGTGGCGCCATTCCGGCGTAGCCGAACCCGTGCCCGTGCCGATGGTGCCAACGTAGTCGTAGACCGGGTCAACGGTCGACAACTGCGAGGTGAACTTCTCAACCCAGGTCGACAGCACGTTCACGCCGAACGTACCAACCGATTCCGTGTCGAAGCGAACGTTGAAGGCTACGTCCACCCCCGAGGTTTCGGTGAAGGCTTGGTTACGAGCCAGCAGTTTCAGCTTCTCGATACCGCCAGTCGCTTGGTTACGCTGGAAGAGCTGGCACCACTCGTTGTTCGGATCGTAGGTCGGGTTGGCGTTGTCGCGGTTGAAGCAACGCTGAACCACGGTGGCCGCGCTCGGAGCCGAGATCACGTCTTCCAGTGAAATCGACCAGTAGTCGACCGACAGGTAGAGCGAGTCTGCCCAACCACCGGTGTTGAACGGCGACTGAGAAACGAAGCCCAGGGTCCACGATTCCGAGGTTTCCGGCATCAGGTCAGGGTTACCACCGGTGATGGTGTTAGCCTGGCTTTCCCAAGCGAAGGTCGGGTCGCCGGCGACGATCGATTGAGCGGCGCAGAGTGCAGCAACCTTGGCAGCGTTCGGACCATTACGGCCGTATACGGCGGAAGCCGGTTGACGGACGTCGCACGGGTCCTGACGGTCGAACGACGGGAAGTTGTTGGTCTGCGGCGCGAACAGTTCCGAAATGGACGGCGAACGGGTAGCCGTCTGCATACCACCGCGAACACGGAACCAGTCGTTGACGGCCCATTCCAGGTTAGCCTTCCACGATTCCGTCGAACCCGATCTCGAGTTGTCCGAAACGCGGTAGCCCAGCGACAGCGACATGTCCTTGGCGAAGGCCACGTCCCTGACGATCGGCACCAGCAGTTCGCCGAACACGTCGGTCCAGTTCAGGAAGCCCGAAACCGGAGATTGTTCGTTGAAGCCAGCCACGATGCCCGGCTGCAGGCCGCTGTCTGGCTTGAAGTCGAAGTCCAGCTGGCGGTAGCTGATCCCGAATGCGCCCTGCAGAGGGCCAGCCGGCAGTTGGAACAGGTCGCCGTTGACGGTAGCTTCAACGATCGACTGCTCGATCACGGTCAGGTTCTTGGCTTGCAGGCTGATGTAAGCCGCGCAGCTCGGGTCGATCGGAGCCGAACCGAACAGGTTCAGACCGTTCGGGCACTTACCGCCTGACAGAGCCGCTTGTTGGGCGATGGTCGGAGCGCGGGTAGCCAGAACGCGTGCTGCGTACTGGGCGTCAGTTTCGTCGTCGCCCTGAGCGTCAACATGACCCAGCAGCGCGCCAACGCGGTCACGACGAACGTTACCACCTTGAACTTCGTTCAGGACCGAACGGCCGAACGAAGCATAGACATCATATTGCCAAGTGTCGGTACGAGCCAGACGGCCCCTGGTACCGATAGTGCCTTGCCAGACGTCGTGGGTGTTGTAGCCGGTACGGCCGCCCAGATCGTTGAAGCGCTTCGAGAATGCGAACGGAGCCGTCGGATCCGGACGCAGAGCCAGAAGGCCAGCCAGTTCCGGGCCGATGAAGGGGTTGTCGTAAGCAACGTTCCAACCGGTTGCGCCACCGGCCGGGGTCGGCGCCAGTTCTTGCAGTGCGTTATAGTTGGTGTACATCGCCTGGACGTACGGCTTGAACTGCTCGTTGACCTCGTAGTTCATACGAGTGAACAGGTTCCAGCGTTCCATCGGCAGGACGAGGATGTTGTCCGGCTCGAAGTTGTACGAGAAGACGTTCGGAGCAAATTGAGTAGCTATAGCCGATTCCGGACCGGTGTAGCCGTACATGTTGTACACGCTGCTAGCCGTCAGACCCGAACAGAAGATGGTGCCGTCCGGGTTGAAACCGAAGCCGGCGTGACCACCGGTGTTGGCGCAACGGTTGGCGCCGCCGAAGTAGGCGTCGGTCTGATCTTGGGTCGGGCGGTTAGCACCGATCATACCAGCCGTACCACCTGGAAAGATGGAAGTGGTCGACGAGGCTTGGCCCGAGAACTCGCGAGCGTCCTTGTACATGGCTTCACGGTTGAAGTAGCCGGCGTTGAAGACCGCGTTACCCTTCCCGTCAGCGAAGTTGCCGCCGAAGGTGATGTCAGTGCTCCACTCTTGGCCGTCGCCCTGTTCAGTCAGACGGTACTGAGAGTCGAGTTGGATGCCTTCGAAGCTGTCACGCAGGATGAAGTTCACAACACCCGACACGGCGTCAGCGCCGTAGGTCGACGCTGCACCACCCGAGATGATTTCCACGCGCTCGATCAGCGAGGCCGGAATGGTATTGGTGTCGACCGTGCCTGCAGCGGTCGAACCCATCGGACGACGACCGTCGATCAGGACCAGGTTACGACCCGAACCCAGGCCGCGCAGATCGATGAACGCACGGCCGTTCGAGGACGGGTTGTTCGATTGCGAAGACAGACCAGCCGTGATTTGCGGCAGTGTGTTCAGGTAGTGCTCAACCGTGGTGGCGCCCGAATGGGTGATGTCTTCCTGTTGAACCGTCAGGATCGGGCTCTCGGCCACGGCGTCGCGGCGGGCGATGCGCGAGCCGGTCACGACGATCTCATCGACGCGCGAGACTTCCTCCTGCGGCGCGCTTTGCGCGAACGCCGGAGAGACGAAGCCGATAGCGGCCACCCCCGCGATCATCGTCGTCGCCAGCAGACGCTTGCGATTTTCCATCGAAATCAATTCATTCCTCCAATGAATGAAGGAGCGCAGCAGAAAGTGGACATCCCCCAGCGCCGACACCCCCCAACCTGATCATGTTCGAGCCTACGATTCGACCAAGATCATCACGTTGCTTTACCAATCCTGGAGAATTTGGACATGACGATCGCGACCCCTTCGCAACTTGGACTCTGAGATGTCTCAATATTGCCACATATAGCACGGAAGAGCCCAAAAAATGACATGCCTCTATTTGCCAAGATTTCGAAATGGAATTTCCAGAATATGACAGTTTTGAAATTCACGCCCCGTTCTCGCCTTCTTTGCGCCATCACATTGCTCGCCCCTCTTATAGGAGGCAGCGCATGGGCTCAAAGCGGGTCCGTCGCATTTGAGCGGCTATCGGAGTGCCAGTCCCTATCCGACAGCGCCCAGCGACTTGCCTGCTACGATGAACGGATGGCGTCGCTTCGCGCCGCCGCGAACACTGGAGAGGTGGTGATCGTCGAACGCGCTCAGGTCGACCAGGCTCGACGTGCGGTCTTCGGCTTATCCGCCCCTAGCCTGCCCTCCGTGTTCGGGGGCGACACCATCGAAAGTCTGGAAACTACACTGACCCAGGCGACCCCGGCTCTGAACGGCGCCTGGGTCTTTCACCTGGCCGACGGATCAGTCTGGCGGCAGATCGACAATACGCGCATCACCAACCCAAGAAGCCGACAGGGCGAAGACGTGCGCGTCCGGCGGGCGGCGCTCGGCAGCTACTTCCTGAACCTCGGCTCGAGCCGGGCTGTCCGCGTGCGGCGCGAATAGGCCACGCCGTCGTCAGCCCCCTCCAAGCCGGAGCGAGCATTGAATAAAAAAGGCGGCGGATACGAATATCCGCCGCCTCAAAACACCTCTTATGAGGCTTAGAAGTTCGCCGTGACGCCGAAGAAGAAGTAGCGACCCATGGCGTTGTACAGTTGCGGGTAAGTGTTGTTGTTACCCGTCGTGCCGACCGAGTAGGACAGCGGCGGATCGGAGTCGAAGACGTTATTCACGCCCGCGCGCACCGAAATATTGTCCCGCATCTGCCAGGTGCCGGCCAGATCGAAGTAGTTCTGTGCGTCCAGCTCACGGTCCAGACGGGCGGCTGCAGCATTGTTCAGGCTGCCATCCGCTCCCAGAACCGCCACTTCAGCCGGACCGTAGTAGCGCCAAGTGCCATTGATATTCAGGCCCTCGATCGGCGTACCCCAATCCACCCGCATGCGATGACGCCATTCCGGGTTCGGCACGCCGCACTGATTGGCGTAGAAGCCAGCGCAGTCATACACCGAGTTGGCGAAGCCGAGACCCGTGTCGGTTTCGAGCTTCTCGATCCAGGTGCCGACCATGGAGAAACCAAGCGTACCTGCACGGTCCCAACCGAAATCAGCCAGATCGACATTGTAGTTCGCCGCGATATCGACACCCGACGTTTTCAGTCCGCCGATATTGGTATTCAGATCACGCACATTGCCTGATCCGATCCACAACTGACCATTGGCGTTTCGCTGAATGTTATCGCATGCGGCTTGGAGGCCTGCAGTATAGCAAGCCTCAAGGGAGTTCTGCTCTCCAATGGAAGAGATCAGATTGTCGACCTCGATTTTAAAGTAATCAAGCGTCAGGTTGAAGCCAGGAAGGAACTCAGGAGTGAACACCACCCCCAAGGTCAGCGTATCCGACTCTTCGGGATTCAGATCCGACGATCCCCCTTGGAGAACATTATATTGTCCCGCCGGGCTATCCAGCGCACCACTTTGAGATTGCGCCTCAGAGACCTGCCAGGGATTGGTGCCGATACAGGCCGCCGGAATGCTGCTGTTCACCTCACCATCGTCATTCAGATCGTCGCAAGGGTCGTTATCCATATCGAACAGATTGAAGCCCTGCGAGGTGAAGAGCTCAATGACGTTTGGAGCGCGAACCGCACGTTGCATGCTGGCGCGGAACCGAACTGAGGGTACAGGGGCCCAGTCCGCACCGATTTTCCATGAATCCGTGCCGCCGCCCAATTCGTACTCGGAGTGGCGATAGGCCAAATCAACCGATAGCTGATCGGCGAAAGCCATTCCTTCGGCGATCGGCACCTGAGCTTCAACGAAGACGTCATACACTTGGTTGGCGCCGTTCAGCCCCAGGGTCGGGCCGCCTTGGCCAGCACCGTCGCCCGAGGTGAACGAGACATCCGGCGTCAAATCCAAGGCGTCCCGGCGATATTCAGCGCCGAACGCCGCCTGGACCCCTCGCGACGCCCAAGGCGTCTTAACGCCATAAGCGCCCAGGTCAGCCGTCATCGAACCTGTCACGATCTGTTGGGTCGTCCAACCAGTCGCAACCAAGGGAACCTGGAGATAATCCAGCGCTTCCTGAGTGACCCCCCCTTCCGCGAAGATATTGTACGGTACGCAGTCAGCGTCGATACCAGCCAAGACCGACGAACAAACTGCTTCGCCCGTGGTCGGGTCCGTGACGACATCCAAGGCACGCGCCAAGCGAGTGTTGGAGAATTCGTTGCGATAGATATTGGTGAACTGCGAACGAGAATACTGGATCGAAAGATCGTAACTCCAGATATCATTCAGATCGCCACGCGCGCCTAGGACTCCGCGATACGCCTGATAGCGAATGTCCGACTGACGTCCACCGCCTTCGACGTTGCGCCGGCCAATGAACATCGGGACATAGTTCGGATCATTCAGCAGCCGGTAAGCTTCATTGATCTCACCGGGCTTGGCGCCCGGGGTCGTCGCGCCTTCGGTCGACATTGACAATGTACCGTCAGCATTCTCGATGACCCAGGTATTGTAGGCCGTCTGCGCCGCCGCGCCGCACCCAATCGCAGAAGCCTGCGCCGCGTTCAGAAGCGGGTTGTCACAGTTTATGTAAGACGAACCATCCGTCGTGCGGAAGCCTCCCTTGAACTCGCCAAAGAAGTTCCCAGACGGCGCAATTTGCGCGACCGTGGAATAGTCGCTGAACATCAACTGCGTATAGACTTCGATCTTGTCGGTGACGTCATAATGACCAAACGCACCCAAGGTGTAGCGCTCATCCGGCCGCTGAAAATAATTTAACGGACCGAAATTGTACGCATCTGCGTCAGAGTAATCCCTGAAGCCGCTATTTCCAATCGTTAGATCGAAACTCGGCATCGGGTTCACATCGACACCACCAACCTTGGTTTCATTGCTCCCGAAATCGGAGAAAAGGCCCGGATAGGAGGTACCTGAACCCGCACATTGGAAGTCATCCGGCGTGTCCGCCGCAGGCGCGCCTAACGAGCAAGCCGAATAGTCGTAATCGCGACCAAGAACCTTATTGTTCTTTCGGTAACCGGCATAAAGCGTAATATTTCCGCGATCATCCGGCGCATTAACGCCCATAAGGATGTTCACTTCGCGACTGAACCCAGTATAGACATTATCATCAGGCATCACATATTGTGACGGGTTGCCTGCAGCTCGCGCCCCAAGCACCTTACGCACGTTGCCTATGCCGTCATAGTCGTTGTTGTGTTGATTGAAGCCGTACTGGGCGTCGATCTCGATACCTTCGAAGTTCCGGCGCATGATAAAGTTCACCACGCCGGCGATGGCGTCCGAACCATAGACGGCCGAGGCGCCGCCGGTCAGAACTTCCACGCGCTCGACCATCTGGCCGGGGATCTGGTTCAGGTCGGCCGCGTCATCCTGAGGCGAGCCGTAGCCCATCCGCTTGCCGTCGATCAGCACCAGAGTGCGCGACGAGCCGAGGTTGCGCAGGGACACGGTCGCCGTACCCGAGGCGCCGTTGGCGACGGTCGAGTTCTGCGCGGCAAAGGCCTGCGGCAGCTGCGATACCAGGTCCTCGACGCGGGTTACGCCCTGGACGTCGATGTCCTCGCCCGTCACCTGAGTCACGGGGCTGGTCGTGGTGAGGTTCGGCTGGCGCAGACGCGACCCCGTGACGACGATGTCGCTGACCTGGCTCGGCTGGTCAGCTTGAGTGGCCGGCGCGGTCTGGGCCAGCGCCGGCGCGGCGAAGCCGGCCAAGGCGAGACCCGCGATCATCGTCGACGTCAGCAGACGCTCGCGTTTGATCTGAAGATTCAAGATTCATCCTCCTGAGTGGTGACCGACTCTGGCGAAGTCCCCCTCCACCCGTCGATCACGGATAATCTCGGACACTGTCCCGATTGGACGTTCGGCCGATACCCAACCAGCAGGGTAGGCACGATGGTCAACTAGAGACCATGCAAATTACATGACCGTTACGATTGCGCCCCCCCTATGTCGCAATTTCGCCACGCCACGACAGGCATGACTTAAGCCCACCTTGCATGTCATGATCATTCGACCATCAAACCTTCAATTCCAGAAGAGTTCAGAATGCGATCGATGTTGACCCTTTGCGCCGCGACAATCGGCGCGTTCAGCCTCAGCTGCGACGTAATGGCGCAAGTTCAAACCTCCGAACGTTCGGCCTTGTTGAACGCGCTGTCGGACTGTCGAGCCATGACGGATTCCGCCGCGCGGCTGGACTGTTTTGACAGGACCGCAGACGCCTTGGACACGGCCGAACGCCAAGGCGAACTGGTGGTGATGGAGCGCCAACAGATTCGCGAAGCGCGTCGCCAGTTGTTCGGCTTCAGCGCGCCCGCCCTACCCGCTCTCTTTAGCCGCGGCGGAGATGGAGCAGACCGCGAACCCGAGGTCGATTCCGTGGAAACGACCCTGCTGGGCGCCGGGCAAGATCATGAAGGAAAATGGACTTTCCGGTTGGCCGACGGCAGCGAATGGCGACAGATTGATTCGGCCCCGGTCCGTTTTCAGAACCGGAACGGAGCAGACGTGCGCGTCCGTCGCGCATCCTTGGGGAGCTACCTGTTGACCGCCGGCAAAAGCCGCGCCGTACGCGTCAAAAGACAGTAGCTTGAACCGAAGGCTCACGGCGCGCAAAGGTCGGTCATGATCCCCTACCTCCGCCAGTTCGATTTCGCCTATGGACGTCGGGATCAGGTCTCGCCTCTGATCCAGCGCGTGATCGCAGACAATCCAGGGCCTTTCACCTTCACCGGCACGGGCGTCTACATCGTCGGACGCGACCGGCCGGGCGCCGAGGTCGCTGTGATCGATCCTGGGCCGATGGACGAGGCTCATCTTTCGGCCCTGCTTCGCGCGATTGAAGGCCGAACGGTCAGTCATATCCTGGTGACGCATACCCATCGAGACCATGCGCCCCTCGCCCGCCCCCTGGCCGAGGCGGTCGGCGGCGCGCCCATCCTTGCGGCTCGTCCGCCGGGCCGGACCGTGCACGCCTCCGGCCCGCTGGATGAGGACGATGACGCCGACTTTCAACCAGACATGATCCTGGTCGGCGGCGAGCGGATCGAAGGGGACGGCTGGACGCTGGAGGCCTTGGCGACGCCGGGCCACGCCTCCAACCATATGGCCTTCGTCCTGCGCGAGGAAAACGCCCTGTTCAGCGGCGACCACATCATGGGCTGGTCGACGACGGTAGTGGCGCCGCCGGACGGAGACATGGCGGACTATATGAAGAGCCTGGACGCCGTTCTCGCCCGTGGGTTCTCGACGATCTGGCCCACGCACGGCCCGGCGATCACCCAGGTCGCGCCCTTCCTGAAGGCCTATCGCGCCCACCGCCTGGAACGGGAGGCTCAGATCATGGCCCGACTGGCCTCGGGGGATCGGATGGTCGCCGACATGGTTCCCGCCCTCTACGCCGGGGTTGACCAGCGCCTCTGGCCGGCCGCCAGCCTTTCGGTGCTGGCGCACCTGATCAAGCTGGAGAAGGAAGGCCGAGTTCGCGCCTCGCCCGGGGCTGAACTGGCCGCGACCTGGCGGCTGGTCGACCCGGCGCTCTGAAGCTTAAGGCGCCAGGTGCGCGACCACGGCCCTGGCTAGACGACAGGCCTCATCCCCGACCTCCAGGTCGTCGCGTCCCGCGACACGCACGTCCGTGCGCCCAGGGCGAATACGAACGCTGACATCATACGTCAGGCCGAACCAGGCGCCTTCCTTGCGTCCATCGACACGAAAGGGCGCGGCGCCCAGAACGGTGAACCCGGCCTTTTCGAGAGCCCAGGCCGCCGTCTCCGGCGCAACCTGGGTCGGCGCGTGGGTCAGGCCTTCGCAGGCCTGAGGCTGTCTTTCCGTCACGCCCGCCAGGCGCCTCTCCGCCGCCAGGATGCGGGCGAAGGCGGGCGGATCCGATGGGTCCGTCGCGACGTCGAGCGGGGCGGCGATGAAACGCCGCTCCTGAACCAGATAGCCCCCTACCGTCACCCCGGCGATCGCCAAAGCCGCGCCGGCGATCCCGGCCAAGCGCCGCTCACGAAACGCCAGAAGGCAGGCGGCCACAGCAGCCGACAATCCCGCGAAGGCCAGGATCCGACCGATTTTCAGGGCCAGCACGCCCAAGCTGAATTCCGCGCTCCACACGTCCAGGCGCGCGCCGCAGACCGCGACCAGCAACAAGGCCGGCGCCAGCAGCGCAACCAGAAGCAACAGCACGGCCAGAGACTGGCCCTTAGGGCGGGTTGTCGACACGGCGTCCTCCGTCGAATCAACCGGCTGTGGGCAGCCGGTAGTCCGTCATTCGCTCACGCAGGGTCTTCTTGTCGATCTTGCCCGTGGCGCCCAGAGGGATGTCGTCGACGAAGACCACATCGTCCGGCATCCACCATTTGGCGATCTTGCCCTGCAGGAAGTCGAGATGTTCCTGCTTGTCCTCGACCTCGCCCTGCTTGAGCTTGACCAGCAGCACCGGCCGCTCGTCCCATTTGGGGTGCGCCGCGCCGATGACGGCCGCCAGGGCGACCTTGGGGTGGCCGACGGCGATGTTCTCGATATCAATGGAGCTGATCCACTCCCCGCCCGACTTGATGACGTCCTTGGCGCGATCGGTGATCTGCATGAAGCCTTCCGGGTCGACGCTGGCGATGTCGCCCGTGTCGAAGAAGCCTTCGTGATCCAGGATGTCGCCGCCCTCGCCCTTGAAATAGGCGCCGGCGATGGTCGGCCCCTTGACCATCACCCGGCCGAAGGTCTTGCCGTCATGCGGCATCTCCTGACCGCCGTAGTTCTTGATCTTGAGCTCGACCCCCAGCGGCGGCGTGCCCTGTTTCATGCGCCAGGCCATCTGCTGATCATAAGGCAGAGCCTTCAGTTCGGGCGTCAGGTTGGCGATGGTGCCGATCGGAGAGGTTTCCGTCATGCCCCAGGCATGGACCACCTCGACGCCGAACTTCTCCTGGAAGCCGCGGATCAGGGCCTCCGGGCAGGCCGAGCCGCCGATCAGAACCTTTTTCAAGGTGGAGAACTTCAGTCCGTTCTCGATCATATGTCCGAACAGCCCCTGCCATACGGTGGGCACGGCGGCCGAGAAGGTGACCCCTTCAGTCTCGATCAGCTCATAGAGCGCAGCGCCGTCCATCCTGGCGCCCGGCATGACCAGTTTCGAGCCTGCCGCCGGCCCCCCGAATGCGATGCCCCAGGCGTTGGCGTGGAACATGGGAACGACCGGAAGGATCACCTCATTGGGCGTCGCTCCCATCACCGTGGACTGAAGGCCCAGCAAGGTGTGGATGAAGTTCGAGCGGTGCGAATACAGCACGCCCTTCGGATTGCCTGTGGTGCCCGAGGTATAACAGAGGCCGCAGGCCGTCTGTTCGTCGAACCCGCCCCAGACCACGTCGCTCGACGCCTGCTCCAGCACCGCCTCATAGGCTTCGCCCTTCGGCAGCTTGGCCGAAGGCATATGAGCGGCGTCCGTCATCACGATGACGCGTTCGACGGTCGGGCAATGCGGGAGGATGGCCTCCAGCAGCGGCACGAAAGTCAGATCGGTGAAGATGATCCGGTCTTCGGCGTGATTGATGATGTAGGCCAGTTGCTCTGGGAACAGCCGCGGATTGAGCGTGTGGCAGACGGCGCCGATGCCCATGATGCCGTACCAGGTCTCGATATGATTTCCGGTGTTCCAGGCCAGGGTGGCGACACGGTCGCCCGGCTTGATTCCCCAGGCCAGCAAGGCGTTCGACACGCGGCGCGCCCGCTCGTGAATGGCGGCGTAGGTGGTGCGGACGATCGGCCCTTCCACCGAACGCGTCACGACCTCGCGCCGTCCGTGCCAGTTCTTCGCGTGATCGAGGATCTTGTCGACCGTCAACGGCCAGTCCTGCATCATACCCAGCATTCGGCGTCTTCCCTCGTCCATGCGCCTTGGTTGAAAGCGGCGCTTGCATCCACGCTAAGACAGGTGAACCGCGACAGGCAACGTGACGCAAGGGAAGGCTGGCCGCGACAGATCGCCGTTCCCGCACGTCATCAAGGCTTGCATCGCGCGCCATCCAGGTGAATGAGCCGCTCATGACCATTCTGATCGCCATCACCGGCGGCTCGGGCTCCGGCAAGAGCACCCTGGCCGAGGCCCTGATTTCCTCGCTGCCCGAGGGCGTCGCCACCCTTTTGCGAGAAGATTCCTATTATCTCGACGCGGCGTCCGTCCCCGGTTTTGATGCGGCGACGCACGATTTCGACGATGTCGCCGCGCGTGATCACGATCTGCTGATTTCCGATCTGAGCGACCTGAAGGCCGGACGCAGCGTGACCGCTCCGCTTTATTCCTTCATTCACCACGGACGCGAGCCGGGCGGCGAGCCGGTGCCGGCCGCTGAGGTGGTGGTGGTTGAAGGCACGCACCTGCTGTGCACCCCTGCCCTAGCGGCCCTGTTCGACATTCGGGTCTTCGTCGACACCCCCGCAGACATCCGCTTCATCCGCCGCCTTCTGCGCGACCAGACCGAGCGCGGCCGTACGGCCGAATCCGTTATCCAGCAATATCTCGCCACGGTCCGTCCCGGCCATGAGCGGCTGACGGAACCATCCCGGGTCCATGCCGATTTCATCGTCGCAGACGCCACCGCCGCAGTTCGCCTGGAAGATCCTCAAGCCGTGGTGCGCCTGGCGGCGCCGGTGTTGGCCCACCCGTTGCTTGAACCCTGGTTGAGCTAACCGGCGTCGCTGACGGCGTTAACCGTGATCGTTGCAATCGTGGCAAATTAAAGGCAGGATCGTCGTCCAATGATTGGGTGACAATCCGATGACCGTCTCGGTCCACGCCCTCGAAGACCCCCGACGCGACGCCCTAGTGCGCCAGGCTCGGCTGCACTTCGTCGAAGAAGGTTACGCCGGCACCAAGATGGAGCCGATCGCCAGGGAGGCCGGCGTATCCACGGCGACCCTCTACGCCATGTTCGAGAACAAGGCGGCGCTGTTCGCCGCCGTCATCGACGAAGCCTCCGCCGACTTCGCCGAGCGGATGGCCAAGGTGAAAACCTGCGCCGGCGCGCCCCGGCCGCGATTGAACGGCTTTCTGACCGCCTATGCCGAATTCATCAGCGACCCGTTCGTCAGGGCCATTTTTCGCCTGGTCATGACCGAGCGTCGTCGCTTCGAGAGCCTCGCGACAGCCTTCTATGAACAGGCCAAGCAGGATTTCGGCGCGGTGCTGGTCTCAACTCTCACCGACATGAACGCAAAGGGCGAGTTGAAGCTTCACAAGCCGTCCTGGGCCGCCAGTCAGTTGATGGGCATGGTCGAACACCCGCTGTTCTTCGTGCCGACGGTGACCGGGGATCGCGTTCTTCCCTCCCGCTCGCCTGCAGCCATCGCCGAAGATGCGGTGGAGACCTTCCTGGCCCGTTACGCCGCCTGACCTGCTTGATCAGGGCCAGAGCCGGCCGCGACGCCACGCCTGATCTTCCGCCGTCCGGTCAAACCGTAGACGATCATGCAGGCGGAAGGGACGGTCGCGCCAGAACTCGATCTGGACCGGCCTGACCCGCCAACCGGTCCAGCGATCCGGCCGTGGAACCTCTTGGCCGTCGAAACGCGCGGTCTGTTCGGCCACCCTCGCCACGAGAGCCGCTCGATCCGCCAGGGGACGCGACTGGTCCGACGCCCAGGCGCCGATGCGGCTTTCGCGCGCACGGCTGGCGAAATAGGCGTCGGCCTCCTCAACGCTGACCGGCTCCACCGGCCCCCGGACCCGCACCTGGCGACGCAGACTCTTCCAGTGGAACAGCAGGGCGGCGCTTGGATTGGCCCACAATTGGCCTCCCTTGGCGCTTTCCTGATTGGAGAAGAAGGTGAAGCCTCGCGCATCGACATCCTTCAGCAGGACCATACGCACATCGGGATGGCCCTCGGCGTCGACCGTCGCCAGCGCCATGGCGTTCGGG
>PJTY01000703.1_pt1 | contig 15558 bp, 16 predicted proteins | sample 1512121 | NCBI WGS metagenome assembly PJTY01 (sample SAMN08177680, study PRJNA422409) | Soil metagenome, whole genome shotgun sequencing project. | isolation source: Soil enriched (2) on filter paper: alkali lignin treatment | place: USA: Madison | collected 2015-01-15 | reverse complement strand
TCCGCCAGGACTCCGATGAACGCTCCGACGCGCGCGGGACGGGAACGCGCCTCGGGATAGACCGCGAATACGCCGCCGATCGGCAACGTCCATTCAGGAAACAGTTGAACCAGGCTGCCTTCGGGCAGGTTGGCCGCAACCAAAAAGTCGGGGAGAACCGAGGTCTCTCCTCCGGCCTGGCAATCTGGGGGCCGACGCAGGGCACCAAGTTCGGCGTGGCAAACTATGGATGGGTTATCGTGTGGTATGTGGCGCTGATCGTCCCTCTCTACATTCCCACGGCCTAGTTCTCACGCTTCAAGGCATCGCGCCGCGATATCGCCTGGTTGAAGTACCTGTAACGGGCGAGAGCATGAAACCTGCGGGTGGGAATCCATGTCCGGGCGGGCAATCCGCAGGGCACTTCTGTCTACGAGGCGAATGTCCAGCTCGGCGGAGCGATCACAGGCACAATGGCGCTGAAGATCACGTTCGGCCCGCTAGCCGGAAAGGATCCGGCGCAGATCATCTTGGCGCCCGATGCGACCGGTAAACCGCAGAGTTATGGGTATTCCGAATACGCTGGCAAGCGGCTTGAGGTCAGCACACTCGTGCCCTGAAAACTACCGAACCAACCATGAGTGGAGGTGCCGCGCTATAGCGCGACACCTCCATTGGGGGCGGGGCCGTGTTTGTGAGTTCGGCGGTTCGACGCGATTCCAACTCCAGCATAAGATTGCGGTTACCGTCTGGCCGGGGGGCGAAGGGCCGTCGATCTAGGTTGGCTATAGCGAAGACGGGCTGAGAGGCGGACATCACGTCCGGCAAGCGGCGCATAGTCCTTCAGGATGCTGGAATGCCGGCGCGCGACCACATCGAAGAGATCGTTCGTGGATAAGGTGAGGACGGTGGCATTGCCCCGGATCGGCGTCCAGTTCAGCGGGGCATTGACCATCGTATAACCATCGGTGGCCGTCTCGAAGGCCGTGACCAGGTCCTGATTGAACGCGTGTTCCACCTCGATCCCGCCGCCGAATTGTTCCACCTGGCTTGCGGATGGGGGCGGCATAATCTTCCGAACTCGCGGCCCGTTGGGCGAAATGGGGCTACAACGTCCGAGTTCGCCGAATCTGTTCCTTCCCGATACGAACGCGAATGGCTGCAAAGTCCCCACACCAAGTCGTTCAGGTTCGTGCCTAACTGGGTTACCCTTAGGGCAGCTATTAAGGAGCCGAGATGAGGTGGTCTACGTCGGCTTTGTCGGCGTGAGCAGGGGAGGGCGCTACCGGCGGGTCGCGATCCTTTGCGGTCGCTCAGCCGAAAGTATTGCATACCCAGGTCGGTCGGTCTGCTTTCCCACTTTGATTGCCTTAGATGGTCGAAACCCGACTTCCTGGCCAAGGAAATCCGATCAGCGATCTAAAGGCAATCCGTTCCCGATAAAGAAATGGCAAATCGAATTTTGCATTCTGGTCGGCCGGGAACGGATTTTGGGGCTGATCCTGCCTCGGAATCGAGACAAACGAAATTGCTCTCGATCGCTCGAAGCTGCTAAAACGCCGACTTCACAGTTCCACCATCGACCCGGATTGTCGCACCATTGACGTAGTCAGCTAACCCACTCGAAAGGTAGACAACTGCCCCGGCGATTTCTTCCGGCCGTCCAAGGCGGCCGACATCATTCGGAACGATGTCGGCCACGCAGCCTCGCTCTATCTCCTCCCAGGTTTCACCCCAACCCTGCTGCGGCGCCATATTCTCTAGGAAGGTCTTCACCGCCGGCACCAGAATGGCTCCGGGCGCGACGACGTTTGAGGTAACGCCCGTGCCCTTCAGCCTGCGTGCCAGCGAAACCGCCAGATTGTGGCGCGCGGCCAGCGAGGCCTGGTAATGCGGGAGCATGGCCGTGGGCTGCTCGGCCAGCCCGCCGCCGATCTGGATCACCCTGCCCCACCCGCGCGAAACCATGACCGGGACGATCCGCTGGATCATGCGGACGCCGGACAGGACATTCACGGCATAGGCCTCGCCCCATTTGTCCGGCGTTGCCGTGTGCCAGTCATGATGATGGTAGGAGCCGGCGTTATTGACAAGGATGTCCACGTCGCCACCGGCAAGCGCCTGGGCGAGCACCCGGTCGGCCCCTTCATTCGTGGCAAGGTCGCCGATTGCCACATCCGCCCGGCCACCCTCTGCCCGAATGGCATCGGCAACGACGCGTGTCCGGACTTCGTCCCGGCCATGGACGACGACGGCTGCGCCTTCCTCGGCGAGCATACGGGCGATCGCTTCGCCAAGGCCGGATGATGCCCCGGTCACGAGGGCACGCCGGGAATCCAGATTCGTCTTCATGGGTAAATGTCCTGCCTCTTGCTGAGGACAGGGAAATGGCCGCAAAAGACTGTCTTGATTAGTCCGCTCAATCAGGATGTATCGTGCGCAATAACGGGATAATCGGTCGGAACAGCCTGGGTGAAATCCAAGCGGCGCTTGAAGTCGCCGGCAGGGGCAGTTTCAGGGCCGCGGCAGAGGCGCTGGGAACTTCGCCCACGGCGCTCAGCAGCACCATACGATCGCTGGAGGACAGGCTCGGCGTCAGACTGTTCAATCGCACCACGCGCAGTGTCGCGCTGACGCCGGCGGGAAAGGCATTCCTGGCGCGGGTTTCTCCTGCTCTGGTGGAGATCGAGCGCGCGGCCGAAGAAGCTCGCAACCAGGCCGCTGAACCATCGGGCGTGCTGCGGATCAACAGTTCGGTGACGGGTGCCTATCAGATTCTTTCGTCGATCCTGGGACCGTTCCTGAAGCGATATCCAAAAGTCACCATCGAACTGACGACGGAAACGCGCCTCATCGATATCGTGAACGGGCAATGCGATGCGGGGATAAGGATCGCGGATTCGGTGCCTGCCGACATGGTTTCCGTGCCCTTGCCCTTCGGCCTCGATTTCTGTGTGGTAGCGGCGCCGGATTACCTGGCCATGCACCCCGCGCTCACGCACCCGGCGGAGCTGATGCACCACCCTTGTCTCCGGGCCATGTTGCCCGGCGGGGGAATCTATCGCTGGGAGTTCGAGCGCGGAGAAGAAGCCATGGCTCTCGATGTGCCCGGAACGCTGGTGCTGGACGATCAACTGCTGCTTCTCGAAGGCGCCCGCAGGGGGCTGGGCATAGCCTATCTGGCCCGTTCGGTGTGCGAAGAGTCGCTGGCCTCCGGTCGCCTGCGCAGCGTGCTGGCGGACTGGATGCCACGCACACCGCCCCTCTCCCTCTACTGTCCCCATAATCGCAACACTTCCTCGGCCTTGCTGGCTCTGGTCGATGCGGTGCGCAGCATGGCCCGGGCGCTGGATGCGGAGGCAGCTACAGCTTCTAACAGAGCATAACGGGCGTTTTTGCCCGTCCTTTGCCAAATCGGCAGGCCACGGCCACCACAGAAGCAAAGGCAATCCATGCGCAGGCCCTATAAAGCCAATATCCGGCGCCTTCCCGGGGTCGCTGCAGCCCTTTTGGTCGCGGCGAACGGGCTGCCGGCCATCGCGGAGGGGCAAGCGTCGCCCTCTGACATTCCCGCGGCCTTCGTTCCGCCTGCGATTGAACGCGACTATCAGCGCCGCACTTACGAGATTCCGATGCGCGACGGCGTCCGGCTGCACACGGTCGTCATCGTCCCGAAAGGACTGACGTCGGCACCGATGCTGCTCGACCGCACACCTTATGGTGCCGATGCGATGACTACGCAGCAGGACGGCCCCAAACTCGGTGACATCCTGTTTCCCAGCTATGCCGACCTTGCGCGGCACGGCTACATCATGGTGGCGCAGGACGTGCGCGGCAAGTTCGCATCCGGAGGCGACTATGTGGTCAACCGGCCCTTGCGCGGCCCGTTGAACCCGACGCGGACCGACCATTCGACCGATGCCTGGGATACGATCGACTGGCTGGTCCGGCACATTCGCGAAAGCAACGGAAGGGTCGCCACGATCGGCGGCAGTTACGACGGCTTCACCGCGCTGATGAGCCTTGTCGATCCGCATCCGGCACTCAAGGCTTCGGTGCCGATGAACCCGATGGTCGATACCTGGAAAGGCGACGACTGGTTCCACAACGGCGCCTTTCGTCAGGAGATGCTGAGCTATATTTACAATCAGACCGCGGACAAGCACTCGGCGGTGCGCTGGCCCGTCACCGCGCGGGACGACTACGAGACGTTTCTGCACTACGGCTCAGCGGGGGCCTTGGCCGGCGCCATGGGTATGGACCAACTGGCATTCTGGAACCGACTTGCGGCGCACCCGGAATACGATGCCTATTGGCAGGATCAGGCGCTCGATCGCATTCTGGCACGCAAGCCGCTGACGGTACCGACCATGCTCGTGGACGGCTTATGGGATCAGGAGGACAATTACGGCGCACCCGCCGTCTATCAGGCCGTAAAAGCCGATGCCCGTGAAGTGCATCTGGTGCTGGGGCCGTGGTATCACGGACAGGAGAACGGCTCGGGATCGCGGCTTGGCCCGCTCGACTGGGGGCAGCGCACCGCCGAATGGTTTCGCGCGCATGTCCTGATCCCTTTCCTCGACGAACATCTCAAGGACGGTGCGCCCCAAGCCGGTATCGCGCGGGTCATTGCCTTCGCCAGCGGAGATAACCGATGGGAAAACCTGCCGGACTGGCCCGCAGCGGGAGGCGGTTCGCTTCCGCTTTACCTCGATACCGGCGGCAGGCTGTCCATCGGCGGGCAGGGCGTATCGCCGGGCTACGACGAATACGTCAGCGATCCGGCCAAGCCGGTACCCTATCGCCCGCAGCCGGACCTTTCCGTCTACGGCCCGGACTCGAGCTGGGATACCTGGCTGGTGGACGACCAGCGCTTCGCTGCATCGCGAGGCGATGTCCTGACCTATACATCGCCCGTGCTCACGGCGCCGCAGCATGTCGCCGGGCAGCCGGTCGCCCATATCTATGCCTCGACTACCGCCAGCGATGCGGACTGGGTGGTCAAGCTGATCGACGTCTATCCGGACACCGTGCCCGAGCAGCCCGCCATGGGCGGCTACCAGTTGCCGATCTCCATGAACATCCTGCGCGGACGTTATCGCAAGGACCCTGGGCATCCCGAACCGATCACTCCCGGCCGGGTCGAGCGCTACGATATCGTCCTGCCCGACGCAGACCACGTTTTCCTGCCCGGGCACCGGATTATGGTGCAGATCCAGTCGAGCTGGTTCCCGCTCTACGACCGCAATCCGCAAAGCTACGTCGCCAATGTGTTCCGCGCCGCGCCCGCAGATTACGTGAAGGCATCGCAGCGCGTGTTTCACGCATCCGATGCGAGAAGCGAGGTTCTGCTGCCGCTCGCTGCGGGTTCCTGATGTCGCTCCATCCCTCCCTTTGAAAGATCATCCTCCCATGAAACAGGACATTGCATTCACGAGCGCCGGCATGACGATTGCGGCGTGTCTTTACACCCCAGACCGTCCGAACGGGCGCGCGCTCATCGTCGGGCATCCCGGTAGCTCCACGAAGGAACAATCGCCCGCGCTCTATGCCGACAAGCTGTGCGAGCAGGGCTTTCATGTGCTGACGTTCGATGCTGCCCATCAGGGCGCGAGCGGGGGAGAGCCACGCGGACTGGAAAACCCTGCCCAGCGTGTGGAGGATTTCAAGGCCGCCTTGTCATGGCTACGGACCCGGCCTGATCTGGCTCCGGAGCGGATCGGCGCTCTCGGCATTTGCGCGTCGGGCGGATATGTCATTCAGGCTGCAGCCGGGGATCGGCGCATTGGCGCGGTGGCGACAGTTGCGGCAGTAGACGTTGGCCGACAGATTCGCGTGGGCGCCGACGGACACCAAGATCCTGCCATTCTCGACGCATTGCTCGGCAGCGCCGCGCAGGGCCGTTCCGAGGCAGCGGTGCACGGCGAGATCGGCGCTTTCCCGATCTTCCCTGCCGACGAAGCTGCCGCGCGCGCCGGCGGGGAACATGTCTTCGAAGGCTGGCACTATTACTGCACGCCGCGCGGCGACCACCCGCGCGCGGCCAAGGCGCTCACCTGGGACAGTATCGACAGGATGGCGACATTCGACGCCTTCCGCTTCATCGGCATGATCGCGCCGCGTCCGCTGCTTATGATAACCGCAGAAAAGGCTGTGACGGCGTGGATGACGCACGAAGCCTTCGATCAGGCGAGGGAGCCTAAGCGCCTTCATATGATCGAAGGCGCTACGCACGTTGATCTCTACGACCAGAAGCGCCCGGTGGAAGAGGCGGCTTCCGTGATCTCGGACTTCTTTATACGATGGCTCTAGCTGGCCAAGCGGAGTGATGACGTAACTTTAGGTCGCCACATCTCCACCTTTCGATGATGGCAGTCCGATAAGCCGCCCGGTAGGTTCCCCCGATCCCAGGTGCATGGGATCGAGCAGCGATCAGTCCGTTCGCGACCGACAATTACCGGCTGAGCGTCTCGGATGGGCGGTAGCCGCTCTTTCTGCCATGGACCCTTTGTGGTCGCTCAGACGTCATATCCCGGTGCCCAGGTGCGGACTGTCTGGTTACGGCAGCTGGCGATCCAACTTAAGACGTTCCGAGCCGGCCTTCTGAGTGTCCACTTCTGCCAAAACTTGGCAGATGTCGGCGCTGCAAGATTTTGCCCCGAAACCTGCCTGACCGGAGGCGCCGACGTCACCGTCGATGGATCCTAAGTTCGCGTATCTTGAAAGCAGCCGTAGTGGATTGGCATCAATGCCCGATTGGGTCATTATCGACCGATGAAGTCCGCAGACCGAACCACCAGCATCGCGCTTCTTCGTCCCTGACGTTGGAAGCTGGGGCGGCGATACTTCGTATCGCTCGCTGGCCTTCACCCGAGAGTACTCGGGTTGAACTATCGCCGCATGCGCGGCTTGCAAACAATCGGTCTTCATCATGGATAATATCTTCGAGAGCCCCTTCAAGGGCATCACGCTCGATCGCCTCGTAACCAACCCGAACATTCAGGTTGGACGCTATAGCTACTATTCCGGCTATTATCACGGCCACGGCTTCGATGAATGCGCCCGCTTTCTCCTGTCGGACGATGGCGTCGACAAACTCGTAATCGGCTCCTTCTGCTCTATCGGTTCGGGAGCGGCCTTCGTCATGGCTGGCAATCAGGGGCATCGGAATGACTGGATCAGCACCTTCCCCTTCTATTGGATGTCGGAGGTCGCCGCCTTTGCAGGCGCGCGAAACGGTTTTGAAGCCGCCGGGGATACGGTAGTTGGCAACGATGTCTGGATCGGGACGGAGGCCATCATCATGCCTGGTGTCACAATCGGGGACGGGGCGGTAATCGGCACACGCGCGCTGGTAACGCGGGACGTCGAGCCCTACGCCATTGTAGGCGGCAACCCCGCCAGGACGATCCGCAAGCGGTTCGACGAGGCCGACATTGCGCGGCTTCTAGAACTTCGTTGGTGGGACTGGAGCGACAACGAATTGAGAGCGGCCATGACGATGCTCACTAGCGGCGACATCTTGGCCCTCTATCGTCACTGGCAGACGTCCAACAAGCCGTTGGCATGGCCAAAGCGTTTTACGTAAGCTTCTGTCCGTCCCGTCGGCGGCTCCAGAAAGGCCGGTTCCAGGTTAAAATTGTGAAAAGCTGCTATTTGACCGGTTCTGGGGGAACCAGCCCTTCGGGACCGTTGGCTGGAACGGCAGTTATGTTCCACGACGCGGTGTTCGGCTTCCTGCAGCATGCGACCAACTCGCGTCGTTCATCCGCGCCGCTGGAAAAGTCGGCTTGCGTCGGAATCGGCCCCATCGAGGGTTCGATAGCGGTCGGACGGTTAGGCGTCTTCAACAACGTCTGGTTCTGGTGAACGGTATCGTACGCGCCAACGGCACGAACGGCGGGTTAAGCCGCCTGACAGCTTGCCTGTAGCCGATGTTGAACAGCCGCCGTCCCCGTCGCGCGGACCGTGACGGCTCCCGAACCGATTACCAATTCATTCTGAGCGGTATAGGGCCATCATGTGAGGGGAAGAGAGGGAGAACCTCTTCCGCCAATTCCTGTATGATTTCCGTTGCGGGGCGGTCGGAATACTGAATACCCAGCGCGGCATGATTGACGCCGGCCTGACGCCACTCGCCAAGCAGGTCGATCAGCCCGTTGCGCCCGGTCCTGAGCACATGCCCGCCTTGCAACGGTGTCCGCGGAAATGCCGGATCATCAACCAGATCTATCCACTCATTGGTCACATGCGGTCGAAAACCACCATCATCGATACGGGCGCGCCATGCACTGATGTTTCTGCCGAGTTGTTGCGGGCCTGTTGATACATGGGTCTGATGCGGATAAGTCAGCCAACCGTCCGCATACCGGGCCACCCAATCCGGTGTCTGCCGACTACTTCCCGTGACGATCAACGGGATGCGTCCGATCGCGGCCTTCGGGATGAGACTTGTGCCCTGCAGCCGTCCCGGCCTTCCGTTGATCTTGGCGCTGCCCTCGGCGACGAGCCGGCGAAACCAGTCCACGGCGTTGCTGAAGCGTTGGCTCCGCGTATTTCTATCTATGCCATGGGCAGGAAATTCGACCGGACGGTCCCCCGAGGCGATACCAAGAACAAGACGTCCTCCGGACAGGTGGTCGATGGTCGTTGCCATCTTGGCCAGGTCGATGGGGTGGCGCAGCGAGAAGATCGCACTCCCTGTCGCAAGAGCCAGCCGCTGCGTTCGGGCGGCCAGATAGGCAAGATAAGTGAAGGGATCGAATACCTGCCCCGCATCCCCAAACCCGGGATCGAACAACGGGACGTCCCGCACCCAGGCGGCGGCAAACCCGCGCCTGTCGATGTCGGCAACAAGATCGGACTGCCCCTCCAGCACCCGCATGTCGCCGCGGTACAAGCGCAGCGGAAGGAAAATCCCGATCGTAAGCTGGTCTTGAGCAAACATCCGGCAGTAACCCGGATGCCGGGCAAAAGCTTCGGCGGACCGTCCACCCGTCAACGGGTCGTGCGTCGCGGTTTCCATGGTCACAGTCATGAATGAAGTTCCTTTATGCCTGTTGTGCTCACGGCCCAGTGGCGGGCACGGGTAGCGAAATGCCTCGCTGAACCGCTGGACGCGCTGTGACCTGCTCGTGCCAGCGATGAAGATGCCGGTGATGTGCGAAGTCAAACCCGCACAGATCCGCGATATGCGTCCATCCGAAGGTCGCGATGTCGGCGATGGAATAGTCTTCGCCGGCGAGCCATGCATGCCGGGACAATTGTGCATCCAACACGGCAAAAGCGCTTTCGGTCAATTCTTGATAACGGCTGATCGCTGCAGGAATCCGGTCCTGCGCGAACAACTCGAAGTGGACGCGCTGCCCCAGCAGCGGACCCATGCTCGACGCATGGAACTGGAGCCACTTAATCGCCTTCCAGCGCGTGGATGGTCGCTGGGACAATAGCCTTCCGGTCTTCTCGGCGAGATAGAGCAGTATGGCGGCGGACTCGAACAGCGTGAGGTTCGCCTCATGATCCACGATGACCGGAATGCGGCCATGGGGATTGAGTGCCAGAAAGACCGGCTGCCGGTGCTCACCGTCCTCGATGCGCACATGATGCAGGCGATAGGGCATCGCCAGTTCCTCTAAGGCTATAGTGACCTTGAAGCCGTTCGGAGACGCGTCGGTATAGAGGTCGATCGACCCGGTCTGCATGCATTATCTCGCTATCAGGAAGGAGGTGGGCTAAGCGGATCAACGCCGCTGTGAGGCTGGATATCGCCTTTCTTCGTCGCTACTAAACGACGATTTCTGCCCTTTGAGTTTAGTCAGGCTAAATCATGAATCCCGTTCTGCCGCTTCTTGCTCTGAGAGCTTTCGCTGAAGCGGGTCGCCATCGCAGCATCAAGCACGCCGCCGAGGCGTTGGGCGTGACCTCGGGGGCGGTCAGCCAGCAAATCCGGCAGTTGGAGGATCGTCTTGGAGTGACATTGTTCACCCGTACGCGCCATGGCGTACAGTTGACCGAAGCCGGATCGAAAGTTCATCCCGCGATGGTCATGGCGTTCGATCAGATCGCAGGTGGTCTCGGGGAACTGGAGGCCATAAATGCCCGTCCGACATTGACGATCAGCACCGTCCCGTCCTTTGCCGCGTCCTGGCTGGTGCCCCGTCTGGGGCGCTTCACTCAGCGATGCCCCGATCTCGAGGTTCGGATCGAAGCTTCGGACACGCTTGTCGATTTACAGAAGATGCGCGTGGATATCGCCATTCGGCATGGCCTCGGAGATTATCCGGGCCTGGTTTCCGATTATTTGATGGCGCCAGTTCTGTTGCCGGTCGCAGCTCCGGCAGTATTGCGGGCAGGGCCGTTGATCCGCGAGCCGGCCGATTGCTTGGCCTATCCCCTACTCCAGGATTCGGATCGAGCCGACTGGCCGCTATGGCTCCGGGCAACGGGGTGCCCCGACGATCCGCGCGCAGAGCGCGGTCCGGCTTTCGACGACGACCTACTGCTAATCCGGGCTGCAATCGCCGGTCAGGGCATCGCGCTGGTCCGCGACATATATGCGAACGAGGAAATCGCAACCGGACGCCTAGCGCTCGTGTTGGACCGGCCGTGGCCGACCGATTTTGCTTATTATGCCGCAACATTGCCGATCGCACGAAAGCGAGGGTCAGTTATGAATTTTATTAGCTGGATGAAGGAAGAGTCTTCGAGCGGCAGCAAGGTCGAATGACAAGGCACCAGGCGACCCAACTCAAGACAATTAGGGTCGCTCGTGCGACGGCAGCTTCTGCCCGAACCCGCCTTTCGAACTCTTTGACCGATGAAAATTGCCGCACACCACGCATAGCTTTGCCATCTTGGCGCTGCGCAGATAGGTGATTGTGATGACACCCCAATCATCTGGTCCTTGGGATTTTTCCGGCGACGTTGCGAAAGCGCTCGCTAATCCCCATCGTCTTGAGTTGCTCAGCCAGCTGAGCGCTGCCCAGGTGCGCTCGGTCGAAGCGCTTGCCGAGCTCGCCGGTCTGTCCATTGCCAATGCATCCCAGCATCTTCAGGTGCTGCGGCGGACCGGCCTCGTTCAGGTGCAACGTGACGGCAAACACATGCTCTATAGCCTCGGCGATGGCCCCGTGCCGACGCTTCTTCAGGCCTTGCGCAACTATTGCGACTACCAAATGAGGGCGGCCGCCCAGCTGGCGCGCGACAGCCTCTCGCAGCCTGCGGAGCTCGACTCGGTTAACTGGGACGAGCTGTCCGAGCTTATCGAACGCCAGTCTATCGTCCTGCTCGATGTGCGTCCCGCCGACGAGTTTGCAGAGGATCATCTGCCCGGCGCGATCAATATCCCGCTGACGGAGCTGGGGAGCCGCACGTCAGAGCTTAGGTGTGACATCGAGATCGTCGCTTACTGCCGCGGGCCATTCTGTGTCTTGTCCGAACAGGCTGGTGTGCTGCTCCAACGCGAAGGCTTCAAAGTCCGGACGTTCGCTGCAGGGATAACCGCCTCAAAAGCCTGACCATCACAGGTCAATCATCATTCAAGCAATGCATTGAATGTTTGAATGGCGGGTGATAAGGTATCCTGATGGAAAAGGCCAACGGTCAATCGATCCTCGATATCGCCGCCTCTGACCGAGCCGCATCGCTCGGCGTAGCGAGCTTGAGGCTCGCGTGCGACAGTGGCCACTATCGCGGGGAATCCGGAATGACCGACTATACCGGCTTGTGGCAGTGCGTGATCATCGCGATCGCAGCCTCGAGCATTTCGATCACCATCACGCTGACAGAGATTTTTCGTCCGCTCAGGGAGTTGATAAACAAGGCCGGTCATATGATCGGATATCTCTTCCATTGCTTCTACTGCATGAGCCACTGGGCCGTGTTTGTGGGCATAGTGATCTATCGTCCCGTCTTGATCTCCAGCGGCATGAGGTGGGTAGATCTCATCGTGTCGGCATTCGTGACGATCACCCTGTCCACGCTTGTGAGCGGCATCATTTTCTCAGCCTTCAATATGGCGATGTCCTACAAGATGAAGGAACGGGAATTGACGAAGTTAATGAGCGGCGACGACAAATAATCGAGAAACCCGCCATTCCCCGGTTGGCCTCGCAAGGACCGTTTTGTCCCATCCTAGGCCTTTGATTTGGGCTCACGCCGCTGAGCCAACGGCGGCTTTCCTTGGCTGGCCGCCAATAAGCCGACAGACCGGAAAGTCCCACGCCCGGTTGTTCAGGTTCGCTAGCAACTCGGTGAACCGATGGCAGCTGTCAGGAAGCTGAGAAGGGGAGGTCTACGGCCGCTTTGTCGGCGTGAGCAGGGGAGGGCGCTACCGGCGGGTCGCGACCCATTATTGCCGTTCAAACGATAAATTCCGATGCCGAGGTACGGACGGTCCGGTTCCGGCAGGTCGCGACCAAGTTACGACGTTCCTATCTAAAGGATGTATGGCACGCCTTGATGGAAGCTGACGCTTGCAAGGCAACGCAAACCGTTGAACTATCAAAGCTATGGTAAGTAATGCCACTGCTCAAGAACTAGGTAAATCAAGGGCCTTGGAGGCATCGACTGATGAAGATCGTCTGCTCGTTCCCATGGAGCGTGTCCAATCTCAGAATCGCCAATATAGAGTAACTCCAATCATGCCCCAGCAGCAGGTACATTCTGCTGCTGGGGCGCCGGTTCACATCTTCCAGCGCAGGTTGGCGAGGACGCGGCGCGGCTGGCCGTAATAGCCGCCATTGAAGAAGCCGACATTCCGATAATAATGCTTGTCCAGCACATTTGTCAGGTTGAGTCCGGCACTCAAATGATCGTTGAGGTTGAACCGGGCCAGCAGGTCCACCAGCGCATAACCCTTCTGGCTGACGGCGCCAGTCTGCGTGATCGGCAGGCCGGCGGTCGTGAAATTACCGGTCGGGATCGGCATGAAGCGATAGATGCGGCTTTGCCATGACAGGCCGCCGCCCAATACGAATTGACCGAGGCGATAGGTGCTGTTGAACTTTACCAGATGCAGCGGGGTTTCGGGCGAGAAGCGGTCGCCATTGGCCGACTTGCTGCGCGAATAGGTATAGCCACCGGTCACGTTCCAGCCCGGCGTGATCGATCCCGATACCTCGAACTCGCCGCCCCAGGTCTTGACCCCCGACACCGACCGATAGGCCTGACCTCCGCTGGGCAGCGGCAGTCCGTCGCTGTTTGGGTCCAGCTCGGCAACATTGCTCTGGACCATATGATAGCCGTTGACCGACACATAGAGGCGCTTGTCGAAAAACTCGCCCTTCAGGCCTGCTTCGTAATTGCCGCCGGTCAGCGGCGCGAGCTGCTGGTCGTTGACGTCGTGCTGGGACTGGGGCGTGAAGACCTCGGCATAGCTGGCGAAGGCGGAAATCTCCTTCGACAGGTCGACGATCAGGCCGATATAGGGGGTCACGCGCTTTTCGCTGTTGATGCCGGTCGTCGTCGTATGGACGCCGGCCGTGTTGTAGTTATCGGTCGCCGTTTCATAGCTGGTGTAGCGCGCGCCCAGGATCAATTTGATGAAATCGCTGGGGTTGAGGCGGATCGAGCCGTAGAAGCCGGTCTGCTTGCCCTGTTCGATGCTGCGCGGAATGCCCGTGTTATTGGTGGTGGGACGCGGAATATCGCCATTCCATGTAAAGATGCTTGGAAAACTGCCCGCCGCGTTGGAATAGCCCCGCGCCGTGATGGATGCGCCGATGGTGCGGAATTCCCGGTCGTAATGGTTGACGCCCAGCACCACGTCATGGTCGCGGCCGAACAAGCGAAGCGGACCGGTTGCATAGCCGTCGAGCGATTTTTCACGGGTCTCGCCGACGGTGTAGGTGTCCGACACATTGAGGCCGAGGCCTGTAGTGGCGTCGGCAAACCGGGTGGTGGTGCCGCTGGTGCTGCTCGATCCTGCGAACAGCAGGCTTTCGGTATCCGTCCAGCGTTGATTGTAGGCTGCTCGGGCGACCCAGCGGCCGATTTCCTGCTCCAGTACGCCGAACGCGTTGATATTGTCGCGCTCCCAACGGTTCCAGCGCGCCGCGCCGCTGTACGAACGGGGCAGATCGGTGCGGGTGCCGTTGCTGAAGAAGAGGGGGACGCCGCTCCATGCGCCGCCCTTTGAATCGGTGCGCAGATAATCGCCACCGAACCGCAAGCGGGTCGTGTTGGTGATGTCGGCCTCGATCACACCATAGATGCTGGGCGATGTGTCATGCTGGAAGCGGACGAAATTCTGCTTGTCGGTATAGGCGCCCACGACGCGCGCGCGGATGCGCCCGCTGGCGATCAGCGGGCCGCCGACATCGGCCTCGGCGCGATAATAGTCCCACGATCCGGCGCTCAGGCTGACATTGGCCTGCAAGGTGTCGGTCGGCCGTTTGCGGACCAGATTGACCGTTGCCGATGGATCGCCGGTGCCGGTAACGAGGCCCGTTGCGCCGCGCACAACCTCGATGCGTTCGAATACCGATGTGTCGCTCATGACGCTGTTGCCGCTGGCGCCGACATTGAAGTTGGACGGCACGCCGTCGAGCTGAAAATTGGTGATCGAGAAGCCACGCGCCTGAAAGCGCGTACGGTTGCTGTCATAGGATTGGACAGTGACGCCCGGCGTCTGCTCCATCACTTCGGCAATGGTGATGAGGTTGAAGTCCTCGATCCGCTGGCGGGTGAAGACGGTGATCGATTGCGGCGTCTCGCGCAGGGTCAGGGGCAATTTGGTGGCGGTGTTGGTGGCCTTGACCTGATAGCCCTCTGTCCGTCCGTTGACCAATATGGCGTCGGCATAGCTTTCCGGCTGATCGTCGGCGGGCTCGCCGGTCTGGGCCAGCGCGGGACTTGCGCAGACCAGCGCCAGCGCCGTCATGCAGGCGCGCGCGGAGACGGCCCCGAAGGCAATATCGTGTGTCATTATTTCCCCTGTCGTCAATTGGAATGGATGAAGGATCAGCGGCGCGGACGCCGGTGGACATAAGTGCGGAGGATCAGCAGCATGGCGGCAGCCAGCGTGAGCAGGCCCCACCATCCCACGCTGCCTTGCGCGACACCCCATCCGACCATGGACACTGCAAGACTGGCGGCGAGGGTGACCCCAGCCCCGATTCGCAGGCGCGCCCGGTCGCGGGCGCTGGGGTTGCGACCCAGCGCCCAGCCATGATGTTTGGCGCTGGTAAGCCCCAGGAAGGCCAGGCCGGTAAGGGCGAAAAGGAAGGCAAGAAGGATCATTGGACAGGCACGGCGATGCCGTCCTCCGTCAAGGCGGCCCGGGATCGCTCGCGGCGGCGCTTCACGGCGGGTACATGACGCGCCACCTTGCGCGCTAACAGGCCGAAGACGACTGCCAGCAGGATAAAGCTGCTTTCCACACCCGCCATGGCGCTATCGCCACGCAGCAGGCTCGAGACTAGCCCAGTCCGGGTCGCGACCATGTCGAACAGCGCCAATCCCGCCAGCAGCAGGGCACCCGATGCGAACAATATTGTCCATCCCTGCCGGGGAGGACGAACCAGCCCCACCACCATGCACCCAGCCCATAGCAGGAACATCGCCAGGATTTCGCGGTCG
>PJTY01000699.1_pt1 | contig 15612 bp, 9 predicted proteins | sample 1512121 | NCBI WGS metagenome assembly PJTY01 (sample SAMN08177680, study PRJNA422409) | Soil metagenome, whole genome shotgun sequencing project. | isolation source: Soil enriched (2) on filter paper: alkali lignin treatment | place: USA: Madison | collected 2015-01-15 | reverse complement strand
GTTGATCCTGCGCGGCGCTCCTGCCCTTTCTGCCTTTCGCCACGGTAAATTACTCGAGCAACTGAGCCAGAAAGTCCCCGCTGTTACTGGTTTGTATGCCGAATTTGCCCACTTCGCCGATGTCGACGGCGAGCTGACCGCCGACCAGCAGCAGGTGCTGGGCCGTCTGCTCAAGTACGGCCCGAGCGTGCCGGTACAGGAGCCGAGCGGCCGCCTGTTCCTGGTCGTGCCGCGCCTGGGCACCATTTCGCCTTGGGCCAGCAAGGCCAGCGACATCGCCCACAACTGCGGCTTGCAGTCGATCCAGCGCCTGGAGCGTGGTATCGCCTACTACGTTGCCGGCAGCCTGAGCGAAGCCGACGCCGAACTGATCGCCGCCGAGCTGCACGACCGCATGACCCAGCGCGTGCTCGGCCAGCTGGAGCAGGCCGCTGACCTGTTCAGCCATGCCCAGCCCAAGCCGATGACCTCGGTGGACATCCTCGCCGGTGGCCGTGACGCCCTGGCCAAGGCCAACATCGACCTCGGCCTGGCCCTGGCCGAAGACGAGATCGACTACCTGGTCAACGCCTTCCAGGGCCTCAAGCGCAACCCGAACGACATCGAACTGATGATGTTCGCCCAGGCCAACTCCGAGCACTGCCGCCACAAGATCTTCAACGCCAGTTGGGACATCGACGGCCAGGCTCAGGAAAAGAGCCTGTTCGGCATGATCAAGAACACCTATCAGATGCACAACGAAGGTGTGCTGTCTGCGTACAAGGACAACGCCTCGGTGATCGTCGGCAACGTTGCCGGCCGTTTCTTCCCGAACCCTGAAACCCGCCAGTACGGTGCGGTGAAGGAGCCGGTGCACATCCTGATGAAGGTGGAAACGCACAACCACCCGACCGCCATCGCCCCGTTCTCCGGCGCCTCCACTGGCTCCGGCGGCGAAATCCGCGACGAAGGCGCGACCGGCCGTGGCGCCAAGCCCAAGGCTGGCCTGACCGGCTTCACCGTGTCCAACCTGCGCATCCCGGGCTTCGAACAGCCGTGGGAGCAGGCCTACGGCAAGCCCGAGCGCATCGTCGACGCCCTCGACATCATGATCGAAGGCCCTCTGGGTGGCGCTGCGTTCAACAACGAATTCGGTCGCCCGGCCCTGACCGGTTACTTCCGCACCTTCGAGCAAGCCATCAACACCCCGCACGGTGAAGAAGTGCGCGGCTACCACAAGCCGATCATGCTGGCCGGTGGCATGGGCAACATCCGTGAAGACCACGTGCAGAAGGGCGAAATCACCGTCGGCGCCAAGCTGATCGTGCTCGGTGGCCCGGCCATGCTGATCGGCCTGGGCGGCGGCGCCGCTTCGTCGGTTGCTACCGGTGCCAGCTCGGCCGACCTGGACTTTGCCTCCGTTCAGCGCGAAAACCCGGAAATGGAGCGCCGTTGCCAGGAGGTCATCGACCGCTGCTGGCAGCTGGGCGACGCCAACCCTATCGCCTTCATCCACGACGTTGGTGCCGGCGGTATCTCCAACGCCTTCCCGGAACTGGTCAACGATGGTGGCCGTGGTGGCCGCTTCGAGCTGCGTAACGTGCCCAACGACGAGCCGGGCATGGCCCCGCACGAAATCTGGAGCAACGAATCGCAGGAGCGTTACGTGCTGGCCGTCAGCGCCGTCGACTTCGAGCGCTTCAAGGCAATCTGCGAGCGTGAGCGTTGCCCGTTCGCCGTAGTGGGTGAAGCGACTGAAGAGCAACACCTGACCGTAAGCGACAGCCACTTCGGCAACACGCCGGTAGACATGCCGCTCGACGTACTGCTGGGCAAGCCGCCACGCATGCACCGTTCGGTTACCCGCGAAGCCGAGCTGGGCGATGACTTCGACCCGAGCAAGCTGGACCTGGACAATGCCGTTCAGCGCGTTCTCAGCCACCCGGCCGTGGCCAGCAAGAGCTTCCTGATCACCATCGGTGACCGCACCATCACCGGCCTGGTAGCTCGTGACCAGATGGTCGGCCCGTGGCAGGTACCGGTGGCCGACTGCGCCGTCACCGCCACCAGCTTCGACGTCTACACCGGCGAAGCCATGGCCATGGGCGAGCGTACTCCGCTGGCATTGCTGGATGCCCCGGCGTCCGGCCGCATGGCAATTGGCGAGACACTGACCAACCTGGCCGCCTCGCGCATCGAGAAACTGTCCGACATCAAATTGTCGGCCAACTGGATGTCTGCCGCCGGCCACCCAGGTGAAGACGCCCGCCTGTACGACACCGTCAAGGCTGTCGGCATGGAGCTGTGCCCGGAGCTGGGCATTACCATTCCGGTCGGCAAAGACTCGATGTCGATGAAGACCAAGTGGAGCGACGAGGGCGTCGAGAAGAGCGTCACCTCGCCGATGTCGCTGATCATCACCGGCTTCGCCCCGGTCACCGACATTCGCAAGACCCTGACCCCGCAACTGCGCATGGACAAGGGCGAAACCGACCTGATCCTGATCGACCTGGGCCGCGGCAAGAACCGCATGGGCGCCTCGATCCTGGCCCAGACTTACGGCAAGATCGCTGCCCAGGCACCGGACGTCGACGACGCCGAAGACCTGAAGGCGTTCTTCGCCGTGATTCAGGGCCTGAACGAAGATGGCCACCTGCTGGCCTACCACGACCGCTCCGACGGCGGCCTGGTCACCACCGTGCTGGAAATGGCCTTCGCCGGCCACTGCGGCCTCGACCTGCAACTCGACCCGCTGACCGACAGCAAGGCCGAGGTGGCCGCCATCCTCTTCAACGAAGAGCTGGGCGCGGTCATCCAGGTTCGCCAGGATGCCACCCCGGATGTGCTGGCACAGTTCAGCGCCGCAGGCCTGGGCGAGTGCGTCGCGGTGATCGGCAAGCCGGTCAACAACGGTGAAGTGTCCATCAGCCTGAACGGCGAAGTGCTGTTCGACGACGACCGTCGCATGCTGCAGCGCCAGTGGGCCGAGACCAGCTACCAGATCCAGCGCCTGCGCGACAACGCCGACTGCGCCGACCAGGAATTCGACCTGCTGCTCGAGGAAGACAACCCGGGCCTGTCGGTCAAGCTGGGCTTCGACGTCAACGACGACATCGCCGCGCCGTACATCAAGAAGGGCGTGCGCCCGCAAGTGGCCATCCTGCGCGAGCAGGGCGTCAACGGCCAGGTCGAAATGGCTGCTGCCTTCGACCGTGCCGGCTTCGCTGCCATCGATGTGCACATGAGCGACATCCTCGCTGGCCGTGTCGACTTCGAGGCTTTCAAGGGCCTGGTCGCCTGCGGTGGCTTCTCCTACGGCGACGTGCTGGGTGCCGGTGAAGGCTGGGCCAAGTCGGCGCTGTTCAACAGCCGCGCCCGCGATGCCTTCCAGGCCTTCTTCGAGCGTACCGACAGCTTCGCCCTGGGCGTGTGCAACGGTTGCCAGATGATGTCCAACCTGCATGAGCTGATTCCGGGTACCGAGCACTGGCCGCACTTCGTGCGCAACCGCTCGGAGCAGTTCGAGGCGCGTGTGGCCATGGTCGAAGTGCAGAAGTCCAACTCGATCTTCCTGCAGGGTATGGCCGGTTCGCGCATGCCGATCGCCATCGCCCACGGTGAAGGCCATGCCGAGTTCGCCAGCGAAGAAGCACTGCTGGCAGCCGACCTGTCCGGTTGCGTGGCCCTGCGCTACGTCGACAACCATGGCAAGGTCACCGAAGCCTACCCGGCCAACCCGAACGGCTCGCCGCGTGGTATCACCGGCCTCACCAGCCGCGACGGCCGCGTGACCATCATGATGCCGCACCCGGAGCGTGTGTTCCGTGCCGTACAGAACTCCTGGCGCCCGGATGAGTGGCAGGAAGATGCCGCGCTGATGCGTATGTTCCGTAACGCACGGGTGTGGGTGAACTAAGGCGTGTACAAGCTCGCCTTCTTCGTCCCCGCCAGCCACGTCGAAGTGGTCAAGGCCGCTGTGTTCGCCGCGGGTGGCGGGCGCATCGGTGACTATGACCACTGCGCCTGGCAGGCCTTGGGCCAGGGCCAGTTCCGCCCGCTGGACGGCAGCCAGCCGTTCCTCGGGCAAACCGGCCAGGTCGAGGTGGTGGAAGAGTGGAAGGTGGAGCTGGTGGTGGCTGACGAACTGATTGCCCAGGTCGTCGCTGCACTCAAGCAGAGCCACCCGTACGAGACGCCAGCCTACGAAGTCTGGCGGCTCGCCGAATTCTAGACCGCATCAAGGCTGTTCGCGGGTGAGCCCGCTCCCACAGTGATTGCACAACTCTCGATATTGTGCGATCCCTGTGGGAGCGGGTTTACCCGCGAAGAGGCCCTACAATCCAGGCACAATCTCCTTGCCTGGCTCAGGCCGCTTCAACCATCCACAAGCCAGCAACCCCACCTCGAACAGCACCCACATCGGCACCGCCAGCATCGTCTGCGAAAACACATCCGGCGGCGTCAGAATCATCCCCACCACAAAGCAGCCGACGATCACGTATGGCCTGCTGCGCCGCAACGTGGCCACATCGGCCAACCCCACCCAGACCACGATGAACGTCGCCACCGGGATCTCGAACGCCAGCCCGAACGCCAGAAACAGCGCGAGGATAAAGTCCAGGTACTGGCTGATATCGGTCATCATTGCCACGCCCTCCGGTGTCACGCTGGCAAAGAAGCCGAACATCATCGGGAACACCAGGAAGAACGCGAAGGCCATGCCGGCATAGAACAGCAGGATGCTCGATATCAGCAATGGCAGGGCAATGCGCCGTTCACGGCGGTACAGCCCCGGCGCCAGAAAGCCCCAGGCCTGGTGCAGCAGCAGCGGCATGGCCACGAACAGCGCGCACATCGCGGTCAGCTTGAACGGCGTCAGGAACGGCGAAGTGACGCTGGTAGCGATCATGCTGGCGCCTTCCGGCAAAAAGCGCCGCAACGGTTCGGAAATCAGCGTGTACAGCGTCTGGGCGAAGGGGAACAGCCCGGCGAACACCAGCGCCACCAGCGCCAGGCAACGCACCAGGCGTTTGCGCAGGTCGCGCAGGTGTTCGGTCAGCGGCATGCTCGCCGCCGGGTCGATGGCAATGCTCATGAAGCGTTTTCCTTGGGGGAGGCGACCGTGGCCGCATCGTTGGCCGGCTCCGCTTTCAGGCTGATGCCTTGGCGGATCTCCTGTTCCAGGCGCTGCAAAGGCGCACTGTCGAGGTTGGGCAGCTCGACAGCGCGCAGGTCGATCTCCCGCTCCACCTGCGTACGCAGGGCGTGCATGGCCTTGCGGGCCTGGCCCAGGCCGCGCCCGAGGGTGCGTGCCGCCACCGGCAAGCGCTCCGGGCCCAGCACCATAAGCGCGACGATGCCGACCAGCAGCAACTCGCTGAAACCTACCTCGAACATCAGGGTTGACGGTCCGCTTGCGGTTGCTGCGTGCCCTGACCGGTCAACGGGCACTGTGGCTGCACCTGCGTATGCGCTGGGGGAATGGTGCCAGTTTCACCGCCCATGGACTTGCGAAAACCCTGGATTGCCTCGCCCACATCGCTGCCCAGGCCCTTCAGGCGCTTGGTACCAAACAGCAGGAATACGATCAGCAGTACGATCACCAGTTGCCAGATTCCAATGCCACCCATTGCGACTACTCCTGTAAGGCCATGAAAAGGAAAGACAATCCTGCCTCGCGCAGATGACGTACACATGACGAACGGTCACTGCCATCTACCTGCAACACCTGGCGTGTTGACTGGCGTCTTCATTCGGCGACAGAGGCAGGCAAGGATGGGTGGCAGGCAACAGCAGGGTGCGGCCCTGTTGATGGTGATGGTGGTGCTGGCGATGCTGGCGGCAGGCATGGCCTGGCTGGTGGAAGATGGCCGGCGCCAGGTCGATGATGTGCGCCTGTTGCATCAGCGGGTGCAGGCGCGAGCCATGGAGCAGGCCGGCCTGGCCTATGCCGAACAGGCCCTGCGCGACCCTACCTGGCGGCTTAGCCCGCTGTTCTGGCAGGCCTTGCGTGGGCAGCCTTTGAACTACGATTTTGGCGCCGGCCAGGCGCAGTTGCGGGTGCGCGACCAGCACACCTGTTTCAACGTCAATGCACTGCTCGGCGCGGACGGCGAGCGTGCTGCGCGCCAGTTGCGGTACCTGCTGGGCGACGACATGGCGGCGCAGCGCCTGGTCGACGCCCTGGCCGACTGGCTGGATGGTGACAGCGATGCCCGCCTGCAGGGCGCCGAGAGCGCCCAGTACTTGCGCCAGCAACCGCCGCGCCTGGCGGCCAACCAGCCGATGCTCGATACCAGCGAGTTGAACCTGCTACTGGAGCCGGACGCCAGTCGCCAGGGCCGTTACCCGATGCTGTGCGCCTTGCCGCAGACCACCGGCTGGCGGCTGAATGCCAATGCCCTGGGGCTGGAGCATCTGCCGTTGCTGGAGGCGCTGTATGAGGGGCGCTATCCGCGCTCGTTGCTCAGCCGCATCATCAGCGGCCGGCCGGCGTCAGGTTACGTGGATGCAGCTGCGCTACGCCAGGCGCTGGGGGCGGTGGATGACGAAACGTTCGAACGGCTGAGCGAAGGGCTGCTACTGAACAGCGGGTATTTTCTGTTGCAGCTGTCGTTTGCGGAGGAGGGGCGGGTGATACGCAGCGAGTTCCAGGTGGAGGCGCTGGGGGTGGTGCAATGGCATGCCAGGGTGCCGGCGCAGCAAGTGCGGGTGCGTAGCCGGGAGCCGATGGTTCGGTAATATTCACCGGCCTCTTCGCGGGTAAACCCGCTCCCACAGGGACCGCACAGTTTTGAACACTGTGCAGTACCTGTGGGAGCGGGTTTACCCGCGAAGAGGCCGGTACAGCCAGCACAAGGCTGACTGACCGGCGCCCTGTCAGGCGGTGCCGATCTCCCCGCCATCGATACGCTGGATCACCACCGTCGCAGCCCGCGGCCTTACCGTGGTACCTGCCGGGGTGGCATCGGTAGCCTTGTCGGTATACGGCCAGTTCTCCGGGTGCTGGATGTTGACGAACAGCGTCTTGTTGTCCGGGGTAAAGGTTATCCCGGTCACCTCGCAGCCATTCGGCCCGACGAAGAAGCGGCGCAGGTCCACCTGGTTCTGTGCATTCACCGGCACCTGCTTGCCACTGGCATCCACCAGGTTGGTGGGGATCACTGCCAGCAGCTGGTCGTTGGTGTAGTCGGTCAAGGTGCTCTCGCCGTTGTCGGTCTCGAACCACAGCACGCCACGGCTATCGAAGCTCATGCCGTCCGGGCTGGCGAACTGGTTCAGTTCGGTCAGGCCGGAGCGGTTGATGTCGGCGGTGCCAGCAGCGTTGGCGCCGAACACGAAGATGTCCCAGGTGAAGCTCAGCTGGTCGTCGCTGTCATGCCAGCGGATGATGTGGCCGTGACGGTTCGGGCCGCGCGGGTTGGCTGCATCAACCTTTTCCGGGGTGCGCGCGCTGTTGTTGGTCAGGGTCAGGTACACGTCGCCGTTGAGCGGGTTGACCGTAGTCCATTCGGGGCGGTCCATCGGCGTTGCACCCACGGCATCGGCAGCACCACGGGTGTTGAGGATGATGCCCGGCAGGTCGCCATACAGTGCGCCCAGGGTGCTGCCGCCAGTGGTGGCGGTGGCCACGTCCAGCAGCAACCATACGCCAGTGCCGTCGGCATTGAAGCGGGCTACATACAGCTTGCCGTGGTCGAGGTACTTGGCGCCGGTGGCCAGGCGGTCGGCGGGGGTGGCATCGGCGGCGTCCCACACGGCGGTGGACACCCACTTGTACAGGTACTCGTTGTTCGAGTCGTCACCCATGTACCACACCAGCGGCTTGCCGGCGACGGGCAGGCCTGGGGCGCAGCCTTCGTGGCGGAAGCGGCCCAGCGCGGTGCGCTTGGTGGCCAAGGTGTTGCTGGTGTACGGGTCGATTTCGACGATGTAGCCGTAGGTGCTGGCTTCGTTGCGGTAGTCGTCGGTGGCGCTGGCGCCTTTTACGGTGACGTCGAAACGGGCGAATTCGTCGGCCACTTCGCTGCTGTCACCGGCTGCGGTTTCCCATTTGTACTGGCCGCTGGAGGTGCCCACGCCAATGCGGCGCTGGTCTTCGGGGCGGGTGCCCTTGTTGACGAAGATGCCTGGCCAGTTCTCTTCGCAGGTCAGGTAGGTGCCCCACGGGGTGTAGCCGTTGCCGCAGTTGTTGTTGGTGCCGCGGCAGTGGGTGCCGGCGGTGGAGTACTTGGTCTTGACATGGTCGGTACCCCGCAGCGGGCCGGTGATTTCCATGCGCGAGGCGGTAGTGAAGCGGCGGTTGAGCGGGTCGTTGTCGACCACCTGCCAGCGACCGTTGATTTTCTGCAGGCGGACAACACCGGCGCCGTGGGCGTTGATTTCCTTGCGCACTTCCTCGACCGGGCGCTTGCCGTTGACATCGGTGGTCGGGCCGGCCGGGTGCAGGGCGGCGGTGTCGATGTACTCGAAGTTGATCGCCAGCAGGCCGTCTTCAGAGCTGCCGTTGATGGGGAAGAAGTGCATGCCGTCATGGTGCATGCCCATGGCGTTGGCCTGGTCGGTCGAGGTGTTGCTGCCGTCGGATTTCCACGGGTTGCCGTTGCTGTTGATCGGCGTGCCCCAAGGCGCCAGCACATAGGCGCTGTAGCCGGCGGCGACCACGCAGGCGTCGGTGCGCGAGCCCGGTATGGACTGGAAGCCCAGTGCCAGTTTCGGCTCTTCCGGCTCAGTCACGGGTGGCTCCGGATCATCGTGATCGGAACCACCACCGTCGAAGCAGCCTGTCAGGCCGGTACCGGCAATCATGGCGATGGCGGCGCCCAGGCTGCCGCGCATCACGCTGCGGCGGCTCAGGTAGGCGTCCATGACGTTGGCCATCGGCAGGTTGCCGCTTTGGTTCCGGTCCAGGTTGTCGCCGGTATCTCGACTCATCAGGGTGTCCTTATGTTGGCTGAGTTGGAGGAAACCGCGACTTTAGTGCGCAAATATGATGATTCATTGGCAGAAATGTTAAGGCGGTTTTAAAACGACTCGCTCTTAGCGCTGTGTTCTACAGATCACTTTGGAATGGCTGTCGGATTTCTGCCATCAAACTGTAATGCCAACGCCGCAACATCCGGTGCCCTGAATGAACGTGGATAAGGATGGCGGGTTCGATGGCAAGCAGTGTGCACAGGCGCGAAGTGATCAGCTGGATGGGTATCGGTGCCTTGGCACCGTTACTCGGCGCCTGCTCCGCATTCCCCGGGCAGCAGGGCGGCAACGCCAGCCTCGACCTGCTTTACGTGGCCGATACCCTCGATGCGCGCCAGCCTGGCCAGGCGGTGGTGCCGGCCACCCGCCTGGGGCCGGTCAGCCACCTGGGCCGCGCCCCATGGATGACCGGCAGCAGTGCCAGTATCACCTACCCACAGCTGGCGCCACTGCTGGATGCCAGCCAGGCTGCATCTGCCCAGCTGGGCGGCTATGCGGTGCTGGCAGCGTTGCTCGAACAGCTGCGCGGCGAGGCTGGGGCGGGCAACAGCCTGACCCTGGAGAACGGCCAGGGCTGGAATGGCAGTGGCCTGGCCTACCTGACCCAGGGCGAAAGCGGCCTGCGAGGCAGCCAGCTGCTGGGCAGTGAAGCGCGGGTCAGCAGCGACGAGCGCGTGTTGTGGCCACAGCGCAGCCCGGCACTGTATCGACAGGCTGGCACCGTTACCCTGGGCGCCGGGCTGGCAGACACGCAACGTCGCGCATTGGGCCTGGAGGCATTGCACATCTTCGAACGCGGCGGTGCACGTATTGCCGTGGTCGGCGTGACCGACCCCTATGCCCAGGACCAGAAAGCCTCCCTCAAACAGTGGTACCAGTCATTGCAACCGGTGTTCGAACAGGCCCGGCGCGAGGCCGACCTGGTGGTGGCCATGGCCGATGTCGGTACCGGGCCGGGCCTGTGGCTGGCCGAGCGGCTACCGCAGATCGACGTGCTGCTGTGCGCCCGCGGCCAGGACCTGTGGCCGGCGCCGGTCGAGGTGAGCCAGGCCAGCGGCCGCCGCGTGCCGGTGCTGTTCGCCGGGTGCCGGGGCAGCGGCGCCTTCCGCCTGCGCTGCCAGCGCGTGGCCGGGCTGTGGCAGTTCGACGGGCGTTTCTTCCCAGCCTTTGAGCAACAGCTGGCACCCGCCGCGCAGCAGCGTGTCGGGGCATTGCAGGCAGAATTGCGCCAGCAGCGCGCTGGCCACGCGGCCTGGCTCGATCAACCGCTGGCCCGCGCGCCACAGGCGCTGTGGCGCCGCGATACCCGAGGCGGCAGCTGGGACCGCCTGCTGCATCAAGCCCTGGCCGACGACAGCAGCATGCCGGTGCTGCTGCCGGGCCTGCGTTACGACTACCCGCTGCCCGCCGGGGCGGCCATTACCCGCGAACACCTGATCAGCCTTACCGGCGGCTACCCGGCACCGGTGGTCGAAGCGCCGGCCCGGCAGGTCGAACAAGTATTGGAAAACGCCGCTGAGCAACTGTTCGGCGACCCGCTGTTGCTGGACAACAGCCAGGACCTGCCGCGCTGGCAGGGCCAGGCCTGGCGTGTCAGCTATAGCCCGCAAGGCAAGCGTATCAGTGGCCTGGAGCCGGTGCAGGGCCTGTGCCGCACCTTTGGTCTGCAGTTCGAGACCCAGGCCGGCGAGCCGCTGTGGCAACGGGTCGAAGCCTGGCTCGCCCGCCAGTCGAGCGACTGGCAACTGGCGCCCCTGCAGCTGCCCGAAGTGCGCTACGTGCAGGGCCACCCGGGCTGGCACCCAAGGCAGCTGGCCTCGTGATGCTCGCCTCGCGCCTGCTGACTGGCGCTGGCCTGACCTTGGCCGGCTGGCTGGCGGCCCAGTGTGTGCTGCAACTGGGCCGCCAGCCGCAACCGGCCACTGCGCCTGCAGTGGCCGACAAGCCGTTGCCTGGCTTGATGGTCGGCCATTGGCAGGTACCCGACGACGACGGTGCCATCGCCATCACCCGCCTGCCGTTGCAATACCTCGGCGGCCTCAAGGCCCAGCCACTGGCCTCCAGCGTGGTAGTGCTGCGCTATGGCGAGCAGGTGCGCACTTTGGCCCGCGGCCAGCGCCTGGCGCCAGGGATCGTGCTGCAGGACATCGACAGCGATGGCCTGATTTTCAACAACCAGGGGCGGCGTGAACGCCTGCCCTGGCCGCCACGCTCCGCCGTGACCGGCTTCAAGCGGCAAGGATGAACGATGCCTGTCAGATATTGCGTGGCGGCCGCGCTGAGCCTGGCCCTGTCCATGGCCTGTGCTGAAGAACCGGTGTTCGACGACAACGGTACGCCGATGTACGAAGTGAACTTCGTCGATACCGAACTGGGCGAGTTCATCGACAGCGTGTCGCGTATCACCGGCACCACCTTCATCGTCGACCCCCGGGTCAAGGGCAAGGTCACGGTGCGCACCGTCGACCTGCATGACGCCGATGCCATCTACGACATTTTCCTGGCCCAGCTGCGCGCCCAGGGCTATGCCACTGTCGACCTGCCCAACGGCAGCGTGAAGATCGTTCCCGACCAGGCCGCTCGCCTGGAGCCAGTGCCGGTGGAGGCGGGAGGGCAGCAGGGGGAAGGCAGCGACAGCGTGGCTACTCGGGTATTCAATGTGCGCAACGCCGCCAGCGAGCAGGTGCTGGGCATTCTCAAGCCCCTGATCGACCCACGGGTCGGAGTGATCACACCTTACCCGGCGGCGCACCAGTTGGTCGTTACCGACTGGCGCAGCAACCTGGAGCGTATCGCCAGCCTGCTGCGCCAGCTCGACCGCCCCCAGGACGCACCAGGCAGCGGCAGTACCCAGGTCATCTACCTGCGCCATGCCAATGCTGGCGAAGTGGTCAAGGTGTTGCGCGGGCTCAGCCAGGAAGGCATGGCGCCCTCTGAAGGTGCGGGCGAAGCAGAAGGCAAGGACAGGCCCGCCTTGCCTGCCGCCGGGGGCTCGGGCATCCGCCTGGAATACGAAGAAGGCACCAACGCCGTGGTCATGGTCGGCCCCGACAGCGAGCTGGCCGCCTACCGCGCCATCGTCGAGCAACTGGACATCCGTCGTGCCCAGGTAGTGGTGGAAGCGATCATCGCCGAGGTGTCCGACAGCAGCGCCCAGGAGCTGGGCGTACAGTGGCTGTTCGCCGACGAAAAGTTCGGTGCCGGCATCGTCAATTTCGGCAGCAACGGAGTGAACATCGCCAGCATCGCCGGGGCCGCCGCCAGCGGCGACAACGAGGCCCTTGGTGACCTGTTGTCCAGCACCACCGGCGCCATGGCGGGTATCGGCCATTTCGGTGGCGGCTTCAACTTCGCCATGCTGGTCAACGCGCTTAAGGGCAAAAGCGGCTTCAACTTGCTGTCCACGCCCACCCTGCTGACCCTGGACAACGCCGAGGCGTCGATCCTGGTCGGCCAGGAAGTACCCTTCGTCACCGGGTCGGTGACGCAGAACAACGCCAACCCGTACCAGACCATCGAGCGCAAGGAAGTCGGGGTGAAGCTGCGCATCAAGCCGCAGATCAACATCGACAACAGCGTGCGCCTGGACATCGTCCAGGAAGTGTCGTCGATCGCAGACACTACGGCGGCCAGCGACGTGATCACCAACAAGCGCGAGATCAAGACCAAGGTCATGGTCGAGGACAATGGCCTGGTGATCCTCGGTGGCCTGATCAGCGACGAACTGAGCACCAGCGACCAGCGCGTGCCGCTGCTTGGCGATATCCCTTACCTGGGGCGGCTGTTCCGCTCCGACGCGACCAAGAACACCAAACAGAACCTGATGGTGTTCATCCGCCCGCGCATCCTGCGTGACGGGCCGAGCCTGGCCGGGCTCAGCGAAGACAAGTACCGCACCTTGCAACAGACCACGCCGCTGCAGTTGCCCGACCTGGCTGATGCGCAGAACGCTACGCCGCTACTGCAGGTGTTCCCCTCCAGCCGCGCACGGCTGGAAGGTGGTGACTGGTGATGCTGCCTTATCGCCAGGCGCGGCAGAGCGGGGTGGCCATGGGCCCTGCGCAGCAGGGCTGGCAGCTATGGCTGCGGCACGACGCCGACAGCGCCCAATTGCAGGAGCTGCTGCGTGTGCACGGCCAGCCCAGCTTGGTCGAATACCTGGAGCCTGCGCTGTTCGACGAACGCCTCGGCCAGCTGTATCAGGCCGGTGACGCTGCCACCGAGGCGCTGATCGAAGGCATCGGCGACCAGGTCGACCTGGACAGCCTGATGAGCGAAATGCCGCGTATCGAGGACCTGCTGGAGAGCGACGACGAAGCACCGGTGATCCGCCTGATCAACGGCCTGTTCGGCCAGGCCCTGCGCCTGCGCGCTTCGGACATTCATATAGAAACCTTCGAGCAGAGCCTGGTAGTGCGCCTGCGGGTCGATGGCCACCTGCGCGAAGTGTTGCGCCCACCGCGTGCGCTGTCGGCCATGCTGGTGTCGCGGATCAAGGTCATGGCCCGTCTGGACATCGCCGAAAAGCGCCAGCCCCAGGATGGCCGCATCACCCTGCGCGCGGCGGGGCGCGAAGTGGATGTACGGGTCTCGACGCTGCCCGGCATCCACGGCGAACGGGTGGTGATGCGCGTGCTCGACAAGCAGGCCAGCCTGCTGGCGCTGGGCAACCTGGGCATGCCGGCGGCGGTGTTGCAGGGCCTGCGCAGTTGCCTGGCGCGGCCCAACGGCATCGTGCTGTCAACGGGGCCGACCGGTTCGGGCAAGACCACTACCCTGTATGCCAGCCTCAACAGCCTCAACGACGGCAGCCGCAACATCCTCACTGTCGAGGACCCGGTGGAATACGCGATTGCCGGCATCGGCCAGACCGCCATCAACCCGCGTGCCGGGCTGACCTTTGCCAGCGGCCTGCGCGCCATCCTGCGCCAGGACCCGGACGTGATCATGCTCGGCGAAATCCGTGACCAGGAGACCGCGCAGATCGCCGTGCAGGCCAGCCTGACCGGCCACCTGGTGTTGTCCACGCTGCACACCAACAGTGCGGTGGGTGCGGTGACCCGCCTGCGCGACATGGGCATCGAACCGTTCCTGATCGCCTCCTGCCTGCGCGGTGTTCTGGCCCAGCGCCTGGTGCGGCGCCTCTGCAGTTGCGCCGTGGCGCACCCGCTGCAACAGGCGGAACGCGACTTGTGGCCCGAACTGGCGGCGCTGGGCAGCAGCTACCACGCGGTGGGCTGCGAGCAGTGCCAGGGCAGCGGGTATGTCGGGCGCCTGGGCCTGTATGAATTCATCGAGCTGGATGCCGGGCTGATCGGCCTGTTGTACGACGGCGCCAGTGAACTGGCCATGCAGGACTACCTGGCCGCGCGCCGGCAGAGCCTGGTGGCGATGGCCAGCGACTGCCTGGCCCGTGGCGAGACCAGCCTGGCCGAAGTACTGCGCGTGGTGCAGGGCTGAGCCATGCCGACCTATCGCTACCAGGCCGTCGACCTCGTCGGCAAGACCCACAAGGCCAGCTTGCAGGCCGACAGTGAACGTCATGCCCGTCAGCTGTTGCGTGAGCAGGGCCTGTTCGCCCGCCGCTTGCAGCGTCACGAGGCCGGCACCCGGCAACCCCGGCGCCAGCGCCTGAGCCGCGCCCAGTTGTGCGAACTGACTCGCCAGCTGGCCACCCTGACCGGTGCCGGCATCCCGCTGGTCGACGCCCTGGCTACCCTGGAACGGCAACTGCGCCAGCCCGCCCTGCACGGTGTGCTGGTGGCCTTGCGCGGCTCGCTTGCCGAAGGCCTGGGTTTGGCCCGCAGCCTGGCGCGTCAGGGGGCACCGTTTACCGGCCTGTACTGCGCGCTGGTCGAGGCCGGCGAGCGGTCCGGGCGCCTGGCCCAGGTGCTGACCCGCCTCGCCGACCACCTGGAGCAGGTACAACGGCAGCAGCACAAGGCACGTACGGCGCTGATCTACCCCACCGTGTTGATGGGGGTGTCACTTGCCGTGGTGGTAGGCCTGATGACCTTCGTCGTACCCAAGCTCACCGAACAGTTTGCCCATGCCGGGCAGAGCCTGCCGCTCATCACTACGCTGCTGATCGGCCTGAGCCAAGGGTTGGTGCAGGCCGGGCCCTGGCTGTTGGGGCTGGCCCTGATGCTCGCTGTGCTTGGCGGCTGGTTGTTGCGCAAGCCGCACTGGTGCCTGCGCCGCGACCAGCTGCTGCTACGCCTGCCCCACATCGGCAGCCTGCTGCAGGTGCTAGAAAGCGCGCGCCTGGCACGCAGCCTGGCAATCCTCAGCGGCAGCGGCGTGGCCCTGCTCGAAGCCCTGCAAGTGGCCACCGAAACCGTCGGCAACCGGCGGATCCGCCTGGCCATGGAGCAGGTGCGCCAGCAGGTGCAGGGCGGCACCAGCCTGCATCGCGCGCTGGATGCCAGCCAGCAGTTCCCGCCGCTGCTGGTGAACATGGTCGGCAGCGGCGAGGCCAGCGGCACTTTGGCCGACATGCTCGAGCGCGTGGCCGACGACCAGGAGCGCGGCTTCGCCCGCCAGGTCGATACCGCCATGGCGCTGTTCGAACCCCTGATGATCCTGGTGATGGGCGCCGTGGTGCTGTTCATCGTGCTGGCGGTGCTGCTGCCGATCATGCAACTCAACCAGGGCCTG
>PJTY01000692.1_pt1 | contig 15697 bp, 13 predicted proteins | sample 1512121 | NCBI WGS metagenome assembly PJTY01 (sample SAMN08177680, study PRJNA422409) | Soil metagenome, whole genome shotgun sequencing project. | isolation source: Soil enriched (2) on filter paper: alkali lignin treatment | place: USA: Madison | collected 2015-01-15 | reverse complement strand
CATCACGGGCGAGTTCACGTCGGACGATCTGCTTGGCGTGATCTTCAGCAGGTTCTGCATCGGCAAGTAACGCCTGCCTATTTGGTAGGCACAAACAAAAAGCCGGATCATCGATCCGGCTTTTTTACTGGTACAAACACTTAAACAATCGGACGTCGATATCCGCCCTTGACCCCTTCGCGCGACAACACCCACTGCCACAACTGAATGTCGCGTGCGCGGAATGCCCCGGCGCACGACAGCAGGTAATACTTCCACATGCGATAGAAGCGCTCACCCAGGCGCTCCGAGAAGACCGGCCAGGCGCGGTCGAAGTTCTGGTACCAGGCCATCAGCGTCTTGTCGTAGTCGGCGCCGAAGTTATGCAGGTCTTCGACCACGAACAGATTGTCGGCAGCGTCGCCAATCTGGCCGACCGAAGGCAGGTCGCCGTTGGGGAAGATGTACTTGTCGATCCACGGATCGGGCGCCGAGTGGCGCGCGTTCTTGCCGATGGTGTGCAGCAGGAACAGGCCGCCCGGATTAAGCGACCGGTGCGCCACTTCCATGTAGGTGCGGAAGTTCTTGCGGCCGACGTGTTCGAACATGCCGAGACTGGCGACCGCGTCGAAGCGTTCGTCGAGTTCGCGGTAGTCCTGCAGGCGGAAGTCGATCGGCAGATGCGCATAGCGTTCCTGCGCCAGCGCGATCTGTTCCTTGGAGATGCTGACGCCCACGCCTTCCACACCGTACTTCTCGACCGCATACGACAGCAGACTGCCCCAGCCGCAACCTATGTCGAGCAGACGCATGCCGGGTTTGAGCTGGAGCTTGCGGCAGACCATCTCGAGCTTGGCTTCCTGCGCCTGCTCGAGGTTCTCTGCACGCTCCCAGTAGCCGCAGGTGTAGGTCATGCGCGAGTCGAGCATCTGCGCATAGAAATCGTTGCCGAGGTCGTAGTGCACCTCGCCGACCTTCCTGGCGCGTTCGACGTTCTGCAGGTTGAGCAGCTTGGCCGCCAGCACGTGGCCGAGCAGGCGCAGCGGGCGGATCTGGTCGGTCAGCCGCGTGCCGAGCAGGCGCGCAAAGAATTCGTCGAGTTTTTCGGCATCCCAGTCGCCATCCATGTAGGCTTCGCCCAAACCAAGGTTGGCCTGGGCCATGGCGCGCTCGAGCACATGCGGATCATGCAGTTGCATGTCCCATGGATTGGGTCCGTTGATGTCGATGGAAGCCTGCTGGAGCAGTTTGAGCGCCGCATCATGCACGCCCGAATGCTTGGGCGGCGGCGGATGATTGAAAGGCGAGAAGGTATTTGTATGCATAGGGCCGTCAAGAAAGAAGGAACCGTGCGTTCAACAACAACGTCGCTGTCTGTCATAGGACAGACCGAACAAGCATAAGTGCGTTATCACCATGAGGGAAATTGATAATTTCCATCAACTTGATAGTCTTTCATTGCCAAGAGGTCAAGGGAAAACCGACAAACCCCTCTTTCCGTCCGTCCTTGAGCCGAATCCTCACGCTTTCTTCACACGACCACGGCGCGTCCCATTCGCGTACTTCGTTGCGCAAGCCGCATTGGCGCCATCTTTGCGAAGAAGCATGTTTTTGAGCGACAATGGCAGGCATCCGGCGTTCTTTTCAGGCGTCGCGGTCATCCCCGGCCGTGGCGCGGAACGCCCTTCATTCCACTGCCAAGAACTCAATGACCACTTCTTCCCGGATCATCTACACCCTCACCGACGAAGCACCCGCGCTGGCGACCTACTCGCTGCTGCCGATCGTCGAAGCCTTCACCCGCTCCTCCGGCATCGCCGTCGAAACGCGCGACATCTCGCTGGCCGGCCGCATCATCGCCGCCTTTCCGGAACGCCTGAGCGATGCGCAGAAGATCGGACCGGCGCTGGCCGAACTCGGCGAGCTGGCAACCAAACCCGAAGCCAACATCATCAAGCTGCCCAACATCAGCGCCTCGATCCCGCAGCTGAAGGCCGCCATCAAGGAATTGCAGCAGCAGGGCTACCCGCTGCCGGACTATCCGGACGAAGCCGCAACCGCGGAGGAAAAGGACGTCAAGGCGCGTTACGACAAGATCAAGGGCAGCGCCGTCAATCCAGTACTGCGCGAGGGCAACTCGGACCGCCGCGCGCCGCTGTCGGTCAAGAACTATGCGCGCAAGCATCCGCACAAGATGGGCGCGTGGAGCGCTGACTCGAAGACGCACGTGGCGCACATGGACGGCGGTGATTTCTATGGCAGCGAGAAGTCGGCGCTGATTGCCAACGCCGGCAACGTGAAGATCGAACTGGTCGGCAAGGATGGCAAGACCACCGTGCTGAAGGAAAAGACCGCCGTCAAAGCCGGCGAGATCATCGATGCCGCCGTGTTGAGCCGCAAGGCGTTGCGCGAATTCGTCGAAGCCCAGGTCAACGATGCGCGCGCGCAAGGCGTACTGTTCTCGGTGCACCTGAAGGCGACCATGATGAAGGTCTCCGATCCCATTCTGTTCGGCAACGTGGTCTCGGTGTTCTACAAGGATGCACTGGCCAAGCATGCCGATGCGCTGGCGCAGGTCGGCTTCGATCCGAACAATGGCATCGGCGATCTCTACGCGCGCATCAAGTCGCTGCCGGCCGAGCAGCAGGCCGCCATCGAAGCCGACGTCCAGGCTGCCTACTCGCAGCGCGCGGCAGTGGCGATGGTCAACTCCGACAAGGGCATCACCAACCTGCACGTGCCGAGCGACGTCATCGTCGATGCCTCGATGCCGGCCATGATCCGCGACGGCGGCAAGATGTGGAATGCCGAAGGCAAGCTGCAGGAAACCAAGGCCGTGATCCCGGACCGCTGCTACGCCGGCATCTATCAGGCTGTCATCGACGACTGCAAGAAGAACGGCGCCCTCGACCCGGTCACCATGGGCACCGTACCCAACGTCGGCCTGATGGCGCAGGCGGCCGAGGAATACGGTTCGCACGACAAGACCTTCCAGGTGCCAGCCGACGGCACGGTGCGCGTGACCGACGAACAGGGCGCGGTACTGCTCGACCAACCGGTCGAAGCCGGCGACATCTTCCGCATGTGCCAAACCAAGGATGCGCCGGTGCAGGACTGGGTCAAGCTGGCCGTCAACCGCGCGCGCGCGACCGACACACCGGCCGTGTTCTGGCTCGACAAGAACCGCGCGCACGATGCGCAGCTGATCGCCAAGGTCGAACGCTACCTGAAGGATCACGACACCAAGGGACTCGACCTGCGCATCCTGTCGCCGGTCGACGCGATCAAGTTTTCGCTCGACCGCATCCGCAAGGGCCAGGACACGATCTCGGTCACCGGCAACGTGCTGCGCGACTACCTGACCGACCTGTTCCCGATCATGGAGCTCGGCACCAGCGCCAAGATGCTGTCCATCGTGCCGCTGATGGCTGGCGGCGGCCTGTTCGAAACCGGTGCCGGCGGCTCCGCGCCCAAGCACGTGCAGCAGTTCGTCGAAGAGGATTTCCTGCGCTGGGATTCGCTCGGCGAATTCATGGCGCTGGCCGCCTCGCTCGAACACCTGGGTCAGACTACCGGCAACAAGAAGGCGCTGGTGCTGGCAAAGACGCTGGACGAAGCGACCGGCACGTTCCTCGATACCGACAAGTCGCCGGAACGCAAGGTCGGTGGCCTCGACAACCGCGGCAGCCATTTCTACCTGGCGCTGTACTGGGCGCAGGCGCTGGCCGCACAGACCGAAGATGCGGAACTGGCCGCGCAATTCGCCGCGCCGGCCAAGGCGCTGACCGACAACGAAGCCGCCATCGTGGCCGAGCTGAAGGCAGCCCAGGGCAAGCCGGTCGATATCGGCGGCTACTATCACCCGGACCGCGAGAAGACCGGCCGGGCGATGCGCCCGAGCGCGACGCTCAACCGTATTCTCGACAGCCTGGCCTGACGAGAAAAGGAAAATAAAAACCGGCTTCGGTGCGCAATGCGCCGAAGCCGGTTTTTTATTGTCCGGGTTACTTGATCAGCGCAGCTTGCCCAGCAAACCCAGCAGGGACGACTCGTCGAAGGAATTCGAAGCCGGCGTGTTGCCGCCCTGCGTCAGTTGATCGACGATCTGCGGCAGCAGGCCGGTCAGGGCACCCAGCACCGCCGGTTTGTCCTGTCCGCTTTCGGCCGCGATGCTGTCGACGGTGGACGGTGCCAACACCTTGCTCAACTGATCTGCCGTCACCGGCAGGTTGGCGCCCTGGCCGATCCACGACTGCACGATGTCGCCAAGGCCGCCCTGTTGAAAGCTGCCGATCAGGCCCTGCAAGCCGCCCGGATAGTTGGCCAATTGCTTGAGCACGATCGGCAGGAGATCCGAGCCGTTCTTCGCCAGCGCACCGGCGGCCATGCTCGTCAGGTTATCCAGCAATCCCATGTTTCACTCCTTGTTCTAAAGAATTCAAAGGCCCGGCGGTCGCCAGGGCCGGATTCCATTGTACTGATGCCAGAGTAAACGATTGCAAATTTTACAAGCGGCTCGGCGGCGGGCCGCGGCGGCCATCCGGGGGTGGTCCATCCGGCCGGAAACCGGGCGGCGGTCCGCCAGATCTGCCCGGTCCACCGGGACCGCCGTGCGCACCCTGCACCAAACACATCGCCTGATCGGATGTGGCGCGTACCGTCACCGTCTTGGACGCGATCATCACGCCATCGACCTGCTGCACGTCGAACAGATAAGGCGTGTGATCCGATTCGCCGCCCATCACGTTGTCGTTCGACAGCAGCGTATCGGGCAGACCCAGTTCGCGGTACAGCGGTTCGTTGCCGAAGATCGCCGCATTGAGTTCATCGGTGAAGACCAGCTGCGATACCAGCGTCGCCGCCGCGCGGTCGTCGGCATCGTAGGCACCCGTCATGATGCGGAAATGCACGTGATTGACGCGACCGCGATACCAGCCGGGAAAGCAGCTGTCGAAGCGCACCACGCCGTCGGCGTCGGTGCGCTGGTAGCCGCGGAAGAACTGCTTGTCGAGATCGGCCTGGTCGTTATTGCACATGGCTTCGATGCGCCCGGAATAGCCGCCCATGTGATTGGTATGCCAGATCTCGACGATCGCATCCGGCACCGGCTTGCAGTCGGTATCCACCACGCGCAGCAGCAGGCGCATCGGGATACCGTCCCAGCCGTCGCTGATGTCGGTGCGTTCCGGTGAAGTCGTATGGCAGGGACCGATGGTTGCCTCGCAGGTCAGCGTGCAGCTCGTGCCCAACGCCGTTGCAAATGGATCAATCGCACGCGCCGCAGCGGTGATGGTGCGCGTGCCGCCCTGCAGCCAGCTGCCGGCTGGCGGAATCGTTGCCGCCGCGCCGGGCGGCACAACGCTCGTCGTGCTCGCATTGCGTGTACCGCAAGCTGTCAACAATAAGGAGGGCGGCACTGCCAGCAGACTGGCAAGACGCAGAAGCCGCCTGCGCGCAGCGGCGGATGACGATAGGGTGGCGGGATCGGGGGTATTCATCAGGCATCCTTCATGGTCGGCATGTACGCATGCCATGCATTCATGATGCTAGTGCCAACAGGTATCGCCTTGTGGATCGAAGCGTAAAGATAGGTAAAGCGCTCACAACGACAAGCCATCGCTTACGTTGCGATGGCGAATCACTAGCGCTCGCGCCACCATGCAGTGAACGGCTCGATGCCGTCCAGCTGCAACGGCTGGCCGATCATCGGCGTGGTCAGGCGCACGTTCTGCGCCGCCGCCAGTTCGCTCAGCGCTTCCATCGGCGCATCCCACGAATGAAATGCCAGTGCAAAGGTGCTGTTGTGGATGGGCAGCAACCAACCGCCGCCGAGGTCCTTGTGCGCCTGCACGGTCTGCGCCGGCAGCATGTGCACGCCTTCCCACATCGGATCGTAGGCGCCCGACTCCAGCATGGTCACGTCGAACGGGCCGAGGCGCTCGCCGATTTCCCTGAAACCGTCGAAGTAACCGGTATCGCCGCTGAAGAAGATGTTGTGACGCGCACTGCGGATGACCCACGATGCCCACAGCGTTTCGTTGCCGGAGAGCAGGCTGCGTCCCGAAAAATGCTGGGCCGGCGTGGCGGTCAGGCTGACACCGTCGGTTTCAAAGGATTGCCACCAGTCGAGCTGGCGCACCTTTTCCTGCGGCACGCCCCAGTCGATCAGCAGATCGCCCACGCCCAGCGGCGTGATGAACAAGGGAGTGCGCGCCGCCAGCGCCAGCACGGTCTCGCGATCCAGATGATCGTAATGGTCGTGCGACAGAATCACCGCCGCCAGCGGCGGCAAGTCAGCCAGCGCGATCGGCGTTTCATGGAAGCGCCTGGGACCCATCCAGCTGAAGGGCGAAGCGCGCTCGGCGAACACCGGATCGGTCAGCCAGTAGGCGTTGTTGAGCTTCATCAGAATGGTCGAGTGACCGAGCCGATAGAGCGTGCCGTCCGGCGCCTGCGCCAGCTGCTCGCGCGTCACGGGTTTTACCTTGAGCGGCGCGGGTGGTTCGGTATCGGGATTCTTGCCGAACAGGAAGCGCCACCACAGCGCGGGTATCTGCCAGCCGCTGGGGCGCTTGGCTTCGGCGCCGTTATGAAACTTGCCATCGCGGAACTGGGGCGACGCTTCGTAGCTGGCGTCTGCCTTGCCGGTAACGCTCATCATGATGCAAAGTCCGATGAAAAGAAGAAGGAGAACCGCCAGCAGCGGGCGCCGTGCCGTTCCGGCACGCCGTAGGAAGGAGCGAAGTTGCATGCGGTCCGATGTGATGAAAACGTGAAGCCGCTACGCCTGCATGCGACGCGGCACGGTTGTGGAATGAACGGAATTTCAACCCGTCAGTGTAGCGCGGGAGCGGTCTTGCCTGCATGCGCGATCCTCGCGCTTTCTTGCACGATCCTGCGAAGGCGAATTCACTGCAATGCCTTGCCCTGCCTTGCTTTCGGCACACAAGCGCATTCCGGCACAGTTGAGTACAATCGGCCTTTTGCCACATCCCGGTTCGGATCGACATGATCAAATGGACGCTCATCACGCTGTTTCTTGCCAGCGTGCTTTACACCCACTATCGCGGCAAGGTACGCCACAAATGGCTGCGGCAGTCCACCGACCATTCGACCTTTATGGCGCCGATCAATGCGTTCATGACGCTGTTCTCGAGCCTGCCGGACAAGCCTTACCATGACGTCGGCAGCTACCCGGAACTCAAGAAGCTGGCCGACAACTGGGAAGTGATTCGCGACGAAGCCGTGGCGCTGCAGATCGAAGGCGCGATCAAGGCATCGGAAAAGATGGACGACGCCGGCTTCAACTCCTTCTTCCGCCGCGGCTGGACGCGCTTCTACCTGAAGTGGTACGGCGACAGCCATCCGTCGGCCGTGCAGCGCTGCCCGCAGACGGTGGCCCTGCTCGACTCGATCCCGAGTATCAAGGCGGCGATGTTCGCGCAACTGCCGCCGGGCGGCGACCTCGGCCGGCATCGCGATCCGTATGCCGGCTCGCTGCGCTATCACCTCGGGCTGGTCACGCCCAACGACGACCGCTGCTTCATCAACGTCGACGGCATCGACTACAGCTGGCGCGACGGCGAAGCCGTGATCTTCGACGAGACCTACATCCACTTTGCCGCCAACAACAGCGACAGGAACCGCATCATCCTGTTCTGCGACGTCGAGCGGAAAATGAAATGGCGCTGGGCGCAGGCCTTCAACCACTGGTTCAGCAACACCGTCATGTCGGCCACCGCCGCGCCCAACGACATGCAGGACCGTACCGGCGGCGTCAACCGCGCGTTCAAGAACATCTACCAGATCCGCGCCAACGGCAAGAAGCTCAAGGCCTACAACAAGCCGCTCTACTACCTGGTCAAGTGGGGCATCCTGCTTGGCATCGTCGCCTTCATCATACTGATCTGATGCTGCGACCTTGCGTAACCGACTGCAAAGCCCGCTACATGCGGGCTTTTTGCTGGCGCCTGCCGACATGCGCACTCCCGTTTTCTTACAGCAAGATGCGCAGGATGCCGATAGGCATCACCATGCCGCGTCGCTAACATGCTCGACATCGGCACTTCGCCAACCGGACATGTTGAACACGGGGGATTTCATGCATAAATTTTCGACGCTGGGCCTGATCACGGCAGCGGCCGCCATCAGCTTCCTGTGCGCCACTGCCGTACATGGCGACGACACCAGCGGACGCGATGTGATCGTCGTCGCAGAGTCGCGCTGACAAAGCGGGACAGTGAGGAGAATCGGCGATCGCACACAATAACCGAATAATAAAAACAGAAACGGCCTGAGCAATCAGGCCGTTTTCATTCAGGAGCGGCGCACATCAGTGCATGGCCGGAATCTGTTCACGCTGATTCCACGCGGTGACGGCGTCCTGGCTGTTCCTGTCTTCGCTGCCGCCGCTGAAATGCGCGGAGTTCGTATGCAGGGAACACTCTGGATTGACACAGCGCACATAGCTGTAAGGCAATTCGGATTCGAGATAATGGGCCTGCTTCAGCTCTGCCTTGCTGCCGCAGAACGGACATGCTTTCAATGCTTTTTCCATTTTTTTCTCCTCGTGTTGATTTGCTTGCGCTTTCTCGACGATGCCAGTTGTTGGATCGCCTGTTGCCGCCAGAGTTCTGCCGTTCCTCCCGATTCGTTATGCGCAGCCCGGAATGGACTGTCTTGTTTCTGATTCTAGTACAAAAAAATGAAGCGGGTTGACGAACATCGCTTCACGTTTTCTTCACGGTCTGCAATCGGCCTGCTCGTCGCCCCATGGCTGCAGATGCAGACGCCGCCCGCCTGCTTCCAGATCCATGAACGACGGCACGACCGCGCGATACTGACCATCCTTCAAGGCCTGCGGTACCTGCTTGCAACCGTAGCCGATATCCATCGCGCCGACCGAACGCCATTCGCCCTGCGCATCGGCAGAGAACAGGATCAGCTGCCGATTGGGTTCGGCCTCGCCGATCAGGATGTCGGCATGGCCATCGTCATTCATGTCGAGCAGATAGGCATCGCAGCGCTTGTCCGCCTGCCGCAGGCAATCCGGAATCTTGTAAGGACGATCGTACGTACTCCAATCCTGCGCCAGAAAACCTTCGGGCAGTGTGGCCTGCGCCGGATGCACATGGATATTGGCGGCCCGTGTTTGCGCAGTCGCTGCAGGCTGGCTGGGCCGTTCCCATCTGTTCTTGCTGGACAGTGCAGCCCTGGCCTGCGTGCTGATCGTCTCGGCATGCTCGCCCTCGGAGCGCGCCTGCAAGGAGTGCAACGCGGTATCGCCGTAACGTGCGCCTTCGAAGCGCAAATAATGGAAATCGAATTGCGCCGGCGATGTCTTGCCGCTTTCCAGCCGTGCCATCTGGCTGCCGACCGACAACCGCGCCGGATCGGCCAGCGGCGTGAACAGCGACAGCAGGATCGCCAGCAACAACAGGGCGGTCACGATATTGGTCTGCGCGATGCGCATCAGCCAGCTGCCGCGCTCCAGCGCAGCCCACAGGTAGCCGGCCGCATAACAGACCGCCACCAGCAGGCATGCGGCGGCGCGGATGCGGTCGGTGGTCCAGCCGTACTGCTGCACGCGCAGCGCCAGCGCGTAGATGGCAATGCCGGCGATCGGCAACAGCATCAGGCATGCTGCCCGGACAGCCACCCGCAGCACGCGCGCCACTTCGCCTGCCACCTCGCCGCTCTGGAAGGCGGCGTTGATCAGCACCACCAGCACCGCCGCCGCGCCCAGCAGCACCGACGTGGCCTGGCGCGTGGCCCACAACGGTTCGAGTCCGGCAAACGGCAGGCTGACGAGAAAACCGCCGACGATCAGCGCAGCCACCGGCAGCAGCCACGACATCAGCACCAGCAGCAGGCTGCGAATGCCATGCACGATGCGCGGGCGCACGTCGGTCACATGCAGCGCGGTCGATAAGGCAAAGGTCAGCACCGGGATCACGAACCACGACTGGTCAAGCAGGCGGCGCAGGAAATCCAGCTTGACCAGCATGAAGAGCGCGGCGCCCAGCCACAGGATCAGCCACAGCACGCCGACGAACAGGATCGCGAACAGGATCTGGATCGCCAGCTTCCATGCCGTTTCGAAGTAGGTGGCATAGGCGGCAATGCGTCGCTGGTCACGCGCACCGGCCAGCACGAAGGCATGCGCGATGAAGAAGCCGAGCGCCGACAGCGCCACCATCCAGCCGGATGGCATGAAACGCGCCGGACCATCGCGTTCGCCTTGCCAGCTGCCTGCAAAATCCAGGCGCCAGATATCGTGCACGCCGAGCACGATGCAGATCGCCACTGCCGCCAGCATCCATTTCCACAGCAGGCGCTTTTCGAGATGACCGAGCGCCGAGATGAAAAGGACCGGCACGAACAGGCAGATCAGCAGCAGGGGCGCGAACAGATAGCCATTGGTCGCCGGCCACAGCGCGTGGCGCGCCGCATAGTAGAGCGCATACAGCAGCACGCCCTGCAGCAGACCGCTCAACAGGCGCAGCCGCGCGATGCGGCTGGTGACGATGGCACGTGGAATGGAAAAATCTTCTTCTGCTGGCGCCGTCTGCATGGCAACTCCTCCGGTCAGCGGGAACGGCGAAACGTTGCCGTCCTGTCATGCGCCATCATGCCCGATCTTCCGTGCTCCTGTCTTTCTCGTAGCGGCTGCGTGCCGAATGCGAGCTCCACCATGAACAACGGCCGCACAAGGCGGCCGTCGGCATGAATGCGTCAGCTTCACGTCGTTTCGAATACGCCTTCCATGCGATTCTTGCGCACGTTGTCCCAGGTGAAAATCCTGGCGTTCATCGCGATGTAGACCCCGTGCGGCAGGGTCTGCGCGATGCCGCAGGCAAAACCGAAGTTGAACAGCGCATCCGAGTGCTGCACTTCGTAGGGAATCATCGCGCCGGTCAGCACGATGGTCTTGCGCAGCTGTGCCGCGCCGAGCACGGCGGCAGTCTTTTGCATGGTGTCGGTGCCGTGGACCACGACGATGCTCTTCTCGTCGGCGCGCAGACAACTTGCGCAGATGCGCTGGCGGTCGGCGTCGTTCATGTCAAGCGAATCCAGGAAGGGCAGTTGTTCGAGCTGGATCGGCACCGTGATCCGCGCGCGGCGGATGATTTCGGGCAGATGCCCGTTACCGAATGACAGGGTGCCTGTCAGTTCATCGTAATGCTTGTCGAACGTGCCGCCGGTGGCAATGATGCGTAAGCTCATCTGGATCGCATGCAGGAGAAAGTTGTCGCCACATCATAGCGCGCGCATGCGTAACCGTGAAGAGCACGCAGCTTGCCTGCCGACAAGCTGCGCGATGGTGCCGACGAACGGTTTTCCTTCTTTACAGACAAACAGATAGTCGCCCCGAACTTGCGGGTGTGACAGGACGCGCAGTCTCGCCTTCCCTCTCTCCCTTGTTACGCCGCCATCTTCATCGCCGCATCGATCGGAATCTCCTCGCCGTTGAGCACGGCGAACAGATGATCGACATTGATTGCCTGGATCAGCAGGTCGCCGCGATTGGCCTGGATGACTTCGGTCACCAGCATGCCGGTGCTGGGCGCTGCCAGCGGCGTCGGCACGATCTGCGACGGCTGGAACTCGGGCACGCCGTGCAGCTCGCTGACCAGCAGGCCGATCGCATGCTCGCCGCGTCGCACGATGATGACCTGGCTGCTGCTGTCGATCTCGGACTTGCAGCCGCGCATCAGGTGACCGAGGTCGAATACCCAGACGAAGCGCTTGGCATCGTTGTCGTTCCTCAACGCAAGAATACCGATGCGTTCGGCGCGGCTGCCCATCGACATCGGCGAAATCTCCGAAGCCGGCAGGGCTTCCGACACATGCTGCGCATCGATCGCGAACAGGCCGCCATCGACAAAGAAGGTGGCGAACTCGCGGCCGGCCGGCGCGCCGGGATCGGTCTGGATCAGGGTATGCACGCCCTGGTGGTGACCGGCCTGCTGGCGCTCCTCGCCGAACGACTTGTAGACGATCGCCAGCACGTCTTCACGATAGCCGTCCGAGGTCTTGAATTCGCGATAGCCGTGCGACACGGTGCAGCCGAGGATCGCATAGTGACCGTCATGGATGACGATGCGCGAGGTGCTGCTGCCGTTGGGCAGCTGCAGCAGGGCCGGATCGATCTCCAGCGTGGCGCCGATCGGCCGTTGGGGATCGGTGCTGGAAATGATGCGGCCGCTGCGGTCGATGAACAGCGCGCTGATGTCGGTCTTGTCGCCCAGCGCGCCCTGCAGCATCGCCGAGAACTCGGGCTCCGAATCGAACACGATGCCGATGCCGCCGACCACCTGCATGGCATTGTCGGGATGGCGGATCGCCGCGTGATAGACGTAGGTCGGACGCTCACCATACAACGGCGTCGGCTCAAACGGCGTGACGTAATACTGCTGGTCGCTGCCCAGGCCGCGCACGTGGCCGAGCGTGCGTTCATCGACCGACCAGCCGACCACATCGCGACCGTCGCCGCCGAAATCGGTGCTGGCGATGATGACGCCGTCCTCGTCATAGACGAAGATGCGCGTATAGACCGTGTAGAGCGAGTTGATGTAGCCGAGAATTTCCGCGATGCGCGCCACGGTTTCCGCCGAGCGTTGCGGATCGGCCAGCGCGACCTGCAGTTCCGGCGTCAGCGCCCACCAGCGGCAATCGTCCGAACGCTCGTAGAGATTGCGGTCGAGCAGATCGACCATCAGGTGCGAGACGAATTCCGAATCGCTGAGCGAGGACGACAGCACGGTTTCGTACAGGTCACGGATCGATTGCGAGAACAGCTCGTTGCTGCGCGCGCCGGTCTCGCTGATCTGTTCGAGGATGGTCTTGAGCTTGAGTAGTTCGCCGTTCTGGCCAGCCGTCATGACTTGGCCGTTCCAGACCACGCGGCGGATGGTTTCGGCCGCGCTCATGATCTCGAACAGCGGCGGGCAGAAGCTCTGCGCATGCGACAGCAGGCCGTCGGTCACGCTCGGATCGAGCGACGCCAGCGCGGTAGTGGTCATGCCGGTGAAACCGAGTTCGACCGGGATCATGACCTGGCCCTGCCAACCCGGCGGCCCCGGGTAACCCTGGTAGCCGTCGGCCGAGAAGGTGCGCGCCAGGTATTCACGGCCGCCATAAACCACCAGACGCGGATCGGCATTGCGGTTGACGGGCACGGTGGTGCCGGTCGGAATCCAGAGCGGATCGGCGCTGGCGATGACACGGTTGTCCTTGTCGAGCAGCAGCATGTTGGCGCGCTGCGCCGGGTCGCGGTGCGAGCGGAAGATGCCGGCCATCTCTTCCTCGAAGTGAAAGCACAGGCACAGCACGCCGACCACCGCATTGGTTTGCGGGTGGTGCATGCGGCGCGAATAGATCAGCGCCTCGTGCTTGCCGGGCCGCAGGTCGGTGGCGCGGAAGGTTTCGACATAGGTGTCGGACGCCAGCGTCTCGTGCAGCAGCGGATCGGTACTGCCCTCGATCGGCGTGGTTTCGTCGATCTGCACCAGCACGTTGCCGGCGGTATCGAGCAGGATGATCTCGTCATAGACCGTATATTTGTTGCGGTAGGCGCGCAGACGCGCGCGAATCATGTCGGTGTCTTCGTGCAGGCCGGCGACGAAGGTGCACAGTTCGCGGTCGGTGGCGAGAAAGCCGACGTCGGCGGTGCGCTCGTAGAGATTGCGCACCACGATGTCGATCACGTACTGCGCCTTGGTGCCGATCTCTTCGAGCACGTTGGCGACCTTTTCGCGGACCAGGCTGGTCACGAGTTCTTCCTCGAGCCGGTTGAAACCGGCGCGGGTGGCGGCCATGGTCGGCAGGATGGCCTTGGCTTCGACCGGGCAGTTCATCTTGGCGGACGCTTCGATCATGCGCCACATCAGGTTCAGTTCGCGCAGCGACTGTTCGCAGCGGCTGACGTCGCGCATGTAGGGAAGAAAAGTGTCGATCTGGAGGGCGGTGTGGCTGCTCATGGCTGTTCCGATGGAGTCGTGTTGTCTTCTCCTCTCGAATAGCAATTAACAGGCCATGGATTGCCATACGGAAATGCGCAATGCCTTGGCGCAAAGGTCACACATTGCCGGGCTGGCGACACATTTGCGCTTCATCGCAGAGCGCGACGGGCGGTACGCACCGTAGCAGTGCACGCCATCGCTGCACAACCCGCGCCCGCACCGAATGGCGGTACGACAAATGCCTTACACTATCGATCTCAGTCGCAGAATCCGCACGCATTTCATGAAACCCATCGCTCCCGGCACCGTCATCTTCCATCGCCATCGCGGCTATGGCGTGATCACGGCCGTCAATCTGATGACGGGATGGATTTCGGCGCGCTTCGGCAGCGAGATGCGCACGCTGGACCTCAACCTCTCGACCGACGAAGTGCAGCATGCCGACGGCGAACCCATCCTGTTCCGCCGCGAGCCGCCGGACCAGATGCCACACGCGCGGCTGATGGCGATGGTGCGCCAGCTGCATCGCGCCGGCTATCAGCGGCTTTATCTCTACAGTTGGCCCAAACCGTCGGGCCTGCACTGGCGCTGGCACCTGTTCACGGGGCCGCGCAACTGGATGGAACGGCCATGGCGCGAAGGCTGGTACGGCTCGGGCGCCGACTATATCTTCAATCCGGTGATGGGCTGGGGCGACGCGCCGGGCGAGACCGCCGAGGAACTGGCCAGCACGCTCGCGCAATTCGACCCGACCGGCATGGCGCAGGCGCTTGGACGCGATGAGGATCACACGCTGTGGTTCGAGACCGTATGCGAAGCGCTGCTGCCCGACTACACGTTCTCGCTCGGCTGGGACAAGCACGACGGCCCGATCCCCGATGCGCTGCCGATCATTCCGGTGCGGCGCGGCGTGCCGCCGTATGCGGGACCGCCGCTGCCGTGGCCGCCGGGCTGGGCCAAGCTGTGGGTCGGCACCCACTTGGCAACGACCACCGCCACGCTGCTGCCGAAAGCGTCGAGCAAGCCTAGAAAAGGTCCAGCTGGCGCCGAGTCCGACGCCGTTCGTTGAATTCCGCCACCGTTTCGCTGCGGGGACCGGGCAGCAGCACGATCGCATCGCCGGCCGTCATGCTGCCTTCTTCCAGCACCTTCAGATAGAAACCGGTCGCGCCGCTCTGCCACATCAGCTTGCCGGCCTGAGCAAACCCCATGCGGATGTTGAACTTGAAGCAGGGCTGGCGCGGCTCGGTGACTTCCAGCAGCACGCTGCCGATCCGCAGACGGTCGCCTATCCACACCGCCTCTTCCGTCAGCCCGGTGATCGTCAGGTTCTCTGCCAGCGAACCGTAGGGCAAGGCCTCGTCGCGCCGCGTCGCCGCCTGTCGCCGTGCCTGCCAGAACGCATAGTGTTCGAGCGGATAGGCATAGACCGCCTTGTCCAGGCCGCCATGGATACTGCGCTCTGCTTGTTCGTCACCGGCGATGCCAAGCTGGCGCACCTGCACCGCGCCCGCCACGCCGCGCTTGTCGTAGGCGCTCGGAACGCGGCGCATGCCTTCGTCGTCGTTGACGAACAAGTTGCCGATGGTGCCGACGTTGATGCTGACGACCTGCATGCTCATGCCCGCGGCGAAACCAGCACGTTGCGCGGCGTGCCGGCTGCATAATCGAGAATGTTCCGGAAGGCGCTGCTGAAGTAAAGCTCGTAGCTGTCCTGCTCGACGTAGCCGAGGTGCGGCGTGGCGAGCACGTTT
>PJTY01000688.1_pt1 | contig 15789 bp, 10 predicted proteins | sample 1512121 | NCBI WGS metagenome assembly PJTY01 (sample SAMN08177680, study PRJNA422409) | Soil metagenome, whole genome shotgun sequencing project. | isolation source: Soil enriched (2) on filter paper: alkali lignin treatment | place: USA: Madison | collected 2015-01-15 | reverse complement strand
CCTGTGTTGCTTTGTGCGATCTGGCTGTTACAACTCGATACTCATGCCATCAAAGGCCACTTCCACACCCCGGCGCAGCACTTCGGCACGCTCGGGCGAGTCTTCGTCGAGAATCGGGTTGGTGTTGTTGATGTGGATAAGTACCTTGCGCTGGCGCGGGAAGCCATCCAGCACCTCCAGCATGCCGCCGGGGCCGTTTTGCGCCAGGTGGCCCATCTCGCGGCCGGTACGGGTACCCACGCCACGGCGCTGCATTTCATCATCTTCCCACAGGGTGCCGTCGACCAGCAGGCAGTCGGCGCCGTCCATCATCGTCAGCAGCTTGTCGTCCACCTGGCCCAGGCCCGGAGCGTAGAACAGCTTGCCGCCGGTGCGGGTGTCCTCGACCAGCAGGCCAAGGTTGTCGCCCGGGTGCGGGTCGAAGCGGTGCGGCGAATAGGGCGGGGCGGCGCTGCGCAGGGGGAACGGGGTGAAGCGCAGGTTGGGGCAGGCGTCGATGACGAAGCTGCCTTCCAGCTCGATGCGGTTCCACTGCAGGCCGCCGTTCCAGTGGCTGAGCATGTTGAACAGCGGGAAGCCGGTGGTCAGGTCCTGATGGACCATGTCGGTGCACCATACCTGATGTGGGCAGCCTTCGCGCAGGCTGAGCAGGCCGGTGGTGTGGTCGATCTGGCTGTCCAGCAGAATGATGGCGTTGATGCCGGTGTCGCGCAGGGCGCGGGCCGGCTGCATCGGGGCAAAGGCTTGAAGCTGCGCGCGAATGTCGGGCGAGGCATTGCACAGCACCCAGTGCACGCCATCGTCGGACAGGGCGATGGACGACTGGGTGCGCGGCGTGGCCCGCAGTGTGCCGTCACGCAAGCCCTTGCAATTGACGCAGTTGCAGTTCCACTGTGGGAACCCGCCGCCGGCGGCGGAACCGAGAACCTGGATGTACATGGCCACTCTCTCTGCAGAAACCGTAGCGAAAAAACGAAAACGCCCCGGCAGGCCGAGGCGTTGAACCGTAAGCCGGGCTTAGCGGTTGGCGAAGTACATGGTGACTTCGAAGCCGATGCGCAGATCAGTGTATGCAGGTTTGGTCCACATGGAATTACTCCTTCCGGATGAGGGGGTGGGTTTGTCAGCTACTACTTGGGTACCGCCATTGGCTGGAGGTTCCCCTGGCTGGGATTGCGCTATCTTACAAGAAAAATTTGTACCGAAAGGTTAATTATTCGAAAACTCCCTTGCGGTTTTCGTAACAATCATGGGGTCGAGCCCAGCCAGGAAGCATCTGGTGCGGCAGCGTTGGCAAGGCATAGCCAAGGGGAACCTGTATCGAGCAGATGGCTCAGCAGGTGGTCCAGATCCGTCTGCCGCGTTTTCAGGATAGACCTGCGCAATGCATCCAGCCTGCCGGGTTGTGTGGCCAGGTATGTCTGCCACGCCCATTCGGCGACTTCGGCGTTGCCCATCGCCGCTTCATCGAATTGCCCGGCCAGGGCCTGACGAGCGGCAGGGGCCAGGGTAACGCCCCGGCGCAGCAAGGTGAGCAGGTGGTCGAGGATCTGTACCTGGCTGGCATGAGGCGACTGGACCCCGAACAGCAGGCCGCCGACCCCCTCCACCTGACGAAAGGTACTGAACACCGCATAGCCGAGTTGCAATTCTACCCGCAGCCGTTGATAAACCGGCCCTTGCAGCAATTGGGCGAGCAGACGGCCAGGGGCTTCCATGGCCGCCGGCAGTGGGCAGAACAGCAGCAGGGCATGCTCGCTGCCGGGTACTTCGGCATGTTGCCAACGGCGGCTGGCCCATGCGGGTAGAGGGCCAGGCGCCGAGCCTTGGCCAGGGCAGTGCTGCAACACACTGCCCAATGCGTTCAGGGCGGCATCGTCGAAGCCGGTAGCCAGGCCGTGCCAGCGTGTTTGCTGCCACAGGTTGTCGAGATGCGTTTGTGTCAGGTTGCAGGCCGGAACAGGTGCAGGCCTGGCGCCCAGCACAGCGTCGGGCAACTGCTTGAGCAGTGCCCGGATGGGGATCAGTGCCGGAGGCTGCGTCGAACAGGGTAGCCAGCTGCCTGCCGGGGGCTCGAGCATCGGTGCCAAGGCCTGTTCCACAGTGCGCAGCACCGCTGCCGGTAGCCCGGCGCAGCGCAGTTGCCAGTATTCGCCAGCGGCACTGAACTGCAACTGCACCGATACCCGCTCGCAGCGCTCCTGCAGGGGCTGCAGGGCACGTTCGAGCTGCGCATGCAGGCGCTGGCGCAAGGGTGAAGGAACATGCCAGCGCAGGTACAGCGCCGCATACTGACGAGCGCCAGGCAGTTGGTCGCTGACCTTCAGTGCCGCTGGCAGCGGCTGCGGCCTGGCAGCAGGCAAATCGGCCAGGAGCAAGGGGTCGACCGCCGGCAGCTGCCAGTGCCCATGCTCGCGGCCCGGCAGTCCTTCCAGCAGGGCACGAAGGGCCTGCAAGCCTTGTGTGTCCAAACCGCTGAACGGCTGGCCGGCGCTGTCCCGGCGGGCCAGCTCAAGCGCACTGGCACTGCGTTCGCGGCTTTGCTGCAGCAGTTCGAATTCGGTATTCAATTGCCCAGGGTCGGACTGGCGGATAAAGCCGAACCAGCCCTGCAACAGGGCACCGGCTTCCTCGACACAGGCGTCCTCGCTGAGCTTCAGTTCAATGTGCCACAGCAACTGCCCGGCGAAGGCGTACAGCGCCTCGGCCTTGAAGCCTTGCAGCCAGCCACGCTGGCGAAGCCCATCCAGCCAGGTGCCCGGGCGGCTATCGCCGAGGCAGGCGATCAGCAACTCAAGGGCCTGCTCGGCACCTGCCGGCAGGTTTTCGTGGCTGAACAGCAGGTGCGTGTCGGTCGCCGATAAAGGCGGTGGCAGAGCTTGTGGCACCCGTTCACCCGTTGCGAACAGTTTGGCATGCTGCCGGCCCAGCGATTCCAGTTCATCCAGCGGTTGCGGGCCGCACAGGCTCAAGGTGATCTGGCCGCCTTGGTAGAAGCGCTGGTGAAAGCCACCGAGCGCTTGCTGGAAGGCAGGATCCTGCAAGGCCAGGGTGTGCCGGTTACCGGCATGAAAAGCGCCCAGTGGATGGCCTGGTGCTGCGGATTGCAGCAAGGCGAACTGCTGCTGGGCCTGAGGGTTACGCGACCAGGCAATGAATTCGGCATGGATTACTTCACGTTCGCGCCGTTGGCGCTCGATGCCCAGGTCTGGCTCGGCCAACATCTGGCACAGGCGCTCCAGCCCCCCGGCCAGGGCGCCGGGCGGGACCTCGAAGAAAAAGTCGGTGGTGCGTTCGCGGGTGCTGGCATTGACCTGGCCGCCGAGGGCCTGCACGTAACGCATCAGGCCGTCGTCCAGAGGGAAGCGCGAGGTGCCGAGGAAGAACAGGTGCTCCAGGAAGTGGGCCAGGCCGGGCCATTTGGTCGGCGTGTCGTGGCTACCCGCGTGCACCCGCAGGGCCGCGGCCGAGCGCTTCAGGCGCGGGGCGTGGCGCAGGGTCAGCTGCAGGCCGTTGGCGAGGGTGAGGTGGCGAGTGGCGTCAGGCATGGAAACTCCGGGGCAGGTGTTCATGCTAACCCATTTGTTTGCAGGGCCGGCCTCTTCGCGGGTAAACCCGCTCCCACAGGCACGGCATAGCTTTCAGGCCTGTGATTTACCCTGTGGGAGCGGGTTTACCCGCGAATGGGCCGCACAGCGGCCCCTGTCAGCCTTTACGCAGGTGCAGTTCCTGGCGCAGATCGCTCAGGTAAGGAAACGCCCCGCGCCCCTGCACCACCCGCTCATGCTCCAGCTCCGCCAGCAACTGGCACTCGTCCCGCCCGGCCATGGCCAGCAGGCTGCCATCCGGGCCGATGATGCTGCTCTGCCCGCAATACTGGATCTCGCCTTCCGAGCCGCAATAGTTGGCATACACCAGGTAGCACTGGTTCTCCTGCGCCCGGGCCCTCACGGTCACCTGGCAGATGAAGTCGTACGGCGCCATGTTCGCCGTCGGCACCAGGATCAGCTCGGCACCGTCCAGCGCCAGGCGCCGGGCGTTTTCCGGGAACTCGATGTCGTAGCAGATCAGCAGGCCGACCTTCCAGCCATCGAGCTCCACCACCGGGAAATGGTCGGAGCCCGCGCTGAACATCGAGCGGTCCAGCTCGCCGAACAGGTGGGTCTTGCGATAGTTGCTCAGGCAGCGGCCGTGCGCATCGATCAACTGCACACTGTTGTAGATCGCGCCATCATCACCACGCTCCGGGTAGCCGTAGACGATGGCGATGCGGTGTGCCTGGGCGATCTCCACCACCTCCATGGCCGCAGGGCCATCGACGGCCTCCGCCAGCCGCTCGGCCTGGGCCAGGCCGATGTTGTAGCCGGTCAGGAACATCTCCGGGCACACCAGCAACCGGGCGCCGCGTTCGGCCGCCAGTTGCGCCTGATGACGCAACCGTTGCAGGTTGCCGGGCACGTCCAGTGGCTTGGGTGCGCCCTGGAACAGAGCAATGCGCATGCTGCCTCCTTGTCTCAGTCCGGCAGAGCGATCGGGCCGATCTCGTCGAACACGTCGCCTGGGCCGGGGTTGTCCGGGTGAGTGCGGCCACCGAAGTGGTTCATGATACCCCACACCGCATTCAGCGATGTCTGTACCGCGCCTTCCACCCAGGCCGGCGTCCACGACACGTCGTCACCGGCGATGAACATGCCGCGCTGCTCGGCAGGCATGTCCTGCTGCATGAAGTGCGCGTACATGCGCTGGTTGTAGCGGTAGTGACCCGGCAGGGCGCCCTTGAAGGCGCCGAGGAAGTGCGGGTCGGCTTCCCAGGAAACGGTGATCGGGTCGCCGATGATGTGCCCGGCGATGTCGGTCTTCGGGTAGATCTTCTTCAGGGCGTCCAGGGCCAGTTGCACACGTTTTTCCACCGGGTGCGGCAGCATCTTCAGCGCGTCGCTCATCCAGGAATAAGACAGGCAGATCACCCCCGGCTTGTCGTCGCCGTTGTCGAACAGGTAGGTGCCGCGGGTGAGGCGATCGGTAAGGGTCATGCTCATCAGGTCGCGGCCGGTTTCCGGATCCTTGTCCTTCCAGAACGGCCGGTCGACCATGACGAAGGTCTTTGACGACTGCATGTAGCGGGTGCGGTCCAGAGCCATCCACATCTTTTGCGAGAACAGCGATTCCTCGCAGTCGATCTGGGTGGTCAGCAGCCAGGTTTGGCAGGTGGCGAGCACGGCACTGTAGTGACGAGTGTCGCCCCAGTTGTCGGTGACCGCCAGGCGGCCATCGGCGGCGCGGGCGATGCGCTTGACCCCGGTACGCGGCGCGCCGCCATGCAGAGCGCTCAGGCTGGTGCCTTCCGGCCAATGCACGCAGCGCTCCGGTACATGGCGCCAGATGCCTTGCGGTACCTGCTCGACACCGCCGACTACCAGATGCTGGTGGTCGTCGCAGTTGGTCATCACCACGCGGAAGATTTCCAGCATCGAGTTGGGGAAGTCCGAGTCCCAGCCGCCGGTGCCGAAACCGACCTGGCCGAACACTTCGCGGTGCTGGAAGCTCAACTTGGCGAACGAGCGCGAGGTGGCGACGAAATCGTAGAAGGTGCGGTCGTCCCAAAGCGGTACCAGTTTGTTCCACAGCTCTTTCAGGCGCGGTACGTCACGGTCGCGGATGGCCTGCTGGATGTCGGCGAACTGGGCACCGCTTTCCAGCGCGTCGGCCCAGGCGTCGGCCACTTCGTGGAACAGCTTGGGCAGGTCGGTGGGTTTTTCGGCGTAGTAGGTCTGGCCTTCCAGGTCAATCACCGTGCTGCCCGAAGCCGGAGTCAGCGGGTTGGGGAACGGTTTGGTCTCCAGGCCCAGCTTGTCCACGTAGTGGTAGAAGGCGGTGGATGACACCGGGAAGCGCATGCCACCCAGTTCGGCGATGACCCCGTCGGTGCCGTTGAAGGTTTGCGAGCGCAGCCGGCCACCCAGCTTGGATGCTTCGTATACCACCGGCTTGAGGCCCAGCTTCATCAGTTCGTAGGCCGCTACCAGGCCGGCGATACCGGCGCCCACGATTGCCACTTCCGCACCATGGTGCTCGGCCGGGATGCTGCCCAGGCCTGCGGGGTGCTCCAACCAGTCGTCGAAGGCGAAGGGGAAGTCCGGGCCGAAGATGGTGATGGGCTTTTTGCCGTCGGCGGGGTGGCGGTTTTTCTTGTTCATGAAGTGACCTTGCCAGAGAGGCTGCGCAGCGGGCGGAGCCTGAGTATAGGAGATGCCTGGGGGCCATTTTAGGGAGTGGGGGGTTCGTTATTAAGGTGCAGAGTGTTGTCTGAATGTCGCTTGTTTCGTCTAAATAAATGATTTTTCATCTTTTATGACGAATGTAGAGATCTCCAGGGGCAGCACCGGTCTCTGTGGGAGCGGGTTTACCCGCGAATGCTGCAGTGAATCTACCGACGCGTTCGCGGGTAAACCCGCTCCCACAGGGGGCTGTGTTGTGCTTGGGATCGTGGATGATCAGCAAATTCCTACACCCATGGCGGGAATTAAAGAATTACCCTACGCCCGCTATAGCCTCGGTCTGGCTGCGTGGGAAAAGCCTCATTGTTAACTTCACTGGGTCGCCGCTGTTCGGGCGACTGGGTGTGAGAACCCATCTCCAACTTCGTACCAAGGCTTATGTCATGGCAGCCGTCGCGGGCAGGCTTTCGCCTGGCCGGATTTCCAAGTTGGCCGGTTCTCACCCCGTGCATGGCTGCCACCCATTTCCCGTGAGAAGGAGTTGGTGAGCGGTTTCCTCAAGACTCAATTTGGAAATTGCATCATGAAGAAGACTGATTCCAACCAACCCGAAAAGCTTAAACCCACCGCAGAAAAAACCTTCTGCAACTGCGAATCCAGCCACCCGCCATTATTCGCCATCCGCCCCGGCATCGACGCCGCAGACGCCTTGGTCCACGCCTGCCTGCTGGCCCCTGGCCTCAATCAGATCGCCACCGACTACGCCCAGCATCACGCCCCCGAGCGCAGCCGTGACCTTGTCTGGTCGATGCAGCATTCCGCCGAAAGCCTTTCGGCGATTCTGGAAAGCCTGCTCGACGGCCAGGAAGCCTGACCGCCAGCCAGGTTCAGAGCGGCTGGCCGCGGTCCACCTTGCTGCTGAGAATGATCGATGTGGTGGTCTTCTCCACCCCGTCGACACTGCCGATCTGGTCGAGCAACTGGTCCAGTTGCTCGGGCGAATCCGTACGCAGCCAGGCCACATAGTCGAACTCACCGCTCACTGCGCACAACTGCTGCACCTGGCCCATCACACTCAGGCGCCGCACCACCTCCTTGCCCGAGCGCGGCTGCACCTTGATCCCCACATACGCCTGCAGCCCACCGCCCAGCACCCGCTGGCCCAGGCGCACGCCATAGCCGGAGATGACCTTGTTCTTCTCCAGCCGTTCAAGGCGCGAGTTCACGGTGGTGCGGGCGATGCCCAACTGGCGGGCGAGGGTGGCGATGCTTTCGCGGGCGTTGATCTGCAGCAGGGCGATCAGCTGGCGATCGATTTCATCCAGCGTGATGGAGCGGGAGTCCGACATGGCGAGTCTCTACGGTTGGCCTGCTAGCCTAGCCAGCCAGTGCAGGCCAGAGCAAGGGCAGTCACAGCTGGCCGCTCCTACAGCTACCGCGGCGGCCTGGCCCTGGATGTAAACATCGGCCGTAGCTTTTTCATCCGGCAGAACTGCCGAAAAGAAAAAGGCCTACGTTCTGCAACGTAGGCCTTTGAGTTTTCTGGTGGGCCCACACGGACTCGAACCGTGGACCAAAGGATTATGAGTTGCTTGGCTAACCGACATGCCTAGCGAAACCACTCAAAGCTGAGCGTAGGTTAGCACAGCTGGAGGCCACGTAATATGTGGTTTTGAGCGTAATCTTGAGAAGCTTGCCCAAGCTGGGCAGTGTACCTTGGCTGTACTGTCTCTGGCGGATGCTCGGTATAGGTATGCGTGCCTGGAGGCTCCACTGATCGCGGGCAGAGCCATTGTCTAGCATGCGAGCTGTATGATTTGCGTTAGCCGGCCGACGGATTGCAGATACGGCTGATAACAGTCGACCAGAGGCGGCCCGGTAAAGCGCTGACCAAATTAGGAGCGATCAAATCTTCCTGCGAATCTGAGAAAAAGCTGCCTATTGGAGAGCCCAGCTTCTGCTTGAGTGAGATAGCGACATTCACTGACCATGGAAGAGGTGGGCTACGTTTGTCGTCAAGGGTGAGTACTCCAAGGGCTCCCACGGTAGCTAATTTCGCAGATCAATGCGGGCTACCTTCGAATGATCATCATAGGTAGCCACTAGTAAGCTTTCCCAGCGTGCTAACTGCTTTACCCCTCATCAGGTTGCCCTTTTCTAGTGGTCAGGCAGGGGTAGCCCCGTACCAGGGTCAGGTATTGCGCCCAGCTTTCTAGGCAGTAGAAGGCTTCACTTCCGACGTGTTTGAGAATGTCGAGCGTGGAGCTAATTTATCAAATTTTGATTCAAGCGTGATTAATAAACAGCCAGATCTAGTGATACGTCTTGCCAATAGCCCGTTGGTAAATACTCGCCGTTACGTTGGTATTTTTGCTGAAACTAAGGTGGTTTCGCAGAAAAAAGGGCTCACTAACTATACTAAGCAGGGGATTTCTAGGTTTGTACGCGGTGATTATGCATGGGCAATGCAGGATGGGCTCATGATCGCATACCGGAAACAGCCACTCCGGAAGATTGATTCTCTGGAAGCGCCACTGAAGAGTGACTCAGCTTTGCTCGTAAGGCAGGAGAATGCGAAACATCTTGTTCAGTCGGGTCTACCCGTACCTGTCTGCGGTAAGAGCACTCATGATCGTCAGTGGGCCTACCAGGCTGGCGGAACACCTGGTGAGATCCGTCTATGGCATCTCTGGGCTTTTGACATACCTTAAGTACTGGCTTAGGTTTCTTCTTCAGGCCCTGAATGACCGTCTGCTATTTCAGAAATATTGTCGGAAAAGGAAGAGCCCCGGCAGGCCGAGGCGTGAAGTTTCAATAAATATTTAGCGATTAGCGAAGTACATGGTGACTTCAAAGCCAATGCGCAGGTCAGTGAAGGCAGGTTTTGTCCACATAACATGGCTCCTTTTGAAAAGTGGGACATCGTCTCACCCTATCAGTTGGGATGCATGTAGATAGGGTAGAATTATCTTACAAGAAGACCGTTCGTCTAACCTTATCGTTTTTGGAGAAGGTCTTTTGCAAATGGCGTAACAACTGTGGCTCGTTGGGAAGCTAGGGATGCTCCGATCAACTTGTCGTGCAGCCGCGGCAAGTTGCAATTTTCCAGGCACCTACAGCGTCATTGGACGAAAAGTGACCGAAAAATCATGTACGGAGAGCTTTTTCGACCGGTTCTCCGTGTTAAACGCGAACCTCACCCATACCCATGAGCTGTTTTCGAACCCTCCACAGGTTTGCCAGGGCGAACAGCGTGGTCAACTGAGCCGTGTTTTTCATCAGCCCACGAAAACGTACTTTCACGTAACCAAACTGCCGCTTGATCACGCGAAACGGATGCTCGACCTTGGCCCGTGTCTGAGCCTTGCAGAACTCGATCTTGCGCTTGGCTTTGTACAGTACGCTGCGCTGGTTCAGCTTGGAATAGGTGCTGCGACGCGCTGCAATCTGCCAGATCACCCCCCGATTTTCATGCTCTTCGCGCCTTTCGACACCGGTGTAACCGGCATCTGCATACACGGCGTTTTCTTCGCCATGCAGCAGTTCAGCCACCTGCGTGACATCGGCCACATTGGAAGCGGTGCCATGGACGTGATGCACCAGGCCGGACTCGACATCGGCACCGATGTGCGCCTTCATCCCGAAGAAATACTGACCGCCTTTCTTGGTCTGGTGCATCTCGGGATCACGCTTGCCTTCTTTATTTTTGGTCGAGCTGGGGGCATGAATAATGGTGGCATCGACGATGGTGCCTTGGCGCAGCGACAGGCCTTTTTCCTGCAGATAACCATTGATGACCGCAAGGATTGCCGGTGCGAGCTGATGCTTCTCCAGCAAGTGCCGGAAGTTCATGATCGTGGTGTCTTCGGGGATTGGCGCGCTCAGCGTCAGGCGTGCGACCTGGCGCATGGGCGTGATTTCGTAGAGCGCTTCTTCCATGGCCGGGTCGCTCAGGGAGAACCAGTTCTGCAACAGATGGATGCGCAGCATGGTTTCCAGAGGATAGGGTTTTCTACCGCCGCCGGCCTTGGGGTAGAACGGTTCGATCAGCTCCAGCAGGCCTGCCCAGGGCACCACCTGATCCATTTCGGCGATGAAGCGCTCTCGGCGGGTTTGCTTGCGCTTGCCGGCGTACTCAAAGTCGGAAAAGCTCATCTGGCTCATGGGCGGCTCGGATCAGGTGTTGCGGGGATTCTCGCATAACTGAAGGCTTGTTCGGAGATTCCCTAGAGGTTGGCGTGCTGCGGGCATCGGTTTCATAGGGCAAGACTGATTGTTGCTGATTTGAAAAAAATCTTTTTCAATCGTCTGGATTTATTGGGGCGGCTGTTTTGGATTATTCTTCTAATGGCGTTAAACCATGGGTTATAGGTTTTAATGTAGGGCTTATACCGAGTTTATAGATTTTTCGTGTCAGCTGACTCACCTGATTTGTTCTGCGGCTAGTAGCGCTTAATCTGTATCGCTGACGCTTTACACGAAATCTATTGTTGGCGAAAACCTTCCAGAAGCTTCTGTTCGTACCCCCTGCCAAAACCAGCGGCCACCCTTTCCTTGGCTTGTTTGCTCGCACCCCTGAGGGAACAGCTATGTACTCACCAATTGAGCTTACACACTATGACGGATGACAATTGCAGCAACGCTGGGAGGCGCTCATTAAGCGGTGCCGGGCGAATTCTTTTCTCGCTACTTGTAATGTGTGTAGCGCTGGCATTGATTTATGGCGGTGCCAAGCTTCTGGCCTTGGGCGGTTCAAGTTATTACTTGCTGGCAGGGCTGGCTTACGTCGTGCTGGCTGTACTCGCATTCTTGCGCAAGAAAATCAGTACTGTACTTTCCATTCTGATATTTCTTGCCACTTGCGTCTGGGCCTTTTACGAAGTTGGCCAGTTTAGTTACTGGCAACTGCTGCCTCGCCTGGTTGTTCCAGCCATCATCCTGACCCTGAGCCTGTGGGTCGGAGCTGCGCTACCCGATACCGCGTCGGGTACACGTCGAGCCGCCAATCGCGCCGGGTTTGCTGTGTTCCTGGCCTTGATCGCCACGTTCATCGCCGCCTTCTTCCCGCACGGCGGGATCTCCAACCCGATTGCAGCTGGTAGCCAGGCAATCCCGGATGCAACCGCCGAGGCCCCGGAGAACTGGGAGTTCTTCGGGCGCAACGCTTCGGGAACGCGCTTTGCCCCCTACACACAAATTACCCCAGAAAACGTCAAGGACCTGCAAGTTGCCTGGACCTACCGGACTGGCCGCAGAACCACTGGCCCAGGTGCCGGCGTTGACGAGAACACTCCGTTGCAGATCGGCAACGTGCTCTACTCATGCACCCCGGAAAACCTGATCACCGCGCTTGATGGCGACAGCGGCAAGCCGCTCTGGAAGTTCGATCCGCACGCCAAGAGCGCCGAGCACGTGACCTGTCGAGGTGTGGGCTATTACGACATCGACCGCGACGACAGCCTGAGCGCCGAGGCCAAGGCCTCCCATGCCAGCGAACAGCAATGTCGCCAGCGCATCCTGGTGTCGTCGGTGGATGCCCGCTTGTTTGCCCTGGACGCACACACTGGCAACTTGTGCCCCAACTTTGGCGAGCAAGGTTTCGTTGACCTCAAGAAAGGCATGGGACCAACGGAAGACAGCAAGCGCTACCACCCGACATCGCTGCCTGTCGTCATGGGCCACCTCACGGTGGTGGGCGGTTGGGTACGTGACATCGTGGCCGGCGAGCCTTCCGGTGCCGTACGTGCATTCGATGTGCTGACCGGTGCGCTGGTATGGGCGTGGGATGTCGGCGCGCCTGAAGGCACCGACACCGCAGCAGCTGACCATCAGTTCGCGCTGGAAACACCTAACGTATGGACTGTTCCTACCTACGATAAGGAATTGAACCTGGTCTATCTGCCAACCGGTAACGGCCCGCCTGACTATTGGGGTGGCGATCGTAATCAGGTGAAGGAGAAGTTCGGCACAGCGATTGTCGCGGTCGACGCGTCGACGGGTAAGGCGAAGTGGGTTTACCAGACTGTCCATCATGATGTCTGGGACTACGACCTGCCTTCGCAACCCGTGCTCTACGAAATGAACAATGCGCAAGGTGTGAAGACCCCGGTGCTGATTCAGACCACCAAGACCGGCAATATCTTCGTACTGGACCGTCGTACTGGTCAGCCCGTCACTGAGGTCCAGGAACGCCCCGTTCCCACCTCACCGGCTGCAGAAGGCGAACACCTTTCGCCAACCCAACCGTTCTCGACCGGCATGCCGGTGATTGGTGCGGACCCATTGACCGAGCAATCGATGTGGGGGGTATCCACCTTCGACCAACTCTACTGCCGCATCATGTTCAAGGACTCGGTATACGTCGGCCCGTTCACACCGCCCACCGAGAAGCCGTACATCGAATGGCCAGGGCTGTTGGGTGGCATGAACTGGGGTGGTATTTCCATCGATGAAAACACCGGCATGATGTTCGTCAACGACATGCGCATGCCGTTACGCATGTCGCTGGTAACCCAGGAAAACACCCGCAAGTACAAAGTCTCGACCGATGAAGTGCCTGGTTTCATGGGCACCATTCGCCCGCAGGTTGCAGGTATCTATGGCGGCGTGAAGATCGACATTCTCCAGTCACCGCTGGGCGTGCCATGCAATACCCCACCGTTTGGCAGCATGAGCGCGATCGACCTGAATACCCAGAAGCTGGTATGGCAGGTGCCACTGGGCACGGTTCAGGATACTGGCCCCCTGGGGATCAAGACGCATATGCAGATCCCGCTGGGTATGCCGACGCTGGGTGGCCCGACCTCGACGGCATCCGGCCTGGTGTTCTTCGCAGGCACTCAGGACTACTACCTGCGTGCACTCGACTCGAAAACCGGTAAGGAAGTCTGGAAGGCCCGCTTGCCAGTGGGCGCCGTGGCGGCCCCGCTGATCTACAAGTCGCCCACCACCGGCAAACAGTATGTGGTGATCTCCGCTGGTGGCATGAGCCATTCGCCAGATGTGGGCGACTACATCATCGCGTACGCGCTGCCTGACAGCAGCAAGCCGTAACGCTTCGTTGATGCCCTATGAAAAATCCCCGTTCGCGGGGATTTTTCTTTCCAGTCGGCCCTCTCGCAAGCCTGGGCTGTGCAACGATTTCTCACGCAAGGGAGCCTGCCCACCATGTCATTACCCCTCCGCACCGTGCTGGCCTGCAGCCTGTGCAGCGGCTTGTCCCTGTGTTTCCTGCCCCTGCCTTGCGCACTGGCAGGTACTTCCAGCCTGATGACGCAACCTACGCTCACTGGCAACTGGGGCGGACAGCGCCAGAAGCTGGAGGAGCAAGGTATAAAGCTGACGGGTGACTACACCTCGGAAACCCTTTCCAACCTGAATGGCGGCATCAAGCGCGGCACCCGCTATGCACAACAGATACGTCTGGGCGCGCAGTTTGACTTGAGCAAACTGCTCGACATTCCAGATGCCGGTCGTGTGCAAGTGCTGGTCAATGATCGTCGCGGCCACAGTGCCACCGAGGACCTGATTGGCAACCGCATGTCCGCGCAAGAAATCTATGGGGGCGAGTACACCCGGCTGACGGAGTTGAGTTACCAGCGCAATCTGTTCTCCCCCGACTTGTCCGCCAAGGTTGGCTACATGGTCATGGGCACCGAGTTCGGTGGCATGCCGATCCTGGCCAACTTTGTCAGCGCCGGCTTTTGTGCACACCCGCTGACCATGTCCAGCGGCAGTGGCTGGGGTAACTACCCGACAGCCCACTGGGGTGGCGAGTTGCGGTATGACGTCAACCCGTCGCTGACGCTGCAAACGGCGTTGTTCCAAGTCAACCCGGAGTACAACGCGCGCGTATCCAAAGCCTTCGCCATGCCCGCCAATGGCACGACGGGCGCCATCATGCCACTGGAGGCGATCATCAATAACGGCGCCTTCCTCAACGGCCAGTACAAGGTGGGCTGGTACTACGATACCTCCGATTACCCCAAGATTGGCGGCACCGGTAAAAGCAGCAGTCGTACAGGCGCTTACTTGCTGGTCGACCAGGCGATCTGGCGCGATGAGCAAGACCCGGCGAGTGCCCTACGGTTGTTCGGGCAAGCTGCCACCAGTAACGCTGCGACCTCACCCATGCGTCGCTGGTACTCCGTGGGCCTGGTTAGGCAAAAGCCGTTTGACAGCCGCCCGCAAGACTCCATTTCCTTTGGCTATGGCCGCGCCGTGATCAACCCGCGCGCCCGCGATTTGCAGGAAGCCGCTGCAGCCAGTGCAGAGCAATATGCAATGTTCAGTGGCCTGGATAGCGGGGAGCAAGTGCTGGAGCTGAACTACGGCGCGCAAGTGACCCCCTGGCTACTGCTGCGCCCCGATGTGCAGTACTACATCGAGCCTGGTGCATTCTTTGGTAAGCAAAGAGGAAACGCGCTGGCGGTTGGGTTTCAAATAAAAATGACGCTTTAACGGTTTGCCTTGGCTTGCTTGCTGGTTTGATTTTTAAAGTGATCGTGGAAGGCTTGTTTGTGCGCACTGGGCTTTCGGCGATCAGAGCAGGGGAGTCCCGATAGCAAAATTCGGAGCGTTCCAGGCATCGCCCCCAAGGGTGTCGGGAAGCTCACTACGTTCGAAGGATCGGATGACGAAACGGGAACAATACGGGGAAGATTTGTGCCCTGAAACAGAAATGGCCTACGTCGATTAGACGTAAGCCATTGATTTTTTTTGTGGGCCCATATGGACTCGAACCGTGGACCAAAGGGTTATGAGTTGCCTAAAACACTAGACGGTCAGTAAAGTTGTGCGTAAGTGAGCGCAGTTACAACCAGCTAAAAGCAGCGTATCTAACTATGCTGAGCGAAATGTAGAGAAGTGTTCAAAAGCTTAGCACTGTATCGATATTGTACTGTGCTAAGCGCCTAGCCGGTCAAGAAAATGTAAGAAAGGTATCCTCACGCTAGCGGAGTTAGAAAATCGATCAGAGCACGAACAGATTGAGATGAGTGTAGGCGTTCAGTACCTAGAAGCCCGCCCTGATCCACGATCACGCTCATCGACGAGCCTGGCTTGGCCCGTTGCCCCATAAGACTGACTGCCGCTTTCACTCTCTTCGCTTGCTCAGCCGATGCGCGCTCGCTATCGTCGTGCTCTGTACTCCATTGAAAACGCTCATCCACAACTGCGAGGAAAGGGGTCAGGTCAAGACACTCCTCAATCACGCTCTCAAGCGTGCCCTTATCCTGAGTGGAGTGTCTCCAAATGTAAGCGTATATATTTTCTTCAGCGCCTTGGTCATAGCCGCACGTATTAGCTACATTGTTCCATGTCTCTGAGATCCAGGGGGAGTCGGAGATAAATGCAAAATCTCTAGAAATCTTGGCCAAGGTGCGTTGAGAGCCGATGCTGTCTGCGTCGGCCATGGATAGATAACTGATTCTCGACACTTTGGAACCGGTTGAATCGCCCCTGGTTTTCTAGACACTCTCCAAGCTCAGGAAATAGCGTTTCTCATACTCTACTGGAGACAGCTGCATAGCACTGCTGTGTCGGCGTTTAGGGTTATAGAACATCTCGATGT
>PJTY01000685.1_pt1 | contig 15871 bp, 13 predicted proteins | sample 1512121 | NCBI WGS metagenome assembly PJTY01 (sample SAMN08177680, study PRJNA422409) | Soil metagenome, whole genome shotgun sequencing project. | isolation source: Soil enriched (2) on filter paper: alkali lignin treatment | place: USA: Madison | collected 2015-01-15 | reverse complement strand
TGGCGGCGATAGCGCGGTGGTCCCACCTGACCCCATGCCGAACTCAGAAGTGAAACGCCGTAGCGCCGATGGTAGTGTGGGGTCTCCCCATGTGAGAGTAGGGAACTGCCAGGCATCAAACAAGAAGAACCCCGTACCGGAAGGTGCGGGGTTTTTTGCTGTGCGGGGTATATCTTCCCGGTGGCGCTGCGCTTACCGGGGCTACAGACCCCGTAGCCCGGAAAAGGTGCGCAGCACCGCCTCCGGGGAAAGCCGCTGTCATAGCAACGTAAACAAAAGGCTCAGTCGGAAGACCGGGCCTTTTGTTTTGGTGTTTTGCGGCCAGGTACTCCGCCATCTTCCCCGGTGGCGCTGCGCTTACCGGGGCTACAGACCCCGTAGCCCGGAAAAGGTGCGCAGCACCGCCTCCGGGGAAATCCCACCTATATCACCGCTATTGCCTCTCTAACCAACTCGCAATAAACGTCGCGATCTGTGGAATATTATTTAAATCCAACAGCGGAAGTGACGTCACGATGGGTACATCGCTGGCCACGGCGATCGTATGTTCATCAATCACTAGCTCTTCTACAAGATGTCCGCTATTTTGCCGGAAAAGCAGGATCTTCTGCACAGGTTCATGCTTAAAACCCTCCACCAAAACGAAATCCAATTTGTCCGGATCCATTCTGCTTACCAGCCATTGAAGATCTAATTCGGGTTCATCTGGGGTTTCTGTCATCAGCGCCCAACGCTGCTTACTGGCGACAATAGTTTGTGAAGCGCCAGCTTTGCGCAACTCATAACTATCCTTGCCAGGTTTATCGACATCCATATTGTGATGAGTATGCTTTATTAGCCCCGGCCGCAATCCTTTAGCGCAGAGTTCAGGGATAAGGCGTTTTAATAACGTTGTTTTCCCGGTACCGCTCCATGCGGCGATCGCCAGTAAGGGGATCATGATGACTCCTGCATCTGCTGCAACTCATCCAACGTATTTACATTGATGAACGCTGATTTCACATCGCTGAAATTCACCGGGTGCCCACCTACTTGACGCATAAAGACCATCACCCGGCGTTCTCCATGAGCCAGATAAGTCTCCAGTTCCGGAATGATTTGACGATGAACTAATGCAACGGCGGGATGATCGCGCTCGCCATCGTGTACCCAAACCACCGGCGCTGAAGCTTTCTGTTGTAGAAAGCGCTCGACCAGAAAAGAGGGGATGAACGGCGTGTCGCAGGGGCAAAATACAAACCAGGGGCTATCTACCTGCTGCATAATGGCAAGCATTCCGGCCAGTGGGCCTGGAAAATCAGCTTGGGTATCGCGATAAACGGCATATCCGCTAGTATGCCAATACTCAAGATTGCGATTAGCGCTAATCACTAATCTGCCTACCTGCGGCTCTAATGAATCCGCAACGTGACGCCAGAGAGGACGACCATTCAGCAACTGCAATCCCTTATCAACACCGCCCATGCGCGTAGCTCTTCCACCCGCCAGCACGACGCCGGTTATTGCCTCGCTTTGCATATTAATATCGCCTCTTTCATTGTGGGATTGACCCTGTTAACTTGTCCCTATCAAGAGTAAGGAGCATGACTATGAAATGTAAACGCCTGAATGAAGTAATTGAGCTTCTCCAGCCAGCCTGGCAAAAAGAACCTGAACTGAACCTGATGCAATTCTTGCAGAAACTGGCGGCTGAAGCAGGTTACAAAGGTGAACTAGCCGATCTTTCTGATGATATTCTGATTTATCACCTGAAAATGCGTGACTCATCGAAAGAGGCTGTCATCCCGGGTATTCAGAAAGATTATGAAGAGGATTTTAAAACCGCACTGTTACGCGCGCGCGGTGTTATTAAAGAGTAAAAGGTTGTAAGTGCTGCCGCGAAACCGGCTACGAGATGATATCCTGAAGCATTCGTACGATTATCGGATGTCAGGATGCACGATAAGGCTTTTACTTTTCAGACGCTTCACCCGGATACCATCATTGATGGATTATTCGATCTGGGAATGCGGGTCGACTCCGGTCTGACCCCGCTTAATAGCTATGAGAACCGTGTTTACCAGTTTCAGGACGAAGATCGCCGCCGCTACGTGGTGAAGTTCTATCGTCCTGAACGCTGGTCTGCAGAACAGATCCTCGAAGAACATCAGTTTGCGCTTCAACTCGTAGAAGATGAAGTGCCCGTTGCCGCGCCGCTCTTATTTAACGACAGCACGCTACATCAACATCAAGGATTCTTCTTTGCCGTCTTCCCAAGCCTCGGTGGCCGCCAGTTCGAAGCGGATAATCTTGACCAAATAGAATGGGTCGGGCGCTATCTTGGCCGCCTGCACCAGACCGGTCGTAAGCAGCGTTTTAATGCGCGCCCGGAGATTGGCGTACAAGAATATCTGTTGGAACCACGTCAGGTATTCGAACAGGCGACGCTTATTCCATCTGGCCTGAAGGCTGATTTCCTGGGTGCGGCTGATAAACTCATCGATGCCGTCAGGGCGCAGTGGCACGGGCGTGCGGATACGCTTCGTCTACATGGCGACTGCCACGCCGGTAATATCCTGTGGCGCGATGGTCCGCTGTTTGTTGATTTAGATGATGCCCGCAGTGGCCCGGTGATACAGGATCTCTGGATGCTGCTGAATGGCGATAAAGCCGAACAGCGCATGCAGCTGGAGACCATCATTGAGGCTTATGAAGAATTCAGTCCGTTCAACACGGACGAAATCGCTCTCATCGAACCTTTACGCGCCATGCGTTTAGTTTATTATCTGGCGTGGCTGCTCAGGCGTTGGGACGATCCTGCTTTCCCTATAAATTTCCCATGGTTAACCGGGGAAGATTATTGGCGCGGGCAGACTGCAACATTTCTTGAGCAGGTGAAGGTTCTGCAGGAACCCCCTCTTCAGTTAACGCCAATGTATTAATGTGATATATCAGGAGAGAAATAATCATGAAAAAAATTTGGCTGGCGCTGGCTGGTATGATTCTGGCTTTCAGTGCATCCGCTGCCCAGATCACCGACGGCAAGCAGTACACCACCCTTGATAAGCCGGTTGCAGGTGAACCTCAGGTCCTTGAGTTCTTCTCATTCTACTGCCCGCACTGCTATCAGTTTGAAGAAGTGCTGCACGTTTCCGACAATGTACGTCAGAAACTGCCTGAAGGCACCAAAATGACCAAGTATCACGTTGAATTCCTGGGCCCGTTGGGTAAAGACCTGACCCAGGCGTGGGCTGTGGCGATCGCGCTGGGCGTTGAAGATAAAGTTACCGCGCCGATGTTTGAAGCGGTACAGAAAACCCAAACCGTGCAGTCTACTGCCGACATCCGTAAAGTCTTCGTTGATGCGGGCGTTAAAGGTGAAGATTACGACGCGGCATGGAACAGCTTTGTGGTGAAGTCTCTGGTCGCCCAGCAAGAGAAAGCCGCAGCCGATTTACAGCTGCAGGGCGTTCCGGCGATGTTTGTTAATGGTAAATACCAGCTGAACCCGCAGGGTATGGATACCAGCAATATGGACGCGTTTGTTTCCCAGTACGCAGATACTGTGAAACAACTGGTTGAAAAGAAATAAAAAAAAAGCCGGTCACTGACCGGCTTTTGTTATCGACTCTATAGTCACGACTTTTCGTTACCCTGCATAATGTCAGTGAGCTGACGATCTTTTTCTTCCCAAAGCCCATTCAGCCAGCGCTGGAAACCGCGCTTAAAGTTTTTATCATTGACGTAATCACCGTGTAGTTCCTCGCCAATCGGCACCAGATTAATACGTACCACGATGCGCGTCAGGCGGCCGCTTAACATATCGTAAAACGGCCTGGCATTATTATCCGGATAGCACAGCGTAACGTTCAGTAGCTTATCGAACTGTGCGCCGAGGACGTTTAACGCCATCGCAATGCCCGCAGCTTTAGGCGGCAACAGGTTGTGGTAAGGCGAGCGCGTCTCGCGCTTCTTTTCAGCGGTAAACCTTGAACCTTCAACGAAGTTGACAATGGTTGTCGGATGAGAGCGGAATTTTTCACATGAGCGGCGAGTCGTTTCGACGTCTTTACCGCGACGTTCCGGGTGGCGCAGTAAGTAGCCGCGCGAATAGCGGCGCATAAAAGGCATATCAAGCGCCCAGCAGGCCAGGCCGATAAACGGTACCCAGGCCAACTGCTGCTTGAGGAAGTATTTATTCATCGGGATATGCTTGCGAAACAGAACGCAGAGCACCACGATGTCCGCCCAGCTGTGATGGTTGCTGATAAGCAGATACCAGTTCTTTTTATTCAGCCCTTCCAGCCCCTGAATATCCCATTTCAACCATGGGTTGAGATGCAGCAGCAGCGCCAGTCCTTCGCACCAGCAATACATCATAAAATTGCAAAAAACGGAAATAGAACGCCATACCGCCGGGATAGGTACCAGCAGTTTAATCAGTCCGGCGATGATAATCGGTACGGAACAGATAATGGTGACTAAGATGGTAAGGGCGATACTCAGCGGGAGCGTTATCGCAGCGAGTAATCTCGACATAGTTAGTTTATTCAGAAAGTTAGGCCGGCAAAGAACCTTCTTAAGCCGCGCAAGAGGCTGATTTTACCAGAAAACGCGGTAAATAACGGGTCTTACCAGAACAGAAAAAAACGCGAATCTTATATCCACATGGAACATTGAGTCATCATGAATTGCATATAGCCTTGGGGGAAGATTTAATTCTTTGATATATAATGAGTTATAAGATGCCATGTTACATGGCTTAGGCTTTTTTGGCTGAGGCGATAAAACTATACACAAAGTTATCCACAGATAATATTGTGCAGCGATTCCCCTCTGCGATTAATCTTTTCGGCTAAATGCGGGAAAAATTCAGGATTTCATGCCCGTCTGTGGCATCCTTTACCCATAATCTGATAAACAGGCACGGAAATTATGGTTCAGATCCCAGAAAACCCTCTCATCCTCGTCGACGGCTCCTCTTACCTATATCGGGCTTACCACGCCTTCCCACCGCTAACCAATAGCGCCGGGGAGCCTACTGGCGCTATGTACGGCGTGCTGAATATGTTGCGTAGCCTGATCCTGCAGTATCAGCCGACGCATGCCGTCGTGGTATTTGATGCCAAAGGGAAAACCTTCCGTGACGAATTGTTTGAGCATTACAAATCACATCGTCCGCCGATGCCGGACGATCTACGTGCGCAGATTGAACCGCTGCACAAGATGGTGAAGGCGATGGGGCTGCCGCTGATGGCGGTGCCTGGCGTTGAAGCGGATGACGTTATCGGCACGCTGGCCCGCGAGGCGGAAAAAGTGGGCCGCCCGGTACTGATCAGCACCGGTGATAAAGATATGGCGCAACTGGTGACGCCGGGCATTACCTTAATCAACACCATGACCAACACTATCCTCGGCCCGGAAGAGGTCGTGAATAAGTACGGCGTACCGCCGGAACTGATTATTGATTTCCTCGCGCTGATGGGCGACTCCTCGGATAACATACCTGGCGTCCCGGGCGTTGGGGAAAAAACGGCGCAGGCGCTACTGCAGGGTTTGGGTGGTCTGGATACGCTCTATGCAGAACCGGAAAAAATCGCCGGGCTGACCTTCCGCGGCGCGAAAACGATGGCGGCGAAGCTGGAGCAGAACAAAGAGGTGGCCTACCTCTCTTATCAACTCGCGACGATAAAAACCGATGTTGAACTGGATCTGGGTTGCGAAGAGCTGTTAGTTGCGCAGCCGGCGGCAGATGAGCTGCTGGCATTGTTTAAGCAATATGAATTCAAACGTTGGATCACCGATGTCGAATCCGGCAAATGGCTACAGGGGAAAGGCGCTAAACCAGCGGCGAAACCAGCTGAAGCCGCGGTAATTATGAAAGAAGAGGTCGCCGCGACGCTCTCTTCTGAGCATTATGTGACTATCCTGGATGAAGCGACGCTGGTCGAATGGATTGCCAGATTGAAGAAGGCGCCGCTATTCGCTTTTGATACCGAAACGGATAGCCTCGATAACATTTCCGCCAATATGGTGGGTCTGTCATTCGCGATTGAGCCTGGCGTCGCGGCTTATGTGCCGGTGGCCCATGATTATCTCGACGCGCCGGACCAGATCCCACGTGAACGCGTGCTGGAGCTGCTCAAGCCGCTGCTGGAAGATGACAAGGTGCTAAAAGTAGGGCAAAACCTGAAGTACGATCGCGGCATCCTGGCCAACTACGACATTGAACTGCGTGGTATTGCCTTCGACACCATGCTGGAATCCTACACCCTCGACAGCGTCGCGGGTCGACATGATATGGATAGCCTGTCCGATCGCTGGTTGAAACACAAAACCATCACTTTTGAAGAGATTGCCGGCAAAGGTAAAAATCAGCTCACCTTTAATCAGATCGCGTTGGAAGAGGCCGGGCGTTACGCCGCGGAGGATGCTGACGTGACGCTGCAACTGCATCTGAAGATGTGGCCACAACTGCAGCAGCATGAAGGCCCGCTGAATATCTTTAAAAATATCGAGATGCCGCTAGTACCGGTGCTGTCGCGGGTTGAGCGCAACGGCGTGAAAATCGATCCGGCGGTGCTTCACGCGCATTCTCAGGAGATCGCTAAGCGTCTGGTTGAACTGGAACAACGCGCCCATGAAATTGCCGGTGAGGAGTTCAACCTCTCTTCTACCAAACAGTTGCAAACCATCTTGTTTGAAAAGCAGGGCATCAAGCCGCTGAAGAAAACGCCTGGTGGTGCGCCGTCGACTTCTGAAGAGGTGCTGGAGGAACTGGCGCTGGATTACCCGCTGCCGAAGGTGATCCTCGAGTATCGTGGGCTGGCGAAGCTTAAATCGACCTATACCGATAAGCTGCCGCTGATGATTAACCCGAAAACCGGTCGTGTTCATACTTCGTATCATCAGGCGGTGACGGCGACCGGGCGTCTCTCTTCGACCGATCCTAACCTGCAGAATATTCCGGTACGTAATGACGAAGGTCGTCGTATTCGTCAGGCGTTTATTGCGCCTCAGGACTATCTGATTGTGTCTGCCGACTATTCGCAGATTGAGCTGCGCATCATGGCGCACCTGTCGCGCGATGAGGGGCTGCTGAAGGCGTTTGCGGAAGGTAAGGATATTCACCGCGCCACCGCGGCAGAGGTATTTGGCTTACCGTTAGAAAGCGTCAGTAATGAACAGCGCCGCAGCGCGAAGGCGATTAACTTCGGCCTGATTTACGGTATGAGCGCATTTGGTCTGGCGCGTCAGCTGAATATCCCGCGTAAAGAAGCGCAGAAGTACATGGATCTCTATTTCGAGCGCTATCCGGGCGTACTGGACTACATGGAACGTACCCGCGCGCAGGCGAAAGAGCAGGGCTATGTTGAAACGCTGGAAGGGCGTCGTCTGTATCTGCCGGATATCAAATCCAGCAATGGCGCTCGCCGCGCGGGCGCGGAACGAGCGGCTATCAACGCACCGATGCAGGGAACGGCGGCGGATATTATTAAGCGGGCGATGATTGCCGTTGATGACTGGCTGCTGAGTGAAAAACCGCGCGTGCGGATGATCATGCAGGTGCACGATGAACTGGTGTTTGAAGTGCACAAAGACGATCTGGATAGCGTATCGAAGAAGGTGCATGAGCTGATGGAAAACAGTACTACGCTGGCGGTGCCGTTATTGGTGGAAGTCGGTAGCGGTGAAAACTGGGATCAAGCGCACTAAGTGGGCAATCTGTAAGGTTCTTTTTTGTAAGTTAGCAACATAACTTATAGATTTTTGTGATGGTCATTTGAATTTGTTATGTAAATAGTGAAAAAAAACTACAAAAAGTGCTTTATCCATAACCGAAAGAAGAGTAAAGTTATTCGCGTAGGGTACAGAGGTAAGATGTTCTATCTTTCAGACCTTTTACTTCACGTAATCGGATTTGGCTGAATATTTTAGCCGCCCCGGTCATTTATGACCGGGGCGTTTTTTATTGCGCGAAAGAAAAGTTTTACGCGCTGACAACCGCGTAAAATGAACGTCCGGATAGGGCGCTGGGCGCCATTATCCGGAAAAAGCGGGGGTTACTCTGCGTCTTCGGCGGCTTCTTGCGGCGGGATGTCGTTAAACCAGCTATCCAGCTTCTGACGCAACTTATCCACGCCAGATTTTTTCAGCGAAGAGAAAGGCTCAACCTGGATATCGCCATTGAAGGCCAGTACCGCTTCACGCACCATATTGACCTGTGCTTTACGCGCGCCGCTGGCGAGCTTATCGGCTTTGGTTAGCAGGACCAGCACCTGTATATCGCTTTCCACCGCCCATTCGATCATCTGCTGATCGAGATCTTTCAGCGGATGACGGATATCCATCAATACCACCAGGCCTTTCAGGCACAGACGTTTCTCAAGATACTCACCCAGCGCCTTCTGCCATTTGATTTTCATCTCTTCCGGCACCTGCGCGTAGCCATACCCCGGCAAGTCGACCAGGCGTTTACCTTCCGCAACCTCAAACAGGTTGATAAGCTGGGTACGACCCGGCGTTTTTGACGTACGTGCCAGGCTTTTCTGGTTAGTCAGCGTATTAAGGGCGCTGGATTTGCCCGCATTTGAGCGGCCAGCGAATGCCACTTCGATTCCGGTATCGGATGGAAGATGGCGGATATCAGGCGCGCTCGTGACAAAATGCGTCTGTTGATAATTCCAGTTGGTCAAGACTGTCGTCTCCGTAAAATCAGGCTATGGCGGGGATTATACCTGAAAGGCAGAAAAAGGCTGTTTTTACCGCACGTCGGCGTTGTAAGTAAAAACCATGAGCTTTGTGAGACATTGTCCATAAGGACTATACGAAATTTGTGAGAAAAACCTGACGTCAAATTCATAGATTATCGTTAAATCATACTGTTACAGGAAACTCTATTCCCTTAAGCAGGCTTTTCATCCTACAGGTGGTTGTCGATTTCCGGCAAAACGGTAAAGTAGTGGGCAAAGGCGAGGATGCCGGAGGATTACGACTCAGGACGAGGGGTCAGGAGCGCCAGGAGGCGAAGACCGGGATTGTCAGGATGACAAACGTCTGGAGACGTTTTAAAAGGGAAAGGGATAGAACAAGGACCGTTGGAAGCTAAGGGAAAGACAGGGTAAGTCGATAGCTGACATGGAAAGTGGAAACCCGTTAAGGGTTGTGAGTGCGGAAAAAGGCGACAGATTAATCTGTCGCCTTTTTTCTTTGCTTGCTTTCTGCTAGATTCCGCCTCAATTCTATACTGAAGAAAACTGTCTGAAGATCATACATCATGAAAAAACCGGCATCCGCATCGCGCGGTAAAGCACGTGGTAAGTCGCGTGAAGAGTTGAACCAGGAAGCACGCGACCGTAAACGTCAGAAAAAACACCGCGGCCATGCCGCAGGCAGCCGCACCAGCGGCGGCGATGCTGCTTCAGCAGGCAAAGGCCGCAGCCAGCAGCAGGACCCACGCATTGGCAGCAAAAAACCGATCCCGCTGGGCGTGACAGAAAGCACCCCGGCCGTTAAGCAGCACAAACCGAAGAGCGAGAAACCTATGCTTTCACCGCAGGCTGAGCTGGATTTGCTGGAGAATGATGAGCGCCTGGACGCGCTGCTGGAACGTCTGGAAGAGGGCGGTACCCTGAATGCTGAAGAGCAGGCTTGGGTCGATGCCAAACTGGATCGTATTGACGCGCTGATGCAGCAGCTTGGCCTCTCCTATGACGACGACGAGGACGAGGAAGAAGAAGAGCGTCAGGAAGATATGATGCGTCTGCTGAAGGGTGGAAACTAACGTTTGCATCCCATCGGATTCCCGGTCCTGCTTATAACCCTTCTGGTTATATGTTATCTGCTGTGGTTATTCGTTAAACTAAGACGGTTGTCGCGGCGTCAAAAATGGCTGCGCAACCGGCTCATGACCCGAGGTGCGGTTGGGCCGGCACGGCGTACCCGTCGGCGGCATCATCGGAAGGAGTGAGCATGTCTGAGCAGTTAATCGACTGGGATCTGGCCCTTATCCAGAAATATAACTATTCCGGGCCGCGATATACCTCGTATCCCACCGCGCTGGAGTTTTCTCCGGCGTTCGGCGCTGCTGATTTTGCCGCCGCCGTGGACCGCTACCCGCAGCGGCCGCTGTCGCTGTACGTCCATATCCCGTTCTGCCATAAGCTCTGCTATTTTTGCGGCTGTAATAAAATTGTTACCCGCCAACAGCATAAGGCTGACCAGTATCTTGATGTCCTTGAGCAGGAAATTATTCACCGCGCGCCGCTTTTTGCCGGCCGCCAGGTTAGTCAACTGCACTGGGGCGGCGGTACGCCGACCTATCTCAACAAAGCGCAAATCAGCCGCTTGATGAATCTGCTGCGCGGCCACTTCAGCTTTAACGCCGATGCGGAAATCTCCATCGAAGTCGATCCGCGTGAAATCGAACTGGATGTACTGGATCATTTACGATCTGCAGGGTTCAACCGTTTGAGCATGGGGGTGCAGGATTTCAATAAAGAAGTGCAGCGCCTGGTGAACCGTGAACAAGATGAAGAATTCATCTTTGCGCTGCTGCGTCATGCACGTGAGATTGGCTTCACATCGACCAACATCGATTTGATTTACGGTCTGCCGAAGCAAACGCCGGAAAGCTTTGCCTTCACGCTGCAGAAAGTCGCAGAACTGAATCCGGACCGTCTGAGCGTATTTAACTACGCGCATCTGCCTACGCTATTCGCTGCGCAGCGCAAAATTAAAGACGCGGATTTACCGAGCGCAGAGCAGAAACTGGATATCCTGCAGGAAACCATCGCCTCGCTTACCAAAGCGGGCTATCAGTTTATCGGCATGGACCACTTTGCCCGCCCGGACGATGAGCTGGCGATTGCCCAGCGCGAAGGCGTGCTGCACCGTAACTTCCAGGGGTACACCACTCAAGGTGATACCGACCTGCTCGGAATGGGCGTGTCGGCGATCAGTATGATTGGCGACTGCTACGCGCAGAACCAGAAAGAGCTGAAACAGTATTATCAGCAGGTTGATGAAAGCGGCACTGCGCTGTGGCGGGGTATTGCGTTAACCCGCGATGATTGTATCCGCCGGGATGTCATTAAGGCCCTGATTTGTAACTTCCGTCTTGAGTTCGCGGCGGTTGAAGCGCAGTGGGATCTTATCTTCAACGATTACTTTGCCGAAGATATGAAACTGCTGGCGCCGCTGGCGAAAGATGGGCTGGTGGATGTGGATGAAAAAGGAATACAGGTCACGGCAAAAGGGCGTCTGTTGATTCGTAACATCTGTATGTGCTTCGATGCCTATTTGCGGCAGAAAGCGCGCCTGCAGCAGTTCTCTCGCGTTATTTAAGCGAATCCCGGTGAGCCAACTCACCGGGCGTTCATTTCGCCGCTGGGTCAGGTGTTATTCCATTCCCAGCTCTTTTAGCTTCCGCGTTAACGTATTTCGCCCCCAGCCCAGCAGACGAGCGGCTTCCTGCTTATGCCCTTGCGTATGACGTAGCGCGGTGGTGAGCAATGCACGCTCCATCTCCGGCTGCGCTTCTGATAGCAGGTTTTGATGACCGGAACGCAGGGCACGGTCAGCCCATTGCCCCAGCAGCGTCGCCCAGCTATCCGGTTGGATCTGCGTTGGGCTATCGGGAATCGATGTTTCGAACAGCTCGGACGGCAGATCCTGGGTCAATACCTCCTGGCCTGCTGCCATCACCGTTAGCCAGCGACAGGTGTTCTCCAGCTGTCGCACGTTACCGGGCCAGGCCAGTCGCGTCAGCGCCGCTTCCGTTTCCGGATGCAACTGCTTGGCTTCGACGCCCAGTTCGCGGGCGGCAATCTGCAGGAAGTGGCGCGCCAGGCGCGGAATATCTTCCCGGCGTTCGCGCAGCGGCGGCAAATGCACGCGAATCACGTTCAGGCGATGGAACAAATCTTCACGGAATTTTCCTTCCTGCACGCGTAGCTCAAGGTTCTGGTGGGTCGCGGCAATAATCCGCACATCGACTTTCACCGGCGCATAGCCGCCAACGCGATAAAATTGGCCGTCAGCCAGCACGCGCAGCAGTCGCGTCTGAACATCCAGCGGCATATCGCCAATTTCATCAAGGAACAGCGTACCGCCATCGGCCTGCTCAAAACGCCCCTGACGGACGGTGTTGGCGCCGGTAAAAGCCCCTTTTTCATGGCCGAACAGTTCCGATTCAATCAAATCTTTCGGAATGGCCGCCATGTTAAGGGCGATAAACGGCGATTTGGCGCGTGGACTGTGGCGATGCAGCGCGTGGGCGACCAGCTCTTTACCGGTACCTGATTCGCCGTTGATCAGTACGCTGATTGAGGAGCGTGACAGGCGGCCAATGATGCGAAACACATCCTGCATCGCCGGCGCTTCGCCAATAATATCGGCCGTCGGGCTGCTGACCGGCGTATTACGCGGCTGCTGCTGCTCCTGATAATGACTAATCGCACGGTCAACCAGCGCCACCGCCTCATCAATATCAAAAGGTTTCGGCAGGTAATCAAAGGCGCCCTGCTGATAGGCGCTGACGGCGGCATCGAGATCCGAGTGCGCGGTCATAATGATGACCGGAAGCATCGGATGGCGTTGTTTAATCTGCTTTAACAGCGCCAGACCGTCCATCCCAGGCATGCGAATGTCGGAGAGTAAAACGTCCGGCGTTTTGGTGGTGAGGGCATCAAGCACCTCATTGCCGCTCTCAAATGTGGTACAGCTTAGACCCGCTCCGGTGAGTGCGCGTTCAAGCACCCAACGGATGGAGCTATCGTCATCGACTACCCAGGCTATCCCTCGTTGCATAAACACCTCTATTTCCGAATAGGCAGGTATACCGAGAACTCGGTATGGCCAGGCCAACTGGTAAATTCAATTTTGCCGGAGTGCTGATCGATAAGACTGCGGGCGATGGAAAGCCCAAGACCGGTACCGCCTTCGCGGCCGCTGACCATGGGGTAAAACAGCGTATCCTGCAGATGGGGTGGGATACCGGGACCATTATCTTCCACGTCGATACGCGCCGCCAGACGGTAACGTACGCCGTGGAGCGTGAGCTGAAAGGCGGTACGGGTGCGCAGGATGATTTCGCCGCCTTCGGGCCCCAGGGCCTGCAGCGCGTTGCGCACGATATTCAGCAACACTTGCTCGATTTGTTCCGGGTCGTGGGCCAGCTCAGGCAGGCTCGGGTCGTAATCGCGGATCAGTTTGACGTTATCCGGCAACTCCATGGAGACCAGCGCCACCACACGCTCCGCGACTTTATGAATGCTTTCCGTGATGTGCATACCGGGATGCTGCGGCCCCAGCAGGCGATCGACCAGGTTACGTAACCTGTCGGCCTGTTCAATAATCACCTGGGTATATTCCATCAGCGCGGGATCCGGTAGCGCTTTACTCAATAGCTGCGCCGCACCGCGCAGGCCACCGAGCGGGTTTTTAATTTCATGTGCCAGACCGCGCACTAAATCACGCGCCGCCACCTGCTGAGCATGCTGCAGCTGTTCCTGGCTCAAACGACGCTGATTATCCATCGGCGACATCTCAAGCAGGATATAGCCTTCAGGCAGGCGCTGAGCGGTGAGGGAGAGAATGTGCGAGCGGCCGTCAATCACCAGCGTCACTTCATTATCCGTGAAGCCCTGACCCGCCTGCAGGCTTTCCTGCATCAGGCCAATGTTTAACGAAAAGTAGCTCAGCAATTCTGGCAGCGGCGTACCGAATAATTTACGCGAACTTTGCGCCAGTAACTGCTGGGCAGCCGGGTTAGCGTAATGCACCGCGAGGTCGTCATCGACTAATAAGATACTGTGGATCAGCGAGTTGAGGATCTGCCCAGCATCGGGCTGTGTGCCTGTTGCCATCTGACAGTCTCCTGAAATGGTTGCACTATTTTAGTGCAGTATAGCTTTTTATTGGTAAAAAGCGCGAGAGATCAGCGTGTTGCTGGAGAAAAAAGCCCATCCTGAGATGGGCTGAAAGTTTCCACGGCAACAAAACATCCCTGGTATCCCGTGCCACAACACGGGAACACCATGGATTTACAGCAAAATCAGACGCTGTAGTACAGTTCGAACTCAACCGGGTGCGGAGTCATACGTACGCGGTCGTTTTCTTCAATGCGCAGGGCGATGTAAGCATCGATAGCTTCGTCAGTGAAGACGCCGCCTGCGGTCAGGAACTCGCGGTCTGCGTCCAGAGCCTGCAGGGCTTCTTCCAGAGAACCTGCAACCTGTGGGATTTCTTTCGCTTCTTCCGGCGGCAGATCGTACAGGTTTTTGTCCATCGCATCGCCAGGGTGAATTTTGTTTTTAATACCGTCAAGGCCGGCCATCAGCAGCGCGGCGAAGCACAGGTATGGGTTGGCAGCCGGGTCCGGGAAGCGCACTTCGATACGACGCGCTTTCGGCGAGGCAACTACCGGAATACGGATGGAAGCAGAGCGGTTACGGGCGGAGTAAGCCAGCATAACCGGCGCTTCGTAACCCGGGACCAGACGCTTGTAGGAGTTAGTGGTCGGGTTCGCCAGGGCGTTGATCGCTTTAGCGTGCTTGATAACGCCGCCGATGTAGTGCAGCGCTTGCTCAGACAGGCCCGCGTATTTGTCGCCGGAGAACAGGTTTACGCCGTTCTTGGACAGGGACATGTGGCAGTGCATGCCGGAACCGTTATCGCCAAACATTGGTTTTGGCATGAAGGTCGCGGTTTTACCGAAACGGTGAGCGACGTTGTGTACAACATATTTGTAGATCTGAATTTCGTCCGCTTTTTTGGTCATGGTGTTGAAGCGGGTGGCGATTTCGTTCTGACCTGCAGTTGCCACTTCGTGGTGGTGAGCTTCAACAACCAGGCCCATCTCTTCCATGATCATACACATGGTAGAACGGATATCCTGAGAGGAGTCTACCGGCGGAACCGGGAAGTAACCGCCTTTCAAGCCCGGACGGTGGCCTTTGTTGCCGCCTTCGTATTTGGTAGAAGAGTTCCATGCGCCTTCGATATCGTCAATGGCCACGTGGGAACCAGAGATGGATGCGCCAAAGCGGATGTCGTCGAACAGGAAGAATTCTGGTTCCGGCCCGAACAGCACGGTGTCGGCGATGCCGGTGGCGCGCAGGTACTCTTCAGCGCGCTTGGCGATAGAGCGCGGATCGCGGTCGTAACCCTGCAGGGTGCCTGGTTCCAGGATATCGCAGCGGATGATCAGCGTAGGTTCTTCGTAGAACGGGTCGATCAGCGCCGTGGTGGCATCCGGCATCAGGACCATGTCGGATTCGTTAATACCTTTCCAACCGCCAATCGAGGAGCCATCAAACATTTTGCCTTCTTCAAAGAATTCGGCATTTACCTGATGGGAAGGAATCGTGACGTGCTGTTCTTTACCTTTGGTATCGGTGAAGCGCAGATCGACAAACTTCACTTCGTGCTCGTTCAGCATCGTCAAAACGTGTTCAGCGGACATACTTAAACTCTCCCGGATTGGTCATTGTCGTCGTGGTAACGAACTTCTTACTGCTTAAAAGTGGCGTTGTTGCCTTAAAAAATATAAAGCGAAATCTGTGCCAACTTTTAAAAGTACGGTAAAACGCTGTATCATGCGCACCATAGTGCAAAAGGACTGCACCATGATGGAGATAATGCACCAAAATAGTGCTTCAATGTGAACGTTGAGCACCATTTTGGTGCAATTTTTATTACGGTGCCCTTTTATCGCTCCGTGAAAGCGGTCACAAACAAACTCTGCAATACTTGTTTGCGGAGGATCTTTGTGATCCTGTTCAGTCCTTCGCTTAATACGTGTACAATAACGCGCTATTTCTAATGCCTGAGGCAAAGTTGTGATCGAAAATCTGCGTAATATCGCCATCATCGCGCACGTTGACCATGG
>PJTY01000680.1_pt1 | contig 15944 bp, 15 predicted proteins | sample 1512121 | NCBI WGS metagenome assembly PJTY01 (sample SAMN08177680, study PRJNA422409) | Soil metagenome, whole genome shotgun sequencing project. | isolation source: Soil enriched (2) on filter paper: alkali lignin treatment | place: USA: Madison | collected 2015-01-15 | reverse complement strand
TGCGGGCGTCTTCGTCTGCACGCCCGGGAACCCCCTGGTCTGCACCCTGCCCGCCGGCACCCCCGTCGGCGTCTACAGTCTGTCCTATACGGCGACGGTCAACGCTCAAGCCTCCGGCTCGGTCAGCAACGCGGTCGTTGGCGCCGGCGGGGATAATCCAGGCTGCGTCGGAACCTGTGCGACGGACACGCCCGTCCGCAACCCTGCGGTCTCCTACCGCAAGGAAGTCGCGACGACCGATCCCACTGTGAAGGTCGGCGATATTCTGACCTACACCCTGACTGTCGCTGTGGCGAACTCGGCCACCACGGAACCGATCGTCCTGACCGATACCTTGGGAGCCGGTCTCGACTTCATCGCCGTGGCCGACGCGGGGGCCTTCACCTGCAACGCCACGAATCCGCTCGTCTGCACCCTGCCCGCCGGATCGGCCTCCGGGACCTACAGCCTGGCCTACACCGCCGCCGTCAACGCCCAGGCCGCCGGCTCGGTCGATAATGTGGTGGTGGCTTCCGGACCGAACGACCTCGGGTGCGACGTCAGCTGCAGCACCACGACGCCCGTGGCTCAGCCGGTCGTGAGCATCGCCAAGGTCTCCAGCCCGGCTTCCGGGGAAACCATCGCCGTCGGACAGATCATCGAGTACGGCCTTAACGCGACGGTCGAAGTTTCTGCGACCACCGAGCCGATCGTCCTGATCGACACGCCGGATGCCGGACTGACCATCGTCGACCTGCCCGCGGGCTGTGAAATCACCGGCTCCGGCCTCACCTGCACCTTGCCGGCGGGAACCTCGGTGGGTGTGCACTCCCTGACCTATAAGGCTCAGGTCAACGAGAAGGCTGGTGAAATCGTCCGCAACCTGGTGACCGGCAGCGGCGGGGGCGGACAGTCGCCGATCTGCACCGCCTGCGCGACCGAGCACGCCGTGGAACTGCCCCAGATCCGTCTGGTGAAGACCGCAGGGGTCCGGGACGTCCGGATCGGGGATCTCGTGCGCTACACGCTCAGCGTCGAGAACGTAGGCTCGCAGCCCCTGGTGAGCGGTGCAATCACTGACAGTCCGCCCGCCGGCTTCAGCTATGTCGAAGGCTCGCTGCAGGTTGTCGACGCAGACAACGCTGTAGCCGTCTCGGGTCAGAGCCCGCTGCGCTTCGAGGGGTTGGACATACAGCCCGGCGAGACGGCCACGCTAGCCTATCTGATGAGGGTCGGCGCAGGCGTCCGCCCCGGCGCGCACATTAACCAGGCTCAGGTTTCCACTTCGCTGAACCGGCCCATCTCCAATGTCGCAACCGCGCAGGTCCGCCTGGTCGGCGATCCGCTGACGGATGAGACGCTTGTCTTCGGGACAGTCTTCGACGACCGCGACGGCGACGGGTGGCAGGACAGCGCGGCTGTGAGCGGACTGCGCGTACAGGGGGGCTTTGCGGCCGAAGCCTACGTCCGCGAATCGACGATGATCGATCACGGACATGGGCCCCAGCCCGAAACGGACGCCGGCTCGTCTCTGCTGCGCGGTCTCTCTCTCGGGAAGATCGACGCGCGGCAGTCGGAAGCTGATCCGATCGAAAATCACAGGATCATCATCCGCCAACACCTGTCCCAGCTCGTCTTTACGGACGACTTCATGCTGAGCAGCGACCAGGGCGTCACCGTGCGCATGGACGCCGAAGGTCGCACGACCGTCGAGAAGACGGGCGATGCAGCCAAAGGACTGAACGCCGCCGAAATCACGGTCGAAAGGCGGATCGCGCAGGGCGAAGGCGGCTATGTCATCGACTATGTCGTGACCAGTACCGGCATTGATGAGCGAGGCATTCCCGGAGTCCGCATCGCTTCGGTCGAAGGCCTCATTATGGAGACCGACCAGTACGGGCGCTATCATCTGCCGGGCGTGCCCGGCGGCCTCTGGGAGCGTGGCCGCAACTTCATCCTGAAGGTTGATCCGTCGACCTTGCCCGAAGGCGCGGAGTTCACCACCGACAATCCGTTGCTGCGGAGAGTCACCCCCGGGGTTCCGGTTCGGTTCGACTGGGGCGTGAAGCTGCCGGTCGCGCCGATCCAAGGCCGGGCCGAGGTGATCGAGCTCGCGCTGGGACGGGTCGTCTTCGCGCCCGGCAGCACGGAGGTTCGTGAGCGGTACATTCCCGCGATCGAACAGATGGCCGCCCAGGTGAACGCCTATCAAGGCGGCGAGGTCGTGATCGACGCCGGCGGCGACACCGAAACGCTGGCCTTCGGTCGGGCCGAGGCCGTGAAGGCCGCCCTGCTCGCTCGGGTGGATCCCGCTTCGGCCCGGAATCTCGTGGTGACCGCTCGCGGCCGCATCGACGACCCTTCCTCCTTGATCGTGGGGATCGATGAAGGCGGCGCTCTGCTGGGAACGCTGCTGTTCGACACCGACGCGTCAGAGCTGAAGCCGGAGTTCGCTCCCCTGCTCGACAGGATTGCAGCATGGCTCAGCCAGCGAGGCGGAGGCGTCGTCGCCGTAGTCGGACACACCGATGTGCGGGCGTCCTACGAATACAACGCCGCGCTGGGGATGCGTCGAGCCCGGGCTGTCTATGAGGCGCTCGCCAGTCGGCTCCCGCCGGACGTCAGAGGGAGAATAAGGGTGGAGAGCAGCGAGGACCCGGACGCTCCGGTCATCCGGTCTCGTCGCCAAGGGGGAACTGGATCATGAAGATGAAGCTGATCGACCTGAGCTTCGCCACCGTCCTGCTGACGGGGGTATCGCTTCCGGCTCTCGCCCAGGAGGCGGACGATCGCGCCCCGGCGTCGGCAACCTCGCCCGCGGATTCCATGTTCTGTTCGGAGCAGTCCTGCACGGATGACGAAGAGCTCGTTTTCAAACTGCGGACTCGTAGCTATGCCCGACCCGTGACGACCGGCACGAACGCCCGATCTTCATCTGAAGCGTTGCAGGCCGACCGTCGGGTGACCGTGGCGGCCGAGCAGCCAGGGCAGGCGACCGCGTTCGGGAAGTTCTCAATCTCCCTGCCGAACGGCGGCGTCATATGGGCGACTGAGGATCCGACGCTCGGACAGCCTGAACTCTCCGTCTCTGCGCCCGCGATTGTTCCTTACGACGGCGCCCGGATCGTCCAGCCGGTGCAGTTCTTCGTGCGCGGCAACTATCCCGGTTTCATCCAACGGCTTGAAATCAGCCTCTACCGCGCCGCCGACGGCGACCTCATTCGCCCCATCGCGGTCGTCCCGGTCCCGGTCGCGGCGGTCTCTCAGGTCCAATGGGACGGCGCCCTGCCCCCGGCCTACCGCTTCAGCACCGGCGACGAGCTCATCTATGTCCTGCGGGCCTACGGCGAGGACGGCGGCGTCGATGAGACGCATCAGAAGCGTCTTCAACTCGTACGTCCCGAAGATGCCGAGAGAAACAACCAGATGCTGCGCAATAATATCGAACGCAGCCTCGGCGCCGCCCTGACGACGGAGCAGGCGCAGACCCAGAATCTGATCGAGGACGTCTTCAGCGGCGACAACCTGCGCCAACAGAACATATCTATCCGAGGGTCGCGCATCCGCATCCAGGGCCGCAACCTGCCGCAGAGCGGTCAGCTGACGATCAACGGCGAGCCCTATCCTGTCGATCTGGAGAGAAAATTCGTCGCCGAATACCTCGCTCCCACCGGACGTCATGTCTTCAACGTCGCCGTTCAGCATGACGACGGCAGGGAACAGGGCCGTCAGCTTGAGGTGGACGTCACCGGCCGGCATTTCTTCGGCGTCGGCATCGCCGATCTTACCCTGGCCCAACGCAGCATCAGCGGCTCGACTGGTCCGTTGTCGGTGGAGCGGCGATATGAAGACGACATCCTTTCGGACGGGCGCCTGGCCTTTTATCTGAAGGCCAAGCTCGACGGGCGCTATCTGGTGACGGCTCAGGCCGACACGACGGAGCGGGAACTGGGCCGTCTGTTCGACGGCTTTGGACGCGCCGACCCTCAAGACGTGTTTCGCCGCCTCGATCCGGATCTCTATTATCCGATCTACGGCGACGACTCGATGACCTACAGGGACGTCGACACCATGGGCCGCTTCTATCTGCGGGTGGACTGGGACAAGAACCAGGCTCTGTGGGGCAATTATCAGACCGGACTGACCGGAACCGACTATGCCCAGTACATCCGTTCATTGTACGGCGCGGCGGTGAATTACCGGACCAATCAGGCCAATCTATGGGGCGATCCTATCGGTCAGATTCGGCTGTTCGGCTCCCAGGCCGAGACGGCTCCCGGACACAGCGAGTTTCTCGGTACGGGGGGCAGCCTCTACTATCTCCGCCACACGGACATCCTGCCCGGTTCAGAGGTGGTGGTCCTCGAAATTCGAGACCTGACCACGGGACGTCCGGAAAGCCGCATCACGCTGCAGCGCGGCGCCGACTATGAGATTGATGAGTTGCAGGGCCGCATCATCCTCTCGCGCCCGCTCTCGCAGATCACGCGCGAGAACGCGCCGTCGATCACGCGGGACGGGCCGCTGGACGGCTTCGAACAGCGTTTGGTCGTGGACTATGAATGGGCGCCCTCGAGCTTCGACGACAGCCATCTCACCGCCGGTTTTCGCGGCAAACGCTGGTTCGGAAACCATGTCGGCGTCGGCGCGACCTATGTGGAGGAAAACCGCGGCGGCGAGGATTACACCCTTTACGGCGGAGATCTGACTTTGCAGGCCGGGCGCGGCACCTACCTCAAAGCCGAGTACGTCCGCACCGAAGCCCTTGCGGCTCCGACCTTCTTCTCCACGAACGGCGGCCTCGACTTCACCCAATTCGGCGGGGCGGGTCCGAGCGAAGGCGAGGCGAAATCCCTGGAGGCTCGGATCAATCTCACCGAGCTGGGCTGGGCCGCACAGGACTGGAGCGCAGCGGCCTGGTGGCGCGAAACCGACGCGGGATATTCGACCTCGCGCTACAATAGGGGCGAGCCCGCCGCCGAGCATGGCGCAGAGATTCTCGGCAAGCTCACCCCAAACCTGGGCCTTCATGCCCGCTATAGCGAGGCGGAGCGCGGATCCGACGCCGTCGTCCAGGCGCAGGGCTCGCTGGACTGGCGCATCAATGACGCCAACAGCCTCGCGTTCGAAATCCGTCGGATCAATGAATCCAGCGTCTTCACCGACGCCGCAGGCCTGCTGGGCGCCGCGAAATACACGCGACGTATCGGTTCGTCGGTCGACCTGTACGGCCAGGGACAGCTGACGCTCGACAACGACGGCGGCGCATATCGCGATAACGACATGCTCGTGGTCGGAGGCCGCTACCTTTTCGGCGACCTGTCGTCCGTGGGAGCCGAAGTGAGCACCGGCGATCGAGGCGATGCGGCCACGCTCAATGCAGAATACAAACTGGCGCCCGATCACGCGCTCTACGGCGCCTACACCTATTCAACCGATACGACCCAGCATGACTCCCTGCTGAACCCCAACCGCCTCAACGGCTGGACGCTCGGCCAACGGTGGCGGCTGTCCAATCAGGTCAACATCTTCAACGAAAGCCAGCACCTCAAGGAACCGAACCAATCGGGTCTGGCCCATACATATGGCCTCGACTTCTACCCTGCCCAGGGCTGGACCCTGGGCTTCACGGTGCAGACAGGCGAACTGAGCAACCAGCAGGGCGGAATCGTCGATCGGACTGCGCTCAGTCTCCGGCTGGGCCGCACATCGCCAGACACCGATTGGCAGAGCAGGCTGGAGTGGCGGCAGGACACAGGCGCGGAGCAGCGGGAGCAATGGGTATCGACCACCCGCTTCACCCATAAGATCGACGAAAGCTGGCGTGTCGCCCTGAGGTTCAATTACTCGGACACGGACGACCAGACCAATCGCCTGGCCGGCGCCAAATTCGTCGAAGGCAACGCAGGCTTCGCCTGGCGGCCCTGGAACAGCACGCGCTGGGGCGTCTTCGGGCGCTACACCTATCTGTACGATCTAGCGACGCTCGGCCAGGAGGGCGGCGCGCACTACGACCAGAAATCGCAGATCCTCTCGCTCGAAGGCGTTCATCGCTTCGACCATCATTGGGAGTTCGCCGCCAAGGCCGCTCGCCGCGAGGGGGAGGTGCGGATGGGACGAGGATCGGGCCAATGGTTTGACTCGGCCACGACGTTCATCGCCGGCCAAGTTCGTTACGAGCTGCGGACCGCATGGCACGCTCTTGCCGAGTATCGTGTTCTCGATGTCGACAACGGCGGCGTCCGACAGGGTTTCCTGATCGGGGTTGACCGGGATATCACCCGAAATTTCAGATTGGGGGCTGGATACAACTTCACCCAGTTCAGCGACGACCTGACGGATTTCGACTACGATCACAAAGGCTTCTTCATCAACCTCTCGGGACGCTACTGAGAAGAGATGGGACGCTGGCCGGCCTTTGCTGACGCAGTCGCAATGGCCGGCCGTCGGTTGGAAGCCCCCAAACTTATGGAACAGCCTGCCGGGCTGGACTACAGCGCCCCTTGAACCGTCTCCGCGGCCATCCAAATAGCGACCGCCTTCACTCTTCACTGGAGATGCTTCGATGCGAACCGTCGTTGTAGAACCCTTTGGCGACGTCTGGGCCGTCCGCGTGGATGACGTCGAGCCTCAGCTGTTTGCGCGCGGGCGCGCCGCGGAAGACGCCGCCAAGACCGTGGCGGAGCGGCTGGCGGCCGCCGGCGACCACGTCGAGATCCATCTGTTCCTACGGAACGGCCAAAAGGCGGCCCGATTTGTTTGCCTACCTCCCCTTTCCGCCGAGGACTCTCCTCTACTGATCGGAGGAAGCCTGCTGGCCCAGGCGGCGGCGAACGTCGACGATGCCGACCAACGCGTAAACGCCTGACGGCCAGGGCGGATTGCAGCAGGGAGAACGGGGCGCCAGAAGAGCGCTGCGGACTCGCCTTTCCGATACTGCCCAGGAGGGATTTATCCAGCTCGCCGAGCCGGTCCGTCGACGCGGCCGGTCGAGGGCTGGACAGCCATGCAAATTGTAAAATAGCAACATCGTTCACGACGGGAGGCGGAACGTGCCGGGGCTGCCCAAACGAACGGGACGGATGACAGAGGCGGTCCTGATCGCCCTGTGTCTTGCGATCTTCGGCATCCTTTACTGGATTGCGACCGGATAACGTGAAGCGGGCCGGCTTCGGCTGTCAGTCCGCAGTAGGTCGAAAAGCCGCCCCCGTGGAACCCATCGCCCTCGGGACGGCTAAGGATTGTCTTCCGCGCGGAAGTCTGCGGCTCGGAGCGCAACCCCCCTGAGCACCGCTCCGGGCCGCAACCCCTGACGAGAAAGGCGCGACCGAGAGGAACCAGGCCGGGCTTAAGCAGTTTGCCGGGCATCCCCTTCTTCCTGGCGCCGGGAGATCGTCTTTGCGCAAACAAAAATCTCCCATCCCCCGCTGGTGGCGTCTAGCCGGGTGGGAGGCGGCGCTGCTGCTCGGAACGCTTTCGTTCATAGGGATCGTCGGGTGCGCCTACATGGGCTGGATGGGCTGAGACGGAACCCCAGATGGTCCTCGAGCTTTAAGGAGGCGCATTCCGGCGCTGGCGTGCGATGCGGCCCGGCGCGCAGCCACGCACCCCCTGCGGCGCACCGGGCCGCAACCAATTCCGGCGCAGCTTGTTGGCTTCGCATGACTGGATTTGGCGGACACCTGCTCGCGGCGCTCGATCGCCTATTCAAACGCCTGACCGGGAACGAGCGCCTCCTCTAGGCGGCCTCCGTCCCTCGACTGCGGCGGCGTGCGGGCTGAAATATCAAAAGCGCTGCCGTTAATCATCACAGGTTAAACGCGCAAAGCGCTTGGAGATCTAAGCTCGCCCAGTCGCTCGCCTCCTGAGCGGGCCTGCTCCAGTCCCTCGCGCACCTCCTGAAAGAGCGGGGCTGGACCGACGGTAGAGGAACGCGACTTGCCCAGACGTCCCCAATGGCGACCCAGCTTCGGCGAATGGTCGGTGGTGATTGCGATTTTGGCCCTACTCGCGATCGCCGCTTCCTCGGCCTTCGAGTGATCGGACAGACTCATTGATGTCGGCCGCCAGGTCGTCGGCCGTGCGGCGAGGTTGCTTTCAGGTGGCCATGACGACAAGAAGACCACCCCATGGCGGAACGTCGATTTTCGCAATGGCGCAACCTCGGCCTGGCGGCCCCGGTGATCTTTGCCGCTAGTCGAGTGCGGCGGCCTTCGCCTGTCCAGCTGGCATCCGAGTGTCGTCTGCGGGGCTTCGCCGTCGCGGGCGTCGCCACCGGCTCCCTGATAAGGTTTCTGGCCGTGCTGTCGGCCTTGCAACGCCTGCGTCCCGTCTGCTGCTAGCCCGGGCCGATCTTCCGTAGAGAGAAGCTTGGGAGGTCGTGGCGCCGACAGCGACGGCGACACCATCAATGTGATCGCTGGCCCGGCCGGCGGATGTGGCTCCCGCCCGTGCGAGCGTTTCTTCTGTAGGCAAATGAAGACCCCTCGCCGGCGCCTGGGGCCTCCAACGAGGGGCTTCGCGGTTCAACAGAGGGCAGCTCCAGGGGTTAGAGAGCTGCGATGGGCCAACTCACGGGAATGAGAACGGTTCCGAACGTCAAGGACATGCCCTCCGAAGCGAGAGCACGCCTGAGGCGCGTCTGCAGGAAACTTCAAGCGCCAAAGGCCGCTCTCCGAACACCCGCCAAACCGGAGGCCCTGCAATCCGGGCTCGCTCCCCTCTCGAAGCCGAGCTTTCAGGCTCGTTAGGCCCGCCTGAGTCCCAATGCGGCAGATCGGTTTTCTTATGCTCGCCTAACAAGTCCAGCATGCTGAGGCGCGCCTTCGCGTCCCGCCGGTCGTCGACGGAGCCGTCATATCGGGCCACCGCCGATGGCGACGTCCAAAGCGCGCGGCCCGCTGTAGAGCTGTCCTCCGGACAGTTCGCTCTTTCAGCCCGCCGACGCGTTCGTTCAAGTCGTGGATACCTCGGAGAGCGCCGATGACCTGCGGGACCGCCTACCACCCTCTCTATCGTTTCGCCCTGTTCGGGCACCACTCCGCCTTCTGCGCGGAGATCGCGGCGGCCACGGACGACGACGCATACAGGGAAGCTCTGCGCTTCATGGGCGAGCTGTTGAAAGAGGGCGACACCGTGAGGGACGACGGCTTTTCGTATCGGGTCACGGTGACCGCGATCGACGGCCGCCGAATCTGCGACATCACAAGCTGCGGCGCAAACCACGCGAGCCGAGATTGACCGCGTCGGACGCGTACGCCCGAGCGCCCGCTCGGATGCAACGCCGCAGGCGCTGGAGCCTTATCTAGAAGGCCTAGCGTCGGATCGACGACGGCCGGTTTCAAAGCTTGAGCGCCTCCTCGTTTGGTTAGGACCGTCAGGAGGTCCGCATTTTCTTCCCCACCCGCCAGCCCAGGTCGTCCGCGCCGCCGCTCCCGGCCGGCCGTCGCAAGCCAAGCCATCCGGCCGCCCGGCTCGAAGGCGACCTGATGGAAGGAGCGCATGATCACAGCGATCGCCGCCCTGGACCTAGCCCCGCCGACATGGGGATTGGGCAGCGGCGCGCGGCCCTGGTCGCCCTTCTCGACCTGCTGGCGGCCGCCGGGTACGATTTCGTGAGCCCGACCCCCGCCACCCACAGACGGGTGGCGTCCCGGCGGGAGCGCGCCCGCGCCGCCAACCTGCGAGACATCTTCGGCTGGGGGCGCCCCTTCGACCCGAACGACCTCGACCCTACCCTCCTCGCCACGATGTCGAGCGGCGGGCTCCTCGTCGACGAGGGCGCGTCGCTTCGATCCGCTGTCAGGGTCAGTGCGCTTGACGGGCGCCTGCACCTGCACTCCGCCCGGAGCGACGCCCCCGACGCCGTCTTCCTTGGACCGGACAGCTACCGCTTCGTCCGCTTCCTGACCTCCGCGCTATGCGGTACGCAGCCGCGCTCGATCCTCGACGTCGGCGCCGGCGCCGGCGCCGGCGCGCTGGCGCTGGCCGCACGCTTGCCGCATTCCAGGGTCGTGGCCGGGGACGTGAACCCCTTCGCCCTTACTCTCCTCGCCGCCAATGCCGCCCACGCCCGCCTGTCGATTGAACTTGTCGCGGGCTCTGGGCCCGAGGCCGCAGCCGGCGAGTTCGATCTCATCATCGCCAACCCGCCCTATCTGGCCGACGGCGAGCACCGGACCTATCGCGATGGAGGCGGCGCCTTGGGCATGGACCTCGCCTTGGCGTGGGTCTCTGTTGGACTGCATCGCCTGCGTCCGCGGGGGCGCTTCGTGCTCTACACGGGCAGCCCGATCATCGAAGGCCGAGATCTGCTGCGCATCGAGCTCGAGCGGCTCGCCGCCGAGGCAGGCGCGAGCATGACTTATGAGGAGATCGACCCGGATGTCTTCGGGGGGATGCTGGCGCACGAAGGCTATCGAGAGGTCGAAAGGATCGCGGCCATCGGCGCTGTCCTGTCTCGCTAGGCCGCGCCGCGAAGGTTATTCGCCACCCGGGGCCTTCGCCCTTAGACCGCTTGGGCTTCGGTGAAGGCGGCGTTCCTTATGCCAGCCTTCGGTCGCATCCGCGTGAGGAGGAAGTGGATTCCGGAGCGCCGGTTAAACCTCTGAAGGCCTTAATAGAGGGCGTGGCTAGAGGGTATGTGCACAGGTCCATGACGCAGATCGACGTAAGTTCGCCAGAGCCCCAGCTCTGCCTCCGATGCGCGGGATCAGGCATTGTCGACGGGGGCGTCTGCCACATGTGCGACGGGTCCGAGAAGGCGCAGATCGACACCGACCTTTCAGCCGCCCCCGAGCGAGAGTCGGCTCCGAGATCGCAGCCGAAATCTTCCGCTCGCCTTGCGGCCCAGCGCTGATGGACGACGGCCTTTACAAGATCGGCTTCAGGACACGGCTGGGGTCGGGCTATGGGGTGGTTGTGCTCCAGGGCGGGCGCATCATCGGCGGCGACAGCAGCTCGTTCTATGTCGGCTCCTATGTCATTCACGGAGTGAGGTTCAAGGCCAGCCTGCAGCTCGATCGGCATACCATCATCCCTGTCCTGCGATCCGTGTTCGGCGTCGAGCGTGCGCGTATCGAGCTGGAAGGCGATATCCTCGGCCAGGACGCGCTCATGTCGGGGTCTTCGCCCGATGCGCCGGAAGTGAGTTTCGAGGCCGTGCTGAGCAGACTGGCCTAGACGGCGCGCCGTCGTTTACGGCCAGATCAACAACGACCGCCTCCGCCGATCGAGGCTGCGCCTTCGCAATCGCCTTCCATCACCAGGCGACCGACCACTTCTGCTCCGCGCTGCAGGGCCATGAGCTTGTCTTCAGCGTCCTCCCAGTCTTCCGCTTCCAACTGGAGAGAAAAGCAACGCTCGCCCTGCTGGTAGTCCACGAGAAACATCGGCATCGCCTATCCTACCACCAACCAGGCTGAGGGACGTCCTCGAGCCGCGAGACGGCGAGCGACGCTCCAGGCGAAGGCCCGTTTCGCCGCAGCTTTATCATCATAGCGGCGCGGCTTGTCCGTCCCCTCTCCGGTCAGGCGATACCACGCCTCCCGTCGTCTTGAGGCGGGCTGGATGCGTTCAAGTCTGACGCCCACGCGGGAGCGTAACAGGCGTTTTCTTTTCATTTCTCCGTCCTCCTGCCCCCGCGCGAGGCGGCGAAGGCGGCGCAAAGCGCCCGCGCCGCCTCCCCTGCGCGCCTTATCGATATCGAGCGCGCTCCGCAGCGATCTCGTCGGTTGTATAGGGCGCCCCGGCGGGGTCAAAGCGCGTCCAGCCCGTCTGGCGGTAGGCGGCCCCTCGAGCGGCGGCGTCCCAGCCGCGGCTCTCGTCCAGGATCGCCTGCGCCCGGGCCCGCTCCGTTTCATTGACGCGAACGCTGACAAGGGTTCCGCCCCGACGCACGCCTTCGGCGTAGACGTGGGCGTCATCGTCATCATGACCCGCCTCCTTAAGCGCGCCGAGAATTCCGCCGACCGCCCCGCCCGCAGCGGCGCCCGCGGCCCCCGCAACCGCCGCCGACGCGAGCCAGCCTGCTGCCACCACGGGGCCCAGGCCCGGCACCGCCAGCATGCCCAGGCCTGCGAGAACGCCGGCGCCCACGCCGAGCGCGCCGCCGGTCGCCGCCCCCTTGCCCGCGCCTTCTGCGACGTCGTTCTCGCCGTCGCCGTTCATGTCACCGGGCGACCGCCCGTGATGTCGGTGGCTCTCGTGCCAGTTGTCGGCGTTATTGGAGATGACGCTGATGTCAGCCGCTCCAAAGCCGGCGGCTTCGAGGGCGGACACGGCGTCCATCGCTTCGGTGTGAGTATCGTAGAGTCGCGTGATAGTGGACATGGAAATCTCCTTCAGCATCAGGAAGCGGGCGACGCGCTGACGACGCCTTTGTAGTCTACGGAAACCCTCGACTCGACGCCGTCCTTGACGGCGGTCGCCGTCCAGACGCCGTCTTCGCCCTGGCTCAAACCGCCGACCTGGGCGTAGCCCTGTTTCTCAATGGCGCTTCTCGCCTGCCCCTCGGTAAAGGAATTTGCGCCCGGCGTGATCGTCCCCTCTGCAGCGTTCTCCGTCGTGTCGACGGCGGGGTTCCGAGGTGTCTCCGACGCGGACACCACAGGCCCTTCGACAGGGGATTGGGCGTCGCGGTTATCTCCGCACGCTCCAAGCAGAACGACGGCTCCGATCAGACCTATGGAAGCTCTCATGGGTTTCTCCTTTGATGAGGTGTTGAGGGAAGCCGCCCGGATTCAAAGCGTTCCGCCGCGTCGAAGACTTTCCCGCGGACCGTAAGGTTCCGGGTCATCCAGCCCGCTCCGAGGTCCGCGCTTCGCACGCCTCCACGGCCGAAACGCCATCTCGCCTCGACGCCAGTCGATACAAGGCATGCTCGTCGTCGAAGACTTCAGCGGAAGAAAAGGTCCGGCTGACGGCGAGCCGCCGCCGCGCCTCGGCCATGGCGGCCGCGGCGTCCTCCACCGTGACGCATTCGACGCGCAGGACGCCCGTCCCCGATCCACTGTAGCGAATGGTGAAGTGAGGCATGTCGCGGCTCCTCTTTGACGGTGAAGCAAGGGCCCGCCGCGCGACCTGTTCCTTGGGTCGCCTAGCGGACCCATGCGGAAGCAGGCTGGCGCTCGAGAGCCGAATCCTCTTTCGCGCTGGCACCCCCGTTTCGAGACACGGCCGGGACACGGCCTCAGCAAGGTCGATCGGAGCTGGCTCCCACGATCTCGAATCCAAGCCCTGGAAGAGCAGCATCACCTTTGCAACTCGGCGCGACACCTATCCCTGCCGCAATTCGCGTTGATGGGCATAGGCGAGGCGAACACCGGCGAGACAGTCATGGCGCCAGGTTCTGGAACGCCTCCTCGCCCATCAACTTCTCTCCAGAGCATAAGAGGAAAGAGCCATGACCGAGACACCCCGTGATCCTGAACATCTCAACAACGAGGACGGCGACCTGACGCCGGTCAAAGCCGACACAGTATCGAGGGGTGATCCAGCCGAACGGCTTCGCGGCGTCGGCCAGGAGAACATCTCCGCCCGTCCGGCCAAGCCGAAACCATCGGACCCGCCCCCTGCCCCGCCGGAGTTGGACGACGACGCCACACAGATGAAGAAGATCGAGGACGCCGCCGGTACGGAGCCTTCACCGCCTGGCGTCGCCGAGCCGGAGGGCGCACGCGAACTGCCCAGGCCGCCGCTTGCGGATCCGACCTGATGGCTCCGCGGCTTAAGCTGTTCGAATGGTCGGACGGCTTCCACACCTTCACCGTGGCGGCCAGCTCGCGACCGAAGGCGTTAGCCGCTTGGGGCAGCGGCCAGGATCTCTTCGCCACCGGCCTGGCCAAGGAAATCGACGACAGCCCCGACGCTGAGGCCGCCAAGGCTTCGCCCGGCACGGTGATTGAGCGCAGGCTCGACGTGAAGCTCCCGGCGAGCGCTCCGAAGAAGGGCGCGGCGAAGAAGACGAAGCAGCCCAGCGCCGCCGATCGGAAACGCGTGGAGGAAGCCCAAATCGCCCTGGACGACCTCGACGCCATGCACGGTCAGGCCGCACGGCGGCTGGATGAAGAGCTGCAAGCCATTAGGGCGCGCAGGGAAGAGGAATGGACGGCCTATGAATCGCAGCGCGAGAAACTACAGGCTCGCCTGGAGAGGGTGCGCGCTAAGCTCTAGCCCTCATCGTCTTCGTCGTCCTCGGCCTCGAAATCCGCGAACACGAGCTGCATCTCAACCCTCACCTCGTCCATGGTCTGCTGGACCCAGGCGTGAAGGGCGCGGACGGTCTTCTCGGCTGATACGGCGTCCGGCGAGAACAGACGCTCCATGACATCCGTCAGCGCCTGGTTCCTGCCCATGAGCACGCCAGCCCGATAAATCGGGTCGTCTGAAGGGTCGATGTCGTCGTCTTCGTCCATGTGCGACCTTCTGGCGCGCTAACACTCTTGTGAGTTGCGCACTCGCGTAACGGTTGTGACCTCTCGCCAGGAGATAGTCTCCATCGGGAGAGTTATATGTCCGTAAAACTATAGGCGTCGCGATGGCTACCCTCACCATGAATGTTATGGCCGCGGGCGCGGCGCCCGTGCCGCCTGACTGGTAACCTTGCGCGGCGCTTCGCCGTCAACAAATCCCTTCAATGGGATCAGCGGCCCGGCTTGAGGACAGTCCCCCGGTTCTCGCTGGGCCGTTTCGATTCGCGAAGTAGCTCGGAACCAGTGAACCTCCCACCGCTTGGTTTCAGGCAACCAACAGGGAGATGACCATGACCGACGTCCAACCGAACGATCCGAACCGCAATCCCAGGGAAGCGCCCGAACTGGACGGCGATGAAGTCGAAGCCGGCCGCCAGGCTCGCAAGAGCGGAGCCAATCAAGACCCTCTGGCGAACAACAATCCGGCCGACAGGAACCCATCGCCTTCGACCGGCGGCGACGGCGCCGCGGGCGCCGGCGGTCCGAAGGGCTTTGGCACGGGCGCCTGATCAGCAGGAATGGGTGGCTGGCCGAATCTCGGAGCGGCGCCCATTCGACTGATTGATCGTCGGTGGCGGCGGCGCTCTTGCGCCGCCGCACAGCTTGAGCGCCGCCCTGTTCCGGCGACGCCCTATACACTTGGCGTCCGGGCTCACCGAGCCGCCCTGACCGCCTATCTCCGATCGTCGCGGGTGCGATCTCGCAGTTCACCAGAGCGGCGCGCAACCATCGGGCTCACGCTGTGCAAATCTGACGCCGTCAGGCTGGTCGGCTAAGGCCGCCGCGCGCGTGTCGCACCAGCGACCGTCGCAACGCCAAGGCCTGCAACGACAAGGTCCTCGACGATCCCGCTGCGGGTCTGGCCAATGCGCCGCAGCGCGGCCTTTCGGCCGGCCAGCGTCAGATAGGCCAGCGGTATGGCGACGGCCACGGCCAGGGCGGCGCCGCGCCGCTCGCGTCCCCTCGGCGCCAGGGCGCCGCCGGCGATCCCGGCGCTCGCGATCCGGGCAAGCAGGCCGAGGAATACCGTACGATCCGGCGCGGACTTCATCTTGTCGCCCAGCAGTTCGCCAACGCCCATCGCCAGCGCACCGAACCTGAATAACGGACGGTCGAGCAGAACGAGTCTGCCCGGCGTGGCGCGGCGGCCCAGCCGCGCTGCGGCGATGACGGCCATGGGCGTCATCGAACGCGCGCTGGCGGCGGCGCCGATCAGGACCGAGGGAAGCAGGTCGAGGAAGCGCATGAAGGCTCAACCCTCTCCGACCGGGCGGGTTGCGTCGGCCGTCTCACGAAGCCTCCATCCACCCTCGCACATTTCCGGCGAGGACCGCCACGGCCGAAAAGGCAATGAGATATTCTGAGATCGCCCCTGGTGGAGGCCGGTCAGCGCCGACGCGCCGACTGGCGCAGTCCCCTATGGCGCCGCTGGCGAGCGACCGACGCCGCCAGCGACGATCTGGAACTGATGATCCTCAAGGACCTCGAGGGCCT
>PJTY01000675.1_pt1 | contig 16013 bp, 17 predicted proteins | sample 1512121 | NCBI WGS metagenome assembly PJTY01 (sample SAMN08177680, study PRJNA422409) | Soil metagenome, whole genome shotgun sequencing project. | isolation source: Soil enriched (2) on filter paper: alkali lignin treatment | place: USA: Madison | collected 2015-01-15 | reverse complement strand
GGCGTTACCAAGGCGGCCGCATGGGCGCTGACCAACGGGCTGCGGCATGAGTTGCGGGCGCAGGGCACGCAGGTCGTCGGTCTTCATGCCGGCTTCATCGACACCGATCTGGTCCGCGATTTCGACGTGCCCAAGATTACGCCTGAAGACGTGGTGCGTCAGTCCTACGAAGCGCTTGAAGCAGGGGAAGAGGAAGTCGCGGTCGACGAGCCGACGCGCCAGGTCAGGCAGGGCCTGTCGCATGGCATCTATCTCAAGGATGTCGTAGCGGAATGAGCGGTCTGCGCATGAGGTGAACGCCAGTGCCGATCGATGGCGCTGGCGTCGGTCGGCAAACTATGGCTGGCCGGACGTGCGTTCCTTTTCCCACAATACATCGGTGCCACCCGCAAATCGGTTCAACACCCGCGCCAGCACGAACAGCAAATCCGACAAGCGATTCATGTACTGCCGCGGCGCATCATTGACCGTTTCCGTTCGACCCAGCGCGACGATGCTGCGTTCGGCGCGGCGGCACACGGTGCGGCAGATGTGCGCCTGGGCGGCGGCGCGGGAGCCGGCGGGGAGGATGAATTCCTTGAGTGGCGGCAGTTCGACGTTGTATCTGGCGAGCAGTTCGTCCAGTCGCAGCACGTGCGTCTCGGCGATCAGCGTATAGCCCGGAATGCAGAGTTCGCCGCCGAGGTCGAACAGGTCGTGCTGGATTGTCATGAGTTCCTCGCGCAGGGCGTCGGGCAGCGGTTCGCACAGCAGCAGGCCGAGGTGCGAATTGAGTTCGTCGACTTCGCCCATGGCGTTAATGCGCAGCGCATCCTTGCCGACGCGGCTGCCGTCGCCGAGGCCGGTGGTGCCCTGGTCGCCGGTGCGGGTGGCGATCTTGGAAAGCCGGTTGCCCATCGAAAATATCCTCGAAAACGGTGGAAAGGCACGAGCATACGGCAAAAGCGCCGCGGCGGATGCGAAGACCTCTCATTTGCGTCGCGGACGGGCGCGGAAGGCGGCAGGGAGGGCGGCAAAACGGTAGAATGCTCCATTCCCTACCAGCCGCATTCCAATAACGTACATGGCCATCCGACTTCCACCCGTGCATGCGCTTTCCGCCTTCGAGGCGGCCGCGCGTCACGGTTCGTTTGCCGTCGCTGCGGAAGAACTGTGCATCACGCCTTCCGCCTTTTCGCACCGCATCCGCCTGCTCGAGGAGTTCGTCGGCGAGCGCCTGTTCCTGCGCGACGGCCGCAGCGTGAGCCTGACCGAATTCGGCCGCCGTTATCTGGACGTGGTGCGCGACGCCCTGCGCTCGCTGGCGGACTTTCCGTTGCCGCATCGCCACAACCCGGCGCAGCCGCGCATCAAGATCACGGTGCCGCCGACCTTTGCGCGCTATCTGTTCCTGCCGAACATCACCGAGTTCACGTCGCAGCATCCGGACGTGACGATCGAAACCTTCCTGTCGGTGCCGCTGTACGACATGAGCCTGTCGGAGACCGACATCGAGGTGCGCTTCGGCGTCGGCAAGTATCCGGACCTGGTGACCGAAAAATTGTTCGAGGAGCCGGTGTTTCCGGTGGTGAGTCCGGCCTATCTCGCCAGCATCGGCGGCATCGATACGCCGGCCGACATGAAGAAGGCGCAATTGCTGCGTTCGGCGCTCGAGCCGTGGCAGCCGTGGTTCGAGGCGGCCGGACTCGACTGGCCCGAACCGTCGCAGGGTTTGCGCATCGACGACCTCGGCCTGTTGCTGGAAGCGGTGCGCCACGGTTACGGCGTGGCACTCACGCGCCGTCATTTCGCCAGCGAGATGATCGCCAAGGGCGATATCGTGCAATTGTTCGATATCGCACTGGCAACGCCGCAGCATGCCTACTATCTTGTATATGAACGCGGCGTGCGCGACCGGCCCGAAGTGGATGCCATGCTCAACTGGATGATGGCGCGCTTCAATACGCAGCGCCTGTCCTGAAACGCTGATGCAGCAAGGCATTGCCGGGGATTGAATAATTTTCACCCGGCAATGGCAAAGCTTTCAGTGAAATCCGGCCTCGCGGTCTCGCGATGCCGCGGTCATTTCGTTACACTTCTCCTTTGCTCGCGACAAACGCGAGCCGTTCATTTTCATCATCGGAGATTGTTACGTGGAGGAGACAGCGGTCGCCTATACAGCGGAGCATCAGCGCATGGTCGTCAACGCCTTGCGCGCGGTGTTGCCCGAACGTGCCGTGCTGTTCGACGCGGAAGATACGCGTCCCTACGAATGCGACGGTCTGTCCGCCTTTGCGCAACTGCCGATGGTGGTGGTGCTGCCGGACAGCGAAGAGCAGGTGGTTGCGGTCATGAAGATCTGCAACGCGCTCAAGGTACGCATCGTGCCGCGCGGCGCCGGCACCGGCCTGTCGGGCGGTGCGCTGCCGATCGCCGATGGCGTGGTGCTCTCCACCGCGCGCATGAGCCGCATCGTCAACGTCGATGCCTATGCGCGGACCGCCGTGGTGCAGCCGGGCGTGCGCAATCTCGCGATTTCCGAAGCGGCCGCGCCGCACGGCCTCTACTACGCACCTGATCCTTCGTCCCAGATCGCCTGCAGCATCGGCGGCAACGTCGCCGAGAATTCCGGCGGCGTGCACTGCCTGAAGTACGGCCTGACCGTGCACAACGTGATGCGCGTGCGCATGGTGACCATCGAGGGCGATGTGGTCGAGCTCGGCAGCAACGCGCTCGATGCGCCGGGCCTCGATCTGCTGGCGGTGTTCATCGGTTCCGAAGGCATGCTCGGCGTGGTCACCGAAGTCACTGTGCGCCTGATTCCCAAGCCGCGCCAGGCGCGCGTGATTCTGGCGTCGTTCGACGACGTGGTCAAGGGCGGCAACGCGGTGGCCGGCGTGATCGCGGCCGGCATCATCCCGGCCGGACTCGAGATGATGGACAAGACCTCGTCGCGCATGGTCGAACCTTTCGTCAAGGCCGGTTACGACACCGATGCCGAAGCGATCCTGCTGTGCGAATCCGACGGCATTCCGGAAGAGGTCGATGAAGAGATCGCGCGCATGACGGCGGTACTCGAACAGTCGGGTGCGACCGCGATTGCGGTGTCGCGCGACGAGGCCGAACGCCTGCGCTTCTGGTCCGGCCGCAAGAATGCGTTTCCGGCGGCGGGCCGCATCTCGCCCGACTACTACTGCATCGACGGCACCATCCCGCGCCGCGCGCTGGCCGATGTGCTGCTCGGCATCCAGAACATGGAGCAGAAGTACGGGCTGCGCTGTGCCAACGTGTTCCACGCCGGCGACGGCAATCTGCATCCGCTGATCCTGTTCGATGCCAACCAGGAAGGCGAATTCCACCGCGCCGAGGCGTTCGGCGCCGAGATTCTCGAGATGTGCGTGGAATTCGGCGGCAGCATCACCGGCGAACATGGCGTGGGCCTCGAAAAGATCAACCAGATGTGCGTGCAGTTCTCGCGCGAAGAGATGGATGCCTTCCTCGGCGTCAAGGCGGCCTTCGATCCGCCAATGCTGCTCAATCCGACCAAGGCGATTCCGACGCTGCAGCGCTGCGCCGAGTACGGCCGCATGCACGTCAAGCGCGGCGCGCTCAAGTTCGCCGATCTGCCGCGCTTCTGAGGAGAGACATGGAAAAGCAACTCGACCTGTTCCGCGCGCGCATCCTCGACGCCTCCGCCCAAGGGCAGGCATTGTGCATACGCGGCGGCGGCAGCAAGGACTGGTACGGCCGCGAGCCGGTCGGCGACGTGCTCGACACGCGTGCCTATAGCGGCATCGTCAGCTACGATCCGACCGAACTGGTCATTACCGTCTGCAGCGGCACGCCGCTGACCGAAGTCGAAGCGGTGCTCGCGCAGCGCAACCAGACGCTGGCCTTCGAGCCGCCGCATTTCGGCGCGGGTGCCACCGTCGGTGGCATGGTTGCAGCCGGCCTGGCCGGCCCGCGCCGCGCGGCGGTCGGCGCGGTGCGCGACTTCGTGCTCGGCGCGAGCCTCATGAACGGCAGGGGCGAGGTGCTGCACTTCGGCGGCCAGGTCATGAAGAACGTGGCCGGCTACGACGTCTCGCGCATGCTGGCGGGCTCGCTCGGCACACTGGGCCTGCTGCTCGACGTATCGCTCAAGGTCTTGCCCCGGCCATATGCCGAGACCAGCGTGCGGCTTGCGCTGAACGAAGCGGATGCGATACGCCGCCTCAACGAATGGGGCGGCCAGCCCTTGCCGATTTCCGCCAGTGCCTGGTGCGACGGCGTGCTGGCGGTGCGCCTGTCGGGCGCGCAGGCGGCGATCGCGGCCGCGCGCGACTTCATCGGCGGCGACGAGATGCACGATGCCGACACCTTCTGGATCGCCATGCGCGAGCAGAGTAACGATTTCTTCGCGCAGGCGCCGGTGTTGTGGCGCCTGTCCGTGCCGTCAACCACACCGCCACTGGCGCTGGCTGGCGAGCAGTTGATCGAATGGGGCGGTGCGCAGCGCTGGCTGCGCACGCACGATGCGTCGGCGGAAGCGGCGCAGGAAATCCGCAGCGTCGCCAGCGCCGTCGGCGGCCATGCCACGCTGTTCCGCGGCGGCGACCGCACGGGACAGGTATTTCATCCGCTGGCGAGTGCCGTCGAGCGCATACACCGCAATCTCAAGCAGACCTTCGACCCGGCCGGCATCTTCAATCCCGGCCGCATGTTCGACGCTTTCTGATTGCACGGACAACGAGTAGAGAACGATGCAAACCAATCTGGCCGATTTCATCCGGGACACGCGCGAAGGCAAGGAGGCCGATGCCATCCTGCGCACCTGCGTGCACTGCGGATTCTGTACGGCGACCTGTCCGACCTATCAACTGCTCGGCGATGAACTCGACGGTCCGCGCGGCCGCATTTATCTGATCAAGCAGGTGCTGGAAGGCAAGGAGCCGACCGCCAAGACGCAGCAGCACCTGGACCGCTGCCTGACCTGCCGCAACTGCGAAACGACCTGCCCATCCGGCGTGCAGTACGGCCGCCTGATCGACATCGGACGCAAGGTCGTGTCCGACCGCGTTGCCTATACGCCGGCGCAGAAACTCAAGCGTGCCGCGCTGCGCGAACTGCTGCCGCGCAAGCACGTGTTTACGCCGGCGCTGAAGGCCGGGCAACTAGTGCGCCCACTGCTGCCGGCCGCGCTACGCGAAAAAGTACCGCCGCGCCAGAAGTCCGGCATATGGCCGCAGCGCACGCATGCGCGCACCATGCTGCTGCTCGACGGCTGCGTGCAGCCGGCAATGGCGCCCAACATCAATGCCGCCACCGCGCGTGTGTTCGATGCGCTGGAAGTGCAGCTACTGGTGGCGCAGAAGGCCGGCTGCTGCGGTGCGATCCGCCATCACCTGAACGACCACGACGGCGCGCTCGACGACATGCGCCGCAACATCGATGCCTGGTGGCCGGCGATCGAAGCGGGTGCGGAAGCCATCGTCATGACCGCCTCCGGCTGCGGCGTCATGGTCAAGGATTACGGCTACCTGCTCGCGCACGATCCTGCCTATGCGGAGAAGGCGCAGCGCGTGTCGGAACTGACCAGGGACCTCAGCGAAATCCTGCCGGAGTTCGAGCAGGAACTCGCCGCGCGGCTGGCCGGAAAAATCGACCAGCGCGTCGCATGGCATCCGCCGTGTACGCTGCAGCATGGTCAGCAGATTCGCGGCAAGGTTGAAGGCGTGCTGCGCGCGGTCGGCGTCGATGTGCAGTTGTGTCAGGACAGTCATCTGTGCTGCGGCTCGGCCGGTACCTACTCGGTGCTGCAGCCCGAACTGTCGCACCAGTTGCGCGACCGCAAGATCGCCAACCTCGAAGCGACCGGTGCCGACACCATCGTCTCGGCCAACATCGGTTGCCTCACGCATCTGCAGGCCGGCACGCAAAAGCCGGTACGGCACTGGATCGAGCTGATCGACGATGCGCTGATGGCCGTGCATTGACCCCTGCATCGTTTGATGGCCGACGGCCATGAAAGCGAGGCGGTTTAACGTTCCGCCCGCTTCATATCCACTCTGCATCTTTTGAAATCCGGGCGCGCTGCACTCCATGCGCAGCCCGGATTCTTGCCCTCCGGATACAAGCTGCGGTTTCGTTGACGCGCACAATTGCGTCGCCCTATGATGATGTCCTTCCCACAGGGCAGGCGCCGCACGATATGTCGTGACGCCTGGTTCATCACTGCATGTTCATGTCGAGGGGATGACTCATGTCTGCTGGCACTGTGCGTTTTCATCGGGTACTGCGTGCGCCTCCAGAGCGCGTCTATCGGGCGTTTCTGGATGCCGATGCGATGGCAAAATGGTTGCCGCCATACGGCTTCACCTGCAAGGTGCATCATCTGGATGCGAAGGTCGGCGGCACCTTCCGGATGTCGTTTTCCAATTTCAATAGCGGAAATGCGCACGCCTTCGGCGGCGAGTATCTCGAACTGGTTGCCAACGAGCGCATCCGTTATACGGACAAATTCGACGATCCCAACCTGCCGGGAGAGATGCACGTGACCGTAGAATTGTCGGCGGTATCGTGCGGCACCGAACTCCATATCGAACAGAGCGGAATCCCGGAAGTCATTCCTGCCGAGATGTGCTATCTGGGTTGGCAGGAGTCGCTCGCGCAACTCGCCAATCTTGTCGAGCCGGACATTCCGGAGTGACGGCATGCAGAGTCGTGCAGGCGTTGTGACGGCAATAAGGTTGCTGTCGGCGATGGTCTTTGCCGGTCACGCATTTGCTGCCAGTGCGGCTGGCTTTTGTGAACGCATGCCGATGGACCCTGAATTTCCGGCGGGCCTGAATGGCAATTACGAGATCGTCGGCAGGGATGCGCGTACCGGTCATGCATACACAGGCACGCTCACTCTCGACTACGGCAGTAAAACCTATGCGCTCACGCGCACCGTGCAAGGCAGGACCGTGCATGGAGAAGCATGGATGGAGAGCTGCGGTGTCGACCGGATCAGGACGCTGATCGCCCGCTACGACACCGAACCCGTGATCCGGATGGCGTGCAGCCTGGGGACCGATGGCGGCAATTACTATCGCGTGAGCTGCAGGACGGTTCAGCGCAGTAACGAACGTCCGGGGCTGGAAGCCTGGTATCAGCAACCATGAGCGCCGGCGATCGCATTCCATCCATGTTCTGTCGGCTGGTATTGGCACCAGGTGATGTTTCCTTTAATCCTTCCCCCTTTATTCGAATGACATCCATGAAAAATATCGTTGCCGTGTTCGCATCCGCTGTCTTCCTGAGCGCGTGCGGCGTGCCGCAGAAAACCGACACGCATTCGACCGCGCGTGTTTTCAAGTCCTTCGGAACGACCCAATGCAGCGGCGGCGATGTCGATCTCGCGGCAGTCTTGCGCGGACTGCAGGATGCCGGCATCCGCGTGCTCGATGCTTCCTGTGGCGTTGACGGCCTGGCGCGTGTGGCGATGTGCGGCGCAGGCGATGGACGTATCGCCATCGCCGAGATCGATGCCGACGACTTGCGGCGGGCGCAGGATCAGGGGTTTGCCTTGCTGAGCAGTGTGCCGGAGGCGAAGGTCGTGCCGTGCAGGCAGTAATGACCTTGCGGGCATGATGCGTTATGCTTCTGCCAAACCGTCGGTCTGACATTGCTCCGGGCAGGTGGATCACACATCAACTTCAACCTCAAGAACATGAGAACTCTTGATACGAAAATCCCTGCGCCGGTAGTCGCCATCATCATCGGCATACTGACGAAGTGGTACGCGTATTCGGCCAGCATCGCGATCGATCCGACGCCGGTCCGGATGCAGATCGGCGTTGGCCTGGCACAGTTCAGCGCCTTGATCGCCGTGGTGGCCATGGCCTGCTTCTGGCATGCGCGCACCACCATCAATCCGCTCGATCCGCGCCGTGCTTCGCAACTGGTCACCAGCGGCATCTTCCGCTGGTCGCGCAACCCAATGTACCTGAGTCTGCTCCTGCTGCTGGTCGCCTATGCGATCCGCCTCGATTCGCTCGCAGTCTGGTTCGGTCCGGTCGCCTTCGTGGCCTACGTGACCCGTTTCCAGATTCTTCCAGAGGAACGCGTGCTTGCCGAGAAATTCGGCGACGCGTACGTGGCATACAAGGACAGGACGCGGCGCTGGATTTGAGGGTGGTACTTGCACCGCGAACAGAGTCAGGTTGTCGCAAGGAGTTGTTTGTCGTGTTCCGCGAAAGCATCCAATGATGATGGCGCCGATAAAAGCTTGTCCGGTTGTGGTTCGCCAGGGTGACAGCATCGAAATTCTGGTGTTCAAGCATCCGTTGGCAGGTATCCAGCTGGTCAAAGGCACCATCGAAGCAGGGGAAAGCCCGCGCAAGGCGGCCGTGCGCGAACTGATGGAGGAAGCCGGGTTGGCCGGTGCGAGAGTCGTCTCCGACCTGGGCTTGTGGAAGGTGAAGTTGCGAGACCAGGTTTGGTCGTTCCATCTTTGCGACGTCGGGCATGCACTGCCCGACGAATGGGTCCATCACTGTGCCGACGAGGGCGGCCACGACTTCAGTTTCTTCTGGCACCCGCTTGATCGTCCGCCTAGCGAAGAATGGCACGAGGTTTTCCAGGGAGCGCTCGCCTTCGTTCGGAAGGTCGTGCTTGCCGGGACGTCCAATCCCTAAAAGACTGCGCCATCATGGATTCCCGGGAAGGAGCATGAACTGCACCCGAACGGGATGCGGCTGTTCCGCAAGGATTTCCAGTCCCTTGTTCAGGCCTGAAGCAAGCCTTCCACATCCCCCGCCAGACTTTGCGGCGTCGTCTGCGGCGCATAGCGCTTCACGACTTTTCCTTCCCGATCCACGAGGAACTTGGTGAAGTTCCACTTGATCCCTTCGCTGCCCAGCAATCCCGGCGCTTCATGCTTGAGCCATTTGAACAGGGGATCGGCATCCTTGCCGTTGACTTCGATCTTGGCGAACAGTGGAAACGTCACGCCGTAGTTGCGTTCGCAAAAGGTGCCGATGGCATCGGCATCTCCGGGTTCTTGTCGGCCGAACTGGTTGCAGGGAAAGCCGAGCACCTCGAAGCCCTGATCGTGGAATTGCTGATGCAGCTCCTGCAGTTGCCGGTACTGCGGCGTGAAGCCGCATTCGCTGGCGGTGTTGACGATCAGCAGCACCTTGCCACGATACTGTGCGAGCGGCACGGGCGCGCCTGTCAGCGCGGTGGCCGTAAAGTCATACAGCGCGCTCACACGATCCCCAGATGTTCGGTACCTTTCGTCAGGTCGCGCGATTGCGCGTCCTTGCCGTGCAGCTTGATGGAAAGCCGCAGGTCGTTGACGGAGTCGGCATTGCGCAATGCATCCTCGTAGCTGATCTTGCCGGCTTCGTACAGGTCGAACAGCGCCTGATCGAAGGTCTGCATGCCGAGCTCGCGCGACTTCTTCATGATCTCCTTGATCTCGTGCACGTCGCCCTTGAAGATCAGGTCCGAGATCAGCGGCGAGTTCAGCATGATCTCGACGGCCACGCAGCGGCCCTTGGTGTCCTTGAGCGGAATCAGGCGCTGCGAGATCATCGCCTTCAGGTTCAGCGACAGGTCCATCAGCAATTGCTGGCGGCGTTCCTCGGGGAAGAAGTTGACGATGCGGTCCAGCGCCTGGTTGGAGCTGTTGGCGTGCATGGTCGCCAGACACAGGTGGCCGGTTTCGGCGAAGGCGATGGCGAAGTCCATCGTCTCGCGGTCGCGGATTTCGCCGATGAAGATCACGTCCGGCGCCTGGCGCAGCGTGTTTTTGAGCGCAATGCCCCAGTCATCGGTATCGACGCCGATCTCGCGCTGGGTAATGACGCAGTTCTTGTGCGGATGCACGTACTCGACCGGGTCCTCGATCGTGATGATGTGGCCGTAGCTGTTCTCGTTACGGTAGCCGAGCATGCCGGCCAGCGTGGTCGATTTGCCGGAACCGGTGGCGCCGACCATGATGACGAGGCCGCGCTTGGTCATCACGATGTCCTTCAGCGTCTCGGGCACGCCGAGGTCTTCGAGCTTGGGGATCGTGGTGGTGATGGTACGCAGCACCATGCCGACCTTGCCCTGCTGCACGAAGGCGGAAACGCGGAAGCGGCCGATATTGCCGGGGTTGATCGCGAAGTTGCATTCGCGCGTGGCTTCGAATTCGGCGGCCTGCTTGTCGCTCATGATCGCGCGCGCAAGCTCGATCGTGTGCTGCGCGGTCAGCGGCTGGTTCGACACCTGCGTCATCTTGCCGTCGATCTTGAAGGCGGGAGGGAAGTCGGCGGTGATGAATAGATCCGAACCGTTCTTGCTGAGCATCAGGCGCAGCAGGTCGTACATGAATTTGGTGGCCTGGTCGCGTTCCATGCTGTTCCTCGTTCGGAGTGACTACGGCAAAAATTATCCTGGGAAATTTTCCGGCGTCTTTGCCGCCGAGCGGGCGGTGGCGCTGGAAATCACGTTGCGGCGTACCAGGTCGGTCAGATTGCTGTCCAGCGTCTGCATGCCGACGTTGGCGCCGGTCTGGATCGCCGAATACATCTGTGCGATCTTCGCTTCGCGGATCAGGTTGCGGATCGCCGGCGTGCCGAGCATGATCTCGTGCGCGGCCACGCGGCCGCTGCCGTCCTTGGTCTTGAGCAGGGTTTGCGAGATGACGGCCTGCAGCGATTCCGACAGCATGGCGCGCACCATTTCCTTTTCGTCGCCGGGAAAGACGTCGATGATACGGTCGATGGTCTTGGCGGCCGACGAGGTGTGCAGCGTGCCGAACACGAGGTGACCGGTTTCTGCCGCCGACAGCGCGAGGCGGATGGTTTCGAGATCGCGCAGTTCGCCGACCAGCACCACGTCCGGGTCTTCGCGCAGCGCCGAGCGCAGCGCATTCTCGAACGAATGCGTATGCGGGCCGACCTCGCGCTGGTTGATCAGGCATTTCTTGGAGTCGTGCACGAATTCGATCGGGTCCTCGATCGTCAGGATGTGCGCGTATTCGTTTTCATTGACGTGATTGACCATCGCCGCCAGCGTGGTCGATTTGCCGGAACCGGTCGGGCCGGTCACCAGCACCAGGCCGCGCGGCTTGAGCGCCAGTTCCGCGAATATCTTGGGCGCGTTCAGTTCCTCGAGGCTGAGAATGCGCGAGGGGATGGTGCGCAGCACGGCAGCGGCGCCGCGATCCTGATTGAAGGCATTGACACGGAAGCGGGCAAGGCCGGGAATGGAGAAGGAAAAATCGACTTCGAGGCGTTCCTCGTACGCCTTGCGCTGACCGTCGTTCATGATGTCGTAGATCATGCCGTGCACGTCCTTGTGCTCCATCGGCGGCAGATTGATGCGACGTACATCGCCATTGACGCGGATCATCGGCGGCAGGCCGGAGGACAGATGCAGATCGGATGCCTTGTTCTTGACCGAGAAGGCGAGTAATTCGGAAATGTCCATTTATAATCCCTGAGCCTGCCTGAATGAGAGAAATACCCACGAGGCGCCGTGATGAAGCAGGGCGGCCGAATTGCAAAATCGGCAAAAGATTGCCGTAAAGAACTTTGATTATGTCCGTAATACAGCAGAACTTGCAAGCCGTGCATCGCCGTATCGAGGCGGCTGCAGACAAAGTGCAACGCCGTCCGGACGAGGTTGCCCTGCTGGCCGTTTCCAAGACCTTCGGACCGCAGGCGGTGATCGACGCGGCCGCCACCGGTCAGCGGGCTTTTGGTGAAAACTACTTGCAGGAAGCGCTCGACAAGATGGCGCAGGTACAGGCGATGCACCCCGGCCTGGCGCTCGAGTGGCATTTCATCGGCCCCATCCAGAGCAACAAGACACGCCCCATCGCCGAGCATTTCGACTGGGTGCATTCGGTCGACCGTGAAAAGATCGTGCAGCGGCTGTCCGACCAGCGGCCAGCCCACCTGGCGCCGCTCGACATCTGCCTGCAGGTCAATATCAGCGGCGAGCAGAGCAAGAGCGGCATGACACCCGACGAGGCATTGGAGGCTGCACGTCGCATCGCAGCGCTGCCGCGCATCCGCCTGCGCGGGTTGATGGCGATTCCCGAACCACAGGACGATCCTGCGTTGCAGCGTGCGCCATTCCGGCAGTTGCGTGCGCTGTTCGATCGGTTGAACGAAGAAGGATTAAAGCTCGATACGCTGTCGATGGGCATGTCGGGCGATCTCGACGCAGCAGTGGCGGAAGGTGCGACCATCGTGCGGATCGGCTCGGCCATTTTTGGAGCAAGAGACTATGCAAAACAATAATCTGAAGATCAGTTTCATCGGCGGCGGCAACATGGCGGCCGCGCTCATCGGCGGCCTCGCCGGCAAGCTGACGGCGGCGGCCAACATTCACGTGGTCGATCTCAATGCCGAGGCGCGTGACAGGCTGCACGGGCAGTTCGGTGTTTCGGTGGCGCCGGCCATCGATGCTGCCATTGCCGGCGGCGACGTGATCGTGCTGGCGGTCAAGCCGCAGCAGATGAAGGAGGTGGTGGCGCAGCTGGCGCCGCATGTCGGTGCGCAACTGGTGCTGTCGATCGCTGCCGGCATTCGGGCGGCCGACCTGTCGCGCTGGCTCGGCGGGCATCAGGCCATCGTGCGCACCATGCCGAACACGCCGGCGCTGATCGGCAAGGGCGTGACCGGCATGGCGGCGACCGCCGGCGTCAGCGCCGCGCAACGCGAGGCGGCCGATGCGATCCTGCGGGCGGTCGGCGAGACGGTGTGGCTGGACGACGAAGCGCTGATCGATCCAGTCACCGCCGTGTCAGGCAGCGGCCCAGCTTATGTGTTTTATTTTCTCGAAGCGATGCAGCAGGCGGCGCAGGAAATGGGTCTGTCGGCCGAGCAGGGCAATGCGCTGGCGATCGCGACCTTCACCGGCGCGGCGCAACTGGCGGCGCAGTCGGCCGACCCGGTATCGGTCCTGCGCGAGCGCGTCACGTCCAAGGGCGGCACCACCTATGCGGCGCTGACCAGCATGGAGGAAAGCGGTGTCAGGGAAGCGATCGTCAAGGCGATGAAGGCTGCCGCAGCCAGGGGCAGGGAATTGGGCGAGGAGTTCGGGAAGGCCTGAGCAGGAAGTACGAAACACCCTGCCGGCAAGCCACTCCCGAAAAAAGCCTTCTGAACGCAATGTCAGAAGGCTTTTTTGTTCATGGAGATGTCAAATGTTCGCCGGTCAGTTGCCCAACACGATTTGCGCGATGATGCCGGTCGCAATGGCGATCAGCACATAGTCGGTACCGGTCTGTACCCAGTGATAGCCGCGCGGAGGCGCACTCAGGTGATGGTTGCGCCAATCATTGACGACATACTGGTGATGGCGATATTCGTTCGGCAGATGTCCGCCCGGATGAAATTCGTAATGCGGTCCGGCGCCACGTGACTGCTTTTGCTGCATAGGCGGCTTGCGGCTCTGTTTCTGGCGATCGCTTTTATGCTCATTGCGACCGTCATGGCGGTTGTCATGACGCTGTTCCTGCTTCGGTTTCTGGCGATTGTCGTTGTGGGTGCCGGGCCGCGGCTGCGCAAAGGATGTGCTGCTGATCGCAAAACTCAATGCCAGCGAAGATGCAATCACTGTCTTGTTTTTCATTTTTTTCTCCTTGAGGTAATGCACTCGCATGTGCCTGTCGTCAGGCTGCAGGAAATCGCGAGACTGGAACGCATTACACTCCTCGCCGCTGATGACGTCCAGTGTCATCCGGTAAGCGGCGTTACAAATTGTTTCTGCAAGAGCGAGAAATTTATCGGGCGAGAGCATGAGCGCGTGTCAGTGCATTCTCATGCCTCGGTGATGCCCCGACTGACATTGTCGCCATCACGCTGGCGCAGCGACCAGAACGACAGCGACGACAGAATCGTCAGGCCGCCCAGCGTCAGGAAGGCGTGGTGCAGTGCCACGGTCACGGCGGCGCGATCCGATTGCGGCAGGTCGCCCAGATACCAGGCCGCGATGATGGAGGCGAACGCGAGACCGAAGCTGACCGACAGTTGCTGCATCGAACTGGCGATGGTGCTGGCCATGCTCGCTTCATCGACGCCGACGTCTGCATACGCCATCGAATTCATGCTCGAGAACTGCAGCGAGTTGAAGAAGCCCTGCGCCAGTCCGATGGCGACGATCCAGCCGATGGCGGTGTCCGCATCGACCGTCGCGAACAGGCTGATGGTCAGGCCGATCATGACGGTGTTGACGATCAGCACCGTGCGGTAGCCGAACTGGCGCAGCACGCGGATCGAGATGACTTTCATGAACATCGCGGCGGCCGCCGCCGGCATCATCAGCAGGCCCGATTGCCACGCCGGGAATCCCAGGCCGAGCTGGTAGAACAGCGGGAGCAGGAAGGGCATGCCACCCAGGCCCAGGCGCGTGACGAAGCCGCCCGCGACGGCGACGCGAAACGTGCGCGTGCGGAACAGTGCCAGCTGCAGCAGCGGATAAAGATGATGGCGCGCGTGCCAGCCGTAGGCGGCCAGCAGGCACAACGACAGCGCGAGCAGGATGCCGATCGAGGTCGCGTCGAGATAATGCTCGCCGAAGATTTCCAGCACCCACGACAGCAGCGCGATGCCGCTGCCGAACAGGGCGAGGCCGATCACGTCGAGCGGTTTCGGATTCTCCACGCGATAGTCGGGCATGTGACGCCGGATCATCCACAGCGCCGCCAGCCCGACCGGCACGTTCACGAGGAACACGGTCTGCCACGGCAGCCAGTGCACGATCAGGCCGCCGACGGTCGGCCCCAGCAGCGGCCCGATCAGCGCCGGGATGATGACGAAGTTCATCGCCGCCAGCAGTTCCGACTTGGGAAAGGTGCGCACGATGGCGAGGCGCCCGACCGGCAGCATCATGGCTGCGCCCACGCCCTGCAGGATGCGCGCCGCCACCAGCATCGGCACGTTCCACGCGAGTCCGCACAGGATGCACGAGAAGGTGAACAGCCCGACCGCTGCACCGAACACGCGCCGCGTGCCGAAGCGGTCTGCCATCCAGCCGCTGACGGGAATGCAGACCGCCAGGCTCAGCACGTAGCTGCTGACGACGGCCTTCAGGCTCAGCGGTGTGACGCCGAGGCTGTGCGCGATCGACGGCACCGCCGTGTTGAGAATGGTGGTGTTCAGATGCTCCATGAATAGCGCGATCGCGACTACCCAGGGCAGATAACGTTTGACAGCCTGACTGTCCATGAACCTTGCGCGTGATGAAAAAGAAAGGGCGGCACCCTGTCCGCCCATGCCGCCAGCATACGTGAAGCGGCGCGTGGCTGCTGGTTACATCTTCGGCTGTCCGTTGGACGCCGTCAGCCCGCCATCCACCGGCATGTTCACGCCGGTGACGAAGCCCGCGTCCTCGCTCGCGAGGAAGGCGATCACGGCGGCGATCTCGGCCGGTTGCGCGGCGCGGCCGAGCGGGATGCGCTCCTCGAATTTCCTGATCAGTTCCGGATCCTGCTGCATGTCGGCCGTCATGTCGGTCAGGGTGAAGGTCGGGCACACGGCGTTGACGCGCACGCCGCTGGCCGCGTAGTCGAGCGCCAGCACGCGCGTCAGGTTGACGACCGCGCCCTTGGACGCGTTGTAGGCGGTCATGCCCCAGTCGCCGCCGAGTCCCGACACCGAGGCCACGTTGACGATGCAGCCCTTGCTCTTTTCCAGATGCGGCAACGCGGCGCGCGCGCCGTAGAACACGCCGTCCGAATTGGTGGCCTGCACGCGATGCCATTCCTCGATCGACAGCTCGGTCGCCTTGCCTTCGGCAAAGGTGCCGGCGTCGTTGACGAGGACGTCGAGCCGGCCGAACTTTTGCACGGCATACGCGATCAGGTCTTCGACCTGCTGGTTGACGGAAACGTCGGTCGGCTTGACTGCGGCGCGGCCGGAGGGTAGCGAGGCCGCCACCTTTTCGAGCTTGGCGGCGGTGCGCCCGGCCAGCACCACGCGCGCGCCTTCTTCGCAGAAGCGGCGCGCAGTCGCCTCGCCGATGCCGGAACCGGCGCCGGTCACGACCACTACCTTGTCATGGAATCG
>PJTY01000674.1_pt1 | contig 16026 bp, 10 predicted proteins | sample 1512121 | NCBI WGS metagenome assembly PJTY01 (sample SAMN08177680, study PRJNA422409) | Soil metagenome, whole genome shotgun sequencing project. | isolation source: Soil enriched (2) on filter paper: alkali lignin treatment | place: USA: Madison | collected 2015-01-15 | reverse complement strand
GGATAACCCGTTTGCGCCGGATCGTCGGGCTGCATACGCATCTCGAACTTGCGCTGCGGCACTTTGAGTTGCCGCGAATCCGGGGCGCGTATCTGGCGATAGGTGTCCAGCGCAGCGCAGCCCGACTGGGTAATCTGCGCGACGTCGCTGAAATCGATGTTCGCTTCCCGAATGCCGTGCTGGGCAAGCGCCTGCGAGATCTCATTCTGTGCAGCCGCCGGATTGCCCGCGACACCGGCCAGTGCGATATCGGGACCTTCCTTGCCCGGCTTGATATCAACGATCTGAAGCCAGGTGCAGCCCACCGAAGGCAGCACGGAATCGATGGCCGATCGCGCCTGCTGATTCGGGTCGCCCGGACCCTGCCCTGCTGGCGGCTGCGGTACGGCCGCGGGATCGGCGGGACGCAAGGCAATCCACAATCCGCTTGCTGCCAGCAGGACGAGCGCGAGCCCGGCACCGCCCAACTTGAGCCATCGCAGGCCGGAGGCTCGCGGCGCGACCATCGGTGTCGGCGGATTCAGTTGTGCTTCGATCCGCTCGATCCGCGTGAGGACGTCCGTCATCGACCGGAGCCGCTGCGCGGGATCGGGCTCGAGCATGGCCGTCAGTAGCGGCTTCAGGGGCTCGGCCAGGCCTGTCAGGTCCGGTACAAGCCTACGCTTGTTGACGGCATCAACCAGGGAGCCGCCCATGGCCACTTCTCGGCCCTGGGCAATCGCGAGAGCGACCAGGCCCAAGCTGTAGACATCGGTCCAGGGACCGATTTCACGGCCGAAATCCCCAAGCTGCTCGGGTGCGACATAATTGAGCTTTCCGGCAAAACCGTCACCGACGATCGTGGCGCTGCCAGAATCCATCTCCTTGGCGATGCCGAAGTCGATGATCTTGGCCTTCGAGAGCAAGCTGCCTTCCAGTAGGACGTTGTCAGGTGCGATATCGCGGTGGATCGCACCTACCCGGTGCGCCGCGTCCAGCCCTTTTGCGAGCCTGCGTACCAACGCGAGCAGTTCGCCGGCATCCGGCTTGAGGCGTCCCAGTTCTGCGGAAAGATTCGTCCCGTCGATATATTCCGTGACGATGTAGAGCACCCCAAGCTGGGGTTCCTGCGCCAGTACGCGGTACTGCACAAGAGCGTCGTGCCGCAGTCCGGTCAGCGTGCGGGCCTCCTTGCGGAACATCTGCGTCACGTTGGGATCGGCAGCGAGCGCCGGCAGGATCACCTTGATCGCGACACGTTCGCCGCTGGTGACGTTAACGCCTTCGAACACTTCCCCCATGCCGCCGCGCGCGATGAACCGCCGCACCTCGAACATATGGTTGAGTACGTCACCGGCCTGTAGCGTGACCTGCCCCTGACGCGGCGCAAAGGTAGTAGGCGCCGGGCTGTTAGTCCCTCCCGGCGGAAAACCGGTGGCGCCGTCGGAGATCGGTATGAACACGGTCCTGGGGTCTTCGGAATCGTCCGGTTTATCTGTCATGGCTGCGCCCCCCGCGCCGCTTGTGGAAGTGCCAGACGGGTGGCCTCGCTCGCCCCCACGATCACGGCTGTGACGTTATCGGGAGCCTGCCTCTCCAGTGTCAGATCGATCAGCCGGTCGAGCGCCGCCCGGTGTCCCTCCCGCGTAAGGATCGCCGCAATTTCCTCGTCCGTGACACGGCCCGTCAGCCCGTCGCTGCACAGGAGAAAGACGTCACCGGGTTGCGCTTCATCGGTAATGACATCCACCGCAAGGCCGGCCTGCGCGCCCACGGCGCGCGCCAGCACATGCGCCATCGGGTGCCCTGCAGCCTCGTCCAGCGTGATCAAGCCGCGCTCGACCATGGCCTGCACCTGGCTGTGGTCGCTGGTCAATCGATGCAGTACTCCGCCGCGCAGCAGATAGCCCCGACTGTCTCCTACCCAGAACAGCGCGAAATGCGCACCGCTGACATGCAGGACCACTGCAGTGGAGCCCATTTGCCCCCCCAGCTTGCCCGCTTCCTCGAAAATTTCGGCATTGGCACCGTGGATGGCATCGGCAAGCGCCGCGCAATCAGCATTGAAGTCGTGGCAGAGCGTGACTTCGGTGAGCGCGCGAATGACGACGGCCGAGGCCCATTCGCCTTTCTCGTGGCCGCCCATACCGTCGGCGATCGCCCAGATCGAGCGCTCGGACGAGACCCAGTAGCTGTCTTCGTTGTTCGTTCGCACGCATCCGACATGCGTGGCCCCGAAACTTTCGAGGCGAAGCTGCGACGTCATGAATTCTCCTCAGGTTGCAGCATCAACGACAGAAGCCGTTCGGGCCGGAGCCCCTCAATCGCCCCCGGCGAGAACCCCTCACCGCCATCGGACCACCACCCCGGGACCGTCCCGCGAGCCGGGCCCAGCGACGCCCGGATACTGAATGCGGCAGCCTGCCCTGCCAGCCGATCCGCGTCCCAACCACCGGCGAAACCCTGATGCAACATTTCCTCGCACCATCTGGCAGCGGCCTCCCCAGCCGTTCCATCGATACCAAGGAGCGCGAGGTAGACGGGATAACGGCGACCCGCACGGTCGATCGAGGGCGCCAGCACGCCGGCATGGCCCGCGGGCCCTTCACTGTGCTGGAAAAACCAGGGAGGAGCGCGATCATAGAGATCGTCGAAAGCGCCTTCGAACAGTTTGCGCGCGGTATCCAGTTCGGCCGAGAGCCAACTATCGAGCGCATCGCGCTCGCCCGCCGCAAGTCCGCGCGACACAAAATCACCATGGCTGGGCAACTTCCCGAAGAGCTGCACGACCGGCTTGCGATCCATCATTACAGCGTCACCGGACAGCGGAAAGACCAGAGATCACCGCGACTGAAAGGATTGCGCTGACTTGGCAACTCAATCGCAAGCGTAGCGCTGAGGGTGCCTTCGCCGAAGCGTGCGCGGATCGTCCGCACACCCGCATTTTCCTTTGTCGCCGTGCCCATCAGCCGGAACAGCGCCCAGGGGCCTTCCGCATCGAAACGGCGGACTTCCTGGCCCTCTGGACCGTAAAGCACGACTTCGGCATGCGGCACCCCGCCGGACAGCGACCAGAGCAACGGGCGCGGCTGGTTCTGCGCCGCATCGAAACGATAGCTCGCTCCACCGTTGGCCACTGCAACGGCGCTGACACCGCTGCCCAGCGTTGCCACCGACACCCGGATCGTCAGGCCCTCGGCCAACATGTCGCGGATCTGCGCCGCCTTGGCGAATTGCTCGGGACTGCCGGGATCGAGAGTCCGTGCCAAGGGGTCATCGTCGCGCCAGCGCCAGATCGGCCCACTGGTGTCGATCAGCGGGCTCAACCGCTGCTGGACAAAGGTATCAAGCTGACCGCCCATCCCAAATACACGCAAGACGTTCGCTGCCGAGGCATCCGTGGCGGCTCCGAAAAAAGGGAAGCGCTCCTTGGCAGCCTCCTGGCACAAGGGAAGCACGCTTTGGATATAGGCATCGGCGACTGCGCCTTTGGCCGCGCTGACTTGCGCCGCAGCGCCGCCTCCCGCCGCCGATTTCATGAAGCCCTGAAGCTGCGGCGGTGCGCCGGCCGCCGCAGCCTGTACCGATGCCATTGCCGCAGCCATCTGCGCCTGGGTAGCATCGGCACCGCCTCCGCCGCCGATTGAGCGCGCCGCGATCACCGCCTGGCCCGCTTCCTTGAGAGCGGCCACGAATTCGTCGACTGGCGCCGGGTTCTTGCCGTCGCCGACATAGTCGTGAAGCGGACTGAAATAGTTCGCGATCTCCGCACCGGCGTCCAGCCCGGTAGCGCGCCCTGCGGTAGCATCGCCGGCATAGCGCCCGAGACCCGAACGGTTGAGCCGTTCCTGCACCAGCCGCTTGCCAACTGCCTGGGCGCCGCCATCGAAGATCGTGTTTTTACGCAGTTCGAGCAACACCCGCTTGATCGGCGACGGGCTCTTCGTCACCGCCCCGAACGCGGCGGGATCGCGGAAGTAATCGCCCGGCTGCATTGCCGCGATAACGCCTTCCCAAGCGGCGATATAGTCCTTGGCATAGAGACCGGCGATACCTGGACGGATACCGCTCATTTCCTCGCGAACGCCGCCGGTATCGGCATCCCCGCCCAGCACCCAAAGATCGCGCTTCAAATCCTGCTGCACAGTGGCAAGGCCCACCGCATAGCTCTTCTCGAAGCCTTCACGGGTGAAGAAATAGGGCACCCGCACGGAGAGTATCTGATCGCTGTTCGCAAAGGCAGAGGCATCGCCTTGTGATAGGACGGCCGATGCCTGCCAATCGCCGCCGCCGCTTGCCGCCTTCTGCTTCATTACCGCATAAGCGCGGTCCGCCAGCGAGAGCGTACCGATGGCGCTGCGAGCCGCCGCGACGAGTTCGCCGTTTAGCGGCGGCTTGCGATCGGGCCAGACTCCGGCAAGATCTCTGTCCTCCAGCAGAGCGTCGAGATGCTCTGCCAGACGCTTGCGTTCCGATGCGCTGTCCGGCCCGGGAAAGACCTCACTCGACCAATCAGCGGTAACCCAGCGGTGCACCGCCTGCGCGTCCATTGGCCCCTGCTGGCCAAGCATCAGATAGACCTTGAGCGGTTCGTAGAGCGCCATGGCGTCGTCGCCGTTCGCGGCCATGAACTGCTCCAGCCGCAGCATCAGACGCGGCAGCATCACCCGGCGCAGGGCTTCGCGATAGCTTTCCTCGGCCTGACGGCTTAGGCTGTCCTGATAGAGACCGAAGGTCATGAGCAGCGGCGGACCGCCAGCCCGGCTCTCCGCGTAACCACGCGGAAGCTTGCGCAGACTGTCGAGCGCAGGAAGTGCCGCGCGCAAGTCTCCATCGCTTTCGCGAACCTGCTTGAGGTCGATCCCGGCATCCCGCAACTGGCCGCGCGCCATTTCGGTTTGGGCCAGCATTTCGGACTGGAGCATGCGATTGCGCGCAAAGCTCACCCCCCAGAGCGACAGAACCACGAGGACGGCAACTCCCATTGCCGACAGGCCGCCGATCAGGCGTGCGCGCTGGCGCAGCCGTGCCGCCGGATCGTGCGAGACCAGCCCCGCCTCGGGGAAAACCACTTCACCGAGCAAGCGATTGAGAAAGTAAGCCCGACCGGAAGCACCGCCATGGGAAGGCTGCGCAGGGCGGTCGTAGATATCCGCCATGCCCGACAGAATGCGGTCGAGCGGCGCACCTTGCTGGACACCGCTGGTGAAATAGAATCCGCGCAGCCGGGCCGGCGATTCCTCGCCCGCCGTGAATGCACCGTCGAGAAAACGGGCGACGCGCGAGCGCAGCGACCCGAACTGCGCCGGAAACCCGAGCAGGAGCGCGCGGCGCAAGGGGTCGACTTCTTCGAACAACCGCTTGGCCTGACGGTCCGCCACCGCCTGCGCCGCGCCGTCGAAAGCCTTCACGACCGCTTCCGCGCTAGGGCGGCCCTCCTGCCAGGCGAAGCTGTGGCCCAGCACGGCGCGACGCCCTTCAACATCGAGATCATCGAAATATTCGGTGAACCCGGCGATCAGGTCCGACTTGGTAAACAGGATATAGACCGGCGCCGACACTTCGAGCGTCTGGCGCAGCTCCGTCAGCCGGCGGCGTACCGCCGCAGCATGGGTATCGATCCGGGCACAGTCGGCCGCCAGCAGCTCGTCCACCCCGATCGCAACGATGATACCGTTGATCGGCTGGCGCGGGCGATGCCTGCGCAACAGGGCGAGAATCGAGATCCAGCCACGCCGATCAACCTGATACTCAGAATCCTGAGTGGTGTACCGTCCGGCGGTATCGACCATGACGGCTTCGTCGGCGAACCAGAAATCGAGATTGCGCGTGCCGCCGACACCCTTAACCGCACTGTCGCTGAACGGAAACCGCAGGCCCGAATTCAACAGGGCCGTGGTTTTTCCCGCGCCCGGCGGGCCGATGATGACATACCAGGGCCGCGTGTAGAGATAGTCGCGTCGCTTGCCCGAGGCGCCCTTGAGCTGCGCCAGGGCATCTCTCATGCGCTGACTCAGGGCGCGATCTTCCTCGTCCTCGGCGGAGGGCGCGAGTTCCTCGCCCAGCGCCCGTGCAGCCTTCCGCGCCTTCAGCCGGCGCAGATACGCGAACAGACCCCAGACCGTCCCCACCCCCAGCACGCAGATCAGCCGCACCCACCAGGGACGCAGAAATCCGACGAACAGCGGCAGCCCCACGGCCAGCAGCAGCGCCACGACGAGCGCGCAGGCGATTGTGACGAACCACCAGTTCTTCAACAGACGCATCCGATGCTCTCCGGTCAATATCGGCGAGGCACGATGATCTCGACGCGCCTGTTACGGGATTTGCCTGATGCGGTGGCATTCGAGGCGATCGGCACGGTCTCTCCCATGCCCTTGGCGCTCACCCGGCTGGGGTCGCTGAGCGTGCCGCGCACGATGGCGGCAACAGTCTCGGCCCGCGCCTGCGAAAGCGCCATATTATCCGGGAAGCTGAGATTGGCGACGCGATCGCTGTCGGCATGGCCCTCGACCAGGACATTGCCCTTTTCCTTCTCGATTGCCTCGCCGATGCGGCGGAAAAGGGTTTCGCGTCCGGCTTCGAGTTGATCGGATCCAGAACGGAACAGTTGCCCCACGCTCGTGCGGACGCGGACGGTTTGCGCATCTTCCTCAACCGTGACCAGGCCTTCGCGGATTTCGGGTTCGAGGAAACGGCGCAGTTCGGAGGCCTGGGCACTACTCCCCGTCGGAACATCGGCGGCAGGCCTGGAAAGCGTCAGGCGATCCTCCGGCACCAACCCGAGCAAGGCCGTTGACGGTGCTTCACCGCCGGACATCAGGATCAGCCGCAGCACAATGTAGGCGAGCAGCAGGAAGCCTGCTGCGGCAGCACCTGCCAGGGCGAACAGATTCCACGCCCCGATCCGCCGCAGCGGCGCATTCTCTCCGCGCCATTGCGGCGACAGTTCGAGCATCGACAGCGAGCGGACGTGCTGGAGACTGCCGTGCAGCTTTGCCATGATCTCGTGAAGCCGCCGCTTGCCGTCCGGCATCACGCGGAACCGCCCTTCGAAACCCGCCGCAAGACAGGCATGATAGAGCTCGATGATATCGAGGTTGTCGGCGGGCGAGCGCAGCATGTCATCGGTAAGCTGCCAGAAACGGTCGCCGCCGATGTTCTCCTGGAAGAACTGTACGACCATCGACCGTCGTGCCCATTCCGCGCCGTCAGTGCCGATATTGGGCAGGTTCTGCGCTATGTCGTCGACCGTCGCGCAAACCGCGTACTTGGCGCGCTGCCGCACTTCCTCCCGGTAATGCGGCGCGATCGCACGGTCGAAGGCGGAGATGATTTGCGTCGCCTCGCGGTGGAACTGCGGCATCGGCGCCCGGACTCGGCCCGAGCGGATACCTGCCGCGAGAGCGAGCACGGGCGCCGCCTCGGCCAGCATGAGGTTGCGCACGCTGCGCGGTGTTGCCGGGCCGGGCACGTCGTCCTCGGCCAGCCTCGAAGGAGCAAGCCCGGCCCCGGAAGGCGGCATTCCCGCGCGCGACAGCGGCGGCGGGGTGCCGTAACCGTGATCGACCGGAGGCGGCGCCGACCGGTCGCTCCCACCCCGCAGCCCTTGCAGCGGCGAGGGACGGAACACCGTCCGATTGCCGCCCTGGTCGTTTTCGTTGCTGCTCATCGGCCGCTTTTCTTGACGCACCAGAGTTCGAGATTGAGCTGCGGCCAATCTCCCGCGACATGAAGGCCAAGCGCAGGCGCGGTCAGTATATCTCGCCAGTCGGCCGCGCCGCGGTCCAGCTCGAAATAGACGAAACCGGGCAGCACGCGTATCTGCGGCGGCGGCGTCGGCGTATGCCGCAAGGGCACACCCGGCAGCGCGCTGTCCACAATCTGGCGCATCTTCTGGATTGCCCCGATCTTGGCGACCGACGGGAACAGCCCGCGAATTTCCTCAAGCGGGGAGGCGGCCGCCACGGCAAGATAGAAATAGCCGTGCTGGTAGAGCGAATGGTCCGTGATCTTCGAAACGTACGCGCCCGGCCCGGCGTTCTCCAGCGGCAGTTGCACCGCCGAACGGTCGAACACGGCAGCCAGCATCGACTGAAGCAGGTCTATGACCGGATCGAAGCAGGTTTGCGGATTTTCGTGATCGTAGCGCGGCAATGGCGGCGGCTTGCGTTCGGGCCGGACCATAGTCGCGATTTCGCCTGCCATTGCGATCAGCGTTTCGTAGAGCCGCTCGGGGTGCAACATCGGCAGCCGCTCGGCATGCTGGAGCACCGGGAGCCAGCGATTAAGCGCCTGAAGCAGGAGGAAGCTGGCGAAGGTTTCCGCGCCGCCGTCGGTAGCTTCCACCGCGCGCAGGGCGAGTTCCTCGGCGCGCTGCTCGACCCTGCCGAGAATGTCGGTGACCGCGCCGCGCAGCCGGATTGAAGCATCCTTGTCGAGCGTGGGCGGAATGAAACGATCGTCGAACATGAGGCGGCGATTGTGCACTTCGCGTACGCGCGCGATGCCAAGCGTGACGCGGCCGTAAATCTGGTCCCGCGTGACGCCAAAGCGCAAGTTGGGCCGGCCGAAATCGACGGGCTCGGTGGTGCGATTGTCGGAAAAGCTATCAGCCGTCTCGCGCTCGTCGACAAGGAAGCGGGCATCCAGTGTCGGATTCTCCGCATCGCGAAATTCCGTGGCGCCGCTCTGCTGTGCCGGCAAGGTAAGATGGATCACCGCATCGCGGACTTCACTCGGCACATCGAGCGGTTCGGGCGGTGGCATATCGTCGGGAATGGCGAAAGGCGTGCCGTCGGGAAGAATACCCGCCGCGCGCACGACGCCAAACTTGCCAAGAGAGGCGAGATCCTCGTCGACCACGATTTCGGCGAAACCCCACGGCCAGGGAGAGACGCTGCCTACGCGTGCGCGCACCAGTGATTCAATGAAGCGGTCCTGGGCCTGGAAGTGCTGGGGGCGAAGAAACATGCCCTCCCGCCAGGCAACCCGGTTATTTCCACCCATCTGGCTTCAAGCCTCCCTTGACGCGGTCACGTTTAAACATTGCTTCCGGTCTGCATAAACGAGCGTTATTGCAGCAGAAAAGCTTTTTCCAAAGATTATCTTTCCGGAGCAGTCCCTCGTGAACGAACAAGACAGCCATTCGTTCGATCCGAGGACCTGGATTTCGCGTTCCGCCACCGCTGACGCATCGGGCCGGGACTGCACCAATGCGATTCCGCCATCGAAGCTGCCCCGCGCCCGCCTTGACCCGAAATTCATCGCACTCGCCTGCGCCATTGCCCTTGGCGGCGCCGGGCTCGCCGTACTCAGCCGCCCCGCAATACGGCCGCCTACGGTCAACTCACCGCCGGCACCACCAGTCCAAGCCATGCGCGCCTCCGGTCGCCGCACTTTGATGCTTGCGGATTTGAGCGAAATCGAACCCGCGCTTGGATCCTCGGGCCTTTCTGGCCCCGACATCGAGGCGACGAGCCGGCAGGTCAGGGCCGCGTTCGGCAACGTTCCGGGGGAAATTCGCCTGATTCTGGATTTGGAGAGCGAAGGCAACCAGACCCGGCTTCTGGCGCTGGAAGCCACGCGCATCAACGGCACCGGGCTGTTGCTCCACCGCCTCGCGAACGGGACACTGGCCTCGCAGGCGTTTACGGGAGAGCTCACCAGCCGCCTCTCGGTCGTGCGCGGTGAAATCGACAGCAACAGCTTCTACTCCTCGGCCGTTGCCGCAGGTGTAACCGACAGCCTGATCGGCGAACTGGCCAATGCCTTCAGTTTCGACTTCGACATGCAGCGAGAAGTGGCGCCGGGCGATATTTTTGAGGTCGCCTTCGAACAGTCCTACAATCCTTCCAACGAACCGGTGGGCGTGCCCCGGTTGGTATACGTCTCGCTGCGCACCGCGACGATGTCGCGCTCGCTCTACCGCTTTACGCCGCCAAACGAACGCGAGGCCGGATGGTTCGACGGCAATGGATCGAGCACCGTGCGCGCCCTGATGCGCACCCCGGTCGATTCCGCACGCATATCATCGCAGTTCGGGATGCGAACACATCCAATTCTTGGCTACCAGAAGCTGCATCGCGGCACCGACTTTGCCGCACCGACCGGCACGCCGGTTTTCGCCTCCGGTAACGCCACGGTTGAGTTTGCAGGACCCAAGGGTGCCAACGGCAACTTCATCCGGTTGCATCACGATAATGGCTGGCAGACGCTGTACCTGCACCTCAACCGTATTCTACCAGGCGTTGCTCCCGGTTCGAAAGTGCTGCAGGGTCAACAAATCGGCGAAATCGGCACGACCGGTCGGTCGACGGGACCGCACCTCCACTACGAAGTCCATATTGACGGACAGCCCGTGGATCCACTTCAAATCCAGATGGGTGAGGGAAAATCCCTCAGCGGTCCGGCTTTGACCGCGTTTCACAAGCAGCGCGACGCTATTGATACCCAGCGCGCTACAGCCAAATATTGAAGCGATGCTTGCTCTATCTGGCGCCGGAATGATCGCTTCGCCTTTGCAGGCCTGGCAGAACGGGCACGATGAAGACAATGAGCGCGATCGTCATGGCAAGGCTCGCATTCAAGCCTTCATGCGATCCGCCCCACAGTGCGGAGCCGTAGAGGTCCAGGTCAACGAAGGTGCCGAAACTGCCTGTTCCGGGATTGGGATCCAGGCCGAAAAGCATCTGCTCAGCGGTGTTCCAGGCGAAGTGGGCGCCGACCGGGAGGGCGATGCCCTTTGCGCGAACTGCGAGGATTCCGAACCAGATACCCCCAAGCACAAGGTTGCAGAGCGTCAACGCCGAACGCGCGCCCCCCATCACATGGACCAAGGCAAACAGGGCGGCGGTGATGACGATCGCACCGAGGTTCCCGCAAGCCCGCGCGATCAAAGGCTGTAACCAGCCGCGGAAATAGGCCTCCTCCGCCGTGACCTGGAGAAGCACCACCCCCAGCCCCACGAGAAAGGTCAGCGGCTGGAACGATTGCTTTCCGGTTCCGACATTTACAGCCGCCGCGAGCCACGCATAGCCGAGCGTCAGAAGAAACGCACACAAACCGATACAGCATCCCGCGACCAGCGATGTTCCAGCCCTTGTCCCTATAACAGGCGTTGTACGACAGACCCCGGCCCCCACCGCCGCTACGAGCAGCATCGTGCCGTAAACGACAAGCGTGAACAGCGTCTCGATCGCCACATCACTCCCGCCACCGCCGAGCAGCGATGCCGCAATTACTCCGGTGACATCAGCCCCCGCAAACAGGATTCCTGCCAGGATGAGGGCTCCTCCCATCCCTGCGAAAAGAGGAGAAATCTTGCTGGTGAGCGTGTTCACGGTAAAACCGAGGTGAGGCTTAGGCGTGGCGACGGAAATTGCGGATAACAGCGCCATAAGACCGTAAGGTCAGTTTTGCCACGCGAGCGGAACAAGGCCCCCGCGGAGCGGTGTAGAAGAATTCCGGTGCTATTTGCCGAAACCCAATGGAAGAAAAGCCAGGCACCAGCGAGAGGACGAGAACTGCTGCGAATGCTACGAATTTGAGCGGAAAGAACCGCCATTAACGCACTCGCCGCGACTGCGCTTTGAAATCGGACTAACACCCCAACAATATGGTCATGTTGCCGCACATGTCTTTCCATCATTTCTGGTATCTTGCATCATACGAGGTCTCGCGATTCGGGAAACCTCTGGAATGATTAACGTTTTAATCCCGGTGTTGCCAGTGCGGTTCCCGACTTCGAGTTCGTCGCCATTTACGCAGCTATCGCCGCCGAGGTGTCTTGGAGCACTTGAGCCCCTGCTCATCAAGCCGCAGTCGGTATCGGCACCTCCGTCCTGACTTGGGTGGCAGCACGGCCTGTGCAGGTGAGCAAGCAGAGCGCGCACCGATCGGTTGATCGGCGCCTCTAAGTCGCTCAGGTCAATCCCCTCATCTGTCCCCGTTATCGATTGCAGAGTTATCCTCTATATCGGGTAAGGAACCATTCATCTCACAGGCAGCACGAGATATCCCACCTGCCGCTGACAACGCAAACATGTTGCAACTAAACGAGATTGTTGTTTCCACATTCGGAAGGACATGTCGATCTGCGTAATTGCAGTCCTTCCTGTCCGGCGATTTCAGAGATTTGGCGATTATACACAAGGGGATTGGTTTTGGTGGATCGTCTGACGCAGTTTCGCCGGCAAGTCATCGATGCAGCCGATGACTGGCAGGCTAACGTCTGCAACAAGTACATCATAGCCTATAACGAGGCGTACAGAAATTATACGGACGCCTATAATCTCCAGAAGGAAACCGACAAGAGGAAGGCGGAACTCTTCGTTTCCATCGCTGCGATCCTCCCTGGGTCATTCCTGATGGCAACTGCAGCCAATAGCTCGCTTCGGATCCTGGCCAACAAAGTGGCGCTCCAAGGCCTTGCCAAGGCAAACCTTACCCGCACGCTTGCTGCATATCAGGCCGTGGGCTCAAGTCCGACCGCAATGTTTGCCCTCGGAAAGACTCTGGATCTCGTGAAAGGCGAGATCGGCAAAGAGGTCAAAAGCTATGTCACGAAGGCGGTGCAGAACAGCCATGACACCCTGGCCACCGACCCGCTCAGTCGCGACAAACAACTGTCTAGCTGGATCATCACACATCGGCTGTGTGCGACCGATACGGCACAAGCGGTCGAAAACGATCGGCGGCTGAGCGAGCGAGAGAAGGATGCTATCTTCGCCGCACTCAGGCAGGCGCCGATCGCACAGCGCCCAAGCGGCTCGATCATTCCCTCAGCGCTGTCGCCGAAGATTGAACTCGGCTTCTACATGATGGCGCTGCTCGACTCGGACGAGTTGGTTACCCAAACCGGCGGAGGTCCTTATGGTGGCGGCCGCATTACCAGCAAGCCGATTGACGAAATGCCGAGTTCTCCCAATTACCCGAAGAGCAAGGTTTCGACCGCCATGGGTGCAACTTCTACTTGGGTCGGTATCTCGCGCCCAGGCAGCAAAGTTGAGGAACGCATCGACAAGTGCAACGAAATTGTTTTCAAAAGGCCCTTTTACGCGCCTTCGGGATGGTTCGGTCGGGACGAAACTCTCAAAACGGGCGAACTCCGTAATGCCGAGCAAACACTGCGCAAACTGGCCGATTCTACCCGCCCGCTCAGCCCGCTCGGCCTGAAGAGCTGAGCATGGTGAGCAACCGGGTACGCGGGCTGCAGGCGCTGTGCGGGACTGCCATACTTTCTGCGCTTGCAGCATGCGGTGGTAGGGCGGAATCGTCCGGCACCGCTGATTTGCGCGCACAATTGGAGGGATCGCGCGTTTGCGCGGCACTGATTTCACCGACCTGGCCGATCGAGGGGAGTGCCGATTTCCTCGCCAAACCCGGTATCGATGCACTCATCGCCGCTGGCCTGGTCGAACGCGAGCCAGTGGAAGACCCCTCGCATGTGACCCCGCGCGCGCGCATCTCGATGACAAAGGCTGGCGAGCCCTACTTGCGCCTTTACAAAATCGGCCCCGATGCCCCGCCCGAACCACAGCTTTGCTTCGGTAAGAAGCATGTGACGGCGATAACCCGTGAAGACGGTGGTCCGGTGCAATATCGTTACCGCATTGTCGATGCGCCAGCCTGGACCAAGCGCGAAGACATGCGCGCCGCTTTCCCCTTCCTGACGCGTCTGCTTGATAAAGAACAGCAGGCAACAATCGGCACGTTCGAAAGCAATGGGCGCTGGCAGATCGCGGGCGGAGTTGATCAAGCAAATCTCGCCGAGATCGGCAATAAAGGGTTCTTACCCTGTCCCTATGAGAACGCCGCACCCAGCGACGACCCTTGCCGATGATTTTGTTACGGCCGCAGCTTTGCCGGCTCATTGGAATTGGAAGCTTTGGTTCGCGAAAATAGTGAAGCATTCGGTAAGCATAAGGCTGTGATTCACTTTTTCGGGATGTCGGCCCTTGGTCACCCGGGCCAGTGCGCGCTTCAACTGTCGGATCTGCTGCATCCTTGCTGGCATCGCCAGACACCACCTGCGCCAGTTGCCGCTTCCACGCGTACAGCGAATGCCGACTGACGCTGAGCCGTTCAGAAACCTCCGCTACCGGATCCCCTCGTTCGGTGATCTGGGCCCACCGCATCGCGTCTGAGATCATCGTTGAAGCTTGGCCTCCCCATCGTCATCCCCTGTCCTCAAAATTAGGATAGAAGGCGTCCAGAAATCTCGTGGCTACTCAAACCTATGCCATGAGTGCGAGTTCCGGAATACGGTCGTTGCTACTGGCATCGTCGCGGAGGGAGGCGGAGGCCTTGCGCGGGCTGATGTTGCGCGAATCTGGATGTGATTGCGCGAATCTCTGCTTAGTTGCGCATTGACTCATCTAGTTGCGCGTTTCATGTTTCGCGCAACGAAGGAGCTTGTGTGGCGCGACCCATTCCCGAAGGCCATCTGGCAGCGATTGAGGCAGCGGTAGCGCAATACCCGGGCGGGGCATCAGCTGCGCAGATTACTGAAGTTCTCGCCGCGCCTGGTGCCCGCCGTACTCTCCAATATCGCCTTCGCGCGCTGGTTGATGCAGGTCGCCTCAGGCTTGCCGGAGGCGGGCGCGCCGCCCGTTACCATCTTGTTGGTGATACTGTTGCTGAACCGGACGCGGCCGGCATCGTCCCGATGTCGGCCGAGGGCCGCGCGGTCCTGGCCTATGTCCGCCAGCCGGTCGCGGCTCGACTGCCAGTCGGTTATGATCGCGGGTTCCTAGATGGCTACCGACCAAATGAAACATATTATCTCACCCAAGAGCATCGCGACCATCTGGCCGCTATCGGCAAACCGCAGATCGAGGCCGCGGCCGCCGGAACCTACGCGAAGCAAATCCTGAACAGGCTGCTGATCGACTTGGCGTGGAATTCCAGCCGGCTCGAAGGCAACACCTATTCGCTGCTCGACACTCGGCGGTTGCTCGATTTCGGGGAGGCTGCCGAGGGTCGCGGGCCACTCGAAGCGCAGATGATCCTCAACCACAAAGACGCGATTGAGTTTCTCGTCACCAACGCCGACGATATCGGCTTCAATCGCTATACGATCCTCAATCTGCATGCCTTGCTCGCCAACAACCTGTTGCCCGACCCTACGGCGGTTGGTCGGTTACGTCACATTATCGTCGGCATCGACGGTTCGACATTCCATCCGCTGGAAGTGCCCGGGCTCATAGAGGAATGCTTTGATCAGCTCCTCGCTACTGCAGCAGCCATAACGGATCCGTTCGAGCAAGCCTTCTTCGTCATGGTTCAACTTCCCTACCTTCAGCCGTTCGACGATGTGAACAAGCGAGTCTCCCGACTGGCGGCCAACATTCCGATGATCAGGGCAAACCTTGCGCCGTTGTCGTTTACCGAGGTCCCAGGCGATCTCTACACGCGCGCTACGCTTGGCGTGTACGAACGCAACGATACGTCCCTCCTGCGTGACATATTTCTCTGGGCCTATGAGCGATCAGCGGGCCGCTATGCGGCCGTTCGCCAATCGATGGGTGAACCGGACCCCTTCCGCTTGCGCTACCGCGAAAGGTTGCGAGACATCATCCGCGATGTCGTGCGCGGCCCCATGAACCGTATGGCTGCGCGCGCGCACCTTGCTGAGATTGTGCGCGAGATCATTCCAGCGGCAGATCAGGAGCAGTTTATCGAGGTTGCAGAGACAGAGTTGCTTGGTCTGCACGAGGGCAATTTCGCGCGCTACCAAGTTCGCCCTTCGGAATTCGCTGCATGGCGTCTGATCTGGAGCCCGGCATGAGCGGCTCGACAAAACTTCACCTGACGATTGAGTAGCCCCTCGATTTCTGGACGCCTTCTATCCTAATTTTGAGGACAGGAGACGATGATGGGGAGGTCCAGCTCCAACGATGATTTCAAGCGTGATGCGGTGGCCCAGAGAGGTGGCCCAGTTAGGCTGAACAGCATTTGGTCACGGATAAGTGGATCGTCTGCGGGTTGTCGTTTTCATATGCCGGCGGTGGGCGTCATGGAAGAAGGGCGTAGCCCGACTGGAAT
>PJTY01000672.1_pt1 | contig 16048 bp, 14 predicted proteins | sample 1512121 | NCBI WGS metagenome assembly PJTY01 (sample SAMN08177680, study PRJNA422409) | Soil metagenome, whole genome shotgun sequencing project. | isolation source: Soil enriched (2) on filter paper: alkali lignin treatment | place: USA: Madison | collected 2015-01-15 | reverse complement strand
GGTGAGGAAGCGCACGCCGGCGGCGTCGATGAACAGGCTGCGCTTGATGCGCCGGCCACCGGACTGCTGCATGCCGCGGTAATTGCGGAATGACTCGCTCATCAGGCGCCAGGTGGGGATGGAAACGAGGGTCTTGTCGAAGTTCTGCACTTTCACCGTGTGCAAGGTGATGTCCACCACGTCGCCATCGGCGCCTACCTGCGGCATTTCGATCCAGTCCCCGACATGCAGCATGTCGTTGCTGGTCAGTTGCACGCTGGCGACGAATGACAGCAGGGTGTCCTTGTACACCAACAGCAGTACCGCCGACATCGCACCCAGACCGGACAGCAGCAACAGCGGCGAGCGGTCGATCAGGGTGGCGACGATGATGATCGAGGCGAAGATCCACAACATCATCTTGGCCAGTTGCACGTAGCCCTTGATCGAGCGGGTGCGGGCGTGTTCGGTGCGGGCATAGATGTCGAGCAGGGCATCCAGCAGGCATGACAGCGCCATGGTCATGAACAACAGGGTAAAGGCCAGGGCGACATTGCCAAGGAAGTGCTGAGCGGTGTCGGACAGCTCAGGCACCAGCTTCAGGCCGAACTGCAGCACCAGGGACGGGGTCGTTTGTGCCAGGCGGTGGAACACCTTGTTGTGGCGCAGGTCGTCCAGCCACTTCAGCGCAGGCTGGCGGGCCAGCAGGCGAGCGCCGTGCAGTATCAGGAAGCGCGCCAGGCGGCCGACTGCCAGGGAGATGAGCAGCAGTACTGCCAGACCGATGGCAGCGTGCAGCATGGGATGTTGGTCGAGGGTGCCCCACAGGTCGAGGGAGTCACGCCAGATTCGTTGGATATCCATGGGCTTGCATACAGTCTTGTTGCGAAACGAAGCCGTATTAGAGCGCGGATAGCGACAAAGTTGCCAAAAGAAATTCGGCTAAGGCTGCAGAAAACGTTACCCTATGCAACTGAATTTCCCGCACTTGTCTGAGGTTACCTCCGTGTTCTCCCAATTCGCCCTGCATGAACGCCTGCTTAAAGCCGTGGCCGAGCTTAAATTTGTCGAGCCAACCCCGGTGCAGGCCGCGGCCATCCCCCTGGCCCTGCAAGGGCGGGATCTGCGTGTGACTGCGCAGACCGGCAGCGGCAAGACGGCGGCCTTCGTACTGCCACTGCTCAACCGTCTGGTCGACCTCAGCGGTCCGCGTGTCGAGATTCGCGCGTTGATCCTGCTGCCGACCCGTGAGCTGGCCCAGCAAACCCTCAAGCAGGTGCAGCTGTTCTCGCAGTTCACCTACATCAAGTCGGGCCTGGTGACTGGCGGCGAAGATTTCAAGGAACAGGCCGCCATGCTGCGCAAGGTGCCCGACGTGCTGATCGGCACCCCGGGTCGCCTGCTCGAGCAGCTCAATGCCGGCAACCTCGACCTGTCCCACGTGCAGGTCCTGATCCTGGACGAAGCCGACCGCATGCTCGACATGGGCTTTGCCGAAGACATGGAGCGCCTGTGCAAAGAGTGCGAGAACCGCGAGCAGACCTTGCTGTTCTCGGCTACCACCGGTGGCGCGGCCCTGCGCGACATCATCGGCAAGGTGCTGAAAGACCCTGAGCACCTGATGCTCAACAGTGTCTCGCAACTGGCTGAAGGCACCCGCCAGCAGATCATTACCGCCGACCACGACCAGCATAAAGAGCAGATCGCGCAGTGGTTGCTGGCCAACGAAACCTTCGACAAGGCGATCATCTTCACCAACACCCGCGCCATGGCCGACCGCATCTACGGTCACCTGGTGGCCAAGGACGTGAAGGCTTTCGTGCTGCATGGCGAAAAGGACCAGAAGGACCGCAAGCTGGCCATCGAGCGCTTCAAGCAGGGCAGCTCCAAAGTGCTGGTGGCGACCGACGTGGCAGCCCGTGGCCTGGATATCGACGGCCTGGACCTGGTGATCAACTTCGACATGCCACGCAGCGGTGACGAGTACGTACACCGTGTGGGCCGTACCGGCCGTGCCGGTGGCGAAGGCCTGGCGATCTCGCTGATCACCCACAACGACTGGAACCTGATGTCGAGCATCGAGCGCTACCTCAAGCAGCAGTTCGAGCGCCGGGTCATCAAGGAAGTGAAGGGCACCTACAACGGGCCGAAGAAGGTCAAGGCCTCGGGCAAGGCGGCCGGCAGCAAGAAGAAAAAGGTCGAGAAGAAGACCGGCGACAAGAAAGCTGCCGCCAAGCGCAAGCCTACTGCCAAGCCGAAGGCCAACGCGCCTCTGGCCAGTGCAGATGGCCTGGCGCCACTGAAGAAGCGCAAGCCTGCTGCTGAATAAGACTCACGCAGGCCCTTTGCAGAAGCGACACAAGCTTGCTTCTGCGAAGGGCGTGCGCAGGCGACGAACCATCACTCCGCCTTTTTCTCTGCCTGCTTCAACTCCTTGATCCGCTGGTCGATCAGCTGACACTTGTCGGGCAAGTCCTTGCTCGCCGTCCCCAGATCCATCCCCTGAAGCTCATCATTGATCTCCTTGGCCTTTTGCGGGTTCTGCTCAGTCAACTGAGTGACCAGCCCCGCCAGCTCCTCACGTTTTTGCGTTGCTTCTTCAGGTGTGCAGGCCCAAGCGGGCAGGGCGCAAAGCAGGGCAGCGGCACAGGCTATGGGCAGTAGCGGTTTCATCCTTCCAACCTCCGGCGGTGGTGATGCCCGGTGGAGGGCTGTGGGGGCAGGGAAGTTCAGGGCTTGCGACCGATGGAAGATTTCTTTGGTGGTGGTCCTTGGGAGACCGAGCGCCGCGCGGGCGGCGCTCGATTTGCGCAATCTCCCCACACACAATCCGCAGCCCTTCTTCCCCAGTATCGCGTGCAGAGATTTCTTGTCGTCACAACGGTCTTGGTCGAGATCTAAAAATTTGCTCGAACACTTTGAGAGCGGGCTGACTTCATCGGCAAATCTGTAAGCAATTTCCCAAAGTAGCCTTGTTTGCTCGCGTTCTATTGCCCCGCCAGGTGTGGGGAGCTAGGGTCAATCGCACCTGAGGGCACGCAGCGCAATCCGCCCTTCGCCTTCGGGGCGATCTCGAAATGCCGTCGTTATCAGCCCAATCCTTACCAAGGAGAGGTGAGCATGGCCTTCGATGCTTATATTCAAATCGCAGAGATCACTGGCGAAGCACTGGACGAGCAGTACGCCAACTGGATCGAGATCATCGGCTACAAGTTCGGCGCCAACCAGAGCACCTCTGCCACCGCAAGCTCCGCGGGCGGCGCATCTTCCGGGCGGGCCACGCTCACCAACTTCACCTTTACCAAGTATCTGGACAGCGCCAGCTGCAAGCTGCTTGAGGCCAGCTGTGCCGGCCAGCACCTGAAGGAAGTGAAGCTGGTGGTGTGCCGGGCCGGTACCGAAAAGCTCAAGTACTACGAAGTCATTCTCGAAGAAGTGATCATCGCCGATTACGCCCAGAGCGCCAGCGCCGGAGTGCCGATAGAAGTGATTCAATTGAACTACGGCCGCATCAAGACCACCTATACGCGGCAGAAGCGCCGCGACGGCAGCACGGGCGGCAACGTGACCGGCGGCTGGGACCGCATCGCCAACAAGAAGTATGCGTGAGGTGCGACCATGTCCGAGGCACGCAGCTTTATCAATCCTCAGGCGCAATCGTTTGAGTCGCTGAAGGCCGGCACGCCCATGTCGGCCCATCAGCGGGCCAAGTTTGATGTGCTAAATGCGCATATCGCCAATGGCGTGGTTGTTGGAGGGGAACTGGTGATTGTTGGTGACCCCAGTACGCCATCGTGTACGAGCCATGAGGCTTTTTTAATGGCGAAGGCAGCGGGAATACATCATCAGCTGGAGGTCAATGGTGCTGGGGTGGATGACTTCTTTCTGGACAACTACGAGATGCTGAAAAGTTTCCTCACCCACGCCTCCATGGGGGCTGGCGCTGTAAGCGATGGCTGGAGTAGGCACCTTGAGTCGATCAAGAAGACCCTGGAAGATATTGAGGTCTTACATCGTCAATATTTGAGAGATGGCACAATTAAGGGGCGTAATGAGTTTTATGCCAGGCGAATGACCTTATTCATGAAGCTAGAAGAGCAGCTGAATAAATTGGCTGCGTACGGTTCAGGCCTGCGAAATAGAGGTTCGGTGAAGAGAGTCCTCGAGATATCAACCAAAAGCTACCTGCATACCGGTGAGATTGCTGGGTACGCCGAGAAGATCGCAGGAATCTCGAGAGCAGCCAATCTGATAAAGAAGGGTACTTATATCGGCTTGGGGCTCGACGTGGCTTCAACAGGGCTGAGTATCCATCATGCATGTACCTTTGGACGCCCTGAAGACTGCAGAAAGGCTAAATATGTGGAAGGCGTCTCTCTGGTTGGCAGTACGGGGGGATCGATCACTGGCGGGGCGATTGGTGGATTTCTAGGGGGAACTGGTTGCGTACTTTTCCTTGGAGTGACGACAGGCGGTCCGGGGGCTCTCGCGTGCACTGTCATTGGCGGTGCCGTGGGTGGCGCTACAGGCGGTTCGGTCGTAGGTGGTATCGGTGAAATGCTTGGTGAGTTGATATATGAGGTGGCGCAATGATTGGGTTCGACGCCAGGTGGTTAGGCCTTCCCTTGATGGTGGCTATGTTCATAGTCATATTTATATGGGTTTATGTTTCGGTTCGCTATGTGAGTCAAATAGAGTCGTTGCTATCTAATAGTTTGATGGTTTCTGGTAATAAAAAGATTTTTGGTCATGCAGGTTTGGTGGGTAAAGTGATGCGTACCGGCTCTGCATCCGTGATGTTGTCGATGAGGGCGATTTGCGTTCGTAAAGGCCTTCTAGACGTTCAGGATGTAAAAAAATTTCCTGGTGGATTGCGCCGCATGCTGGTTAGCTTGTGGTTTCTTCATATCGCTATTTTCTTGTCGCTCATTGGCCTTTGGAGCTGGTTGAAATTGGGGGGTTATTAAATTTCGTGTCTGGACAGGAAAATTTGCGCCTATCGTAGTGTTTTCAGCGCTTGGGAGACCGGGCGCCGCCCGCGCGGCGCGCAACAACGCCAGCGCTAAGCGCTTCGGAACGCTTGGCAACCCTGGCAGGTCCCAACCTGTGTACCCCTTTCGTCCACAGCAGGAGCCCGTAGCCATGAGCATCGCCTACGACTGGGACCTGATCGAACGCTTGCTGCACGAAGTGCAGAACGGCGCCGGTCACAGCTTCACGCCCCGCCCTTATGCCGAACAGCATGCTGCTGCACTGGCCGCCAAGGGTGAGCCGGTGGGTGACGTGGATCACCTGAAAACCCGTGCATGCGAGTATGAAAAGCTGCTATTTGAGCGCGGATTCATTGAATGCCGGCCTGAAGAGGACGGCGGCAATGGCGAAAACTTCGTCCTGACCGAACGCGGCTCGCGCTTGATGAGCCTGATCGACAGCAGCATCCCCGGCTTCGAGCACCCGCGCCAGGTGCTGGATGAGCAGGAAGATGCGCTGGACGAAACGACGTTCGAACAGGTATCTGCGAAGGCACAGATTGCTTGAGGTCGTTTTAAGGCTGGCAAGTGCAGCGTTCAAAACCCGATAATCGGTAGCTTCTGAACGCTGCCGAGCCTTGCCCATGCCTACGACCACCCCAGAGGCCCGCTTATGAGCGCGGTCCGCAAGAACCCTGACGCCTTTGCCTTCCAGGTAATGCTGGGCCTTTGCCTGATCTGGGGCTGCCAGCAGGTACTGATCAAGACCGCCGCCGTCGACATCGCGCCGGTGATGCAGGCAGCACTGCGCAATGGCATTGCCGCTGTGCTGGTAGGCCTGATGCTGTGCTGGCGGGGTGGCTGGGAGCAGGTCGGCACCACCTGGCGCGCAGGGTTGGTGGCGGGCGGGCTGTTCGGGGTGGAGTTTCTGTTCATTGCCGAAGGGCTGAAACTGACCTCGGCGGCGCACATGTCGGTGTTCCTCTATACCGCGCCGGTATTTACCGCCTTGGGCCTGCATTTTCGTCTACCCAGTGAACGCTTGCGGCTGCTGCAGTGGCTGGGCATTCTGCTGGCCTTCGGCGGCATTGCCATGGCCTTTGCCGGTGGCACTTCGTTCGAGCACATGGACAGCCGCACCTTGCTGGGAGATGCCTTTGGCGTGATCGCCGGGCTGGCCTGGGGCGCGACCACGGTGGTGGTGCGTTGTTCACGGCTATCGGAGGCGCCGGCGACCTTGACCCTGTTCTATCAGCTGGCGGTCGGTTTTGCCGGGCTGCTGCTGATCGCCCTGCTCAGCGGGCAGATCGGCGCGGTGTCGCTGACGCCGCTGGCGATGGGCAGTGTATTGTTCCAGGGGATTGTGGTGTCGTTCATCAGCTACCTCACCTGGTTCTGGTTGCTGCGCAAATACCTGGCGTCGAACCTCGCGGTGTTTTCCTTCATTACCCCGTTGTTTGGGGTGACCTTTGGCGTTTTGCTGCTGGATGAGCCGCTCAGTGCGAATTTCGTGGTGGGCGCGTTGATGGTATTGCTGGGTGTGATCCTGGTAAGTGCCGAGCCTTGGGTGAAACAACAATTGCGGCGGTTGGTAGGGTGATGTGTTGCCTCTACCGGCCCCTTCGCGGGCAAGCCGCGCCTGCAAAGCCTTTGTAGGCGCGGGCTTGCCCGCGAAGGGGCCGGTACAGACTGCATCGCCTCAGGATGCAGCCTTGGCCTGACAGGCGCTGCCCTGCTGTGCGTTACCCGGCAACTGGACCAGTACGCCCGCCACCGCCAACCCGCCCGCCGCCAGCATCAATGCCGGTTGCAGCCCGCCACTGTAATGGCTGCTGAGCGCCGCCAGCAGCGGCCCACTCAACTGCCCCAAGGCAAAGCACGCGGTCAGCAGCCCGGCATTGCGCTGTGTGGCATGTGGCGCCAACTCGCGCGAGCGCTGCATGACCAGTTGCATGCAGGCCAGGAACGGCCCGCCACACAGCGCAACACCCAGCACCAGCCCGATACCCCCACCCATCAGGCAGGCCAGCACACCCAGCCCTTGCAACCACAGGGTGGTGGTCAACCAGGTCGAGGTGCGGCCACCACGGCGCACGCTCACCAGCAAAACACCCAGCGCCGCCGCCAGGCCAAACGCCGGCCAGAACAGGTCAGCCAGCCACTGCCCGCGAAACTGCTGATTGGCCATCTGTGACAGAAAGGTGGCTGGCAGGATGTAGCCCATGCCATACAAGCCATACACCAACCCCAGGCGGCCAGTGCCGACACTGCGCGTCGGGCCTTGTCGCACTGGCGGCTGAGCCGGTGCCGCTTGCAGTGCCCGTGGCAACCACGGCCGCACGGCCAGCAGCATCACCAAGGCAGCCACGGCATAGATCAGCCACAGTGCAGCCGAGCCCAACCCCTGCACATGCGCGGCCAGTGCCAGTAGCCCGGTCACGGCAATACCCAGGCCGGGTCCGGCGAAAACCAGCGCTCCCAGGCGCTGGCGGTTGTGGGCAGTGGCTACTTGCTGGCTGAGGCTGGTGATCATCACCAGCACCCAGGCGCTGGCTACGCCTGTGCCGAAGCGCAGCAGCAGGTGGCCCCAAAAACCGTTGGCAGCCCAGGAGGCCAGGGTCAGCAGCACACACAGCCACAGCCCCCCGTGCAGGCGCAGCCGTACCTGGCCTGGCGAGCGGGCGAACATGGCGTCCACCGCACCCACGAAATAGCCCAGGTAATTGGCCGCCGCGACCAGCCCGGCGACTGTCAGGTCGAACTGGCCTTCGGCAATCAGTTGTGGCAGTTGCGGGGTGAGGGCGAAACGACCGATGCCCATGGCCATCATCAGCGCCACGGCGCTGGCGAGCAGTTGAATGAGTGGCGACATGACAGGTCTCCTGCGCGGATGTAAGTGATGGCTGGCAGGTTAGGGTGCTTTTATTTTCAATAAAATTGAATAATGATGATCAAGTTGTTCTGTTTTGGAGAATGCCGTGGAATTCAGCCAACTGCGTATCTTTCAGGCCGTGGCCGAGGAAGGCTCGGTTACCCGCGCCGCAGAGCGCCTGCACCGGGTGCCATCAAACCTCTCCACGCGCCTGCGCCAACTCGAGGAGCAACTGGGCGTCGAACTGTTCCTGCGCGAACGTCAGCGCCTGCAACTGTCGCCAGCAGGCAAGGTGCTGCTGGACTATGCCAACCGTATGTCCGCCTTGCGCGACGAAGCGCTGGGCGCCGTGCGTGGCGGTCAGCCGGCTGGGGACTTCGTGCTGGGGACCATGTACAGCACGGCGGCGACCCACCTGCCGGCGTTGCTGGCGCGCTATCACCAGGCTTACCCACAGGTGAACCTGCAAGTGCGTGCAGCACCCAGCGGCGAGTTGCTTGAAGGACTGTTGAACCACTCCCTGGATGCTGCTCTTGTGGACGGGCCACCGAGCCTTGCCGGGCTGGATGGCGTGCCGCTGTGCGATGAGCAACTGGTACTGATCACCAGCCCCGAGCACCCGGCGGTCCTCACCGCCAAGGACGTGGCGGGCAAGGCGGTGTTCACCTTCCGCCAGGGCTGCTCGTACCGCATGCGCCTGGAGGCCTGGTATGCCCATGCCCATACGCCGATGGGGCGGGTGATGGAGATCGAGTCGTACCAGAGCATGCTGGCCTGTGTGATCGCGGGTGCGGGTGTGGCGATGATGGCCCAGTCGATGCTCGACAGCCTGCCTGGACGTGATCGGGTGAGGGTGCACCCGCTGCAGGCACCTTTCGATCAGGCGGTCACCTGGCTGATGTGGCGCCAGGGTATGCGCGGGGCTAATCTGCAGGCATGGATCGACCTGCAACAAAGCGAAACGATTAACCAGTCGTCGGAATGCGCCGCCACGGCTTGATCCGAGTCAAAATCGCCCTTATCTGTAGGAACAGAGGCATGCGTAATACAGGACATAGGGCTATGATCTGTATGAAACATTGCAGGATTGATTTGCCGTGAGGCTGACCCGTCAAGGGGGCATTATGAATAAACCACTGTCAAACTGGCTCCACGACCTGGCCGTCGCCTTGGGGCTGATTCCACCACCCTTGCAGCCGGTGCCGATCCCGACTGATGAAGAGCAGCGCAAACGTCAACCGCGTCGGCGCTGATTAACGACAAAGGCCGCTTCACCCGAGTGGGTGCAGCGGCCTTTTTGTGTCTGCTGATTGTCTATTGCGTGTACTGGCCCTTTCGCGCGTGCAAGCCCGCTACAAACGAAAGGGCCGGTACAGCAGTCAGGCCAGCTTCACCGCCGCCACCGACTTGCGCGACACCAGGCTCACGCCCACAAAGCTCACCAGCCCTACTGCCAGGCTGTAGTAGATCGGGGTATTGGCCTCCAGCCCGTCCAGGAACATGAACAGCAGGGCGGTGGCAAAGCCCAGCGACATGCTGGCAATCGCGCCTGCGGTGGTCGCACGCTTCCAGAAGATCGCCCCGATCAACGGGATCAGCATGCCGCCGACCAGCAGGTTATAAGCCAGGGTCAGGGCGTTGATCACATCATTCACCACCAGCGCGATGCCCAGCACCACCAGGCCGGTGAGCAGGGTGAACAGGCGGCTGGTGCCCAGGCTCGACTGCTTGCCGCCACGCAGCTTGGGCAGCAGGTCTTCGGTCACGGTGGTCGAGGCAGCCAGCAGACCGGCGCTGGCGGTGGACATCATGGCCGCCAGGGCCGCGGCCATCAGCAGGCCACGAATGCCATCGGGCAGGGTGCTCTTGATCATCTCGGCAAAGGCGTTGTTCGGGTTGGCCAGGTCGGGCATCAGCACATGCGCAGCCATGCCGATCGCCGCACAGGCCAGGCCATACAGCACGCAATACACACCGGCGGTGGTGCCGGCTCGCTGACAGACCTTTTCGTCACGGGCGGTGAACACTCGCTGCCAGATGTCCTGGCCGATGAGGATGCCGAAGAAGTAGATCAGGAAGTAAGTGATGATGGTGTCCCAGCCAATGGTAGTCAGCTGGAAGCTGGCCGCTGGCAGTTTGGCCACCAGGGTGTCCCAACCACCGGCCTTGTACAGGCACACTGGCAGCAGGATGAACATCAGGCCGACGGTCTTGATCACGAACTGGACGATATCGGTCAGGGTCAGCGACCACATGCCGCCGATGGTCGAGTACAGCACTACCACGCCGCCGCCGAGCATCAGCGAAGCCCAGAACGGCAGGTCCAGCAGCACCTGCAGGACGGTGGCCATGGCCAGGGTCGAGGTGACCCCGATCATCAGCGCGTAAGCCAGCATGATGACGGCGCTGGCCTGGCGTGCGGTGGGGTTGTAGCGCTGTTCCAGTACCTGGGTCACGGTGAAGATGCGCAGGCGCAGCAGCGGTTTGGCGAGGAACAGGTTGATGGCGATGATGCCCAGGCCCAGGGCTGCGCACAGCCAGAAGCCGGAAATGCCGTGGACGTAGCCCAGGCGCACGGTGCCGACGGTGGAAGCGCCACCGAGTACGGTGGTGGCCATGGTGCCCATGTACAGCACCGGGCCGAGGTTGCGCCCGGCTACCAGGTAGTCTTCATGGGTTTTCGCGCGGCGCATGCCATACCAGCCAAGCCCGAGCATGCCGGCGGTGTAGATCATTACAACAATGATGTCCAAGGCCATTGGGGGTCTCCCGATTATCTTTATTATGGCGAGATCGACCGCGCGGGCGTTTGCACGGCGCCCGGCGGTCTTTTCTTGTGTTGGCGGGCCTCAGTGGCCCTCCCTCATGGCTCCTGCCGGGGTAGAGCGGTATTAGCGACGCACCACGCCAGGTAGCACGCACAGCATCTCGAACAGCAGGTTGGCACCGAGCAGCGAGGTGTTGCCGGTGGTGTCGTAAGGCGGGGAGACTTCGACAAGGTCACAGCCGATCAGGTCCAGGCCGTGGCAGCCGCGAATGATCTCCATCGCCTGGATGGTGGTCAAGCCGCCGATCTCCGGGGTTCCGGTACCGGGTGCCCAGGCCGGGTCGATGCCATCGATGTCGAAAGACAGGTAAACCGGGCCACCGCCGACTTTTTCCCGCACTTCGGCCATCAGTGGCTCCAGTGACTTGTGCCAGCACTCTTCGGCCTGGACCACGCGGAAGCCCTGGCGACGGCTCCAGTTGAAGTCATCGGCGGTGTAGCCCTGGGCGCGCAGGCCGATCTGCACCACGCGGTCACAGTCGAGCAGGCCTTCTTCCACGGCGCGGCGGAAGGTGGTGCCGTGGGCGATCTTCTCGCCGAACATGTGGTCGTTGACGTCGGCGTGGGCATCGATGTGTACCAGGCCGATCTTGCCGTGTTTCTTGTGCAGCGCACGCAGGATCGGCAGGGTGATGGTGTGATCGCCCCCCAGGGTCATGGGGATGACGTTGTGCTCGACGATCTCGTCATACGCTTCTTCGATGATGCGCACGGCGTCCAGCAGATTGAAGGTGTTGATTGCCACATCGCCGATATCGGCGACCGACAGCGAGTCGAACGGGGCGGCACCGGTCGCCATGTTGTACGGGCGGATCATCACCGATTCGGCGCGGATCTGCCGCGGGCCGAAGCGGGTGCCGGAGCGTAGCGAGGTACCGATATCCAGCGGTACGCCAATGAAGGCGGCATCCAGGCCTTCGGCGCTTTGCAGGTGGGGGAGGCGGAGCATGGTGGCGATGCCGCCGAAACGCGGCATTTCGTTGCCGCCCAGTGGTTGGTGGAGAGTCTTGTCCACGGTGGGCCTCATCAGTCGGTCGATTGTTGTGTTTGTTCGAACCTGTGCCGCCGCGCGCCATTCACGTTTGGTTTGCCGGCGGGCAGGGACATTTCGGCCAAGTCTGCTCAAGGGAGTACCGGGGAAGAATCGCTACCGACAAATACTTAGTTCAGGATTTTCTGAACTAAAGGCGGGTAGAGCAGTTAGACTGCGCGCACATACCCTTGTGGAACCGTTGCACCATGGCCTCGACCTTGCCCGACCTGAAACTGCTGCGCATCTTCATCAGCGTGGTGCGCCACCAGGGCTTTGCCAACGCCCAGCGCGAGCTGAACCTGTCGACCTCGGCCATCAGTACCTACATGAGCCAGCTGGAGGGCGCGTTGGGTATCGTGTTGTGCCACCGGGGTCGGGGTGGCTTCAGCCTGACCAGCAAGGGCGAGCTGTTCCATCAGGAAACCCTGCGCCTGCTGGCCGAGCTGGACGGTTTCGAGCAGTATGCCGCCGCCCTCAAGGGCGAACTGCGTGGCACCCTCAACCTTGGCGTGATCGACTCCACGGTCGGTGACCGCGCCTTGCCGCTGGCCGAAGCCATCGGCGCCTACAGCCAGGAGCACCCGGCGGTGCACCTGCACCTGTCGGTGTCCAGCCCCTACGAGCTGCAACTGGGTGTGCAGGACAACCGCCTGGACCTGGCCATCGGCGCGTTTTCTTCGCGGATGAGCGGCCTGCTCTACCAGCCGTTGTACCGCGAACAGCACTGGCTGTACTGCAGCAGCCGCCACCCGTTGTATGCCGAGCGGCGCATTCCCGAGCAGGTGGTGACCCAGCAGCGCATGGTCGGCCGTGGTTATTGGAGCCAGGCCGAACTGGCCCGGCATGGCTTCAAGCACAGTGCGGCGACGGTTGAAAGCATGGAGGCGCAGCTGATCCTGATCCTTTCCGGGGCCTATATCGGCTACTTGCCTGAACACTACGCCCAGGCCTGGGTCGACAAAGGTGACTTGCGTGTACTGTCGCCGTCGACCTTTGGTTACCAGGCCCCGTTCTCGCTGATCATTCGCCGCGGGCGCAGCCGCGAACCGCTGATCCAGACCTTCCGTGACCTGCTGAAAAGCCAGCTCAACGTGGGCTGAGATGCGACGCATTCATGCATTCCGTCGGGAGCGGGTTAAATTCCGGTAAACGCTGGCCGCTAACCTGATAGCGCTCTGCTACATATCAACTTGCGCTGATGATTTCCCCTTATTTCATCCTGCAAGGATCGCCCAAGATGCGCATGAATTTGCCCGTCACTGAGCACGAAAGAACCTTCCCCGGCGATCAACGCCTTATTTCCACGACTGACCTCGGCAGCCGAATCACCTACTGCAACGACGCCTTTGTGGCAATCAGCGGCTTTACCTACGACGAGCTGGTCGGCCAACCGCACAACCTGGTGCGCCACCCGGACATGCCGCCGGCGGTGTTTGGCCACATGTGGGAGACCATCAAGCAGGGCAAACCTTGGATGGGCATCGTCAAGAACCGGGCGAAGAACGGCGATTACTATTGGGTAAGCGCCTATGTCACGGCGATATACGAACAAGGCCGGATCAGTGGCTACGAGTCGGTGCGCTCGGTGCCCACGCGCGAGCAGATCCGCCGTGCCGAGGCACTGTATGCGCGTTTGCGTGATGGCCGCGGCCCAGTGCCGTGGGCTGCTCGCCTGGGGCACGGCCTGGGCCATGGCTGGCCACTGATCGGCGCAGGCCTGCTGTCGGCGGCGGGTTACCTTTGGCTGCCCCCCTATGCGGCGCTCGCGGTGCTGATGGCAAGTCTGCTGCTGGCTTGGTACTGGGTCGAGCACCGTCAGAACCAGGCCATTCGCCGCACGTTGGCTGAGCATCCCAAGGCCTTTACCAGTCCGTTGGTGGCGCTGACCTACAGCGACAACCCAGGCCTGCAGGGCCAGCTCGACCTGGCCATCATCAGCGAAGAAGCCCGCCTGCAAACGGCCCTGACCCGGCTGGTGGATGCCGGTGTCGGGGTAAAGTCGCGGGCGGCGCAGTCTTCCGACCTGTCCGATGCCCAGGCGCAGATGCTCGACCGGCAGCGCAGCGAGACCGACCAGTCCGCCACGGCGATCGCGCAGATGGCGGCAACCATCCAGCAGGTCACCCACAACGTGCAGAGCACGGCACACGCGGCAGGTGATGCCGACCAACTGGCGCAGCAGGGCAGCGAGCTGGCCCTGAAGAGCCTGCAAGCCATGGGCAGCATGAGCGACGCGGTCAATGACATTGGTCAGGCGGTCAACGCCTTGGCCGAGCAGACCCAGTCGATTGGCAGCGTGGTCGACGTGATCACTTCGATTGCCGAGCAGACCAACCTGCTGGCGCTTAACGCCGCCATTGAAGCGGCGCGCGCCGGTGAGCAAGGGCGGGGGTTCGCAGTGGTGGCTGATGAGGTGCGGTCGTTGGCGCAGCGTACCCGCGCGTCGACCGAAGAGATCCACCATATCATTGCCTCGTTGAGGGCCGGGGCGGAGCGAGCGGTGAGCACTGCCAGCCGGGGCGAGCAGATTTCCCGGGACAGTGTGCACAGTGTCGAGGCGGTGCAGGCGGCACTGAGCGGGATTGCCGTGGCGGTCAGCCGCATCACTGGCATGAGCCAGCAGATGGCCACGGCATCGGAGCAACAGAGCCATGTGGCTGAAGACATCAACCAGCAGATCGTGAGAATTGCCCAGCTGTGCGACCAGAGTGCCGGGCAAGCCAGGCAAGGCGCGGAAATCAGCCAGGACCTCGAGCGCATGGCGGAGTACCTGCATAGCCTGGCGGAAAGGTTCAACCGTTGAAATCGCGGGGCCCGCAAAGCGGGCCCCGGTTATGTGGCAAACTGTCCCCGCCAAGGAGACCGCCATGCCCAGACCCCGCTGCGAGCGCTGCCAGCGCCCGCTCGACCATTGCCTATGCCCACTGATCCCCGCGCTCGACAGCCGCACCCGTGTGATCCTGCTGCAGCACCCCAGTGAAACTGCCCATGCCCTGAACACGGCGCGCCTGGCTGCCCTTGGCCTGAACAATGCCGAGTTGCGGATTGGAGAGGTGTTCGATGACCTGCATGACTTGCTCGCCACCCCCGGATACCACCCGGTGCTGCTGTTCCCGGGTGATGACGCCCAGGTGCTCACAGCTTATGGCGAGGCGGGCGACAAACCTTTGCTGCTCATCGTACCCGATGGTACCTGGCGCAAGGCGCGCAAGCTGCTGTACCTGAACCCGTTGCTGGGGGGGCTGCCACGGGTGACGCTGGGGCAGGTGGCCGCTTCACGCTATCGGTTGCGCAAAGCGCCGGAGGCGGGTGCATTGTCGACGATCGAGGCGGTGGTCGGGGCATTGAACACGCTGGAGCAACCGGCCTGCTTCGATGCACTGCTGGCGCCGTTCGAGGCGTTGATCGAGGGGCAGATCAGGGCCATGGGCGTAGAGACTTTTCAGCGTAATCATGGCCGCGAATGAGGGTTGGGGGCTGCTTTGCAGCCCATTCGCAGCACAAAGCAGCCCCGCTACCTAAAACCCGCTCAACGCATCTCAGGCAGACGCGCTTCGGTGCGGACTTCGGTGGTCGCCAGCGCCTCTGGTGGCAACGAAATATGCTGTTTGCTCAGCAATTCACCCATGGTCGCCAGTACGCGGTAGCGCGAGAACTCTTCGGTATAACGCACCTCGGTGTAGCGACGGTCTGCGTTGTACAGCTCGTTCTCACTGTCGAGGACGTCCAGCAGGGTGCGCTGGCCCAGGCCGAACTGGTCCTGGTAGGCCGCGCGCACACGTTTGGTGGTCTCGGCGTATTCGCGCGCGGTCGGCAGCTGCTTGCTGGCGTTGTTCATGGCGTTCCACGCCAGGCTCAGGTTCTCGGTCAACTCACGCAGGGCGTTGTTGCGAATGTCCAGTGCCTGGTTGATCTTGTGCGCGTCGGACTGCAGGCGAGCCTTGTCGCTGCCACCGCGGAACAGGTTGTAGTTCATCTCCACGCCAGCTTGCCAGTCGTTGTTGTTGTGGCCTTTCTCGCCGCCGGTGTTGTTGTTGGCACCGGTTGCCAGAATGGCGTCGAAGCGCGGGTAGAAGGTCGACTTGCCCACTTCGTACTGCCGCTCGGCGGCGTTGACGTCAGCCTGGGCAGACTTGATGTACGGGTTGTTCTGGCGCATGCCGTCGCGGGCTTCGTCGAGGGTGCCTGGCACCTCGCCCCTGATGCTCTGCGGGCTTTCCAGCTCGTCCGGGGCGCGACCGATCACGCTGAAGAAGTTGGCCTCGGCATCGGCCAGGTCGACTTCGGCGGTGTCCAGGTTGTTTTCCGCCAGGGCGCGACGTGCGCGGGACTGGTCGAGGTCGGCGGTGCTGCCGACGCCGCGCTCG
>PJTY01000670.1_pt1 | contig 16057 bp, 15 predicted proteins | sample 1512121 | NCBI WGS metagenome assembly PJTY01 (sample SAMN08177680, study PRJNA422409) | Soil metagenome, whole genome shotgun sequencing project. | isolation source: Soil enriched (2) on filter paper: alkali lignin treatment | place: USA: Madison | collected 2015-01-15 | reverse complement strand
CCGGAAATGCCGATGGCAAGATAGACGTCGGGCGCCACCACCTTTCCCGTCTGCCCCACCTGCAGATCGTTGGCGGCAAAGCCCGCATCCACCGCCGCGCGCGATGCGCCCATCGCAGCACCGAGCCGGTCGGCCAACGGTTCCAGCAGGCGGAAATGCTCGGCCGAACCCAGGCCGCGGCCGCCCGCCACCACGATCGTGGCCGATGCCAGCTCGGGCCGCTCCGAGGCGAGCAGTGCGCGCGAGACGAGGCGCGCGCGTCCGCCATCGCCCTCGTTCGCCGCCGCGATCCGCTGCACGGTTGCCTGCTGCGTTCCCGTTGCGGCGGCGGAGAAACTGACGGCGCGCACGGTCAGCACGCGGATCGCATCCAGCGAACGCACGGTGGCGATCGCATTTCCCGCGTAGATCGGGCGTTCGAAGGTGTCAGGCGAAAGAATCGCCGTCACATCGGAAATCTGCCCGGCGTCCAGCCTGGCCGCCACGCGCGGCAGCACGCTCTTGCCCCAGGCCGTCGCCGCTGCCAGCACGTGCGTGTAGTGTCCGGTCGCCAGCAGCGCAAGCACCTGCTGCGCGACGATCTCCGGCAACGCGTCCTTGAGCTGCGGCGCATCGGCCAGCAATACCTGCGCGACGCCGGCGATGCACGCCGCCTGCCGCGCCGCGGCTTCGCATTCCACGCCGACCAGCAGCAGGTGCACGTCTTCTGCGCAGCAACGGGCGGCGGTGACGGCATGCAGGGTGGCCGGCTTCAGCACGTTCATTTCCTGTTCCGCAATGACGAGTACGCTCATGATTGTTTCCTTTCGATCAGCAGGGAATGCAGCAGGCCGCGCGCGGATCGCTACGCAGTGCATCGACGAGCGCAGCCGCGTTCGGCACCAGCACGCCCGGCTGGCGCGCTGTCGGTTCCCGCACGTTCAGCGTCAGCCAGCGTGGCGACAGGTCGAGTCCGAACTGTTCCGCCGCCAGCACGTCGAGCGGTTTCTTCTTCGACTTCATCAGGTTCGGCAGGCTCACGAAGCGCGGCTCGTTCAGCCGCAGGTCCGCCGTCACCACCGCGGGCAGCGTCAGCGCCACGGTTTCGGTGCCGCCGTCGATCTCGCGCACCACCTCGACCGTGCCCGTACCCGCGCCCGCATGTATCGCGCAAGCCGAGGTCGCCTGCGGCCAGTCGAGCAGCGCCGCCAGCATCTGCCCGGTCTGGTTGCATTCGTCGTCGATCGCCTGTTTTCCGAGCAGCACCAGATCGACCGCTTCGCGCTCGGCGGCCGCGGCCAGCAGCCGCGCCACTGCTAGCGGCTGCAGCTCGGCATCGGTCTGCAGCAGCAGGCCGCGATCGGCGCCGATCGCCAGTGTCGTGCGCAGCACGTCCTGGCACGGCGCATCGCCGCAGGACACGGCGATCACCTCACTCGCCAGCCCGGCTTCCTTCATGCGTACCGCTTCCTCGACCGCGATCTCGTCGAAGGGATTGATCGCCATCTTGACATTCGCCGTATCGACGCCCGAACCGTCGGCGCGCACGCGCACCTTGACGTTGGCATCGACGACCCGTTTGACCGCCACCAGAATCTTCATGCTCGTTCTCCTTGTTCCATTCACCATCCCATCCACGCCAGCGCGAGCAGGACCAGCCCCGCGATCCATACCGTTTCGCTGACCAGCATCAGTACCGGCTTCCACCCGAGCGAGGCCAGCGCCTGGAACGAAGTCTTGACGCCGAGCGCGGCGATCGCCAGCACCAGGCAGACGCGCGACAGCGCATTGAGTCCCTCGTCCACCGCCGGCGGAATCAGGTGCAGGCTGTTGGCCAGCATCATCAGCGCGAAGCCCACCAGAAACACCGGCACCAGCGGCATGCGCGTGGCCTCGGCCTGCATTCGGGTGCGGAACAGCAGCGAGACCGCGATCACCACCGGCACCAGCATGGCGACGCGCGTGAGCTTGACGATGGTGGCGATCTCTCCCGTATGCGGCGAGATCAGATAGCCGGCACCGACCACCTGCGCCACGTCATGAATCGTGCCGCCGAGGAAGATGCCGGCCGCCGTATGGTCGAGCGCGAGCACGTGCACCAGCAATGGATAGACAATCATCGCCGCGGTCGAAAGCGCCGTGACGCCGACCACCGTCAGCAGCGTGAACTGCTCGTTCTCGCGCGTGCGCGGCAGAACCGCCGAGATCGCCAGCGCCGCCGATGCGCCGCAGATCGCCACCGCGCCGCCCGACAGCAGGCCTTCGCTGCGCGTCCTGCCGAGCACGTGGGCGACGAGGCCGCCGCAGGCGATGGTGGAAACCACCGCCAGCAACACCAGCAGCAGCGGCAGCACGCCGATGTGCGCGATCTGGTCGAAGGTGATGCGCGCGCCCAGCAGCGCCACGCCGGTGCGCAGCAATGTCTGGCTGCAGAACTGGATGCCCGGCAGGCACAGCGCGTCCTGCGAGAGGAAATGAAAGGCCAGCCCGAAGAACAGGGCATAGAGCAGTTGCGGGCCGCCGTAGGTGGTGGAGACGAAGGTTGCCGCCAGCGCGATCACGCTGCAGATCGTCACGCCGCGCCAGTTGCTGCGCAAGGCCGCCGGCCGCCAGACCGAGAGCAGCGCCAGCGACCGTTGCTGCCACGTCCACGATGGAAGACTCTTTTCTTTCACGCCATGCTCGTCACGTTTGCGGTTCGACAGGCGTGCACTGGCCCCGATGCAGCACGCACCTGTCTGAACATTTCAATGGAATGGGCAGCCGCAAGCCGCCCGCGGATGACTGCTACTTCTCGACGAACGCGCGCTCGATCACGTAATGTCCCTGGTGGCTCATGTTGCCTTCCGTGAGCCCCCTCGATTCGAGCACGGCCACGGTGTCCTTCAGCATGGCCGGGCTGCCACAGAGCATGAAGCGGTCGTCTTCCTTGTTGAAGGGTGGCAGACCGAGCTTGTCGAAGAAGGCCTCGCTTTGCAGCAGGTCGGGAATGCGGCCCTGGTTCTCGAACGGCTCGCGCGTGACGGTCGGGTAGTACAGCAGGCGACCGGTGGCGAGTTCGCCGAGGAACTCGTGCTCGAACAGCTCCTTCGCAATGCGCTGCTGGTAGGCGAGCTCGCTCACCTGCCGGCAGCCATGCACCAGGATCACTTTCTCGTAGAGTTCATAGACTTCGGGATCGTGCACGATGCTCATGAACGGCGCGAGGCCCGTGCCGGTACCGAGCAGATAGAGATGCCGGCCTGGCAGCAGGTTCTGAGTGAGCAGCGTGCCGGATGCCTTGCGCCCAACCAGGATGGAATCGCCGACCTTGATGTTCTGCAGGCGCGAGGTCAGCGGGCCGTCCGGCACCTTGATGCTGAGGAATTCCAGCGTCTCCTCGTAATGCGGACTGACCATGCTGTAGGCACGCATCAGCGGCTTGCCCTCGACTTCGAGGCCGATCATCGCGAACTGCCCGCTCTGATAGCGGAAGCTGGCCTCGCGCGTGGTCGTGAAGGAAAACAGGCGATCGGTCCAGTGATGGACGGACAGCACTTCGGCCTGGTAAAAATTACTCATCTTTCCACCCTTTCATCAATGCCTGAGGGAAATCGCCAACGCCTTCGGCGGCACGGCCGTCGGCAATGCGGCGCAGGTAGGTCCACGGATAGATGCCGCGCTCGTGGCCGTCCGAGAAGAACAGCTGCACGCCCATCGATCCCAGCAATTCGATCTTCAGCAATGTCACGCCGGCATCCACCGGCGGCACGTCGTCGAGCGCGCGGCGCACGCTTTCGCAGACGCTGCAGCGGCAGGACTGGCGCAGCACCTTGTACGACACCGCGGCCTGCAGGTCCGGCCACTTCATTTCCAGCCGGCGCGCCCTGGGGTCGAGTTCGAGCGCGTAGGGATACGGCACTTCCTGCACATCGATCTCGTCGCACACCGCGCTAGAGGACATGACGCACTCCTTCCGGCCCGATCTCCATGCTCAATCCCTCGCAGCCGCCCTGCGACAATTCACCGCCCATCGCCGCCAGGCTTTCCTCGCGGATCAGCCGCTTGATCTGGCGGATCAATGCCGTGAATTCCGGCGTGTCCATCATCTCCGGCTTGCGCGGGCGCGGCAGCGGCACCACGATCTCGGCCTTGACGCGACCCGGTCTCGCCGTCATCACGTAGATGCGGTCGGACAGGAAAATCGCCTCTTCGATGTCGTGCGTGATGAACAGCACCGAAAGACGCAGGCGCTGCCACATGTTGGTCAGGATTTCCTGCATGACGGAGCGCGTCTGCGAATCGAGCGCACCGAACGGTTCGTCCATCAGCAGCACCTGCGGGCTTGTCGCCAGTGCGCGCACGATGCCGACGCGCTGTTTCATGCCGCCCGACAGCTGCGACGGATAGTGGTCCTCGAACGCCAGCAGCCCGGCGAGTCCCAGCAGCGTGCGCGCCTGAGAAGTGCGTTCGCTCTGCGCCACACCCTGCATCTTGAGACCGAACTCGACGTTCCTGCGCACCGTCATCCACGGGAACAGCGAATACTGCTGGAACACCACGCCGCGATCGGCGCCCGGCCCGTCTATGGTCTTGCCGTCCAGCGTCAGCGTGCCGCTGTTGAAGCGCGTGAAGCCGGCGACGGCATTCATCAACGTCGATTTGCCGCATCCCGACGGGCCGATCAGCGAGACGAACTCGCCCGGCTGCACGTCGATGGAGACCGACTTGACTGCCTGGACGGTGCCGCTCCTGGCCTTGAAGCTGATGTTGAGATCGCGTACTTCGATATGTCCTGAAAGAGCGCTCATTTCCTGTCTCCCGCTGCCGCCATCCACGGCATGGCCAGTCTAGACGTGAGTTGGATCGCCTTGCTGCACAGCAGACCCAGAATGCCGATCGTGATCATGCCGAGCGCGATTTCCGAGTACGAGATCAGCGAATAGGCTTCCCACGTGAAGTAACCGATGCCGAACTGTCCAGAAATCATCTCGGCCGCGATCAGTGAAACCCATGCCACGCCCATGCCGACCGACAGGCCGGTGAAGATGTGCTGCAGCGCGCCGGGAATGACCACGTACAGGATCAGGTCGAGTTCCCGCGTGCCCAGGCTGCGCGCCGCGCGGAACAGCACCTCGTCGATCTCTTCCACCCCATGGATGGTGTTGATCAGGATCGGGAAGAAGGCACCGAGGAAGGTGATGAAAACGATGCTGACCTCGTTGCTCGGCCACAGCATGATCGCCATCGGCACCCAGGCGATCGCCGGGATCGGGCGAAACACTTCGAGCGCCGGCATGGTCAGCGAACGGAACAGGCGGTAGCGCCCGATCAGGATGCCGAGCGCGATGCCGAGCACGCCGGCGATCGCAAACCCCATCAGCACCCGACGCAGACTGATGCCGACGTTGGTCAAGAAACGAGTGGACTGATTGACCTCACGCACCTTGTCCAGCACGTCCATCGGCGTCGGAATATTGCCGAAGCGCACATAGAAGTCGAGCTGATACCTGGTCGCCAGATACCATGCCAGCAGCACGCCGCTGATCGAGATGGCTCCCAGGACGATGCGGGCCAGCGCGGTATCGAGCCAGTCGCCGAAGCTGAAAGGGCGCGGCGTCTCGGCGGCCGCCGATTTGCCGCCCTGGATCGCGGACAGTGCAGGCCGCTGGGCCGGAGGGCTGGCAGGCGCCGCCGCCGGACTCATGGACGGGTCGATTGCGTGTCGGTCAGTCAGAACCATGATCATTTCCCCATTTTCGACAAGACGTCCGTATAGGTAGCAACGACCGCGCCAGCCTTGCCCGCATACGCTTCAGCATCCTTCTTCAGCAGGAAGGGCACGATCTCGAGCTTGGCCGGATCGGTTCCGGCGACCGAATAGAAGGCCTTGTCGGCAAACACCTTGATGCCCAATGCCTTGTCGAATACGTACGACACGGCAATCTTCTTGCCTTCGCCCTGGTATTTTTTGATACCCATGAAGGTGCAGGCAGTCGAGCTCAGTGCAACGATGTCGCCACCCTCGATCCAGATTTCGCCGGCTTCGCGCGGCCGCGTGATCGGCTTCTTGCAGACTGGGTCGGTGCCACCGATGTCATAGTTGGCCAGCGTCTGCTTTTGCGCGTCGTAGTCCTGGCCGCGTTCCTTGAAGGCCTGCCGCACATAGGTTTCGTTGACCCAGCCATCGACGTCGAACTCCTTGACGCGATTCATCTTCTTCAGCACGCCGTAGGCGGTACGCACGGAATCGACGAGCATCGGCTTGATCGATGGATCCAGCGTATGGATGCCGCCGGGGCCGAGGAAGATGTAGGCGACTTCCTTCTCGATCTTGGTCCACTCCTGGATTTTCTCGGCCGCCAGCTTGGGATTCTTGCGCACCCAGTCGTCGGCTTCCATCATGGCCTTGATGTAGGCCACCGCCACTTCCGGATACTTGGCCGAAAAGTCCTTGCGCATCACGATGCCGTGAAAGGTCGGGATCTTGGTTTCGGCACCGTCGAAGATCTTGCGGGCAAAGCCGCGATACGGCAGCAGCTCGGCAAACGGCACGAAGTCCGCATGCGCATCGATCTTCTTTTCCTGCAGGTTGGTGGTGCCCACTTCGGGACTCTGGCTGACCAGATTCCAGTAGCCGTCGTTCCAGCCGCGCGCCTGCATCGCCTGCAACAGCATGCCGTGCGCGGCCGAACCGAACGGCACGGATACCGTGGCCCCCTTCAGATCGGACAACTGATAGTAGGGACTGTCCTTGTGCACCACCACGCCATTGCCGGCGCCGAAGGCGTTATAGGCGATCACGGCAACCAGTTCGGTTTCATTACCCTTGTTCTGCTGCCCGGTGGCGCCGTTCACCAGCAGCGGATAGTCGCCCATCATGCCGATCTGGATCTTGTTGGCGATCATGCCGTTGGTGATCGGCGGCCCGGAGGTCGAGTTCTGCCAGTCCAGCCTGAAATCGATGTCGGCGTATTTGCCGGTCTTCGGCAGGTATTTCTCGAGCAGCTTCAGTTCCTTGATGACGATGCCACCGGTCACGGTGTTGGTGGTCGTATTCTGCGTGCCGATGCCGATGGTCACGGTCTCCCTCGCCTGCGCAACGCCTGCGCACAGCAGCGCGGCCGACAGCAGGGCAATGCCGGCCGCCACGGCGCGCAGGCGCCCGACGGATCGCGGGGATGAAAGAGCGGGTGATGAAAGCGAGATAGTCATGTTCAATCCTTCCTGTTTATGCACAATGAGCCACGATGAATCAACGAGAGAACTACAGACGCACTAAGCGGCGCTTTCAAACCATCTCCACCAGATACTCCCGCTTGCTGCTCTTTTCCGCCCATGCGTCGGCTTCCGGCATGGGCTCCTTGGAACCCGTGATCAGCGGCCAGCTCTGCGCCAGCCGCACGTTCAGTTCCACGTATTCACGCTGCTCCTCGGGCAAGTCCTTTTCGTCGAAGATCGCCTCGACCGGACATTCCGCCACGCAGACGCCGCAGTCGATGCAGACCTCGGGATTGATCACCAGGAAGTTCGGCCCTTCGTGAAAACATTCCACCGGACACAAGGCCACGCAGTCCGTGTATTTGCAGCCGATGCAGGCTTCGCCAACGACGTGTGTCATCACACACCTCCATTCAGGCGGATGCTCGCCATCGCCAGCTTCGACAGCTTGCGCACGTCGGAATCGGCATCCGTCAGCGCATGCTCGAGATGCGGCATCGCGCGTTCGTCGCCGATCTCGCCAAGCGCAATCACCGCCTCCTTGCGCAGATTGCTGATCGGGTGGACCAGTGCATCGCACAATGCCGGCACCGCAGGTTTGGCCTTCAGCTTGCCCAGGCTGCGCGCAGCCTTGACCCTGACTTGCCAGAACTCGTCGTCCATCACCTTGACCAGATCGGGAATGCCACGCGACAGGCCGAGCTTGCCGATGGTGGTGGCCGCTTCTTCCCGCACCTGCCAGACTGGGTCCGACAGCACCCGGCTCAAGGTCGGCTGAATGCTGACTTCGGAGGAATAGCCGAGCGCGCCGATGGCGATGCGGCGTACTTCGGCATCGGTGTCGTTCGCTGCCGCATTGGTCAGCACGCCAATGGCTTCGGGCTTTTTCAGATAGCCGAGCACACCGATCGCTTCGCGACGCACGCCGGCGTTCTCGTTCGTGATCGCTTTCATCGCCGGCTCGAATGCTTCTTCCGAACGCAAGGCCTTGACGGCATGCAAGGCGTAGATTTTTACCTGCGGATCGCTGTCGCTCAGGTAGGGCAGCAGATATGGTGCGGATGCGGTTTCCTTCAGCTCCGCCAGCGTCAGCGCGGTTGCCTTGCGCACTTCCTCATCGCTGTCCTTCAGCAGCGGCACCAGGGCTTCCAGCACTTCCGGCTCTTCGTAACCTTCGATGGCCTTGGCAGCCTCCAGACGCACGGTAGCGTCCGGGTCGGACAGTGCGGCAATCATCAGCGGCACGATGTCGTCTTCTTCCTCGGTGTACGGCAGATCGATGACAGCAATGCGGCGCACTGCCGGGTCGTCGCTTTTCAGTCGCTCATGAATACTCGTCGCGATCATGGTCGACTCCTTAGCGCAACAGGTAGGGAATGTTGACCTGCACCGCGCCGGTCGGGCAGTCCTGTTCGCACGGCATGCAGTACCAGCATTCGTCGAACTTCATGAAGGCCTTGTTCGACACCATGTCGATCGCCAGCACATCCAGCGGGCACACATCGACGCAGACGGTGCAGCCTTTCTCCGCGATGCATTTGGATTGGTCGACGACGACCGGCGCCTGTGTTCTCGTCGTTGCAATGGTCATGATGATTTCCTTCCTTTAGTTGGCCTGCTTGCCGCCGGCGACACGCAGACGTTGATAGGCAGCCTTCTCGTCGTCGTTGAGTTCGACGATGTAGGGTTCGATCTCGCGCTTGCGGAAAGCCATCCTGCCGTTGCCGTCGCTCTTGACGTTGGTGTGGCAGAACCAGTTTTCGTCGTCCTTTTCCGGATGATCGATGCACAGGTGATAGAGGCCCCAGCGGCTTTCCTTGCGGAACAGCGAGGAGCGCGCGGCCAGTTCGGCGCAGTCGCGAATGGTGTGGGCTTCCATCGCGCGCATGAGTTCATGCGGGTTCTCGGCGACCATGTCGTTGAGGTCTTCGCGGATTTCGCCGAAGCGCTCAAGGGCGATTTCCATCTTGCGGGTGATCTTGGGCGGCTGCAGGTAGTCGTTGACGATGCGGCGTGTCTTGTACTCGACCTGGAATGGCGTCAGTCCCTCGCTGCGCGACAGCGGCGCCATGATGCGCTTGCGCTCGGCTTCCACCATGTCGGTGTTGATGACCGGCTCGCTCATGCCCGACACGTAGTCGGCTGCGTTCTCGCCGCAGAACTTGCCATAGACGAAGGCGCCCAGCATGTAGTTGTGCGGAATGCTCGCACAGTCACCGGCTGCATACAGGCCCGGAATCGAGCACTCGCCCTTCTCGTTGGTCCAGATGCCGGATGCGCTGTGGCCGCTGCAGAAGCCGATCTCCGAGATGTGCATCTCGATCGCCTTCTGGCGATAGTCGTTGCCGCGCCGTTCGTGGAAACGGCCACGGCTCGGCCGCTCGTTGGTGTGCAGGATGTGCTCGATCTCGGAAATCGTTTCCTCGGCAAGGTGATCGAGCTTGAGGAACACGGGACCGCGGCCGCCTTCGAGCTCGTTATAGAACTCGAGCATCATCTGGCCGCTCCAGTAATCGCATTCGATGAAACGCGCGCCCTGCGAGTTGGCCGTGAAGCCGCCGAACGGGCCGGTCACGTAGGCGCAGGCGGGACCGTTGTAATCCTTGATCAGCGGATTGACCTGGAAGCACTCGAGGTTCGTCAGTTCGGCGCCGGCGTGGAAGGCCATCGCATGGCCGTCGCCGGTATTGGTCGGGTTCTCATAGGTGCCGAACATGTAGCCCGATGCCGGCAGACCGAGACGGCCGGCCGCGCCCGTGCACAGCACGACCGACTTGGCCTTGATCACATAGAAATCCGCGGTACGGCAATCGAAGCCCATGACGCCGGCGATCTCGCCATTGGTACCGGTTATCAGGCGCGTGGCCACCACACGGTTGGTGATCTCGACACGCTGGCGCTTCAGCTGGCGATACAGGACCTTTTTCATGTGATGCCCTTCCGGCATCGGCAACACATAGCTGCCCAGATGGTGCACCTTGCGCACGGCATAGTCGCCGGTCTCGTCCTTCTCGAACTTGACGCCCCAGCGGTCGAGCTCCTCGATCATCGCGAAGCTGTTGCTAGCATATGCAAACACGCCCTTCTGATCGACGATTCCGTCATTGGCGACCGTGATTTCCTTCGTATATTGCTCAGGCGTCGCATGGCCGGGGATCACCGCATTGTTCAGGCCGTCCATGCCCATGGAGATGGCGCCGCTGCGCTTGACGTTGGCCTTTTCCAGCACCAGCACGCGCAGCTTGGGATTCTTTTCCTTGGCCTTGACGGCCGCCATGGGGCCGCCGGTTCCGCCCCCGACGATCACCAGGTCGTATTCCAGTTCGATGGTGTTCATATCTGCCTTTCCAGTGAGTGATGCGACGCATCGCTGTCCTGATTGCCTTGTCGCAACGGCGACGCGCAAAGGTCAGCGGTGAAATATTCGTGTCGAATCACAACGCCCTGACAATCTCGTCATGACTCGTCATAACCAGTTGAGCAAAACGTGTGCCAGCGGATTTTCAGGCTTGGCGACCCGGTTTACGGGCCATATGCGGTAGAACTGCGGATGGAGAGGGAAAGGAATGGATCATTGTGGTGATCGCGACCAGAAAAGGGACCCGATTCAGTGAGACCGAACGATCCAAAATCGCGCAAAATGATGCCAACGTCCTGCATCTTTCTTCAATTGAGGATGATTCTCATTTTTATCAGCGCAGCACCTTCAGCTTGTACTTGAAGCTCTCGGCGCGGTAATGGATGTACTCGAATACCAGCGGACGATCCTCGCTGGCATAGGTCAGCCGTTCGATACGCAGGATGGGCGAGCCGGCTTGGACTTTCAGGCGACGCCCGATTTCCTCGTCGGCAGCGGTCGCATCGATCTCCACATCGGCCGAATGCAGGCGCTGCCCCAGTTCGTTTTCCAGCAACGAGAACAGATCCTTGTCGCGCAGGTTCTTTTCGGTCAGACGCGAACCGATGTCGTGCCGCACCCACGAGTGATCGATGGAGATCGGCTCGCGGTCCAGGTAACGCAGGCGACGGATTTCCGTCACCGTCTCGCCTTCGCGCAGGCCAAGCTTGCCGCAGACCAACGCGCTACCCGCCATCGTGCGCAAACCCAGGACTTCCGAAAACGTCTCGTGCCCCAGGTAGCGCACGGCCTCGCCAAATCCCTGCAGATGCGTGAGCTCCTGCGACACGCTGGGACGCGCGACGAAGGTCCCCTTGCCATGCACCTTGAACAGAAAACCTTCCTTCTGCAGATCATTCATGGCCTGGCGCACCGTGATGCGGCTGACGCCGAAGGCATTGATCATCTCGCTTTCGGAAGGCAGTTTTTGATGGGCGACATAAGTGCCGTCGATGATCTTGGCCCGCAATGCCTCCTTGATCTGGGCATACAGCGGGACGGTGGAAGACGGTGGCAGCGGCATGATGATTTTCGGATTGAAGCACGCAGGGATGCGACTCATTATAGAGTCAGGCCGGCAAGGTGAGTAGATCGCAGACCCAACGGAATCCTTATTTCCGTCATCGCCGCATCTGCATCGCCTGCTGCCTGCGTCCCAGCCACACGCCGTTGAGCACCCACGCGAACGCCAGCGGCAGCGCGATCAGCGACACGCCGACCATGCCGAAACCGAGCGCGCCCAGCAGCGCATACGACCAGCTGCCGAGCTGATCGCCCAAACGATAGACGACGGTATCGATGACGTTCTTGGCCTTGTACTTATCCTCGCGCGGCAGCACCGTGAACAGCAGTTCGCGCGTCGGCCGCGACAGGCCGAAGTTGCCGACACGGCGCAGCACCTGAAAGACCACCAGTACCGCCAGTGTCGGAAACGCGGCCAAGGCGCCAAACCCGATCAAGGTCAGCGCTGGCAGAAAGGCAGCCGCCACCGCCACACCGAACACGCGCAGCAGGCGGCCGGTCAGGAACAATTGCACCAGCAGCGTCAGCGTATTGACCGTCAGATCGACGGCGGCAAAAAAGGCCGTGCGCTCGCCATTGTCGGCAAAGGCATCGCGCGCGATCGTCGCCTGCTGGAAATACAGGAAGGTCGAAGTCACCGAATACGCGAACATGTAGAAGCAGATGTTCGCCAGATACGGCGAACGCATCGTGTGCGTAATGCCTGCCAGGATGCCGCCGCCGATCGGCTTCTCCATCACCCGCTGCGCAGGCTGTCCATGCAAGGCACCGGCCAGCACGTGCATGCGTACCACGCACAGGATCGCCAGCAACAGCAGCAGCGCCGCGCACAGCATCAGAACCGGCAGCGGCACGGCGCGCGCCATGGTCGCGGCGACGCCGGAACCGGCAATCGCACCAACGCTGGCGGCAGCCGCCAGGACACCGAACAGCCGCTTGGCCTGCGCCGGCTCGAACAGGTCGGCCATCAGCGCCCAGAACACCGAGACCACGAACAGGTTGAAGACCGACAGCCAGATGAAGAAGCCGCGGCCGATCCAGACCTGCTGCTCCTCGGATAACCAGGCAAACAGGATAGCGAACAGCAACAGATTGGCAATGAAGAACAGATAGACCAGCGGAATGAAGCGCTGCCGCGGCAATGCCCGCACCAGCGCCGCATACAGCGGCGTCGCCGCCAGCATCGCGAGCAGCGTGCCGGTGAACAACCATGGCAGGTTTTCGACGCCGCCGGCCACGCCCAGCATCTCGCGCACCGGTCGCAACACGTAATAGGCAGTCATCAGGCTGAAGATGCAAAGCCCGCCCCACGCCAGCACCCTGCCCTCGCCCGGATGCATGTCGAGCAGGCGCGTGATGCGTGCCTGCCAGCGGGCAGCAAGCGTATTCGGCTGGGTGCGGGAATCGTTCAAGCCGTGCCTCGGAAAACGGGCATGCCCCGGTGATGCAGGCATGGCGGTCGTCGGATGCTGGCGCCAAACCGGCGTCAGAAGAGTTCGTCCATCCTCACACAGAATCCCGCTTCACGCATGCGGCTCCGCAAGCGACATCCTAAAGAAAAAGCCCTCCGTGTTACGGGCGGGCCTTCCATTCAAGCGAGCAACCACGCCGCATGTTTGCCTGCGGCAAGGACGTCAGAACGGTTCTACCTTATCACCATGAACGATCTATACCTCAAGCTTCATAAGTGGTAGTCCGCCTAAAACAGGATAGAGCTTCTTGAGCACGTCAGTCATCAAGTTGACCAATGAAACCGCGTCGGCAATGACCGAAGGAAGCTCTCGCTTATGGCGCCTTGGAATTCGGTGGAATCGATGCAGCGGGTTAAAACAAGTGACAAAGTTCGAATCTCGGATTGCGCCCCAGTGCCCGTGACTGTAGGTCGATGTCCAATCATAGTATCTGTCGTAAATGTCTTTTGTGCCGCCCTCTATTGCCAGCGTACGCAGATTCTTATTTGCCCAATGACCCGTATTCATATCGATAAACTCCTGCCAAGAATCCTCATTGGCCATTTCGAACAAAGAGTCCTGACTGACGTAATCGGGAGGAGCTCCATCACCTAAGTCCACCTTCAAGAAGGCCAATTTGGCTTGACCCACACCAAAATTGCGATATTCAAACCACAGGGTCTTATTATCCTTCGCAGCCAAGTAAGCAAAGGAGATGTATAGCTCCGCAAGGGTGCGCAAGCCGGATCTACCGGCAACAGACACAGACAGCTCTGGCGTACATATCTCTTCCGCAATGGATAGTGCATAAAGCATGAAACCAAACGCACCGTCATGGCGCACATCAATGGCGGAACTTACATTAGTATCAAAGAAGCCTTGATGAACGCGCTCACGGAGCATGGTAATCTGGTCGTGTCTAAAGTCTGGTGCCGCAGCCTTCCCACCCAAGTTCGATGAATCCAGGCATTGAGTATTTCGAAATGCTTCGTCCCAAAATTCCGAAATCCATTTCTTAGGCTTTGCAGCTGCTCGGAGGGCTCCTTCAGTCGAACGAATAAAGGGACGCACCTTTCGTAAATCACCTGCATTGGGAAAATTGATAACGTCTTCGACGTCTTGACACATGGTTTCAGGAAATCGAATACGCCCACTCAAAATATCAGACAAAATCTTTAGCCATCTAATATCAGTAGTCGTCTCAGACTGATGACCTGCAGCAGGAGCAATCGCGGGAGCCAAAACATCCCACTGGTTGATAACAGGCGGAAAGCAGCGCGTCCAATGCTCCTTCCCTGGAATAGTTTCTAATCCACCTAAGGCACCTAAGGCTTCAATACAGTTCGGCCACTTTTGCAACTCGGCGGCGAATGCATCAAACTCTTGAGTTGAGATTGCAGCGAGTTCCGACATTTCCAATGTACAAGCTAAAGGTCCTTCAGCGTCCGGCTTAACTGCTTTGATTGCTGACCATCTGTCTTCAAATTTAGGGAGATGATTGAGACTCCACTGCACTATATGACGAAAGCACTCCAAGTATTCATTCCTCGGTAATGCGTAAGCAACGAGATACGCCCAAAGCATCTCTGGAGCTACATCGTCCATCCAAGAAGCCTTAGATGCAGCAGGTATTTGATTGAATGGAGCAACCATTTTCTTCCCTACTCTCTGGTGTTCGAAAATTGATGAGTAGTTAAAGTCGTTAAATTTCTTCTTTCCGCTCGATGCTTTTGTGCTCATTGCTTACCTGTCCTATTTGCCTTGTCGTTCTGATGAACTTCATCAATAACACGTTTCGCCTCTGTTAAAACTGCATCTCTAGCTTTGTCCATCTGAGGTTTGAGCCTTGATACATCCGTCTCAATACCAAGGTCTGTTCGGAGGCGAGCAATGATTTCGACGTTCAATTCTCCAAGCCGAATAAGATGCTCAGGTATGTACTGCATGAATTCATATTGCAATTGTGAGAGACTTTCTTGCGCTGCTTCTTGCTCTTTAATGATTTCCGCTAATTGCTGCGCGTGCCACTCAAAAGTACGACGTAAATTCAAACTTCTGACTTCGTTCTGGATCCCAGACTCAATCAAGGCCAATTGCTCCGTATTCACGCGACGTTGTTCGTTAATAGAAACGTCGAAACGCTTTTGAAGAAGATTGACTTCTGTGTTCGCATCAGAGATAGGACGCATCTTCTCTACCACTCCCATCATGAACATGCTCATCTGCTTATTTAGGTTGAGAAGGAGGAGGCTCGTTTCGTCGTCGACGATGAATGCTGTTTGAGATACGGCTGAGGAAAAACCGACCACTTCCATCATCGGATTCTCCGTAGCGAGATTCTTGAAAGGAAGCGTGCCGATATACGAGAAAGCCTTATTGCCTTGAGCGACATAGTTCAAGTAGACGTCTTTTCTGTAGCTGACTTTACGGTCCCTTTCCTTCTCAATCGCGTCTCTGTCGAGTTGTAACTCAAGACTCTTCCGGTGGCTCCGGTTTTGAATCAAGACCACTAGTAGCGCCACGGTCGCAGTAAGAATGCCAACCCACAATGCTTCAGAAATTGTGGAAAGAAAGCCGAAGAACGATGTCGGGTTCGGAGGGGTAACCATGGCGCAGGACTGAAATAGAAAGAATTGATTCTAATGGCCTGCTCTATCAACTGACGTCAAACAATGCCAATTGTTTAGACTGATTTCACCGGCACCCCCTATGGGATTTCTGTTCGTTTCACTAGTCCAGAATGCTATTAGCGAAACAAAACGTTTTGTAAACATAGAAAAATGCCCATTAAATCAGGGACTTAATGGGCACCTATTTACAAAGTAGCTTTTCAACAATTCAGAACGGAATATCGTCATCCATGTCGTTGAAGTTAGATGCCGGCTGGCGCGGTGCCGGACGGCTGGCCGGTGCGGCGCTCTGGCGCGGTGCCGGTGCACTGCTGCCGTAGTCGTCATCCATGCCGGCGCTGCCGCCGGTGGAGCGGCCGCCCAGCATCTGCATGGTG
>PJTY01000668.1_pt1 | contig 16080 bp, 15 predicted proteins | sample 1512121 | NCBI WGS metagenome assembly PJTY01 (sample SAMN08177680, study PRJNA422409) | Soil metagenome, whole genome shotgun sequencing project. | isolation source: Soil enriched (2) on filter paper: alkali lignin treatment | place: USA: Madison | collected 2015-01-15 | reverse complement strand
CGTGCACGCCAAGGTCTTCCGGCTTGCGCCCGGCAAACAATCTCAATTGTCCGGCGATGAGCACAATGGCCGGCAGGGCCAGGAGGATCAATACAGTGAGGGTGCCAAATGATTTGCCCATGTCTCGCTCCTTTCGAGGGGTTGCGGGGGACGTGGCGCGTTGTTGTTTTTGGGAATGCCGATAATCCGCCCTTGAGCGTGGGACAAGGGCGTTTATGGAAAGTTTATATTTTGCTCACAAAAATTAACATATCGCTAAGCAGCGGCGTAAAAGATGACGGGCGGCAATGCCGCCCGTTTTTCTTTTACTGGTGAACCGCCTGTGCTTCGCGCTTCTGTTTCTTGTGCTGCTTGCGCTTGTACTCGTTGTGATGCTGGTTCTTGTGCAGCGCGCCGCGTTCAATGTACATGAGGTGGAACATCATGCAGATCGGCAACAACAGGGCAACGAAGCCGAACCACTGGTAGGCAAAGGCCGCGCCGACCGCACCCACGCTGAACGAGAGCACCGGCCACAGGAATTTCTTGCAGCGGCGTTTGACGTTGTCGTCGGCCGCGCCGCGCATGACGTCAACGGCGTCGATCACGAGCTGGGTCACGTTGCCGGTCATCATGGCGGTCGGTACCAGGTGCGACAGCAGCAGGCGGCCGTAGCCGCTGTGCGTGCCCATTGCCATGGCGCCGACGATGCCGGCCAGACCGGCGTAGAACGACGGTTCGTGGCCGATCGGTTCGGCCAGCGTGCCGAGTGCCATGAAGGCGGTCAGCAGGAACAGTTCGACGATGTAGAGATAGAACAGCGCGTGGCGGCCGTTTGATTGCAAACTGGCGACCAGCAGGCGGGAGAACACGATGCCGAAGATGAAGGCGGGGAAGGCCAGGATCTTGAGCAGCAGCGGGCCGCCTTGCGGATTGGCCATTTCGGCGCCGATCAGCACAAAGTTGCCGGTCACGTGCGCCGTGAACAGGCCGAACAGGGCGACGAAGCCCAGCGTATCGACATAGCCGGCAATGAAGCCGAGGCTGCTGTTCTGGATCTTGTGACGTACTTCACTGCGTTTCATGTAGGCGTTCTCCGGGTAGAAGAGTGGTGGGCCGCGGAGAAAAGCCGGGTGATGCCTGCTCCGTCGGCATGACGATTGCGTAGGTGTAAGCATGCATCGAAAAGCAGGTAAATATCAGATATAGCGTCATGCCAAAACGCAATATTCTTATTTCTGTTGTGCAAATGCACTTGTCATCGTCGCGTCATGCGAATGTGGTGATGACGGTCATGAACACGATGGATATTGGCGATGCGTGGCGCAGCGTTCGCACCGGCTGCATGGCATAGCGGAGCGCGAAAAAGAAACGGCCGCGCGGGCCGTTTTTCATGGGAAGTTCCGGAAGCTCAGAAGCCGACCGCCTGACCGTCACGCCGCGCATCGCTGGCGGCGATGTAGCCGTCCGGCGTCTTCCAGATGAACTGGCCGGAGCCGAAATCCATGTAGTTGTCGGCCACCTTGTCGATCTGGTGGCCGCGCGCGGCGAGTGCGACGCGTACGTCGGCTGTCATGGTGTCCTCGAGGTTGACCGAAAGGCCGACATTGACCTTCCAGCGCGCCGCATCACACGCGGCCTGCGGTTGCTGGCCATAGGCGAGCATGCGCACCAGCGTCTGCACGTGGCCCTGCGGCTGCATGTTGCCGCCCATGACGCCGAAGCTCATCTGCGGCTGGCCGTCCTTGGTCAGGAAGCCTGGAATGATGGTGTGGAACGGCCGCTTGCCGGGTGCCACGCAGTTGACGTGGCGCGGGCTGGTGTTGAAGCCGTAGCCGCGGTTCTGCAGGCTGATGCCGGTGCCCGGCACCACCACGCCCGAGCCGAAGCCCATGTAGTTGGACTGGATGAAACTGACCATCATGCCGTTCTCGTCGGCCACGCTCAGGTAGATGGTGCCGCCCTTGGGCGGCGTGCCGTGGTTGAAGCGTTGCGCCTTGTCGATGTCGATCAGTCTGGCGCGCTCGGCCAAATAGGCATCGTCGAGCAGGTCGGCCGCCTTCACCTCGGTCATGTGACGTTCGTCGGCGACCCATTTGTAGGTGTCGGCAAAGGCCAGCTTCATGGCTTCGATCTGCAGGTGGCGGCTTTCGACCGAATCGGGCGCAAAGCGCGTGATGTCGAGCTTGTCGATGATGCCGAGTGCGATCAGCGCGGCAATGCCCTGGCCGTTGGGCGGAATCTCGTGCACGGTGTGGCCGGCGTAGTCCTTGCTGATCGGTGTGACCCACTCTGGCTCGAAGGCGGCAAGGTCGGCATGGGCCATGGCGGCGCCGTTTTCCTTTGCGTAGTTGACGATGGCGTCGGCCAGTTCGCCGCGGTAGAACGCTTCGCCTTGGGTCTCTGCGATCTTCGTCAGCGAGCGTGCGGCGTCGGCAAAGACAAAGTTCTCGCCCACGTGCGGCGCGCGGCCATGCGGCATGAAGGCCTGCGCAAAGCCGGGCTGCGCGTGCAGGATGGCAACCGCGTTGGTCCATTTCTGCTGCACCACGCGCGACACCATGTGGCCGCGCGCGGCGAGGTCGATGGCCGGTTCCAGCAGGTCTGCGAACGGCAGCTTGCCGAACTTCTTCGACAGCGCGACCCAGCCGGCAATCGCGCCCGGCACCGTCACGCTGTCCCAGCCGCGCTCGGGCATCATGCCGTTGTGCTTGCGGCGGAAGTATTCGACATCCCATGCGGCCGGTGCCGGGCCGGAACTGTTGAGGCCGTGCAGCTGCGTGCCGTCCCACACCAGCGCGAACGCATCGCTGCCGAGTCCGCATGAGCATGGTTCGACCACCGTGATGGCGGCCGCTGCGGCGATCGCGGCGTCCACCGCGTTGCCGCCTTTCATCAGCATGCGCAAGCCGGCCTGCGCCGCCAGCGGCTGCGAGGTGGCGACCACGTTGCGCGCGAACAGCGGCTGGCGGGTGGATGGATAGGGATTGCTCCAGTCGAAAGAAGTCATGTGCGGTCCTGGCAGGAAAGGCAAAGTGAGTGGCAATGGCGCGACGCGCCGAGCGGTCATTCTAGCGCGTCGGCTGCGCTACACTAGGACGCATCCCTCTGATTATTCCCTCACCTTCGCGAGGCAAATGCATGTGGCCTTATCCCCGAATCGTCGCGCACCGCGGCGGCGGCACGCTGGCGCCGGAAAACACCATTGCGGCGATGCGCTGCGGGCTCGACCACGGCTTTCGCGCGGTCGAGTTCGACGTCATGCTGGCCAAGGACGGCGTGCCGGTGGTCATGCACGACCCGCAGCTCGGGCGCACCGTGGCGGGCGAGGGCAGCATTGCCGATTTCACCGCGCAGGAACTGGCGGCGCGCGATGCCGGCATCTGGTTCGGCCCGCAATTCGAAGGCGAGCCGGTGCCGACCTACGAGCAGGTGGCGCGCTTCTGCATGCAGCACGGCATCTGGATGAACGTCGAGATCAAGCCGGTGCCGGGCCACGAGGAGCAGACCGGTTGGAGCGTGGCGCAGGCCACCTCGCGCCTGTTTGCCGGCCAGCCCGATCACCGCGCGGCGGCCTTGCCGTTGCTGTCGTCGTTTTCCTTCGCGGCGCTGGAGGCGGCGCGCTTCGCCGCGGCGGAGATTCCGCGCGGTCTGCTGATCGACGAGGTGCCGGCCGACTGGCATGCGCAGCTGCGGCAGCTCGGCGCGATCTCGCTGCACGTCAATCATCGCCGGCTGACGCCGGTGCTGGCGCGCGCGGTCAAGGAGGCCGGGTTTGGATTGTTCTGCTACACGGTCAACGATCCGGCGCGGGCGCGGCAGTTGCTGGAATGGGGCGTGGATGGGTTTTGCACGGACAGGATCGATTTGATCGGGGCGCAGTTTGCGGGGGCTGTGGGGGAGCGGTGAGGCTGCGTCGGTGGCGACGAAGTGGTTTCTTCGTGGAGATGCAGGGCTGGATTCCCGCCTGCGCGGGAATGACGGGTTATAAATCGACTGTAACCGGGTTTGCCAAGACAGGAAGCCGCTTCGCCCATCACCGTCATTCCCGGATGGCCGGCCCCCGCGCAGGCGGGAATCCGGAAGCGCCCCGCCGCAGCCAATTTCATCCAACTTCCCATCCTCATCGCAAAGCCGTCCTGAGCCATTTCCACAAACCGTTGCATCCCCGCCATTCCACCTCGTTTCGTCCCTGTCGCCTCAAGGGTTATCGCCCGCATTCACGTATAATGATCGGTTTCCCAAGCCAGCCGGCTTTTTCCAGAACACGCACATGAAATCGTCCGAAATCCGCGAAAAATTCCTGAAGTTCTTCGAGTCGAAGGGGCATGCCATCGTGGCGTCCAGTCCGCTGGTGCCGGGCAACGATCCGACGCTGATGTTCACCAACTCGGGAATGGTGCAGTTCAAGGACGTGTTCCTTGGCACGGACAAGCGCCCCTACGTGCGCGCGACCTCGGTGCAGGCCTGCCTGCGCGCCGGCGGCAAGCACAACGATCTGGAAAACGTCGGCTACACGGCGCGCCACCACACGTTCTTCGAAATGCTGGGCAACTGGTCCTTTGGCGACTACTTCAAGAAAGAGTCGATCCAGTGGGGCTGGGAACTGCTGACCAAGGTCTATAGCCTGCCGCCGGAAAAGCTGCTGGCGACCGTCTATCACGAGGATGATGAAGCCTTCGACATCTGGACCAAGATCATCGGCCTGCCGCCCGAGCGCGTGATCCGCATCGGCGACAACAAGGGCGGCAAGTACAAGAGCGACAATTTCTGGATGATGGCCGATACCGGACCTTGCGGCCCGTGCTCGGAAATCTTCTATGACCACGGCCCGCACATCCCCGGCGGCCCTCCGGGCAGCCCCGACGAAGACGGCGACCGCTTCATCGAAATCTGGAACCACGTCTTCATGCAGTTCGACATGGCCGAGGACGGTTCGGTCAAGCCGCTGCCGGCGCCGTGCGTGGATACCGGTATGGGCCTCGAGCGCCTGGCCGCGATCCTGCAGGGCGTGCACAGCAACTACGAGATCGATACCTTCCAGGCACTGATCAAGGCAGCTGCGCGCGAGACCAACACGGCCGATCTCGACAACAACTCGCTGAAGGTCATCGCCGACCACATCCGCGCCACCGCTTTCCTGGTCGCCGACGGCGTGATCCCATCCAACGAGGGACGCGGCTACGTGCAGCGTCGCATCATCCGCCGCGCGATCCGCCACGGCTACAAGCTCGGCCAGAAGAAGCCGTTCTTCCACAAGCTGGTGGCTGATCTGGTCGAACAGATGGGCGATGCCTATCCGAAGCTGAAGGCCGACGCGCAGCGCATCACCGAGGTGCTGAAAGCCGAGGAAGAACGCTTCTTCGAAACGCTGGCCAACGGCATGGAAATCCTGGATACGGCACTCGCAGGCGGCGCCAGGGTGCTGCCGGGCGACGTCGCCTTCAAGCTGCACGATACTTTCGGCTTCCCGCTCGATCTGTCGGCCGACGTCTGCCGCGAGCGCGATGTCAGCGTGGATGAAGCCGGTTTTGCCGCCGCCATGGAAAAACAGAAGGCTGCAGGCCGCGCCGCCGGCAAGTTCAAGATGGAACGCGCCGTCGAATACACGGGCGCGGGCAACACCTTCACCGGCTACGAACACCTGGAAGAAGAGGCGACCGTGGTCGGCCTCTATTTCGAAGGCACCGCCGTCAACGAACTCAAGGAAGGCCAGTCCGGCATCGTCGTGCTCGACACCACGCCGTTCTATGCCGAAAGCGGCGGCCAGGTCGGCGACCAAGGCATCATCGCGGCCGAAGGCGTGCAGTTCGGCGTCGAGGACACGCAGAAGATCAAGGCCGATGTGTTCGGCCACCACGGTACGCAGACGCAGGGCACGCTCAAGGTCGGCGACAAGGTGAGAGCAGCTGTTGACGGTGAGCGCCGCGCTGCCACCATGCGCAATCACTCGGTCACGCACATCATGCACAAGGCGCTGCGCGAAGTGCTGGGCGACCACGTGCAGCAGAAGGGTTCGCTGGTCGATGCCGACAAGACGCGCTTCGACTTCACGCACAACGCACCGGTCACGCATGACCAGATCCTGGAGATCGAAAAGCGCGTCAATGCCGAAATCCTGTCGAACACCGACACCCAGGCGCGTGTGATGGACATCGAATCGGCGCAGCAGACCGGCGCCGTCATGCTGTTCGGCGAGAAGTACGGCGAGACCGTGCGCGTGCTCGACATCGGCAGCAGTCGCGAGCTGTGCGGTGGCACCCACGTGCAGCGCACCGGCGACATCGGCCTGTTCAAGATCGTGGTCGAGAGCGGCGTCGCGGCCGGCGTGCGCCGCGTGGAAGCGATCACCGGCGCCAATGCGCTGGCCTATCTGCAGGAACTGGAATCCACCGTGCACAGCGCGGCCGCCACGCTGAAGTCGCCGGCGGCCGAACTGCAGTCGCGCCTGGCGCAGGTGCTGGACCAGGTGAAGCTGCTGGAACGCGAAGTCGGTGCACTCAAGGGCAAGCTGGCGTCGTCGCAGGGCGACGAGCTGGTGACGCAGGCGGTGGACGTCAACGGCATCAAGGTGCTGGCCGCAAGGCTCGAAGGGGCCGACGCCAAGACCCTGCGCGAGACCATGGACAAGCTCAAGGACAAGCTCAAGACCGCCGCTATCGTGCTGGCCGCCGTCGATGGCGCCAAGGTGCAGATCGCGGCCGGCGTGACGGCCGACAGCATCGCCAAGGTCAAGGCCGGCGAGCTCGTCAACTTTGTCGCGCAGCAGGTCGGCGGCAAGGGCGGCGGCAAGCCGGACATGGCAATGGCCGGCGGTACCGATGCGGCAGCGCTGCCGGCGGCATTGGCGTCGGTGCAGGGCTGGGTCGCGGAACGCGTGTAAGAAGTGTTGCCGCTGCGGCCGGAGAGCGGCGCGGCGGATGAGGCCGGCGGGCGCTCCTGCGACGGAGCATGCTGCCGGTTTTTGTTTGGCGCCGGAGCACCAGGGGCCGGCATGCAGGCCGGTCCCTGTATAAAAGGTTAGAATCCGGTTAAATCATTCAACGGTATTGGTGTGTAAAGCATGACGACCATCGAGTTTGCCAAGGAGATCGACGCCAAGGGATTGAACTGCCCCTTGCCGATCCTGAAGACCAAGAAGGCGCTGGCGGAGTTGACCAGCGGACAGATTCTGAGAGTGCAGGCCACCGACCCCGGGTCGGTGCGTGATTTCCAGGCGTTTGCCAAGCAGACCGGCAACGAGCTGGTGCAGCAGGAAAAGGAGGGTGACGTCTTCACCTTCTTCATGCGGCGCAAATAATCGAGAGCAATTCTCAATTACAATAAGCGAAAGGACGACCTGCGTCGTCCTTTGTTTTTTGCCGCCGGATAGTCGTGCCTTTCCCATTCCTTATTTGGACAATAGGGTTTTTGGGCGTGGTTATATCACTTCTGGTTATAATTTCCGCTTTGGTTTGCAACCGTCATTGTGAATTTTTCAAGGACAAAGTCATGAAAGTGTTGGTCCCCGTCAAGCGCGTCGTCGATTACAACGTCAAGGTACGCGTCAAATCGGATCAGTCCGGCGTCGATATCGCCAACGTCAAGATGTCGATGAACCCGTTCGACGAGATCGCGGTGGAAGAAGCCGTGCGCCTGAAGGAAGCCGGCAAGGCGAGCGAGATCATCGCCGTGTCGTGCGGTGCGCCGCAGTCGCAGGAAACTCTGCGCACCGCGATGGCGATCGGTGCCGACCGCAGCATCCTGGTCGAGACCGACGTCGAACTGCAGCCGCTGGCCGTGGCCAAGCTGCTGAAGGCGATCGCCGACAAGGAACAGCCGCAGCTGATCATCCTCGGCAAGCAGGCGATCGACGACGACGCCAACCAGACCGGCCAGATGCTGGCTGCGCTGCTCGACTGGCCGCAGGCGACCTATGCGTCGAAGGTGGAAATCGAGGGCGACAAGGCAAAGGTGACACGCGAAGTTGACGGCGGCCTCGAAGTCGTCTTGCTGACGCTGCCGGCCATCGTCACTACCGACCTGCGCCTGAACGAGCCGCGCTACGTGACGCTGCCCAACATCATGAAGGCGAAGAAGAAGACCATCGACAACCTCAAGCCGGCTGATCTCGGCGTCGATGTCGCACCGCGCCTGAAGACGCTCAAGGTCAGCGAACCCGCGGGCCGCGCCGCCGGCATCATCGTGCCGGACGTCGCCACGCTGGTCGACAAGCTGAAGAACGAAGCCAAAGTCATCTAATTCATCCAAATAAATCAGCGCGACCGGCCGCGCATCGACGCAGGCCGTCCCCATCAGGAAAACATCATGACCGCACTTGTCATCGCAGAACACGATAACGCCTCGCTCAAGGGCAGCACCCTGCACACCATCACCGCGGCCGCGCAATGCGGCGGCGACGTCCACGTACTGATCGCCGGCCACCAGGCCGATGCCGCCGCGCAGGCCGCGGCCAAGGCTGCCGGCGTGACCAAGGTGCTGGTGGCCGACGGCCAGCAGTTCGCCGACGGCTTGGCCGAGAACATCGCCGCGCAGGTGCTGGCGCTGGCGGCCGGCTATTCGCACATCCTGGCGCCGGCCACCGCCTACGGCAAGAACATCCTGCCGCGCGTGGCCGCCAAGCTCGACGTTGCGCAAATCTCGGAAATCACCAAGGTCGTCGCGGCCGATACCTTCGAGCGTCCGTTCTATGCGGGCAACGCGATCGCCACCGTGCAGTCGGCGGATGCGACCAAGGTCATCACCGTGCGTACCACGGCATTCGATGCACCGGCCGATGGCGGCAGCGCCACGGTCGAGAGCGTGACGGCGGTGGCCGATTCGGGCAAGTCGTCGTTCGTCTCGCGCGAGATCGCGACTTCGGCACGTCCCGAACTGACCGCGGCGAAAGTGGTGGTTTCGGGCGGCCGTGGCCTCGGCTCGGAAGAAAACTTCAAGATCCTCGATCCGCTGGCCGATAAGCTCGGCGCCGCGCTCGGCGCCTCGCGCGCGGCGGTCGATGCCGGCTACGTGCCGAACGACTGGCAGGTCGGCCAGACCGGCAAGGTCGTCGCGCCCGACCTGTACATCGCGGTCGGCATCTCCGGCGCGATCCAGCATCTGGCCGGCATGAAGGATTCCAAGACCATCGTCGCCATCAACAAGGATGCCGAGGCGCCGATCTTCTCGGTGGCCGATTACGGCATCGTCGGCGACCTGTTCGAGGTGGTGCCGGCGCTGGTCAAGGAACTCGGCTGATTTTTCAGTCGCGTTCCGTCCAATGGGCGGGACGGCGGCGATTGTGGTGCGTGGAAATTTTCTGGCACACTGCAAGCGCTGACCGTCCCGCCCATTTTCATTTCAGGAGTCGTGCATGACATATGTTGCGCCGTTGAAGGACATGCTGTTTGCGTTGAACGAGCTGGCCGATCTGCAGGCGATTCAGGCCTTGCCCGGTTGCGACGACGCCACGCCCGAAACGGTGGGAGCCGTGCTCGAGGAAAACGCACGTTTCTGCGGTGAGGTGATTGCGCCGCTCAACCGCGAAGGCGATCTGCATCCGAGTCAATGGCAGGACGGCAAGGTCACGACGACGCCGGGATTCAGCCAGGCCTTCAAGGCATTCGCCGATGCGGGTTGGCAGGGCGTGCAGCATCCGGCCGATTTCGGCGGCCAGGGTTTGCCCAAGCTGGTGGCGACGCCGTGCATGGAAATGCTGAACGCGGCGAACCTGTCCTTTGCCTTGTGTCCGCTGCTGACCGACGGTGCGATCGAGGCTCTCATGACGGCAGGTTCGGCGGAGCAGAAAGAAGCGTTTCTACCCAACTTCATCAGCGGCAAGTGGACCGGCACCATGAATCTGACGGAGCCGCAGGCCGGTTCCGATCTGGCGATGGTGCGTTCGCGCGCGGTGCCGCAGGGCGATGGCACCTACCGGATTTCCGGTACCAAGATTTTCATCACCTACGGCGAGCACGACATGGCCGAGAACATCGTCCATCTGGTGCTGGCGCGCACGCCCGATGCGCCGGAAGGCGTGAAGGGCATCTCGCTGTTCCTGGTACCGAAATTTCTCGTCAATGCCGATGGCTCGCTGGGTGAACGCAACGACGTGCAGTGCGTCTCCATCGAACACAAGCTCGGCATCAAGGCGAGCCCGACCGCGGTGCTGCAGTTCGGCGACCATGGCGGCGCGATCGGCACGCTGGTTGGCGAAGAGAATCGCGGGCTGGAAACCATGTTCATCATGATGAACGCCGCGCGCTTCGCGGTCGGCGTGCAGGGCATCGGGCTGGCTGAGCGCGCCTACCAGCAGGCGTTGCAATATGCGAAGGAACGCGTGCAATCCAAGGACCTCGAGGGTTCCGACCAGGCGGTGTCCATCATCCACCAGCCCGACGTGCGGCGCATGCTGATGTCGATGAAGGCGCAGATCGAGGCGGCGCGTGCGCTGGCCTACGTCGGTGCCGCGCATTTCGATACCGCGCACCATCATCCGAATGAAACGGTGCGCAGGAAGCATCAGGCGTTTTATGAATTCATGGTGCCGGTCATCAAGGGCTGGGCCACCGAAATGGCGATCGACGTTGCCTCGACCGGCGTGCAAATCCATGGCGGCATGGGTTTCATCGAAGAGACCGGCGCCGCGCAGTATTACCGCGACGCGCGCATTCTGACCATCTATGAAGGCACGACCGCGATCCAGGCCAACGATCTGGTCGGTCGCAAGACGTCGCGCGATGGCGGGCAGGTGGCGCATGCCATTCTTGACGAGATTCGCCGCACGCAAGCGGAACTGGCTGCCGACGGTGATGCCGATCTGGCGGCGATCGCCGCGCAGCTCGGTGCGGCCGCCGATGCGCTGGACGCCGTGGTCGGCTACGTGGTGCGCAATGTGGAGGCCGAGATCAAGCAGGTCTTTGCCGGCAGCGTGCCGTACCTGAAGCTCGCGGGCATCGTGCTCGGTGGCTGGCAGATGGCGCGCGCGGCGTTGCGGGCACACCAGAAGTTGAGGGCCGATGACGGCGATCGACAATTTCTACAAGCAAAAGTGGCGACGGCGCGTTTCTTTGCCGACCATTATCTGTCGCAGGCAGTGGCTTATCGTAGTGCGATCGTCGATGGCGGCGCCAGTGTGATGGCGCTGGAGGAAGGTCAGTTCTGATGCCGGTCGCGCATCTCAGCGCAGGCGGCCGATGTAGCCGCGGTCAACCGGATCGGCATCGGTGCCTGCCGACGGCGAAGCGTGCGATGCGGTCGGTGTGGGAGAGGGCGCGGCGTGTGGAGCGGCCGCAGCGGGTTCGGACAGGCGCTCCAGCAATGGCTGGCGCGGTTCCGGACGCACGAACAGTCCGTCGGGGCCAAAGAAGATTTCCTGCAGTTTGGCGGCAATGTCCTGCAGGTCTTCGCTGGGTGACAGCGACGCCAGTTTCAGCAGGTAACGGCAGTAGCCGGGATCGATGCGCATGTACTCGATATCGGTCACGCGGCCGGTCTGCCGTCGCAGCGTGACGTGCAACCGGCCCATCAGCGCGAACGCCTGATTCTCGAGCGCGGCACGCGTGTGGTGTTCGTCCGTCATAGTACGTGCTCACCATGCTGTTCGATGTCCATGCCTTCGCGTTCGCCCTCCGGCGTCACGCGCAGCCCGACCAGCGCCTTGACGATGCCGAGGATGACGGCCGTCATCACGCCGGAAAAGACGACTGTCACGATCACCCCGAAGGCCTGGTTGCCGAAGCTGCTGGTGGCGCCACCGATGGCCGGCACTGCGAAGACGCCGGTCAGCAGCGCGCCGACGATGCCGCCGATCGCGTGCACGCCGAACACGTCGAGCGAGTCGTCGTAGCCGAGCGTGGATTTGAGCGAGGTTGCGCCCCAATAGCAGGCGACGCCGGCTGCCGCGCCGATGACCAGCGCACCGTTGATGCCGACGAAACCCGAGGCTGGCGTAATGGCCACCAGCCCCGACACCGCGCCCGACACCATGCCGAGCACCGAGGGTTTACCGCGGCGCGCCCATTCGGCCAGCATCCAGGCCAGCGCGCCGACCGCGGTGGCCAATTGTGTGACCAGCATCGCCATGCCGGCGCGGCCGTCGGCCGCCACCGCCGAGCCGGCGTTGAAGCCGAACCAGCCCACCCACAGCATGCAGGCGCCGATCACGGTCAGCACCAGATTGTGCGGCGGCATCGGCTCGCGTCCGAAACCCAGGCGCGGGCCGACGATGACGGCCGCCACCAGGCCCGACACGCCGGCATTGATGTGGACCACGGTGCCGCCGGCAAAGTCGAGCACGCCGCGTCCGGCCAGCCAGCCGCCCGGCTCCCATACCCAGTGCGCGACCGGCGCATAGACGCAGACCGACCACAGCGCCATGAAGATCAGCAGCGCCGAGAACTTCATGCGTTCGGCAAAGGCGCCGGTGATCAGTGCCGCCGTGATGATGGCGAAGGTCATCTGGAACATGATGAAGACGCTCTCGGGCACGGTTGGCGCGATTTCGCTGACGGTCAGCTTGCCGCTCTCATTGAGGAATTCCATGCCGCCCAGCAGGATGCGATCCAGGCTGCCGACATAGGGCGAGCCCGGCGTGAAGGCCAGGCTGTAGCCGATCACGACCCAGAGTACGGTAATCAGCGCAGCCACCGCGAAGCTGTGCGCCATGGTTGCCAGCACGTTCTTCTTGCGGACCATGCCGGCATAGAACAGGGCGAGTCCCGGCAGGGTCATGAACAGTACGAGTGCGGTCGAGGTCATGACCCAGGCGGTGTCGCCGGCACTGATGCGCGATGCATCGACGAGGGTCGGGCGCCTCAGCGGTTCTTCGACGGCAGGTTCCGCGGTGTTGTCCGTCTGGTTGGCCTCGGCCGTTGGCTCCACGATCATGGGCGCTGCCTCGGACAAGGCGGGTGCCGCCGCGGGAGGCGTTTCCTGCGCGATGCCGGTTGCGATCAGGCTCAGGCTCAGAACGGCCGTCGCCAGCAGGCTCGATAAAATACGCGTTGCCATGAAAACTCCCCGAGGCTGGATGTGGTCTGCGCCACAGGAAGTCCCGACGCAGATTTTTGTATTTCCGTAAAAGCACTTTGCATGCCATGGGGAAACAGGGGATTCGGGCGTACCAATTGGCTGGTATGCACTGCGCATGTTCAGCCGGATGTTTGCGCGTGCACTGGATTGGCGCTTGTGCTGGCGTGAGCTGATTGACAAGTTTTGCCGGCGGATCGGCGGCTGGTGGCCGGGATCGTTGCAAACCCGCTCAAGCGGCTTGCGGTGAGGAGTGGTCCCGCGCTATAATTTGCGGCTTTTTCCGTGTTCTGACACTTATTGGAAATATTATGGTCGTTATTCGTTTAGCTCGTGGTGGTGCCAAGAAGCGCCCCTTCTACAACATCGTTGCAGCCGATTCGCGCAATCGCCGCGATGGCCGTTTCATCGAACGTATCGGTTTCTACAACCCGGTTGCTTCCGGCAAGGAAGAAGGCGTTCGTATCGCTCAGGATCGTCTGACCTACTGGCAGGACAATGGCGCGCAATTGTCGCCGACCGTTGCACGTCTGGTTGGCGAAGCCAAGAAAGCTGCTGCGTAAGTCTTGTCTGCAGAGACGCGATCGGGAATGCAGATTCCTGAAGATCTGGTTCTGGTCGGTCATATCACCGGCGCATACGGCCTGAAAGGCTGGGTGCGCGTGAGGCCCTACTCGGCCGAGGCGGATGCGCTGCTGTACGCAAAGACGTGGTGGCTGGACAAGCCGGAGATGCGCGACGTTTCTCTGATGCAGTCCAAGCAGCACGGCGGCGATGTGGTGGCTCAATTGATGGGCGTGGCCGATCGCGATGCGGCGGAAGCGCTCAAGGGCACCACGGTACAGATCGCACGCAGCCATTTTCCTGCCCTGTCCGACAACGAATTCTACTGGGTCGATCTGATCGGCCTCGCGGTGGAAAATCTGCAGGGCGAACAGTTGGGCAAGGTTGCCGGCCTGATGGACAACGGCGCACATCCGATCCTGCAGGTGGCGCAAGCCGTGGCGGGTGACGACAAGCCGCACGAATCGCTGATTCCCTTTGTCGACCAGTTCGTCGTCAAGGTGGAGCGCGAGGCAGGAAAAATCACGGTGGACTGGGGACGCGATTACTGATTGCGTCCGTGTGAGGAGTGGACGGGATGCAATTCGACGTCGTCACGCTGTTCCCGGAAATGTTCACCGCGATCACGCAGTCGGGCATCACCCGGCGCGCGTTTGAACAGAAGAAATGCGAGATCGCGCTGTGGAATCCGCGCGATTTCACCAATGACAGGCATCGCACCGTTGACGATCGGCCCTATGGCGGCGGTCCCGGTATGGTGATGCTGGTCAAGCCGCTGGAAGCGGCGGTGCAGGCAGCCAAGGCACGCCAGGTCGCAGCCGAGCTGCCGATACCGAAAGTGATTTATCTGTCGCCGCAAGGCAGGCCGCTTACGCATGAACGCGTGATGCAGCTGAAGATGGAACCCGGCCTGGTATTGCTGTGCGGCCGTTACGAGGCAGTCGATCAGCGTTTTCTCGACGCCTGCGTCGATGAGGAAATCAGCCTCGGCGATTTCGTGCTGTCGGGTGGCGAATTGCCGGCGATGGCATTGATGGACGCGGTGATTCGGCAACTGCCGGGCGTGCTGCACGATGATGCCTCGGCAGTCGAGGACAGCTTCGTCAACGGCCTGCTCGATTGTCCGCATTACACGCGGCCGGAAGTGCATGAAGGCGTGGCGGTGCCGCCGGTGCTGATGGGCGGCAATCACGCCGAGATCGAAAAATGGCGACGCGAGCGCGCGCTGGAAGCTACCGCGACCAAGCGCCCCGACCTGATCGCCAAGGCGCGCGAGGCAGGATTGCTGACGCGGGCCGATGAACGGTTTTTGAGCAGTTTGCAGTAATGGAAGCAGCAGGTTTGAAGTAGCAGTATCGCGCGGAATGCAGTCCCGGTTCCGCAATGTGTGTAACCCCATCCTCTACCGGGCAAGGCAGTCAAGGCGCCGGCATGATGGTTCAAGGAGCAAAAAATGGATCTGATCCAGCAACTCGAGCAGGAAGAAATCGCCCGTCTGGGCAAGAACATCCCCGACTTCGCCCCTGGCGATACGGTGGTGGTCAACGTCAACGTCGTCGAAGGTACGCGCAAGCGTGCACAGGCTTACGAAGGCGTCGTGATCTCGCGCCGCAACCGTGGTCTGAACTCGAACTTCATCGTTCGCAAGATCTCGTCGGGCGAAGGCGTGGAGCGTACGTTCCAGCTGTACTCGCCGCTGATTGCGTCGATCGAAGTCAAGCGTCGCGGTGACGTGCGTCGTGCCAAGCTGTACTACCTGCGCGATCGTTCGGGCAAGTCGGCACGTATCAAGGAAAAACTGCCGAGCCGTCGTTCCGCTGCCAAGGCTGCGGAATAATCGGCCGAAGCGAAGCCGGTCTGCCGGTTTCCTTCACAACAAAAACCCCGCGTTGCATGGCGCGGGGTTTTTGTTTTTGCGGAGCGCCATTTTTTTGCACTAGGGATCCAGGTCTTCTCGCGTTGCTGTATCGCCGCTGATGATCTCGAACTTGCGCATCTTTTCCCACAGCACCTTGCGGCTCATCTTCAGATAGTTGGCCGTGTCCTGGCGCCGCCAGTTGTGTGCGTCGAGCGCCTCGATGATGCGCTTGCGGTCGGCCGCATCCCACTTGGGTTTGCCGTTATTGCTTTCGGCTTCGCGCGCATCGTCCTGGAATTCGCGCAGTGCGAGGAACACGCGATCGATGGCACCGCGATCCCATTCGCCGAACTGGCGGCGGATGATGGTCACGCGTTCGGCGATGTTGCGCAGTTCGCGCACATTGCCGAGGAAGCGCGTGCCGGCCACCATGCGCAGCAGCCAGTCCGGAATCTCGGGTGCGGTATCGGCCTCGCGTTTCTCGTTGCCGAATATCTGCTGGATGATGCCCTTGAAGATGGCGATCTTGTCGACCTCGCCGCGTTCTTCCAGATTCGGCACGCGCAATTCGATGACCGCCATGCGGTAGTACAGGTCGGAACGGAACATCTCCTGTCGCATCAGTTCGCGCAGGTTGCGGTTGGTGGCGGTGACGAGACGGAAGTTGACGT
>PJTY01000666.1_pt1 | contig 16102 bp, 11 predicted proteins | sample 1512121 | NCBI WGS metagenome assembly PJTY01 (sample SAMN08177680, study PRJNA422409) | Soil metagenome, whole genome shotgun sequencing project. | isolation source: Soil enriched (2) on filter paper: alkali lignin treatment | place: USA: Madison | collected 2015-01-15 | reverse complement strand
CGAATCTTCACCCGCAGGCTGCCGGCGAAGATTTCCGGGCTTTACGCTTTTGATGAGGTTGCCGGCGCCTGCATTCTGCTGAACGCGTCGCATCCTAAGGACCGCCGGGCGCAGACCGCCGCGCATGAGCTCGGCCACTTCGTCTCCACTCGCAAGCATCCCGACGCCCTGTATGCTGGATCGCCCGAAACCAGCCGCGAGGAGCGTTACGCTATCGCGTTCGCTAAGGCCTTGCTCACCCCGGCCCGTGCGGTGATGGCCCAATTCAAATCCGTCACCACCGGTGCGACCCAACTCACCCGCCGCCATGTCATCGTGATGGCACATCTGTTTGGGGTCTCCCGCGAAGCCATGGTTCGGCGGCTGGAGGAGATCGGACTGACCAAGCCTGGCACCTGGGATTGGTTTGCCAACAACGGCGGCATCACCGACGAACAGGCGCGGCAGGTTCTGGGGGAGGTGATCACGCCCGATGAGGGGCGTGTAGATGCGGCTCGTCCAGTTTCGATGCGGGTCGGATTGCTGGTCGGCGAAGCTTGGGCCAAGTCTCTGCTCAGTGAAGGCCAGATCGCCCAGCTCCTGCAGCTCGACCGGGTCGAGGTGCGAGCTCTGATCGACGCTTATGAGGACGAGGAGGTCGGCCGTGACGATTCTCCTCGACTTCTGGTTTGAGGCGAGCCGCATGAGGATCGCGGACGCGAGTGTTTGGATCAATCTGATCGCCACCGAACGAGCGCATGTCATTCTTCGCGCGACGCCTATTCCGTTGCGGATTACCGACGTTGCCCTAGCGGAACTGGAACGTGGCCGCCCCAAGGGGCGGCAGGCGGCGGACGGAATGGCGACGTTGCTCCACATGGGGCTGACGGAGGTAGTGGCGCTCGGGGCTGAGGATGAGGCGCTGTTCTACTCCCTCGTGAGTGGTACTGCTGCGGAAACCCTCGATGATGGAGAGGCGGCGACCTTGGCCTGCGCCCATAGACTGGGGGCTTGTGCTTTGATCGATGAGCGAAAGGCCACCCAGATCGCCGCGCGGCGGTTCGCGAAACTGGAGGTTCTCTCCACGGTGGACTTGATGTTGTCGCCAGAGGTGCGCAGCGCCTGCGGCAACAACCTTGGCGACATATTATTCGGTGCCTTGACAGGAGCCCGGATGCGGGTGCCCCAGCATCACGTCGAAGAAGTAGTTCGAATTCTGGGGGCAAACCGTGCCGCAAACTGCCATAGCTTACCCGCGCATGCCCGACGTCTCGTGATAACAAGCCTTGCGACTTAAATAGTTTCAGTCGTGTGGTATGAGAGGTGTCGCATTTACGGCCAGACTGAGGTGTCAGCTTTTGGCGCCTTCGAGACATCAGCCCACTAGCAGGACGCTCGCACAATAGTTCTCGGCATCATCCGTCGCGGCGCGCCATTCTTGTCGGATGTCACAACAAGTTGGACTCCGACAGAGAAAGTTGGACGGCGCATGCCCGTCCGGGCGTTCCTTTCGATATTGCTCAGCCAGCTGCCTTTCAAGGCTCGCTTCGTGTCCGCCATGACCGGTCAAGATCAGTCACTTGCCGAAAGCCAATCTGAGGCTGGAGCTCAGACCGTCTCTTAGTGCCTCAAACTGCTTCAGAAGAGTCTGATCGTTTAAACGGCAGCACGTCCGGAACCTGAGGTTCCGCATCATCACCCGATCAGGTCGTCCGATAGGCCGCCTGAAATCGAAAGAGGATCATCGTCTACCGCCTCGCTTGGTTCCCGCCTAGGGTCAGGGCGCTCGATCCTACAACGACGGAACGGCGGCTTCTTGAATGAGCTCGCCATCGTCCCCGGGCCTGAAGAACGCGACGAAAACCTCCGACTCCCACTGACGGAAGTCCTCGGTCAAGTAGGCCTGGGCTCGTTGAACTCAACTTGAACCATGTTCTTTCCGCGCATCTTCAGGCGATAGAACGTCATCCCGCCCTGGACTCCAGCTCTGTGTTATCAGGCCACGCGGCGCGCTGATGTTAGGCTTGACAGTGTCGAAATTTGTTCTTTTATTGCTCCATCTTGATGGATAGGCCTTTTTTGATGCCGACTCATCGTGATTGTTACTACAATATTCGCCCCAGACGTCCCCGCTTTACCTGGATGGCTTTCAGTTCCGATCAAATCACGCCCATCGGACGCGGCGATACAAGAACCAACGAGAACGCGAGGTCCGTCGCCATCGCGTGCATTGATGAGGTGCTGGATCAACCCGCTCCCGAATCGCGCACTTGAACCAGCGGGTGTCCTTTGACCTCTCAAATCAGAATAAGACGCCTACCGGGTTCAGTAAGCTTGTTCGGTCCTGCCGACCCGGAGATTCGACTGTCTCAAGCCTTGCCTGATCCAGCGCCAGGCTATCAGGCCCGATTTGGTCGTAGCAGGTGGCATGTCCTTGATGATTTTTCGGAGGAGGATGAGGACGTCTCTCGCCTTCGCCACAGGTTCACGTCCGCCTCCATCGAACGAAACGGTGAAGTGATCGGAGGTGTGAAGATCGTTGAATACGATATCCCGCTGATCTCAATCGGTTGGTTCTGGGAGGCGATGGACGCCCACAGTAGTGCGACCCACGAACTTTCGGAGGTCCTGCTATCTGCATGGCCCGATTTCCCGTTCGATGTCGCGTGTTACGGTTCGGTTCTGGAATTGAATCGTCTCTGGGTGGAGCTTGGACAACGGACATCTGGCGTTTGGATTCCTGTCGTCCATGAGCTTTTTCGGCGAGTGAGACGGCAAACAGCGATCATCATCGCGAAAGCTTATCCGCTGGAATACGAAGGCAAGCTGCCGGACGGCGCACCGGAAAGGTCTGCTTTCGAGAGACGGCGACGCGCCATGATCCAATACTACGAGCGCCATCTGGGCCTGCGGCCGCTGCCGGGTCCATCCGGCGAAGAGGGCTGGATATGGAAGTCGCCTGAAAGGCTCGAGGACATCATCGAAGTCCCCGTCTTCGATCAGAACTGGCGAAAAGAAATCTGATAGCCTCGCCGAGTCCAATGATCTGTGGCGAGGTCATCGGTTAGTCCAATCTTTCGCAACCGTTCAAGTCCAACTCATCTGACGTCGGCACGCCTAAGTGCTTGATTGGCTTAATCGGGCAGTCCAGCCTTATGTGACGCCCGACATTCTTGCCGGATGTCACAACAAGTTGGACTCTGACAGAGAAAGTTGGACGGCGCATGCGCCGTCTCGGCATCTTTTCCGCAATTTGCACAGACGGTTGCCTTCCAGGGTTCGCTTCGTGTCCGCCATGACCGTTCGAGATCAGTCACTCGCCAAAAGTCAATCTGAGGCTGGAGCGCAGACCGTTCGGATATTCAGGCCCAATGGCAGTCTGGCGCATGGCCGACGCCGGCTGCAGCCGTCCGTCAGAATAGACGCCGCTATGACGAAACTCATCCAACCAAGCCTGCCATCAGCTAGCAGCGCACCTGATTGCCAAAGAGATAAACGGACAGCCAAAACGTTTCTCGCGATTGACTTGAGCAGTCCCCTCTCTATGGCTTGGAATAACGCAGCGAAGGGGCGCTGGAATGCAGGGCGAGGCTTCGGCTTCCTACGAAAAAGCCGCTGAGGCCCACGCTATTCTGCTGAACGATCCGTCGTTTCAGTTCGATCGCTCCAATTTCGACCCGCCACAGACACCCGGCTGGCTGCGCTGGATCGGTGAGGCGTTGCAGTTCCTGGCGCCGGTGCTGAAATGGGTGTTCTGGATCGGGCTGGCCCTGCTGGCGGGACTGATCCTCTACGCCATCGTGCGCGAGATTCTGCGACTGCAGAAGCCGGCCGCCAAGCCTGATAAGCCTGCGACGCCGGTCGAAGCCGACTGGCGGCCGGACGTTCAGGCGGCCCGCGATCTGCTGGTCGAGGCGGACGCACTGGCTGCACGCGGACAATACGCCGACGCCGCCCACCTGTTGTTGCTGCGGAGCGTACAGGACATCGAGAAGCGCCAGCCGCGCGCGCTGCGGGTGTCGCTGACGGCGCGCGAGATAGCCCGCCTGAAAGCCTTGCCCGAGGCGGCCCGCCCCGCCTTTGAACGGATCGGCCGGGTGGTCGAACGCAGCCTGTTCGGCGGTGTCGCCGTGGGCGCCCAGGATTTCGCCGACTGTCGCCAGGCGTATGAGGCCTTCGCCCTGCCCGAGGGCTGGCGCGCATGAGCCGTTCCGCCAAGGCGACCGGGAACGCCTTTTCCCCCGTCGTCCTCATCAGCCTGCTGCTGGTCAGTGTCGTGGCGCTGGCCGGGCTGGGCCTTCTGTCGGCCTATGCCCCCGAACTGAAGTCCGGCGACGACGGCGGCGGCCACGCCCTGTCGCGTAGCTCGACCGGATTTGGCGGGGCGCCGGTCCTGCTGCGAAACCTCGGCGTGCCGGTGACGATGAGCCGAGGTCGCCTGACGCCGTCCTCCGACGAAAGCCTGCTGGTGCTGACGCCGACGACGAGCACCAAACCCGAGCAGATCGACGACATCAACCATGCCGGTGCGACCCTGATCGTCCTGCCCAAGTGGAGCGCGGCGCCCGACCCCGAGCACCCTGGCTGGGTTCGCACAATGGGCCTGCTGCCCGCCCAGGTTTCATTGGCACCGCTGAGCGAGCACCTGCGGCAGGGCGCCCGCCTGCAATCGCGCGACGGCCGCGCAACCGTGGCCTTGAAGCGCCCTGACGGCAGGTCCTTCGGCGCGCCGGTGGATGTCGATGCGCTGAAGACCCTGTCCGGCTCCGACTGGGTTCCTGTCGTGACGGACGATCAGGGTCGCCCGGTTCTGGCCATGCACGCGAGCACGCGAGTCTATGTGCTGGCCGACGCCGACCTGCTCAACACCCACGGGCTCAAGACGCTGAACGGGGCCCGCACGGCCATCGCCCTGCTGGACGTCGTGCGGGCGAAAGACGCGCCGGTCATCTTCGACCTGACGCTGCACGGGATGCAGCGCACGCGCAGCCTGTTGCGGCTGATGCTGGACCCGCCGCTGCTGGGCATGACGCTGGTGCTGGCGGCGCTGGCGGTCTTCGCCGGCTATCAGGCCGTCGTGCGTTTCGGTCCCGCCCGCGAGAGCGGCCGTGTCATCGCCCTGGGCAAGCGCGGGCTGGCTGACAATACGGCGGGGCTGGTGCGGCTGGCTCGGCGCGAACATCACATGGCTGCGCCCTACGCCCTGCTGACCCGCGCCGCCGTGGCCCGCGCCATCGGCGCCCCGCGCCGCCTGAGCGAGGACGAGCTCGACGCCTTCCTCGATCGCGTCAGCCGGACCACCGGCGCCCACGCGACCTATTCCGCCCTGGCCGATCAGGCCAGGGCGGCCAAGACCCCCGGCGACCTGATGCGGGTCGCCGCCGCCCTCTATCGCTGGAACCAGGAGCTGACCCGTGCACGTCAATGAGGTGAAGACGATCGCCGAGCGCATCCGCGCCGAGATCGCCAAGGCCGTGGTGGGCCAGGACGGCGCCGTCGACCTGTTGCTGACCGCCCTGTTCGCGGGCGGCCACGTCCTGCTGGAAGGCCCGCCCGGCACGGCCAAGACCCTGCTGGCCCACAGTTTCGCCCGCTCGGTCGGGCTGGACTACGGCCGCATCCAGTTCACGCCGGACCTGATGCCCGGCGACATCCTGGGGTCGAACCTGTTCAATTTTCAAACGTCCAGCTTCACCCTGACGCGCGGGCCGATCTTCTGCGAGCTGCTGCTGGCGGACGAGATCAACCGCACCCCGCCCAAGACCCAGGCCGCCCTGCTGGAAGCCATGCAGGAGCGCAACATCACCATCGACGGCCAGGCCCATGCGCTGAGCCCGCGCTTCACCGTCGTCGCCACCCAGAACCCGATCGAACAGCAGGGCACCTATCCCCTCCCCGAGGCGCAGCTGGACCGCTTCCTGTTCAAGCACGTCCTCGACTATCCCGACCTGGAGCAGGAGCGCGCCATCATCGCCGCCCACGGGTCGCGCACTGGCCAGATGGACCCCGTCGCCCTGGGCGTCGAGACCGTGGCCGAGGCCGCCGCCATCGCCGCCGCCGTGGACGCCGTGGCCCAGGTGCGGCTGACGGACGAGGTCGTCGGCTACATCGCCGCCCTGGTGCGGGCCACGCGCGATTCCGCCGATGTGGAGACGGGCGCCTCGCCGCGCGCGGGGGCCATGCTGGCTGTCGCCGCCCGCGCGCGCGCCGCCCTGGACGGGCGCGACTACGTCATTCCCGACGACGTGAAGGCGTTGGCGATCCCGGCCCTGCGTCACCGCCTGGTGCTGTCGCCCGCGGCCGAGATCGAGGGCCGCCGCGTTGAGCAGGTGCTGGCCGGCCTGGTGGATCAGGTGGCGGCGCCCCGGTGATCTACCCCAGCCGACGCGCAGTGACGGTCCTGGCGGCGGGAGCGCCCGTCGCCCTGCTGGCGGGCGTGCTGACGCCTGTCGGCTGGCTGGCCGGTCCGGTCTGGATCGCGGGCGTCGTGCTGCTGTTCGCGGCGGACGCCCTGCTAACCGGCTCGCGCTCCGGCCTGACGCTGGAAGCGCCCGAGCCGGTGCGCGCCGCCGTCGGGCGACCGGGCCTGGTCGGACTGACGGCGCGCTTCGCCGCCCAAGGCCGCGCGCCGCATCAGGTCGAAGCCGCCCTGTCGGGCGAGGCCAAGCTGGGCGTGGACGACACCCCGCGCCAGGCCGGGGTGCGCGACCACGTCGCCGCCCTCGCCTTCCCCTTCACGCCCGAGCGACGCGGCGACGCGGCCCTGCATGAGCTTTGGGTGCGCTGGCGCGGCCCGATGGGTCTGACCTGGAAGCAAAAGACGTTCCGCCTGGATCTGTCGGCGCCGGTGCTGACCGACCTGCAGTGGGTGCGCGATCAGGCGGTGCGCCTGTTCGCCCGCGACGCCCTGTTCGGATCCAAGGCCCAGTTGGACATCGGCGAAGGCGCCGAGTTCCAGGCTCTGCGCGACTATCAGCCCGGCATGGACCGACGCGCCATCGACTGGAAGCAGTCGGCCCGCCACGCCGCCCTGCTGGCCAAGGAATTCCGCACCGAGCGCAACCACAACGTCATCATGGCCCTGGACTGCGGACGCGCCGCCTGCGAGCCGGTCGGCGGAATGCCGCGCGTGGACCGCTTCATCCATGCGGCCCTGCTGCTGTCTTACACCTGCCTGCGCTCGGGCGACCGGGCGGGCCTGTTCGCCTTCGATTCCCGGCCGCGCCTGTCGACCGGCGCCGTCGGCAGCATGAACGCCTTCCGCACCCTGCAGACCGTCGTCGGCCGGGTCGACTATTCGACGCACGAGACCAACTACACCCTGGCCCTGGCCACCCTGTCGGGACAGCTTCAGCGCCGATCCCTGATCGTGGTCTTCACCGACTTCACCGATTCCACCGCCGCCGAGCTGATGATCGAGTCTCTGGGCCGGTTGCTGAAACGCCACCTGGTGCTGTTCGTCGTCCTGCGCGACGAGGAGTTGGAGGGTCTTGCCGCCGCCGCGCCGGAAACGGCCGAGGACGTGTCGCGCGCCGTCGTGGCCGCCAGCCTGCTGCGCGAACGCGAGACAGTCATCAGCCGTCTGCGCCGCATGGGCGCCCACATCGTCGACGCCCCCGCCGATCAGGTCGGGCCCGAGGCGGTCAACGCCTATCTGGACCTGAAGCGGAGGGATCTGCTGTGACCGACGCCCCCCTGCTGAAGAGCCAACGCTTCCGCCAGGCGCGCGAAGACGACTGGCGCCGCCTGGAGCGGTTGATGGACAAGGCGGAAAAGGGCTCGGCGTCCAAGCTGACCGACGAAGAGGTCCTGGCCGTGCCGGTGCTGTACCGTTCGACCCTGTCGGCCCTGTCGGTGGCGCGCGAGACCTCGCTGGATCAGGGGCTAATCGACTATCTGGAGACGCTGTCGGCGCGGGCCTACTTCTTCGTCTACGGCTCGCGGGCGACGCTGCGCGACCGGCTGACCGCCTTCTTCCGCCATGACTGGCCCGCCTCGGTGAAAGGCCTGTGGCGCGAGACCCTGGTGTCCGCCGCCCTGATGCTGCTGGGCGCCGTGGTCGGCGGCTGGCTGGTCATGCACGATCCCGAATGGTTCTACGCCTTCGTGCCAGGCGATCTGGCGGGCGGACGCGATCCGGGCGCCTCGACCGCCACCCTGCGCGCCACCCTGGACGGGACCGAGAACGCCGACGGCCTGTCAGTGTTCGCGGCCTTCCTGTTCACCCACAACGCCAAGGTCGCCCTGTTCGCCTTTGCGCTGGGCTTCGCCCTGTGCCTACCGACCGGCTTGCTGGTCCTCTACAACGGCGCGACGCTGGGCGCCTTCTTCGCCCTGTTCGCCAGCCGCGGCCTGGGGGTCGAGCTGGGCGGCTGGCTGCTGATTCACGGCGTAACCGAGCTGTTCGCCGTTATCCTGGCCGGCGCTGCGGGCCTGAAGATCGGCTGGGCCGTCGCCTTCCCCGGTCGAGCGCATCGACTGGACGCCGCCGTTCAAGCCGGACGCACCGCCGGCGTGGTCATGGGCGGGGTAGTGATCATGCTGCTGCTCGCCGGGCTGCTGGAGGGCTTCGGGCGTCAACTGATCGCCGACACCGGCCTGCGCTACGCCGTAGCGGGCGTGACGGCCCTGATCTGGGGGCTCTACTTCTATGGCCCGAGACGGGAGGCCTCCCGTGTCCGCTGACGCCGCGAAGATCGACAAGACCGAGCGCCCCTTCGTCACGCCCGAGGGCGTGGACCTGCGACTGAACATCGGCGACGCCGGACAAAGGGCGGCCGCCTTCCTGCTGGACGCCGGAATCATCATGGGCGTGCTGATCGCCTTCACCCTGGCGCTGATCTTCACCGGCGTCGGAGCCATAGGCGCGGCCGGACAGGCGGGGGCGGAACTGGTCGCCGTGCTGTGGCTGGTGGTCTTCTTCCTGCTGAGGAACTTCTATTTCACCGCCTTCGAGCTGTCGGCGGCCGCCGCCACGCCCGGCAAGCGGGCGATGGGCCTGCGCGTCGCCTCGCGCGACGGCGGGCGGCTCCGCGCGGAATCGGTGTTCGCACGCAACGCCATGCGCGAGCTGGAGGTTTTCCTGCCGCTGTCGCTTCTGGTGACGCAGGCGGGTCAGGGCGGGGTCGACAGCTGGATGTATCTGCTGGCCTTCGTCTGGGCGGCGATCTTCGTCTTCTTCCCCCTGTTCAACCGGGACCGGCTACGCCTGGGCGACCTGGTCGGCGGCACCTGGGTGGTGCGCACCCCACGCCGCAAGCTGACCCGCGACATGGCCGACGACGGGTCGGAACAGCTGGCGAGGTATGACTTCACCCTGGCGCAGCTGGACGCCTATGGGAACAAGGAGCTGCACGTCCTAGAATCCATCCTGCGCACCGGTGAACGCAAGACCATGCGCGCGGTCGCCGACCGCATCATGGGCAAGATCGGATGGTCTCGCGATCCGCACCAGACGGACCGCGACTTCCTCAGCGCCTATTACGCCGCCGTGCGCGGGCGGCTGGAGCAGAAGCTGCTGATGGGCGTGCGGCGTCGCGACAAGCACGACGTCTGACGCCGCGTCCCATCAGTCGAACACGGCGGCTAGGACCTCCGGCCCCGCCCCTTCCTTGACGGTCCGCAGTTCGTAATAGAGCGCCGCCACCCCGGCCGAAGCGACCACTGCCGACAGGATGTTGACCACCACGCCGGACGCCACATTGACCCACAGGTTCGGGCTGCCGTTGAGGAAGCCGCCGCCGGTCGCCAGACCGAGCGCGCCGACCGCCGCCCCGATGATCCACGACAGGATCACATAGATGACCATCAGGCCGAACACGTTCCAGCGATAGCCGCGCGTCAGATCGCGACTGCGCTGCAAGCTCTCGAGCACGCCACGCTTCTCGACCACAACGGCGGGCGAGGAGACCGACCACATCACCGAAAGGATCACGCCCGGCACGATCAGGGCCAGATAGCCCAGTCCCGCGCCGACGGCGGCGACGATGGCCAGCCCCAGCAGCGGCAGAAACATCTTCACGCCTACGTCGAACGCCTGGCCAAAGGAGGTCGCTTTGCCGTTGAAGCCGTTGACCGCCGCCTTCACGACCATGCCCTGAAGCATGTAAAGCCCCACCAGATAGAACACCCAGCCCGCCGCCATCGTCAGGAATCCGACGGCGCCGCCGCCGGTGACGGCCGCACTCTGGCCCAGGCCCATGACGGCGCTGGGCGCCCCGACCATGACTGCGGACGCGCCGAAAAAGATCGCTGCGTTTTCGCGAATGGTCGTGAAGGTGCGCTGTATCACCCGACCGAGGTCGAACTCGCCGCCCCGGCTGACGGACTGCCCGGCCCAGGTTGCAGGAGCCACCGCCTGAAGTACGAAGATTTCGGTCGCCTGCAGATCCGCGCCGGGCACGAAATCCACCTTCTGCCCACGCGTTAGCGGCAAGGGTGTCCGGACTTGCGTGGCGTTGAACAGATAGCGCGCCGTATCATCGCCCAGTATCGCCCCCATCCCGGTCGCCTGATCGAATGTCAGTACTTCACCACGCATGATCATGCCCCCGAATGTTCTCATATCCGGCCTATCGATGTCGCGGCGGATTGGCCAGAGCTTTCATGCCAGATCAAACCCGACATTCCGAACCGCCGTTAGGCGGCAGCGTTGCGAGCACGTTGCGCGCCAGTCCGCGCATCCCCCCTCCTCGGCTCCCACGGGGACCGCAGCATCTAACGCCTTGGCGAAGGCCTCCATCGTCACCGAGACGTCGGCGTGGTCGAGCAGACCCGTCAGCACCGGCAAATCACCGTAGACTGTGGTCAGCCGCGGATCACGCCAAGGCAGAACATAGGAGAAGTCGCGTTATCAAGACCATACACCGGCCGGTGTGTGTCCTTCGTAACGCGTTTGATGTCGATGGCCGCCAGATCGATGAACGCCGCCAGCAGCCCCCTTCACGGTGACGGTGACACCCGCTCCGCGCCCATCGGCGGCGTACCGGGCGTCGGCGTCAGCACCACGGGCCGCCTCCCGATCGTCGCCCAGCAAGGCCTGTTGCAGGTTCTGAAGCGTGGCGCCGATTCTGTCCACAATCACGTCAGCGTCCTCGGCCGGCGGAGGCTCAGCGCCTGCACGAATCTTCAACTGCTTCTCGAGGACGGACTTCTCTGCTCCCAGGCGATCCAGTTCCGTCGCCAACATCTGGCTGGCATAGTCGATGTCTCTCATCTCGCCCAATTGGGCGACGAGATTGGCGATACGTTGATCGACGTCCTCCAGACGCGATTGATCGCTCTTGCGCCGCGCCTCGTGTTCGACGCGCGCGCGTTCAGCCTCTTCGCAATAGGCCTCGATGCAGGGTCCCAGAAGTCCCGCACTCAGCAGATGCTGCTGCAGTCGGTCGAACACGCTTTCCTCGACAGCGACGCGCGCTGCGCGGCGGGTGTTGACGCATACTCCCTTCTGTCTACGACCTGTGCAGATGTACTTGCCGCCGGACGCGACCGAGGTGCAGTCACACTGGCCGCAGTACACCTTCCCGGTGAAAACGAACGCGCCCTTGCGCTTGGCATGGAAGGGTTTGTCGAAGTTCTCAGCGAGACGTGCCTGGTTTCTGTCCCAGAGATCCTGGGGAATGATCCGCAACTCAGGGTGCCTGACAATCATGCGCTCAGCCTCGGTATTGAAGCGCATCTTCATTTTATCCTTGCGGCGTTTCCGCTCGTCTTTCGGAAATGGTATTCTCCGATGTAGACGGGATTGCGCAGGAGGCCGATGCCGCCTTGTCGATTTCCCGACAGGGACTCTGAGCGCCAGAGGCCGCCTTTGGGCTCCCCCCTCAGCATTCAGAGCTTTACGGGTTTCCATGGGCGATTGCCCGCATCAAAGTCGCGGTGGATGAAGGCCGGCTTCTCGGGCGGAGGCTGCTGCTTTGGCTATGACATCGTCGGCAAGGGCGAGCTGCAACCCAACCGCCAAGTAGGCATCTTCTACCAGATCTTCAACGACTTCGGCCGCAACGGAATGTCGGCCCGCGCCATCGCTCACAAATTGAACGCCGCCGGCGAACCCGGCCCACGCGGCGGCGAATGGACGCCCTCGACCATTCACGGCGGCCGCCGCGCCCTGGACTGCATCCTGCACTAAGAATTCTATATCGGCGTGCGGGTGCTCAATCGGCGTCGCTACCGCAAGCACCCTGACACCGGAAAGCGCTCATCAGTGTTGAATCCGCCGGAGGACTGTATCCGTCAGCCCGCTCCGGAACTGCGCATCATTGATGATGAACTCTGGAAAGCCGTCCAGGCCCGTCTCGATGCCCAAGCCGAACAACCTAAGACGCTCATCCGAAGACCCAAACGTCTGCTATCCGGACTGACTGAGGCTTCAGGCGGCCTATCGGTGCGCGCCGCCCCCCAATCGCGGCTGCGTGCCCACGGAGGTTGTGGCGAATTCTGCGATGCCAAAGGTACGCAGCACTGGCTTGGGAAGTGCGCGACCCGCGACTCTCGCGGCGACTTGCAGGCGATGAGCATGCCAGCGGTGTGGACGGCACCGGGCCGACATCGAAGGCCGACGAGGAGTGCATCGACGCTGTCACGCTCAGCCTTTCGCCCACGCAGTTCGTCCCGTCCTAGCTGCGCCAACTGCAGACCTTGGCGCTGATGCGGAAAGCAGACATTCCCCAGTGCGGCCCAACTTGGCCTGGCACTGATTATGTGAACGGGCGAACAGATTGAGTCTCGCTAGAGACCGCCGACGGAGCTCGATGCTCGGTCGCGGCAGCTCTGAACCCGTCCATAGCGGAAACGCACGGATCGCCTGATCGGCGACTCGGCCTCTAGCCCGCGCTCAGGACTAAGGACGCCGAGCGGCCCGCTCGTCGCCGCCTACCCGGGGTTGTCGAACCGCCCGGACGCCCGTAGCTTCGTCGAACTGACCAACTCAGTTTCAGCTAGCCGGCGAAGGTCAGGACGGGCGGCTTGGCAACGTTTCGGGGGAAACGTGAGGGGCAACGAAAAGGCGGGCACGCCCGCGGCGCGGTTGCGCTTCATTCCGGACGTACCGGCGGAAGACGACTTTTTCCGCAGCCACACCCGCATTGCACAGGCCATCGTCTCGGCGATCGAGGATAATCCGGAGATTAAGGTCATCGGCCTGCTCGGTCGCTGGGGTAGCGGCAAGTCGACCGTCGCGGAGAAGGTGATCGAGACCCTAGAGACCCGAGAAGGCGAGGTCTTCAGGGTGTTTCTCTACGACGCCTGGATGCACCAAAGCGATCCGCTGCGACGTTCCTTCCTCGAAGAGATGATCCTTCGGCTTTGGCGGCGGGGCGTGCTGACACAACGATGGGTTCGCCGCCTCAAGAGGCTCAGCACACCAATCGAGGACACCCGCACGATCGAGACGCCGGAACTGTCTAAGGACGCCAAATGGGTCGGCCTTTCTCTCCTGCCCGTGCCGATCGGCCTCGGCCTGATCGGCTATGACACCCTGGAAGCCGCATTTGGGATGGAGGCGTCGCCACTCGGGCGCTGGAGCCTCGGTCTCGGCGTTTTCCTGACGGCCATGCCGGCGCTCTCCGCTGTCTGCGTTTATCTATGGCGCCGCCCTTGGCGGACGGCGTTCGCGCCGGGCCTGTTACGTTGGGAGTTCTGGCGAGATCTCGATGAGGACGGGGAGCCTCGCGAGACTTTCCAGCTCTTCACCAACGCCCAGTCGCGCTCGAGCCGAACTCAGACATTCCGGTCGGTCGAACCAACCTCGCTGGAGTTCGGTCGGGAGTTCCAGCGGGCTATGCGCGCGGTCCAGGAAGCCGGGCATCGCCTCGTCATTGTCATCGACAACCTCGATCGCGTCGCCGAGGACGAAGCCTTGGCCATGTGGGCCACCATCCGCAGCTTCTTCCACACAGCGGACGATACCGAGCACGGGCGGCATGAGCCGGTCCACCCGACCGTCATCCTTCCGATCGACCGGCACGCCGTCGAGGCGCTGTTCAGTGGGACCGACGAGGCCAGCAAAGCCTTGGGCAAGGAACGGGCGCGATCCTTTATGGACAAGACCTTCGACGTCACCTTCGAGGTGACGGAACCGGTCCGTTCCGACTGGCGGGATTTCCTGCAGGCCCAGATGAAATGGATGTTCAAGGAGGCTTATCAGGACAGTTGGGGCTTCTGGACGCGCCGTCTGTTCGAGAGCCGGCTGGAGCGCCTCCAGGCCGCGGCTGGCGAGACGGCACTCAGACCGTCGGCGGTTACTCCGAGAGAGATCAACAAACTACTTAACCGGGTCGGTGCCCTCTATCTCCAGTGGTCACACTCCAGCATCCCCGTCGAGGTCATGGCCCTCTATGTGATCCGGCGTGACGAGATCGACGGAGGGCTTCTGGAGTTCCTTCAATCGGCCGACGCCGAAATCGAGGACGTGGCCCCGGACTGGGCGCGCCAGTTGGCGGCTCTCTACTACGGCGTCGAGCCGGAGGTGGCGGGCCAGGTCTTGCTGGGCGAGCCGATCAGGAAGGCGATCCTGCGTCGCGATGAGGCCGTCGTGACCGGCCTCGCAGCCGTGCCCGGGTTCGGCGAGACTTTGGAGTTCATCACGGGTGCCCTGCCCGAACCGACGACGACGGGAACGCCCTTCACTGTTCTCAGCCATGCCGTCTTCATTCTTGCCGCCGCGAAGCCGGGCGAACAGCAGTGGGCGGTCAATGCCTGGCGAAATCTAATTGCTCGGTTCATCGTTCTTGCTCCATCGGCGAACCCGCCGGCCAAGCTGCTGCCAGCGGTTGACCTGCTGAGCTCCCATGTCGAGGCGGAGGCGAGACAGGCCTTCATGGACGCCGCGACGTCCCTGTTCGAGCGGCAACTGACGCAAACCCCGGCCACTGCCGCCGAGGCGACCCTCATCCGGACCGGGGCGGAGGCACTCATAGGCTTCGCCGAGCGCAACAAGGTGCCCCTTCCAACTTTCGCCCTCGCCTTGGACCCTGAACCCTTCCTAAAACGTCTGAGCGCCCTGTCTGGCAGCCGGGTCTGGCGTCGATTGCGGACCGAGATCGAGGGTGCCGCGCTGGGCCCGGCGATCGTCACCATGCTGGCCACGAACGACGCCCAAGAGCTGATCCCGCCGGTGGTACGACTCTTCACCCTGACCGGCGGCGCGGATTTATACGAGGGGGAGATCGACTTCGACGTGATCGCCGAGACCGCTGAGCGTCTGGTTCGGGACCCGGGCTCCATGGGCGGGGACATGATGTCGGGTCTAAGGGTGCTGGCGGACCTGTCCTTCGGCGGCTTCACCCAGGGTGAGGCGCGCCTAATGGCGCTCGCCGACGAGGGTGTGCTCAACGCTCGGCTGGACGAGGCCATCTCTGCAGAGGCTTGGGACAATGCGGCGCTCGTGGCCGCCCTGCTGGTACAGCGGGGCGAGGTGATAAAGACACCAAGTATAGGCTGGCGGGAGTATGCGAGGCGTGATCCCTCCCATCCGCGCCGAGTCGTGGCGGCCCTGAGATACTATTTCGCTGACGATCTCGTGCCCCTACTGTGGGGCTCGCACGGTGCCGCCTATTCGAACCAGACCTTCGTCGAGCCCCTGATTGCCAGCGCGGTCGAGGCTGACATGCTAGGGGAATTTGACCCGGAGCCGGTGTTCGCGCGGCTGCTCCAGTACAAGCTCGCCGTTCCATACAAGCTGCGCGAGACCTTCCTCGACCAGCTCCACAAGCGGGCCGACCTCTTGGCGTCGATCGAAAGCGCGCCGCTCGGCGAACCCATGGCGGAAGCGGTCGCCTATCTGACCCGGCGCGGCGGCGACGACGCCGTGAAGGCCGCCCAAATGATGCGCGAGCGGGTCCGGAAGGCGACGACGGAACAATGGACCGAAGCTATCCGGCTCGGCCGTGAACCTCTCGACCTCGGCCGCAAGTTGATCGACGACCCGAGCTTCCGCTTCGACGGCAAGTCGCCGCTTCAGGAGGCGCTGAAGATTACGACCCTGCTTCTCGCCCAAGAGGGGGGGCGCGAGATGCGGAACCACTGGTTCGACCTGCTTGGCTTGCTCGGGTCTCGGCAATCGAAGGCGCTCCAGGTCGAATTGGGAGAAGCTCTGGAAGGCAAAGATCCCAAACAGGTT
>PJTY01000664.1_pt1 | contig 16198 bp, 20 predicted proteins | sample 1512121 | NCBI WGS metagenome assembly PJTY01 (sample SAMN08177680, study PRJNA422409) | Soil metagenome, whole genome shotgun sequencing project. | isolation source: Soil enriched (2) on filter paper: alkali lignin treatment | place: USA: Madison | collected 2015-01-15 | reverse complement strand
TTCGAGCGCATGCTGGTCGACGACGGCATCCTGCTGTTCAAGTACTGGCTCGCCTGCGACCAGGATAAGCAGGAGGAGCGCCTCCACGAGCGACTCGACGATCCGCTCAAGCGCTGGAAGCTCTCCCCGATCGACGTCGCCGCGCGCGAGCGCTACGAGGACTACACCAAGGCGCGCGAAGTCATGCTCAAGGCCACGCACAAGAAGCATGCGCCCTGGACGGTGGTGGACTTCAACGACCAGCGAATCGGTCGGCTCACACTGGTGCGCGATCTGCTGGACCGCCTGCCCGACACCAAGGTCGAGCCGCAAACGATCAAGATGCCGAAACTGAATCACGCGCCCTACAACGAGAAATTCGGCGTTCTGGAGCCGATCGACTCCTTCGATGAGTCTTAGTTGAGTGCGCCATTCGCATCCGCGAATGGCTTGCGGCACCGGCCCACGCCCCCACCCGACCTACCATTTAGTGTACCCTTGATGGGAGGTCGGGTGGGGGCGTGGGCCGGTGCCGCACAAAACGGCCGAATGGCCGTTTTGACTGGGTGGAAGCCCAGTGGAAAAGACTCTTCCGCTTGACTTTGGGCTGTCACTATCGCATGGGCCGCAACCTTGAGGGGCGGCGCTCGATTGCCGCCCTGAAATTTTTCAACGGAACGCCGGCCGGCCAGGGCGGCTGAAACGAGAGATACAGGAAACCGCCATGGCGAAGCCCGCAACCGTCAAGATCCGTCTTGTCTCGACCGCCGACACCGGCTTCTTCTACGTCACCAAGAAGAACCCGCGCAACACGACCGAGAAGATGACCTTCCGCAAGTACGATCCCGTCGTGCGCAAGCACGTCGACTTCAAGGAAGCCAAGATCAAGTAAGGCTTCCTTCGGGAACTTTGCGATTAAGGGGCGGTTCAAGCCTGCAAACCCAATGGGAGCATCATGAACCGCACCTTCAAGATCTTTCGCTCTTGCGTAGGCGCGGCCAGTTTGGCCGCGCTTTGCGTTCCTGCCCTCCTTCCGGCGACGCCCGCGCTGGCTGCGCCATCCGATGATTCGGCGCAACTGAGCCAGGCCGTCGAGGCGCTGCGCGCGATCTCGACGATGAAGGCCGATTTCGTCCAGACGGACCGCAACGGCCAGAGCCTGACCGGCCAGTTGACGCTGATGCGTCCCGGCAAGATCCGCTTCCAGTACGAGAAGAGCGCCCAGATGCTGATCGTCAGCGACGGCAAGGCGCTGACCATGATCGACTACTCGGTGCGCCAAGTGCAGCGCTGGCCGATCAGCAACAGCCCGCTCGGCGCGCTGCTCGATCCCAAGCGCGACGTGGCGAAGTTCGGCACCGTCAAGCAGACCGGCAATCCCAACGTCGTCAGCATCGAAGTGCGCGACCGCTCGCATCCCGAGTACGGCGTCATAACCCTGATCTTCACCCGCAAGGCCTCGGCGCCGGGCGGGCTTGAGCTGAGCTACTGGGTCTCGCTCGATTCGCAGAACAAGCGCACCACGATCTCGCTGTCGAATCAGCGCTACGGTGTTCCGGTGACCGACAACGATTTCCGCTGGGTCGACCCGCGTCCTAGGACGCGCCGATAAGTACTCGTCGATAAGGCGCACCGCTTGGTCGCGAGTTGCCCGCTGGCTGCGACGGAATGCGACACTTTTCTGAATTCCGTTCACTTGCCAGCAAGCCAAGAGCACCTACATTGAGATGGTCAGAGCGGCTCGAGGCGGGTTTCCCCCCTGTTGCCCACGCCTCCACAAGGGTCCTCTGATTTAGCGTGACGAACGCTTACATGAACCCTCGGTCCTCTGCCCCCGGACCGAGGGTTTTTGTTTTTCGGGCTTGTGGTCTGGCCCATGCCGGGCTGCGAATGGCACCTGTCTGCGCTTCCGGTGCTCACGGCCAGAAGGCCGCTCCGCTCCGGTTCTCGACCGGCACCATTCTCGCTCCGGCCTGGACCAGACCACAAGCCCGAAAAAGTGCGCGTTCCTCCCCCTCGGGGGAGGGGGACCACGCGAAGCGTGGTGGAGGGGCACGGGCAGCATGTCGCTTCGTCGCCAGTGTTTTCGCCCGGCACCTCTGGCAATTGCGGGTTGGCATCCCTATTGCCTGCGGCATGAAAATCGCCACCTGGAACATCAATTCTGTCCGCCTTCGCATCGACCAGGTCGAGCGTTTCCTGACCGAGCAGTCGCCCGACGTGCTCTGCCTCCAGGAGATCAAGGTCGCCGAGCACCTCTTCCCGCACGAGATGTTCGAGCGAATCGGTTACACGCATCGCGCGATCCATGGGCAGAAGGGCTACCACGGCGTCGCCACGGTCAGCCGCGTGCCGTTCACCGAGTTCAGCCGCCATGACTGGCAGGACAACGGCGAGGCGCGCCATGTCGGCGTGGAGCTTCAGGGCGCCGGGCAGGGCATGATCCTGGAGAACGTCTACATCCCCGCCGGCGGCGACATCGCTGACCGCGAAGTGAACCTGAAGTTCGGCCAGAAGCTGGACTTCCTCGAACGCATGACGCGCTGGGCCGACAAGATCGACCGGCCCACCCTGATCGTCGGCGACTTCAACATCGCCCCGCTCGAATCGGACGTCTACGACCACAAGGCCCTGCTCAAGGTCGTCAGCCACACGCCGATCGAAGTGGAGACGCTCGGGCGCTTCCGCGATGCCCACGGCTGGGTCGATCTGGGCCGTGAATTCATCCCCGCGCCGGAACGCAACTATTCCTGGTGGTCCTATCGCAGCTACTGGCGCCAGAAGGACCAGGGCCGCCGCCTCGACCACATGTGGGCCTCGCCCGACCTTGCGAAGCAGGCGCGGGCGCACAGCTTCGTCGAGGAGACCCGCCGCTGGGAACAGCCGAGCGACCACGTTCCGCTCGTCACGGAGTTCGAGCTCTGAGCACCGACTTGCCTTCCGCCGGGTCGCGCCGGGTCGCGCTGGCGCTGGACGCGCTGCGCCATGGCTGGCCGGTGCGGATGGGCGAAGGCGCCGTCCTGCTCCCGGCCGAGACCGGCTTTGCACCGGGCGTTACGGCGCCCCGCATGCTGATCTCGGCGGCGCGGGCGGTGACGCTCAAGCTTGCCAACCAGCGCGAGGCGGCCGTTCCCGAGGCGCCCGTACTGATTCGCGCGGCAGAGCCGTTCGATCTGGAGACCGCCCGCGCGGTGGCGGACCCGGCGCTGGATCTGGCGCATCCGATGAAAGGCCCCTTCGCCGCCGAGCATATCGAAGACATCGATCTCGCTCGCACGGCGATGGAACTGGCGCGGCTCGCCGGTATCCTGCCTGCCTTCCTCGTCTCGCCCGACCTTGAAGGCGAGGCGCAGTCCGTCTCGCCTGCAGATCTCGCGGAATGGAAGGACACCGGGCGTCTCGTCATCGCCTCGCGCGCGCGCCTGCCGGTGGCGGCCTGCGAGGAAGCGGAGATCGTCGCCTTCCGTTCGCTGGACGACTTGCGCGAACATGTCGCACTGGTGATCGGCGAGCAGGACGGCGACCGGGCGCCGCTGGTGCGGCTCCACTCGGAATGCTTGACCGGCGATATCCTCGGCAGCCTGAAATGCGACTGCGGCCCGCAACTCGATGCGGCGCTGCGGGCCATGGCCGACGAGGCCAGGGACGGCGGCTGGGGCGTGCTGCTCTACCTCCGGCAGGAAGGGCGCGGCATCGGTCTCGTCAACAAGCTGAGGGCTTACAGTCTACAAGACCTTGGCTACGACACGGTGGATGCCAACAATCGCCTCGGCCTGCCGACCGAAGCGCGCGATTTCCCGGTGGCGGCGCGGATGCTCGACCTTCTGGGAGTCGCGGCGATCCGGCTGATGACCAACAATCCGGCCAAAGTCGCCGCGCTCGAAGGTGTCGGCGTCGAGGTGGTCGAGCGGGTGCCGCACCAGTTGCCACCGAACCCGCACAATGCGCGCTATCTCGAAACCAAGCGGGATCGCACCGGGCATATATTGTAGTTTGTCCGGACTGAAGTCCGGGCAAGAACAGGCGTTGACCTCTGCAGCAAAAAGCCCGGAGCGCGAACGAGGGTATGAGGGGGTGCCGCGCTCCGGGACCGTCGGTCAGGGGATCATGATGACGATCGATCCGACGACGGCTGCAACCGCGCCTATGAACAGCGCCGCCTTGCCGATGTCGCTCGGCTTGAAGCGGTCGTGATGCTGGGCGCGATATTCCTGAAACTGTTCGGCGATTTCCGGCATTCCGGCGAGCAGGCCGAGGTCGAGCGAAGTCGCGCGCCGGTTGAACCAGGCGTGGATTTCCTCAAGTTCGGCTTCCGTCAGCGCGGGATAGCGGACGAAGAGGGATGCCATGCGCTCGCGGTCGGCGGTGCGCAGGGCCTCGATATTTTCTGAAGACATGGCGGCTGTCCTTGATCTGCATTCGGGTACGGCGCGCGCGAAGGCGGCGCCGCGCGAGGCGGATCAGGCGAGCGGCGGTGCGGTGCTGTCGGGAAGCCGCGCGGGGTGACGGCGCGGCGGCGGGCCGCGGACATCGGGGCGCAAGTGCGGGCGCGTGGTCGCGGGCAGGAGGGCGAGGCGCGGGGCAGCGAAGGTGGTCGGCGCCATCGGCGGAAGCGCGGGCGTGGGCAGGGCCTGCGCCTTGCCGGATTCGACCCGGCGTCCGGTTGCCAGGGCCAGATCGGCGGTGGCCGCGCTGAAGGCCGAGCCTTGCGTTCGTTCCAGCGGTGCGCGAATCGGCTCGCCCGCCTGGAGGCCGATCGCCGCCAGCAGCAGCAGCCCCCAGATCCGGAAGCGGGTGAAGGAGGCCAGTATCTGTTGCGGGCCGCTCGGCATCCCCGAAAGCTAGGGTCAACGATGGGCCGAGGCAAGCCCGTCAGAGGGAGTAGCGCGCCCTCTCAGCGCTTCTCGAAAGAGGACAGACCCGTGCCCAACGCGTTTTCGCCGAGCTTCAGCGGCTCGCCCGACCAGTCGGCCACGAAGGCGCTGTGGCGGTCGATGCCGGGGGCGAAACGCGCATTGTTGCCTTCGACCGTCAGGCCCGCCGAAGGATGGCTGCGGTGCTCGGCGGCGACGGCGATGAAGGCGGAGTAGTTCTCCTTGTCGCGGCCCTGCACGAACCAGTTGCCGGCGATGCGCCCGGTGGCGCCTTCGGGCAGGTCGATCATGTAGTTCGTCTCGTGCCCGGCGGAATCGTCGAAGCTGGAGTTCAGCACCTCGATCCGCGCCGCACGGCTCTTCACGTAGTGGCCGCCGGTGCCTGCCTCGAAGCGGCTGCGTGTCACCGTCAGAGAACCATAGTTGCCGATATAGAGCGAATGCGCGCAGCCGGAGCCTTCGCAGGTGCCGAGGCGGGTGAAGGTGGACTTGTCGATCGCGATCGTGCCTTCCGGATCCTCGCCGCTGAGCAGGCCCTGCTCGCTGTCGCGGAACCAGGCCTGCGAGACCGAGAGGTTGCCGTGCTCCAGCCGCACGCCCGCGCCGTTCTTGTCCGGCACCCGGATATTGGCGAAGACCAGTCCCTCGATCCGCGCACCGCGTCCGCGCAGGACGAGCGCCGCCTTGTCCTCGCAGGCCTTGCCGTCGAGCACCGACTGGCCGGGGACCTGCGCCTGATAGGTGATCTCACCCTTGCTCTGCACCGCGCAGTCCGAGAAGCGCAGCGAGGCGAAGCGGATCGTGCCGTTGCCTTCGCCGATGGCGTCCACCGCGTCTTGCAGACGGGTGAAGCTGCGACCCGTCTCGACCACGGTATAGGGCGCGGCGTTCTCCGTCTGGCCGAACGAGGTGGCGGCGGGAACGGCGGCGAGCAGCGGAAGGCCGCAGGCAAGGGCGAGTCGGGTCGAGCGGTTCATGGCACCGGTCTAGCGCCTGTGGAGCGGAACGCTGCACAGGCTTTTGCCGCGTCCCACGGCGGGACAGAGCTTCGGGGCTATCGGCGCTCCTTTTGGCGGCGGCGCTCCGGCTTCGGTCGTGCCTTGAGGTCTACCATCTCGCTGTGGCTGACGATCCATAGCACCATGACGGCGGACCACAGCACTACGATCAGCGTGAAGGCGATAGCGATGGCTGTCACGTTTTCGGGAAAGCGCAGCAGCATCCATGCAAGGCCGAGACTCAGGGGCAGTAGCGGAAGCGTCCAGCCTGCAAGGGCCAGCCATCCGGCCCGGCCGCGCGGCTGGCATTTGAGCTGCCAGCCCCTCCGGTAGCAGATGAACAGGGTGTCTTCCTGGGGCATGGTGACTTCATCCTTGCGCTCGATCTCGGCGGGGCTTGTCTTGCGTGCCGTGCGCGCCTTCGCGACAACCAGAAAGATCGCCGTGATGGGCAGGAACAGTGCGAAGGCGAAAGCCTTGCCGCCCGACCAGGCGGAATGATCGAGCCACTTGATGCCCGCGAGTGCGGTGAAATAGGCGAGCAGCAGCAGCCAGCCCTGCCAGGCGATCGGCAGGCCGACGCCGAAGCCGAACCGGCGCGCGGCGAACCAGGCATGATGGTTCTGCGGTTCGTGCATCAGGTTTCGGCCTCCGGACACTCGGGTACGGCAGGCGGGCGGCCCCGGCGAGGCGGGGTGCTGGCCTCCACTTTCATGCCGCGCCGGGCGAGCGCCTCGCGCAGCAGCACTTCGACCTGGGCATTGACCGAGCGGAAGTCGGCCGCGGCGCAGCGTTCCAGCGCCTCGTGCAGCGCCGGGTCCAGCCGCAGGGCAAAGGCCTTCTTGCTCGGACTCGCCATCCGCCCGCGATCCTACTGGTATAGCGTGCCGGTATTGACGACCGGCTGGGTGTCCCGCTCGCCGCAGAGCACGACCATCAGGTTGGAGACCATCGCCGCGCGGCGTTCGTCGTCGAGTTCGACCACGTTCTTCTCGGAAAGCTGGGCAAGCGCCATCTCGACCATCGAGACCGCGCCTTCGACCAGCTTGCGGCGGGCGGCGATCACCGCTTCGGCCTGCTGGCGGCGCAGCATGGCTCCGGCGATCTCCGGCGCATAGGCAAGGTGGGTAAGGCCGCATTCGTCCACGGTGATGCCCGCCACGCGCAGGCGCTCGATCAGTTCGGTGCGCAGTTCGGCGTTCACCTGCTCGTGGCTGCCGCGCAGGGTGATCTCGGCATCCTCGACGTCGTCATAGGCATAGCGCGAACCGATCGAGCGCACGGCGGCTTCGATCTGGACGTTCACGAAGGCCTTGTAGTCGTCCACGTCGTAGAGCGCCTGCGCGGTATCGGCCACGCGCCAGACGACATTGGTGGCGATCTCGATCGGATTGCCGCGCAAGTCGTTCACCTTGAGCTTCTCCGACACGACGTTGTTGGCGCGCACCGAGATCTTGCGCTTGGCCATCCAAGGCCAGACCCAGCGCAGCCCCGCCACGCGGTCGGTGCCGCGATAGGAGCCGAACAGCGTGACCGCCGCCGCCTGATTCGGCTGGATCATGTAGAAGCCCGAGGCGATCAGCACTTCGGCGATCACGGCGGGAACGACGAGGGCGAGGAAACCCAGCACGGCGGAAGGGGCGGGATCGCCGCTCGCCAGCGTCACCACACCCATGAAGATGGCGGCAAGCACGCCGAGGAAGATCAGCAGCATGAGGTAGCCGTTCATGCTGGACGCCCTGATTTCATGGCTGGAGTTGATCGGAAGATGCGTATCGGCCATCGCGCGTTTCCCCTCTTAAAGTGATATCACCTTAATATCATAAGTGCACATTCGGTCAAGCAGGGTTGAAAAACGCGGATGCGATGGCTATGTGACGGGTGCGGGCCGGGCCCCTCTGGCGCGGCGTTTCCCTTGGAAGCGCCTCGTGATGTCGGACCGCATCGGGTGAAACCGATGCAGGTTCCGGGGTCCATTCAGCCCCCACAGCTCAGGCAACAGGAACCTTGTTTCGGGTCATCCGATCGAACCACCAACCGTTCGATAGGGATTTGACTATGACCGACCAGATGTTCCGCCTGCTTGAGCGAAACCAGAAGCTCGACGCCCTGCTGCGCCTCGCGCAGGGCAGACGCTTTGCCGATCCTTCGGAGATCGCAAGGCTGAAGAGACTGAAACAGGAGTTCAGGGGCAGACTTGCGCGGTTGCTACTCCCCCCAGCAATCGCGGCCAACGGTCTGTAACCCTCGCGCCGGCGCGTTCCCCCCATTTTCGCGTCGGCGCTTCCTGTTTCAATGTGTTTCGGGAGCAACCCCGTGGATTTTCTCTTTCATGACCTGCTGGGAACACCCGCATGGTTCTGGCTGGCCTTCGCCGGCCTCGTCTTCCTTCTGACCGCTTTCGACCTCGGCTTCCTGCACAAGGAAGACCGGGAGATGGGCATCGCCGAATCGCTGAAGCTCTCGGTGTTCTACATTGCCATCGCCATGGCCTTCGGCGGCTGGGTCTGGTGGGCCAAGGGTTCGGAAGACGGCATTGCCTACTTCACCGGCTATTTCATCGAGAAGGCGCTCTCGATCGACAACGTCTTTGTGATCTCGATGATCTTCGGCTTCTTCGCGATCGCGCCGAAGTACCAGTATCGCGCCTTGCTCTGGGGCATCCTGGCGGTGATCGTGCTGCGCGGCCTGATGATCGCGGGCGGCGTGGCGCTGGTCTCCCAGGCGCACTGGGTGATGTACCTGTTCGCCGCCTTCCTCGTGTTCACCGGCGTGAAGATGCTTTTCGCCAAGGAGCAGGACCCGGACATCGGCAACAACCCGGTGATTCGCTGGATCTCGCGCCACATGCGCGTGACCAAGGCGCATTACGGCGAGCACTTCTTCGTGCGGGAGCGCAACTCCGCGGGCCGGCTGGTCTGGGCGGCGACGCCGCTGTTCCTGGCGCTGGTGGTCATCAACCTCGCCGACCTGGTCTTCGCGGTGGACTCGGTGCCGGCGATCTTCTCGATCACCACCGACACCTTCATCGTCTACACCTCGAACATCATGGCGATCCTCGGCCTGCGCGCGCTCTACTTCGCGCTGGCGGCGATGGTGCACCGCTTCCACTACCTGAAGTATGCGCTGGCGCTGGTGCTGGTGTTCATCGGGGCGAAGATTCTGGTGGCCGACTTCGTGCTCGGCGGAGCAAAGTTCCCGCCGCTCGTCAGTCTCGGCGTGACCTTGGCGCTGATCGCGGGCGGCGTCGGCTGGTCCTTGTGGAAGACGCGGGGGGAGGAGCCGCAGCTCGGCCACTGACCCATCGGCCGTGAGTCGGTGGCCCGAGTCCTTCGGCTATGAACAGGAGGGGCGCGATGCTAGGGCGAGCGGATGGCGCGCCTCATCCTGTTCAACAAGCCCTACGACGTCCTCTCGCAGTTCACCGATGCGCGGTCGCCCACGCCGCGCGCGACGCTCTCGGACTTCATCGATCTGCCCGGCGTCTATCCGGCGGGGCGGCTCGACCGCGATAGCGAAGGGCTGCTGCTGCTCACCGACGACGGCCGCCTCCAGTCGCGGATTTCCGACCCGCGCTACAAGACCGCCAAGACCTACCTTGCGCAAGTGGAAGGCGAGCCGGACGAGGCGGCGCTCGAAGCGCTGCGCAACGGCGTCGTGCTGAACGACGGGCCGACTCGCCCGGCCTCGGCGCGGCGTATCGAGGATCCGCAGCTCTGGCCGCGCAATCCGCCCGTGCGCTTCCGCAAGACCGTGGCGGACTGCTGGATCGAACTGACCATTACCGAAGGCCGTAACCGTCAGGTCCGCCGCATGACCGCGGCGGTCGGCCATCCGACCCTGCGCCTCGTGCGCCAGCGCATCGGGGCGTGGTCGCTCGATGGTCTGGCTCCCGGAGAATGGCGCGAAATAGTGGTGTAAGTGCCCGACTTGCATTTTTCGCGATATACTCTATATAGGCCGAGCTACGTCGCCTGCGACGGGAACTGACGGCTGCATTTGGCAGCCTCTTCTCCCCATTTCAGCTGTCTGGCCCTCAAGGCCGATTCGCGCCTCACGCGCGGCAGCTTTGGGGCAACCCTTTTTTCGGACTGGATGCATTGGCCAAGGAAGAACTGCTGACCATGGAGGGTTTCATCGAAGAAATCCTTCCCGACGGACGTTTCGCCGTGGTGCTCGACAACGAGCATCGTATTATCGCCTATACCGCGGGCAAGATGCGCAAGTTTCGCATCCGCTCGGTCGTCGGCGATCGTGTACACGTTGAAATGACGCCTTACGATCTGACCAAGGGCCGGATCGTCTTCCGTGAACGCACCCCCGGACAGACGGGCGGTCCGCCCAAGCGGCGCAGCAATTTCAGAAGATAACAGGATGCGGCTCCGATGCCGCCTATAAGGACTACATGAACTACCAAAGACCGGACGCCTTCAAGCGCGTCCACGCTGTACCTCATTCCGTTCCGCTTCTTGCCGCCGGTTTCCGGCGCGAAGGCGAACCGGGAGCGCTCTCGCGGCAGGACCTGCGGCGCATCGTCGCTGCCATGGTCGACTGACCCTCCGGCCCGAAGAGCTTATGAAAAAACCCCCGCTGGCCTTTGCCCGCGGGGGTTTTTCATATCCGCTAAGGCGGAGCGGAAATCAGGCCGACTTCAGGTTGACCGCCGAAGCCTTGCCATTGCGGCCCACTTCGACGTCATAGGAGAGGCGCTGTTCCTTTTCGAGCGTTTGCATCCCGGCGTTCTGCACGGCGGTAATGTGGACGAAGCTGTCCTGGCCGCCGTCTTCCGGAGCGATGAAGCCGTAACCCTTGTCGGCATTGAAGAACTTTACGGTTCCGATCGGCATGTCTGCTTCCTTTCAAGAAACGAAGTTGGGCCTTCCGGAGGGAAGGCCGGTCGTGCGTCACATCGTCAATTGAAAGGAAATCGTCCCAGGCAAAGCGGACGGGAAAAGACTTTCCGCGCCCGCCATCCCGTGGCGACACCCCGTTGCAAATTCGACATCAGCAGGACGGATGTAGCATGGCCTACGGCCGATACCTAATGGCAACCGGTTAAGTCCCCGGAATCACGGGCGCGAGCCGTTTTCGCGGCTCGCATTGTTCCATGCAATCGTTTGGCTTCGGTTCCGACCTCAGCGTGTGCCGAGATCGCCCTTGCCCACGGTGCCGCTGGCCATGTCGAGCATGCGGTCGAGGCTCTTCTTGGCATCGAGGCGAAGCTGTTCGTCGATCTCGATGCGCGGCTCCAGGTCGCGCAGCGCGATGTAGAGCTTTTCCAGCGTGTTCAGCGCCATGTAGGGGCAGATGTTGCAGTTGCAGTTGCCGTCCGCACCCGGCGCGCCGATGAAGGTCTTGTTCGGGATGGCGAGCTGCATCTGGTGGATGATGTGCGGCTCGGTGGCGACGATCAGCGTGTCGGCATCCGTGGTCTTGGCATATTGCAGGATGCCGCTGGTCGAGCCGACGTAGTCCGCATGGTCGACGATATGCGGCGGGCACTCGGGATGCGCGGCGATCGGCGCGGTCGGGTGCTGCGCCTTCAGCTTGAGCAGTTCGGTTTCCGAGAACGCTTCGTGGACGATGCAGACGCCCGGCCACAGCAGCATCTCGCGCCCGAACTTGCGGCTGAGATAGCCGCCGAGGTGACGGTCCGGCCCGAAGATGATCTTCTGGTCGGCGGGGATCTGCTGGAGGATCGTCTCGGCGCTGGAGCTGGTGACGATGATGTCGGACAGCGCCTTCACCTCGGTCGAGCAGTTGATGTAGGTGAGTGCGATATGGTCCGGATGCGCGGCGCGGAATGCGGCGAACTTCTCGGGCGGGCAGGAATCTTCCAGGCTGCACCCGGCCTCGAGGTCGGGCAGCACCACGATCTTGTTCGGCGAGAGGATCTTGGCGGTTTCGGCCATGAATTTCACGCCGCAGAAGGCGATCACGTCGGCGTCGGTCTCGGCGGCCTTGCGGCTGAGTTCCAGGCTGTCGCCCACGAAGTCGGCCAGGTCCTGAAGCTCGGGACGCTGATAGTAGTGCGCCAGGATGACCGCATTGCGTTCCTTGCGCAGCCGCTCGATTTCGGCGCGCACGTCGATACCGGAAAGGTCGGCGGGCATTACGGTCATGGTATCCCTCTGTCTGGTCGCTCCGGCGTTTTACCGATGTTTCGGCTGCCGGGATTTGGCGCCTATCTAGGGATGCTTGTGGCGAGACCCAAGGAAAATATGGCGCGATCAGGCATCCGGTGCGCGCAGCGACCAGATATCATCCTGATGAGTCACGAGGTCGCGGCGTTCCAGATCGAGCAGGTGCGCCAGCACCGAACGCCCGGCGGCAGGCCAGAGGCGCTCGTCCACGCCCTTGTACATCTGCGGCACCATCGCCGCGACGGTGTGATTACCGCCTTCTATCTGCCGGAGAATCTGCCGCTCGCGCTGGCGACGATGACCGATCATCCCGCGCACGAGCTGGCGCGGCTTCTCCACCGCCGGGCCGTGGGCGGGGAAATAGACGGTGTCCTGCTCGCGTTCGTAGAGCTTCTGGAGGCTGGCGAGATAGTCGGTCATGTCCCCGTCCGGCGGGGAGACGACGCTGGTGGACCAACCCATGACGTGATCGCCGGTGAACACCGCGCCGGTTTCGCGCAGGGCGAAGCAGACGTGGTTGGAAGTATGGCCCGGGGTGGAGACGGCTTCCAAGGTCCAGCCCTGGCCCGAGATCGTCTCGCCGTCCGCCAGCACGCGGTCGGGGCGGTAGTCGGGGTCGAAGGCGGCATCGGCGCGCGGGCCGTCGTCGTCGAGCGTCAGCGGCGCGCAGCCGACGATCGGCGCGCCGGTCAGCGCCTTCAGCGGGGCGGCGGCGGGCGAGTGGTCGCGGTGGGTATGGGTGCAGCAGATCGCCACGACTTTCGCGTCGCCGACCGCTGCCAGCATTGCGTCCAGATGTTCGGGATCGGCCGGGCCGGGGTCGATCACCGCGACCTCGGGGCCGTCGCCGACGATATAGGTCTGGGTGCCTGTGAACGTGAAAGGCGAGGGGTTCCGCGCCAGCACGCGGCGCACGAGCGGGGCGATCCGCTCGGCTTCGGCATAGGGCTTCTCGATGTCTTTCAGCGCGTCCATGCGGCCGATATGGGGATTCGCGAAGGCCCTGTCGAGCGGCTCTCAGCTCGCGAGCCGACGTTCCAGGCGTTGGCGCAGGCGCTCGATCGCGCTCGGCTGCACTTCGCCGAACAGGCGCCAGCGGCTGTCGAGACGCAGCAGCCGGTCGTAGAAGCGCTGGGTGGTCTCGACCAGATCGACGATTTCCGGCTGCAGGCGTGCCAGCCCGGCCGTTTCCGAATGGCGCAGGTCCGGCGAGAGGCGGCCGTTGCGGCGCAGCTCGAAATGGCTGATCTCGCCCATGAAATAGGCGCGGTGGTTCAGCAGCCAGGCGATGGCATGCATCATCCGCGTGGTCGTGCGCAGACCTTCGCTCGACAGGGCCAGGCGCAAGGGTTCGTCATTGTCCGCTCTTCCCGGCCAATCGAAGACATGACGCACCTCGTCCGCCAGCAGCAGCGCTTCGCAATAGAGCGCCTCGACGATGCGTGGATTTATGGTCGCGGAGTTGGGCATGCGGGGCTGGTATTTCCGAACGGCGAGTCCGGGGCAACTGCCCGAATGGCATTTCCCGTGACGAATCCGGCCCTTGTCTCCAATCGGTACGGTTTTTTGCCCGGCCGCGAGGTCGAGCAAACTACGCGATGATATCCGGAATCAGGAAGTCCTCGATCACTGCGATCTGATCCTTCAGCCGCAGCTTGCGCTTTTTCAGGCGGGCGATCTGCAACTGGTCGCCGGCGCCAGGCATGGTCAGGGCATCGATCGCCGCGTCGAGATCGCGATGCTCGATCTTGAGGATTTCTAGGCGTTTACGCATTTCCTCTTCGGTCACGCCGGGATTTCCTACTCTCGAATGGCAGTCTGCGGATGCGAATTTTCCATGCCCTGCTCGACGCAGCAGACACGCGATTCACCGATATGAAGCATTAGCGCTCTTCGCAAGATGGGCCGGATGTGGTTCCATCCGTTTTGCGCCGGATTGCTCATGCCGAGTCGCCAAGAGAGGTCGCGGGCATGGGGGCCGGCCCACCCCCCGAAAATAGAGGAGAACCGTCCATGGATAGTTCGCACGTCAGCGCTCTGCAGCTCAAGCATGCCGGAATCGAAAGACAGATTCATGACGAGATGAGCCGCCCGATACCTGACGCAGCCATGATTCAGGCCCTCAAGAAGCGGAAGCTCAGGATCAAGGAAGAGATCTCCCGCCATTAAGCGCGTATAACGCTTCATCAGGCGCCTCCGGTGCGGCTCGTTCTCGGACGAGCGCATCGGGGGCAGCCGCGATTCGTTTACCCGGTGCTTCCTCCTCCAGGTGCAGAAGCGCAAACTTCCCTTTGTCCTACTAACACATCTTTTAACGCGCACTTTTGACGCCACCGCGTTTCCAAAGCGCTCGCTTTGGGTTACGCGGGTTTCATGACCAGCGGCGCCGTAGAAGCAGCACGAAACATCCTCACCCGCCTCCACGAGGTCATGGCGTCGCGAAATCACGCCCAGGCCAAGCTCAATACCGTGGTCGAAGTGATCGGCGAATGCCTCAACAGCGAGGTCTGCTCGATCTATCTCCTGCGCGAGGGCATGCTGGAGCTGTTCGCGACGCGGGGCCTTGCGCAGGAAGCCGTGCACGTCACCCGGATGGCGGTGGGCGAAGGCCTCGTCGGCACGATCGCCGACCGGATCGAAACGCTGAACCTGGCCGAAGCCGCCGCGCACCCGGACTTTTCCTATCGCCCCGAAACCGGCGAGGATCGCTACCACTCCTTCGCGGGCGTGCCGATCGTGCGCCGCGAGCGCGCCGCGGGCGTGCTCTGCGTCCAGCACGTCGAGCCGCGTCGTTACGAGGAAGTCGAGATCGAGGCGCTCCAGACGGTCGCCATGGTCCTGTCCGAACTCATCACCAATGCCGACCTGATCGACGAGGTGGACGTCCAAGGCTCGGGCGCGGCTCTGACCGGCCCGGAGCAGCTGCGCGGGTTGACGCTGGTGAAGGGGCTGGCCTCGGGGCAGGCGGTCTATCATCAGCCGCGCGTCAATATCGAGCATGTCGTGGCCGAGGATACCGAGGCCGAGCGCCAGCGCGTGATCCATGCTTTCGACAAGATGCGCGAGCAGATCGACCGCATGGCCAGCCAGGCTGAATTCGGCATGGGCGGCGAGCATGAGGAAGTGCTCGATACCTACCGCATGTTCGCCTACGACGAAGGCTGGACGCGGCGGATCAACGAGGCGATCGATTCCGGCCTCACCGCCGAAGCCGCGATCGAGCGCGTGCAGCAGCGCACCCGCATGCGCATGCGCCAGATCGACGATCCCCTGCTGGCGGACCGGATGCACGATCTGGAGGATCTGGCGAACCGCCTGCTGCGGATCGTCTCCGGCCAGATGGGCACTGCCGCCTCGCTGGGCCTGCGCAACGACGCGATCCTGATCGCCCGCAACCTCGGCCCGGCCGAACTGCTCGAATATGACAAGCGCCGCCTCAAGGGCGTCATCCTGGAGGAAGGCTCGCTCACCAGCCACGTCGTCATCGTCGCGCGGGCCATGGGCATTCCGGTGCTCGGCCGCGTGCGGGGCCTGCGCGGCGTGGTGCGCGAAGGCGACCAGCTTCTGCTCGACGCCGATCAGGCCAGCGCGATGGTTCGTCCTCCAGCCGGGGTGATAGAGGCTTTCGAGGCGCGCTTCGCCAAGAGCCGCCAGCGGCAGGCCGCTTATGCGGCCTTGCGCGAAGTGCAGCCGACCACCCGCGACGGCACTCGCATCCAGGTGATGATCAACGCGGGCCTGCGTGATGATATCGCCAATCTCAGCCAGACCGGCGCCGACGGCATCGGCCTGTTCCGCACCGAGTTTCAGTTCCTGGTCTCGGCCACGCTGCCCTCGCGAGAGCGGCAGACGCGGCTCTATCGCGACGTGATGGAGGCTGCCGGGGACAAGCCGGTGAAGTTCCGCACCGTCGACATCGGCGGCGACAAGACCCTGCCGTACCTCCGCCACGACGACGGCGAGGGCGAGGAGAATCCGGCGATGGGCTGGCGCGCCCTGCGCGTCGCGCTCGAACGCGAGGGATTGCTCAAGGTGCAGGCACGCGCGCTGCTGGAAGCGGCGGGTGGGCGCACGCTCCATGTCATGTTCCCGCTGGTGGCCGAGCCTTGGGAGTTCGACCAGGCCAAGGCCGTCTTCGAAACGAAGCTCGCTTTCCTGCGCAGCCAGAAGAAGCAGCTGCCCGAGGCGATCGACTACGGAATCA
>PJTY01000661.1_pt1 | contig 16262 bp, 16 predicted proteins | sample 1512121 | NCBI WGS metagenome assembly PJTY01 (sample SAMN08177680, study PRJNA422409) | Soil metagenome, whole genome shotgun sequencing project. | isolation source: Soil enriched (2) on filter paper: alkali lignin treatment | place: USA: Madison | collected 2015-01-15 | reverse complement strand
TCGGCCATCTGTTCCGCATCACCACCTGGGGCGAAAGCCACGGCCCGGCCATCGGCTGCGTCGTCGATGGATGCCCGCCGCTGATCCCGCTGACCGAGGCCGACATCCAGCCCTGGCTGGACCTGAGAAAACCCGGCGGAAGCCGCTTCGTCACCCAGCGGCAGGAGGCCGATCAGGTCCGCATCCTTTCCGGCGTCTTCGACGACGGGAACGGCCCGGTCACGACCGGCACGCCGATCAGCCTGATGATCGAGAACACCGACCAGCGGTCCAAGGATTACGGCGAAATTGCCCGCGCCTACCGTCCCGGCCACGCCGACTACGTCTACCAGACCAAATACGGCGTGCGCGATCCTCGCGGCGGCGGCCGTTCCTCGGCGCGTGAGACGGCCAGCCGCGTGGCAGCGGGCGCCGTGGCCAGGAAGGTGCTGGGCGACGACGTTCGCATCCGCGCCGGGGTGGTCCAACTCGGTCCGCACCGTATTCCTGACGAAGCGATTGATTTCGACGCCGTGTATGACAACGCCCTGTTCGCCGCCTCGGCCGAGATCGTGCCGGCGTGGGAGCAGTATCTGGACGGCGTGCGAAAATCCGGCTCCTCCATCGGCGCCGTGGTGGCGCTGGAGGTCACCGGCGTCCCGGCCGGATGGGGCGCGCCCCTCTACGCCAAGCTGGACGCCGAACTGGCGGCGGGCCTGATGTCCATCAACGCCGTCAAGGGCGTCGAGATCGGCGCGGGTTTCGGCGCCGCCGAGCTGTCGGGCGAGGATAACGCCGACCAGATGCGCCTGGGCGACGACGGCCTGCCTGTCTTCCTGTCGAACAAGGCGGGCGGCGTGCTGGGCGGCATCTCCACCGGACAGCCGCTGACGGCGCGCGTGGCGTTCAAGCCCACCTCCTCCATCCTGACCCTGCGACAGACGATCAACCGCGACGGCGAAGAGGTCGACCTTCGCACCAAGGGCCGCCACGACCCCTGCGTCGCGTTGCGCGGCGTCCCGGTGGTCGAAGCCATGGCCGCCATCGTGCTGGCCGACGCCAAGCTGCGGCATCGGGCCCAAGTGGGTTAGCTGCTCGATATGAAACAGGTGCGGTTGCCAATTGATTTCGGCGATCCTATCTAGGTCTCAAGCATTCCTCAGATGGGAGACCACACCATGATCGACGTCAGACCCTTCAAGACGCTCGGCGGCGCCAACCACGGCTGGCTGAACGCCAAGCATCACTTCTCGTTCGCCAACTACTATGACCCGAAGCGCATGGGTTGGGGCCGGTTGCGCGTCTGGAACGACGATGAGATCGCCGCTCAGTCGGGTTTCCCGCCTCATCCGCACGCTGACATGGAGATCATCACCTACGTCCGCACCGGAGCCATCACCCATCAGGACTCCATGGGCAACACGGGCCGCACCGCGGCCGGGGACGTTCAGGTGATGAGCGCAGGCACCGGCGTGCGCCACGCCGAGTACAACATGGAGAACGAGCTCACGACCCTGTTCCAGATCTGGATCGAGACGGATCGGCCCGGCGCTCAGCCCTCCTGGGGTCAGCGCGAGTTTCCGAAGAGCGACCGTTCTGGACGGTTCACCATCGTCGCCTCGGGCGATCCGGCGGACGAGGCTCTGACCATCAACGCCGATGCGCGCGTTCTGGCCGCCACGCTGAAGGCGGGCGAAAGCCTGTCCTATGACCTGGCGGCCGGTCGTCGCGCCTATCTGGTGCCCGCCGTCGGCGAGGTGGAGGTCAACGGCACGGCGCTGAACGCCCGCGACGGCGCCGGCATCGTCGATGAACCGACGATCACCATCGCGGCCCAGCAGGACGCCGAACTGGTGATGGTCGACAGCCTGTAAGAGGCGACTGATCGAAAGATCACAGGGGGCGCTTGAAAGAGCGCTCCCTTTCTTTTGCGCGCTGACAGGACCGCGGAGCGCGGGCAGACTGTCCCCATGATCCAGCCCCTCACCCCTCTCGCCCTCTTCCTGGCAAGCGCCCTGTTGCTCCAGGGTTGCGTCGCGGGCGCCGTCGTCGGCGCCGGGGCCGCCGTGGTCGGCGGCGCGGCCAAGGTAACCGGCGCGGCTGTCGGCGCCGGATTTGACGCGGTCACCACCTCGGACGAGGAAACCAAGGCCAAACGCGAGCGCGAACAGCGTGAATACGAGCGCGAACAACGCCGCTGCGAACAGAGGCAGCGTCAGGGCAAGGCCTGCTGATCGCTATCTCACCCCGATGTATTTGTGCGTCTGGACGCTGAGCCGCCATTGCGGGTGGGTCAGGCAGTACTCAATGGCGGCGGCGGTATTGGCGGCCTGATCAGGGCCATCCATGGGCTGGAGCCAGAAACGCTCGAAATCGAGATCCTCGAAGCGATCCGGCATGGCCTGCGGCTGAGGGAAGACCAGCTTCAGCTCCTGGCCCGAGGTCTGGACCACAGGCGCGTCGGCCTTGGGGCTGATGCAGATCCAGTCAATGCCGTCCGGCGCCGCCAGGGTGCCGTTGCTTTCGATGGCGACTTCGAAGCCGCGCGCATGCAGGGCCTCGATCAGGGGCGCATCCAGCTGCATCAAGGGCTCGCCGCCCGTGCAGACCACCAGCTTCGGATCGCCCTCGCGTCCGCGCCACATCCCGGCGACATGGTCTGCCATCAAGTCGGCGGTCTTGAACTTGCCGCCTCCATCGCCGTTCACGCCGACGAAATCGGTGTCGCAGAAGGTGCAGACGGCCGTGGCGCGATCCCGCTCCAGCCCGCTCCACAGGTTGCAGCCGGCGAAGCGCAGGAAGACGGCCGGACGCCCCGCCTGCCCGCCCTCGCCCTGCACCGTCAGGAAGACTTCCTTGGCCGAATAGGTCATGCGCCGACCGCCCATTCGGCATAGCCCGCCGCGCGCAGTTCGCAGGCCGGGCACGCGCCGCAGCCATAACCCCAGGCGTGACGATGCATCCGGTCGCCCAGGTAGCAGGTGTGGCTGAACTCGATGATCGCCTCCACCAGGGCGGAGCCGCCGATACGGTCCGCCAGCGCCCAGGTCTGGGCCTTGGTCAGGAACATCAGCGGCGTTTCGACTGGCACGGACTTGTCCAACCCCAGCGACAGGGCGCGCGCCATCGCCTGAATGGTCTCGTTTCGACAGTCCGGATAGCCGGAGTAATCGGTCTCGCACATGCCGCCGATCAGGACCTCCAGCCCCCGACGGTCAGCCAGAGCCGCCGCGGCGACCAGAAAGATCAGGTTGCGCCCCGGTACGAAGGTGTTGGGCAAGCCCCGCGCGTCCGCCTCGATCGCGCGCTCGGTGGTCATCGCCGTCTCGCCGATGGCGCCGAAGCCGATCAGATCGACGACATGGTCGTCGCCCAGCCGGTGCGCCCACTGCGACAGGACCTTAACCACTTCCTGGCGCACCGCCTGGCGCGCCCGCATCTCGACCGCATGACGTTGGCCGTAGTCGAAGCCGACCGTCTCCACCCGATCGAACCGCTCCAGCGCCCAGGCCAGGCAGGTGGCGCTGTCCTGCCCGCCGGAAAAGAGAACAAGAGCTGTTTTTTCAGAATGTTGCGCGATTGCGTTCATGACAAATCTGCGGTCGGCCGGCAGGCCGCGCGCATTCAAAAAAGAAACCGGGGTCGGATAGATGGGACCCGCCTCCTATACGCCAGAGACGCAGGCTCGGCAAAGGCGGCGAGACTGAAGAATAATCGCGGCGGCTTAACCCTTCCGCAAAAGATTCTCTGAGATTGTAAAAGAACCTCAGTAGGAGCCGGCCGAATGCCGACGATCGAAGTGCTGACCGACCGCGTCGAGCCGGTGGCGAAAACCGCCATGACCGGCGAGATTCTTGCGCGGTTCCAGCGCGAGCCAGACACCCTGGTGATACCGGTAGTCGACGGCGACCGTCCGATCGGTCTGATCGAGCGTGGGGATTTTCTGCTGAAGCTGGCGGGTCCGCTGGGCCAGAGCCTGTACGGGGCCCGCGAAGTCATCCACGTCATGGACCCGGAGCCGGCGGTGATCGAGGCTGGCGTTCGCGTGGACGCCTTCTCCTCCATCATCCTGAAAAGCGGACCAGGCGCCCTGATGCGGGGCTTCATCGTCACGCGCGGCGGAGCCTATCGGGGCGTCGGCACGGCGGTGGCCCTGCTTCGCGCCATCAACGAAGACCAGCGCCACGAGAACCAGCGCCTTGTCGAAGAACTCCGCGCGTCCGACGCCGCCGAGCGCGCCGTCCGAACGGCGGCGCGCGATAAAAGCCGCTTCATGGGTCTGCTCAACCGCGAACTCAGCACTTCCATGAACGGGGTGCTGGCCGTCGCCGAGCTGCTGCATCGCCAGCCGCTGAACGAGGCGGCCAAGGCCCACGCCCGGACCATCATGGATTCGGCCGAGGACATGCTGGACAATCTGCGTGATGCGCTCGATCTGGCGCGCGCCGAGGCCGGAGAGCTGCAGATCGCCGCGACCGCCACTCCGTTGCGCACCCTGATGGATGAGTTGCAGAACCATTGGTCGCCGCGCGCGGCTCAGGACGGCGTCACCCTGATGGTCGGCTATGAGGGCGACACCGAACTGGCGGCGATGGTCGACGCCGATCGCCTGCGCCAGGTGTTCAACAATCTGATCGGCAATGCGCTGAGGTTCGCTCGTCACGGCATGGTTGAAGCCAGCCTGAGGGCTCAGGCCCAGGGCGATCGCGTCCTGATTGAGGCTCGCGTTCGCGACGACGGCCCGGTCGACGACCGCCGCGCCGCCGATCTGCTTGATCCGGCCACAGACGACGCCGGGCTGGGTCTGGCCATCAGCCGCCGCCTCGTCGAGTGCATGGACGGCCGTATCTGGGCCGAGAACAACACCGGGCGCGGCGCCACCTTCGCCTTTGACCTGTTCGCTCCGATCGCCTTCATCGAACGCGAGGAGCCGACCAATGTCGCCGATCTGGACAGCCTCCATCTCCAGGCGCGCCCCCATGTGCTGATCGCCGACGACAACGCCACCAACCGCGTGGTCGCCCAGGCCCTGTGCGAAATGTTCGGCTGCACCTCCGAAACCGTCGAGGACGGCCAGGAAGCCGTCGAAGCGGTCCAGTCGCGCCCGTTTGACCTGATCCTGATGGACATCAAGATGCCGCGCCTGGACGGCGTCGGCGCCACCCGGGCCATTCGCGCCCTGGAAGGGCCTCAACGCGACATTCCGGTCATCGCCCTGACAGCCAACGCCGACCCGGACGACGCCAAGGCCTATCTGGCCGCAGGCATGGCCGCAGTGGTGGAGAAACCCATCAAGCCGGAGCGACTGCGCCTAGCCATGAACACCGCGCTGGAACCTGCTGCGGCGGCCGCCTCCGCCAGCGCGCGTGACGTCGCCTGACGGACGTCAGTCGGCCAAATCAGACCACGACCTCGTCTCCGGACCGCTCGTCGTCTTCCTCGTCATAGCCGACAAGGCGCAGGGCTCTCGCCTTAACCCCCTTCAGCTCCGCCCAGCGCAGCAGGCCCTCCTCACGGCCGTGGGTGATCCAGATTTCTTCCGGCGCCAGTTCCTCGAAGGTCTGGATCAGTTCAGGCCAATCCGCATGGTCCGAAATGACCAGCGGCAGTTCCACACCGCGTTGGCGCGCTCGCGCCCTCACCCCCATCCAACCGGAAGCGAAGGCGGCCACAGGATCGGCGAACCGGCGCGCCCAGCGATCCTGAATGGCCGAAGGCGGCGCGATCACCACCTCTCCGCCCAAAGCGCCGGCCTTCAGCCCCGTGGCGGGCGCCAAGGATCCGAGATCGACCCCTTCGTGCTGATAGAGCCGGTTCAGACGCTCCAACGCGCCGTGCACATGAATGGTCCGATCCCACCCCGCCTCGCGCAGCAGCCGGATCACCCGCTGCGCCTTGCCCAGCGCATAGGCGCCGACCAGATGAGCGCGTTCGGGAAACTGAGTCAGCGACTGGATCAGGCGCGCGATCTCCTCTTCGTCCGGCGGATGGACGAAGACCGGCAGGCCGAACGTGGCCTCCGAAATAAAGACATGACATCGAACGGGCTCGAACGGCAGGCAGGTCGGATCTCGACGCCGCTTGTAGTCGCCTGACGCCACCATGGTCAGGCCGCCGCGCTCAACCACAGCCTGGGCCGAGCCCAGCACGTGTCCGGCAGGCGCGAACCGCACGCCCACGCCTCCGATCTGCGTCGTCTCGCCATAGGCGGCGGCCTGAGTGCGTCCCGCAAAGTCAGGGCCGTAGCGCTCGGCCATGATGGCCAGGGTCTGGGCGGTCGCCAGCACGGTGCCGTGGCCCGGCCGCGCATGGTCCGAATGGCCGTGGGTGATCACCGCCCGATCTACCGGCCGCACAGGGTCCACGTAGAAGTCGCCGATCGGGCAATAGAGACCCGCCGGCGCGGGTCGCAGAAGATCTTGAGGTCGGATCATCAAATCATCCGCCCGCTGGACAAGAGCGCCCCCGACGGGCGACCAAGGCGGGACAAGACACAGGACGCCTTGATGACGGATTCGTTCCTAGACACCCTATTGCCTCAGCTGGCCTCGGGCGCCGCCCATACCCATGCTCTCGGCTTCGCCTTCGCAGGACTGGACGGAGACCGCGTGCGGATACGCGTTCCCTATCGTGAGGACTTGGTCGGCGACCCCGAGACCGGCGTGCTGGCCGGCGGTCTCGTCACGACCCTGCTGGACCACGTCGGCGGTCTGGCCGTCTGGGTCGGGCTGGGCGCATTCCGCCCGGTGGCGACGCTCGATCTTCGCGTCGACTATATGCGCGCGGCGGCGCCGGGGCGCGATCTCTTGGCCGAAGCCCGATGCTATCGCCTGACGCGCAATCTCGCCTTCGTCCGCGCCTGGGCGTTCGAGGATGACCCGACCGACCCCGTCGCCGCCGCCCAATCTGCCTATATGGTCAGCGCAGAGGGCGAACATCGGACCGGCGCCAATCTGAAACCGAAGACCGCCGCATGACCGCCGCCCTGCTCGACAACCTGCCGTATGCGCGCTTCCTGAATCTCCGAACCCAGGCGAACGGCGACGAAGTGACCGTCGTCATGCCCTTCACCGACAAATTGATCGGCAATCCCATGCTGCCCGCCCTGCATGGCGGCTCGACCGCGGCCTTGCTGGAGATGACGGCCATGGCCCAGGTCTCCCTCACCTATCCGCGCCTTCGTCTGCCTCGCCCCATCAACGTCACGGTGGCCTATCTCCGTTCGGGCCGCCCGGTTGACGTCTACGCCCGCGCACGAATCAACAAGGCCGGGCGCCGCGTCGCCCATGTGGTCGCAGAAGCCTGGCAAGACGCACGGCATGAGCCCATCGCCTCGCTTACCGCCCACTTCCTGCTTGATCCGGAAACCGCCGGGACCTGACCACGAAGCGACAGGGTAACTGTAAACATTGTAAAAAAATCCCTACCCAAAAGAGTTAACATGTATTAACTTTTTCCCATCGTTCTTTTAGCGAGGGGTAAAGCCATGGATCGCAACGAAGTCATCGCCGGCGTCGCCGGTGAACTGCACGCCACTGAAAAAGCGCTGGATGACGCCATCACCCACGCCACGACCCTGGTTCAGGCCATGATCGGCGCTCGTACGGCCCTTTCCCTCTCCGCCGTCGCCGCGTCGGGATCCCAGACCAAGGCCATGGAAGCGATCGCCGCTCTCAGCACCGCTCGCGAGGCCGTCATCGCGTGCCACGCTGAACTTGAGAAGGACCACCGTCGGTTGGGCTATGGCACCTATGCCCTTGGCCCGGTCAACAAGCCCGATGAATGGGACAGCCGCCCGATGGGCAGCCAGGAACGCCACCTGCGCGTGGCGTGAATTCTGCGTAACGATTGGAGTCGGCACTCCGATTTCCAATCAGCATGATGTAGCTTGGCCCCCATTGTCGCGAGACAAATGGGGGCTTTTCATTGCTGGAAACCATCGCCGCACTGATCGGAGCGGGCTTTATCGTCCTGGTCAGTCTTTTCGCCCTGACCAAAGGAGGGCGTCCTGAGCGCATCGGCGCTGCAACCGTCCTGGGAGGATGGTTTCTTTCAGTGTTGGCTCAAACCTACATCGGCTATGCCTCCGTTCAGTGGCCCACGCTGATCATTGACGTCATCGCCTTAGCGATCTTTATCGCGCTCGTATGGAAGTCTCCTCGCACCTGGCCCGTGTGGGCCAGCGCCTTTCAACTCTTGGCGGTCGCCAGCCATTTCATGGTGTTGATGAAGTTGCGCCCGGAGATTTCAGCCTTCTACACCGTGATCAACATGTCAGGTTACGGCATCATCATCGCGCTGGGCGTGGGAACCTTCTTCGCATGGCAGGAACGCCGCGCGGTCGGCATCGCGGATGAATAGGTAGATATTCCTACTCAATGCGAATAGACTGAGGCGCATATTTCCTCGGAATTTGCGCCCTTGCCCCTGTCCCACTCCCAGCTTTGGAAAGCGATCGACGCCTTGGCGCGACGTGAGGGCCTCTCGGCGTCGGGATTGGCGCGTCGAGCCGGGCTGGACGCGACCAGCTTCAATCCATCGAAACGACTGGGACCAGGCGACCCGCCGCGCCCACGCTGGCCTTCGACAGAAAGCCTGATGCAGGTGCTGGCGACGAGCGGCCTGAGTCTGGGGGAGTTCGCCGGCCTCGCCGATGTTTCCTCATCCCCGCCGCGCCCCATTCCGCTGCTGGGCCTCGCACGCGCAGGGGATGAAGGTTTCTTCGATGACGCCGGTCTGCCCATGGCCGACGGCTGGGACCAGACCGAACTGCCGGCTCACAAGGACAGCCTTTTCAGCCTGACCATCGACGGCGACTCGATGGAGCCCGTCTATCGTCCCGGCGACCGGGTGATCGTCGATCTGGACGCGACCGAGGTCCGACGCGGCGACCGCGTGGTCGTCCGCACGATCGACGGCGAGACGCTGGCCAAGGAAATCTCCGCCCTGAACAGCCGCGAAGTGACCCTGAGTTCGGCCAATCCGCTTTATGATCCACGCACCCTGCCCCGCCGTCAGCTTCTCTGGATGGCCCGCATCCTGTGGGTCAGCCAATAGCGAAGGGCCGCCCCTTTCGGGAACGGCCCTTGCCTTGATCAACGTGGGGGAGAAAGCCGTCGATCAGTTCGGCGCGACATAACGGGCGTTGACCCAGCCGCCGCCGGCGATCTGCACCCACTCGCCCTGCGACCCTACGGCGGTGAAGGGCTGCCCGGCGGACAGGCTGCCGGCCTGACGATACTGGGTGCCGGGGCCCGACCGGATACGCAGGTTGGACGTGGCGCGATACATGTTGGCGTTGGCCTGGGCCGCAGCGCGCGTGCGCTGCTGGTTACAGCCGATGTAGGAGCCCGCCGCAGCACCGGCCCCCGCGCCGACCACAGCGCCCAGGGCGCGCTCGTTCTTGGACACCTGGCTGCCCGCCAGACCGCCCAGCACGGCGCCAATAGCGGCGCCCGCCTGCTGACGCCCGCCGGGCGCATCACAGTTGGTGACGCCGTTGGCCTGGGGCATGGCGGCGGCGGTCATGGGCACGGCGGCGGAGCCCAGAGCGGCGAAAAGGGCGGTGGCGGCCAGACCCGCCTTGAAGGTCTTCGACATAAGTCTCTCCTGTCATCGAGTTGTCGATGAAATGAGAATGCCTCGGCCAAGCTGAAGGCTCCCCGAGCCTGATCGTTATATGCCGTTCATCTTCCTTGCCGAACGCAGCGGGTCCGATGATTCGTGCGCCCAAGTGCATATGAAAAAACAGATATTGTTCATTTCCTCCCCCATTCGGGGGATGGGCAAGACCTGCAATATCGGGCGCTATGGCCCTCATGGGCGCACTTGGAAAAGCAGACGTAGCGCTGGATGTGCTGTGGCGCAGCCTTTACGGCCAGCCGCTGCCGCTCTCCGGCTCTCCCAAGCTCGCCTTGCAGATCATTATGGAATGCGAGAAAAAATCATGGTCCCCAGCACAAGAACCCGACGCCATCGAAGATCGATCTGGCTGCCGTCCCCGTTTGAGGGTCTGCTCCTGACCTTGGCTGTCGTTTCACTGGCCGGCGCTGTCCTCGCCGCCTGACAGCCCGGACGAAGACGGGCCGCCGAGAACGTCGACGGCCCGAATACCCTCAGCCCTCGGCCAAGCCGCCGGCAGCGCCCTTTTTGATCAGCTCGATCGTCTGCGGCAGGCCGTAGATGGCGGCGAACGATCCGAAGCGCGGCCCCTGCGACGCGCCCAGAAGCACCTCATACAAGGCGCCGAACCAGGCCCGCAGCGGGTCGAACGCGTGCTCCTTGCCCACGGCATAAACTTCGGACTGAATAGCCTCGCCGTCGGTCGTGTCGGCCGGCAAGCCCTTCAGACGTTCCGCCAGGTCCAGCAGCGCCGCCTTCTCCTTGTCGTCCGGCAGGCGATAGGTCTTCGAGGGCTTCACGAAGTCCTCGTAGTAGTTCAGCGCATAGCCCATCAGCCGATCCAGCACGGGCTCGCTCTCAGGCGTGGCGTCCGGCAGATATTTGGCGAAATAGGCCCACAACTGATCCTTGGTCGAGGCGTTGGCCACGCCCACCAGGTTCAGCAGCAGGGCGAACGACACCGGCGAGACGCTCTCAGGCGGGTTCCCCGAGTGGATGTGCCACACGGCGTTGTCCATCCGCTTGGCCGGTTCCTGCGTCTTGTACTGCTCGATGAAGGACAGATAGTCGTCCGTCGCGCGCGGAATGACGTTGAAGTGCAGGCTCTTGGCCGACTTCGGCGACTGAAACATGTACCAGCTCAGGCTCTCGGGCGTGCCGTAGCGCAGCCAGTCCTCCATCGTCAGGCCGTTGCCCTTGGACTTGGAGATCTTCTTCCCTTCGATGTCGAGGAAGAGCTCGTAGTTGAAGCCTTCAGGCGGGACGCCGCCGATGGCGCGGCACAGCTTGGACGACTCGCGCACGCTCTCGATCAGGTCCTTGCCCGACATCTCATAATCGACGTCCAGCGCGGTCCAGCGCATGGCCCAGTCGGGCTTCCACTGCAGCTTCACATGACCGCCGGTGACGGGAACCTCGGTGCGACCGCCAGCCGGGTCGTCGAAGACGATCGTGCCCTTCTCGACGTTGCGCTCCAGCGTCGGCACCTGCAGCACGTGGCCGGTGATCGGGCTGATCGGCAGGAAGGGCGAATAGGTGGCGCGGCGCTCTTCGCCCAGGGTCGGCAGCATGATGCCCATGACCTTGTCGAAGCGCTCCAGCATGGTCAGCAGAGCCGCGTCGAACCGACCCGACCGATAGGTCTCGGTCGAAGACATGAACTCATAGTCGAAGCCGAAGCTGTCAAGGAAGGCGCGCAGGCGGGCGTTGTTGTGCGCGCCAAAGCTGTCGTGCGTGCCGAACGGATCGCGCACCTTGGTCAGCGGCAAGTGCAGGTCTTCGCGCAGCATCTCCGGGTTGGGGATGCCCTCGGGCACCTTGCGCAGGCCGTCCATGTCGTCGCTGAAGGCGATCAGGCGCGTGGCCCAGTGATCGCCGGTCAGGGCGCGAAACGCGTTGCGCACCATGGTCGTGCGCGCCACCTCGCCGAAGGTGCCCATGTGCGGCAGGCCCGACGGGCCATAACCCGTCTCCAGGATCACCGGCTTGTTCAGCGCCTCGAAGGTCGCCAGAGCCTCGTCCGTCTTGCCGGCGTCGATCAGCAGCTTGGCCGCATCGCGCTCCGCGTCCGACAGCCGTTTTTTGAGCACGTGGGCCAGCAGGTTGCGCGCTTGCTCAAACGGCCACGAACGGGCCTCACGGGACAGGGTTTCGAGGTTCTGTAGCATGCACCGGGCTTTGACGCCTTGAAGGCCCGGGGTCAACAGCGGCGGCGTTCTACAGCCGCGCTTCGGCGTTCCTCGGCAGTTGCATCTGGTTCTCGAAGCTCATGGCCAGGTCGCCGTCCTGGTTGGTGACGGTCGTCTTGGTGCGGACGACGCCGCGGTCGGGCTGGCTCTTCGACGGGCGGATTTCGATGATCTCGCGGCGCACAGTCAGGATGTCGCCCGGCCGCACGGGCCGCACCCACCACAGGGCGTCGACGTTCATGCCCAGCAAAGGCGTATTGCCGAAATAGGCTTCGTCCACGAACTGGCGCATGACGCGCGAACAGACATGCCATCCGCTGGCGATCAGGCCGCCGAACCGTCCCGCCTCGGCCGCCGCCTTGTCGACATGCATGGGCTGGGGGTCGAACTCGGTCGCGAAGGCGATGATCTCATCCTCCGTGATCGTGAAGGGTTCGCTGTCCCAGCTTTCGCCGACAGTCAGGTCGTCCAGATAGCGGTCGGTCATGCACTCAACTCCCATTGGCTGCGCCTGACATAGCGGCTGGGCCGAATTTCGCCAGTCGACTTTCGGCTGCGCCTCGCTTGACCGCAAAGGCGGGGCGGCGGCTGGGCCGAATTTCGCCAGTCGACTTTCGGCTGCGCCTCGCTTGACCGCAAAGGCGGGGCGTGAGCATTGCCCGCCTCATGCGGACATCCGATTTCGACTTCGACCTGCCCGAGGCGTGCATCGCCCTGCGTCCCGCCGACCCGCGCGACTCGGCGCGCCTTCTGGTCGTTAAGGGCGGCGATCTTCAGGACAAGATCATCCGCGACCTGCCGGACTTCCTGCAGCCCGGCGACGCCTTGGTCTTCAACGACACCCGCGTGATCCCCGCCCGTCTGTCGGGCGTGCGCCACCGCACCGGGCCGGAGGGCGAGTTGCTGTCGGTGCCGGTCGAGGCGACCCTGCACCACCGCGACGCGCCCGATGTCTGGAGCGCCTTCATGAAGCCCGGCAAGCGGCTGAAGGTCGGCGACCGAGTGCGCTTCGGTCGCGAGGAGGACAACGCCTGTTTCCTGGGCCAGGTCGACGCCGAGATCACCGCCAAGGGCGAGGACGGCCTCGTCACCCTGCGCTTCGATCTGGCCGGTCCTGTGCTGGACGACGCCATCCGCGAGGTCGGGGTCATGCCTTTGCCCCCCTATATCGCAGCAAAACGGGCCGAGGATGATCAGGACCGATCAGACTATCAGACCGTTTTCGCCGAGCATGACGGCTCGGTCGCGGCGCCGACGGCGGGTCTGCACTTCACCCCTGCCCTGCTGGACGCCATCCGCGCGCGCGGCGTTACGACCCACGCCGTGACCCTGCACGTCGGGGCGGGCACCTTCCTGCCGGTCAAGGCGGACGACACGGCCGATCACAAGATGCACTCCGAGTGGGGCGAGGTCTCGGCCGAGACAGCCGCCGCCCTGAACGCCGTGCGCGCGGCGGGCGGGCGCATCGTCTGCATCGGCACCACCTCGCTTCGCCTGCTGGAGAGCGCCACGACCGAAGACGGCGTGGTCCAGCCCTTCCACGGCGACACGGCCATCTTCATCACGCCGGGCTATCGCTTCCGCGCCTGCGACGTGCTGATGACCAACTTCCACCTGCCGAAATCAACGCTGTTCATGCTGGTCAGCGCCTTCGCCGGGCTGGAGACGATGCGGGCCGCCTACGCCCACGCCATCGACAGCGGCTACCGCTTCTATTCTTATGGCGACGGAAGCCTGCTGTTCCGGGAAGACGCCCAATGAGCCACATCGACGACCTGCCCGAAAACCTGGCCGCGACCTTCGACATCCTCGCCTCGGCGGCCAGCGAGTTGCAGGACCCCTGGTGGGTATTCGGGGGCGCGGGCATGGCGCTGTCGGGCCTGTCGGAATGGCACGTGCCCGATGTCGACGTGATGACCAGTCCTCGCGACGCCCGGCGCCTGATCGAGGCCCTGCACGGCGAAACCGTGGAAGACCCCGGCGAGGGTTTGTTCCGGTCGCAGGTCTTCGGCCAGATCCTGACCACGCCGGTCCCGGTCGAGGTCATGGCGATGATGGACGTTCGCGCGGGCGCCGACTGGACGCCGGTCATCTTCACCACCCGTCAGGCGATCGAACTGGACGGGGGAACGCTCTACATCCCCAGCGTCGCCGAGCAGATCGAGAAATGCCGCCTGTTCGGCCGGCCCAAGGACCTGCAACGCGCGGAGCGTCTCGAGACGCTCCTGCGCTGATCCCGGCTCAATACCGGAAGCGCAGCCCCACGGTATAAAGGCTCTCTTCGTAACGCACGTCGCGCGGATAGACGCCCTCGCCATAGTCGAAGAACGATCGGAACGGCTGCCCCAGGATATTGGTGGCGTCGAAGGTCACGGTGATCCGCTCGGTCGGCGACCAGCCCGCCGAGAAGTCCAGCCGCGCCACGTCGTCCACATGCTCGCCGATGACGCCGTTGCCGAACTTGGTCCGCAGATTATAGGCCAACCGCGCCGTCCACGGCCCGTTCTCATACATGCCGGTCAGGTTGTAGGAGTATTTCGACACATAGGGCAGCGCCCCGTCGATATAGGTGGCGTTGGCCTGCACCCCGAACGACCGCGCCCATTCCGGCACGAACTCATAGTCGAAGAAGGTCGTGAAGGACGTTTCCACGCCCTGCAGCACGGCGTCGTTCAGGTTGACGGGCCGCGTGACGCGCAGGACGCCATAGACAGGATCGTCCATGTCCATCGTCTGATCGGTGATGAAGCCTGAAATCTCGCGTCGGAACAGCGCCAGCGTCGCTGCGCCCGCATCACCGAAGTAGCGCTCCAGCGTCAGGTCATAGTTGGTCGATTCGATCGGCTTTAGGTCAGGGTTGCCGCCCGAGGCCGTCTGCCGTCCCGAGGTATCGGCCGAGGGGCTGATGAACAGGCTAGGGTTCAACTGGCCGAACGCCGGGCGCGTCCGCGTCTGGTTCGCCGCCATGCGCAGGATCAGGTCTTCATCCAGCATGAAGCGCACGCCCAGGCTGGGCAGCAGGTCCGTGTAGCGCCCACCCTGATCGACCGGCGTGAACACCTCTTCCTCGCCCTCAATCGAACGGCTGGTTCCGCGCACGCTGAAATCGGTTGCGACGATCCGCAGACCCAGTTCGCCTTCGATCGGAATGCGGGTGTTGATGGCGAAGTCCGCCTGACCATAGGCGGTGTAGGCTCTCTCCGACGCCTCATAGGTTTGAACCGGGTTGATGGGCGGACGACCCGGCTCGAACCCGGCCAGGGCGCGCAGGGCGTCCATGTTCTGACGCAGGCCGCCATAGGTCGGCGACACCCAGGCGCGCATGTCCTGAATGTCGCTGCCGTTGAAACCTGCCGGGATGAGGGCCAACTCCACCGGGATGGCGGTCAACGGCAAGCCGAGACTTTCCTGATCCTGATACCGCTCGCCGTTCTGATAGGAGCCGTTGCGATCGACGTAGCGCACGCCGAACTTCAACTGCGGGATCAGGCTGTTTCCCGTGTCATAGGTCAGGTCGATCTTCGCCTGCCAATCGTCGCCCGCGCCGATGAAGTGGCGGTCGAACAGGCCGCGATAGACGTAGTTGTTCGGGTCCGTGACGTCGAAGTCCCGGAAGTCGAAGGTCGCTCCGCCATCCTTCCCCGGCGTATCGAAGTCGATCAGCGTCACCGGCGCATGAGTGAAGGCCGTGTCGAAGCTGTAGTTCGAGAACTCATAGGTGCTGTCAGTGCGCGCCAGATCAAAGGCGATCTGAAGCGGCCCGGCGTTGTAGCTGCCGCCCACGGCCGCCTGCCAGGTGTTCGTCTTGCCGGTCGAAGCGCCCTGCCACTGCTCCGGACGACGGCCGGCGATCTGGGTCAGGCTCTGGATTTCATTGCGGCCGTCGCGCAGCGTCACGTCTTCAAAACGTGTCGTCTCATGGTTCAGCGGCACGATGAACTGACGGTCTGAAATCTTTGCCCGATAGCCCTGGTAAAGGGCGTCGACATAGAATTCCCACTGGTCGTTCGGCCGCCACTGCAGCGCCAGATTGGCCGACGGACGCCAGCGGTCGCCGGTCCCGTAGAAGATGCCGACGGCGTCAGGATAACGCGCGCCCTGAACCGCTGGATCGGCCGACTGCCCGTCCACGGCGACGATGCCGCCGCTGTCCCAGCGCACGGAGTCGAGATAGCGCAGGCTGGTGTATGACAGGTTCAGCAAGGCTCCGACCTCGCCCGCGCCTGTGTTCCAGCGGTTGCTGATCAGGATGTCGCCGTTCGGATCATAGCTTTCCGACTGGGGGGCGTAGGAGCCCTTCGCCGAAGCCGACAACTCGAAACAGTCGAAGTCGAACGGCCGCCGCGACCGTACATTGATCAGACCGGCGATGCCCGATTCCAGCCGCCAGGCGGAACTGGACTTGTAGACCTCCAGCGCAGCGATGGCCGCCGCCGGGAAATCCTGCATGGCGACCGAACGCCCCTGGTCCGT